>Ga0194125_10003886_pt1 | contig 23740 bp, 24 predicted proteins | sample TA2KigC250mmetaG_FD_148626 | JGI IMG/M metagenome (GOLD analysis project Ga0194125, IMG submission 148626) | Freshwater microbial communities from Lake Tanganyika, Tanzania - TA2015034 Kigoma Deep Cast 250m | ecosystem: Environmental > Aquatic > Freshwater > Lake | place: Tanzania: Lake... | reverse complement strand
TATGTTTTTAAAAGTGCAAAAAAAAACATAATTCTGAGATAATTCCATTTTATCAACCATTTTCTAAAATGTTGTCACTGCCCTTTATAAAGGCGTTTGCCCAGAGAAAATGGTAAATTGGCCTTTCCTAGAGCATCAGAAACTTTATCTATGTCATAACTAACTCTATGGATTGTGGCCTTCCTTTTTTTGGTATCGACCATGGAAAATGAAGACATGTTATTACCGTCCCTAGGTTGTCCAACACTCCCCGGGTTTAAAACAATATTATTATGAAATTTTTTAACAAAAGGAATGTGAGTATGCCCCATTATCAAAATATCCACATTTTCAGATTTTAAAAAAGATTTTAAAAGAGAATCAGGAGTTTGAGGTAAAATGTATTCATTTAATGGGTCTCTGGGACTACCGTGGATTAAGAGGATGTTAATGCCGTCGATATTAAGACGAAACTTAGCTTTTAATGAGCTTAAAAAATGATAATTAGGTTTTTTTAAAACTTTTCTGGTCCATCTAATTGATTCTAGTGCTTGTAAATTAAATCCAGTAGTATTTGATGTTATACATGCCATATCATGGTTTCCCATTACAGAAGAGATCTTTAAAGCAACTAATCTCTCAATACACTCATTAGGCCAGGTATAATATCCAACAATGTCCCCACAACAAAGGATCATATCATTATCTATTCCTTCAAGTACCTGATCCAATGCCACTAAATTACCATGTATATCAGAAATAACTGCTAATTTCATGGGCAAAAAAAGAAAAAAAAAGAAAAATTGTTAAAATCCTAGTTAATGCGTTATTTATAGCCTTTTAACAGCTAATTCAATGTCTGAAGCTTTAACAGTTTTTCTTCCAGCGTGTTTTGCAAGTTTGACAGCTTCTGCGGCTATTGCTTCACCTTTAGCTTCTAAAGCTTTTGCTAATTCTTCTCTTGCATCATCACTTACTCTTTCTGCACCTGCATTTTTTATGATTCTTCCAATTGGAGCAATTGGTAATTCCATAATTAATCACCTCAATTTCTTTAATATAATCTGTAGCTGTACTCCTATATAAATATATCGTTTTTTACTTTGACTATTTCTTAAAAAATATGATCTTTGGTCATGTTGCGATAAACCCTATGATTTTTGGTCATGACTAGATGAACAATATGATCTTTGAGCATGAGAAAAAAAATGGAAAGTTGAAAAAAGGTTTAATGATGTAAATAATTGCTATATTAAATCTGTTAATTTTTGGTTATAATCTGAGAAAGCTTCTCAACGTCCGCTTCTATTTCAATTGGTTGTTTACAAGCATTAATAGCAATATTTGGATCTTTTAAAAGATGTCCGGTTACAACACACACTATTTTCTCATCTTTATCAATTTTTTCGCTGCCAACAAGCTTTATAAGACCTGCAATGGATGCTGCAGATGCTGGTTCAACACCTATTCCTTCTGTTCTGGCAAGAAGTTTCTGTGCTTCTAAGATCTCCAGGTCACTTACAGTTTCAGCATAGCCTCCAGACTCCCCTATTGCCCTTATTGCTTTTTTTGCACTTACCGGAGCGCCAATTCTTATGGCAGTAGCCACTGTTTCAGGATTTTCCAAGGGTTTGATATCATCTTTACCTTCTCTTATAGCCCTAACTATGGGTGCTGCTCCTTCTGCCTGAATACCGGTCATCATAGGTAATTCTTCAATAAATCCAGCTTCATAAAACTCTAAAACACCTTTCCATATTGCTGATATATTTCCAGCATTTCCAACAGGCAATATGATCCTATCTGGAGATCTCCATCCCAGTTCGTCAACTATTTCAAATCCAATTGATTTCTGTCCTTCTAATCTAAATGGATTTACAGAATTTAGAAGATAAAGTTTACCTTCATTCGCTAAAGCTGTGACTGCCTCAAGTGCCTCATCAAAGTTCCCTTTTATGGATATGACCTCTGCTCCATGAAACATTGCCTGGGCAAGTTTACCTAGAGCTACTTTTCCAGAGGGTAGAAGAACAATACACTTTAAACCTGCTCGAGCTGCATAGGCTGCAAGGGATGCAGATGTGTTTCCTGTAGATGCACATCCCACAGCATCAACACCAAGTTCCATTGCCTTTGTTATTCCTACACTCATACCCCTATCTTTAAAGCTTCCTGTTGGGTTTGAACCCTCTACTTTAACATAAAGTTCTATTCCAAGTTTATCTTCCAGTTTTTGGCATCTGCAAAGTGGTGTTCCACCTTCTTCAAGAGTCACTATTTTGGATTCATCAACAGGCATAAATTCTTTATATTTCCACATTGTGAATTTTCTACATTCAAAAACTTCCCGAGAAACTTCTGGCCTGCATATAACTTCAAGGATAGATCCACACACTCTACAAGTGTATATTATCTCATCTAAACCGTATTTCTTGCCGCAAGAAATGCATTTTATCATTATTCCACCAATATTTCAATTTTTTTGTAGTAATTTAGTTTAAATAAACTAATAAAGTTAAATAAATATATATCAGTAGCATATTGTATTTTTTTGTTATTATAAATTGAGTTTGATAACAAAAATAAGATTATTTGCACTAAAAGAACCAAATTTATCTTATGTTACACCTTTCATATAATTCACCCATGCAAGCGTAACATTTGCTTCTATAATAGCTGCAATAAAAAACAAAACTACAGTTATTGCGAATAAAATAAGGGATTCCTGAAACTCATCTAGATTCTGGTAAAATACATATCTAATTTTTTCAGAAATTGATCCATACCATGTCTGATATATCATCCCATTTACAAAGTTTACCAGGGCACTTGCAAGTCTGAACCCTGCAGCACCTACAATTATGATACCCAAGACTTCAAAAATGCCATGTGGTGCTGTATAGATTACAAAATCACTGAATGGAACCTTAGAAGCTACATAACCAATGAAAACACCATTTGTAAATATAAGTATAGCGCTACCTACTCCAATTAAAAGTCCACCAGCATAAATAAGAAAAACTGTTTTGAGGTTGTGGATGAATAATGAAAAAGTATTAAGTTGTATTTCTCTTTCACTAATACTTCTTTGAAAATCTTTAAACATATTGCCCAAAAATTGTTCGAGTAAGCCTGATAAAAAATAGCCGATGAACAGGGACATGACGAATATAGCGGCAGAAATCATCAAAAAGCGTTCATTACGATTATACAAGCCTTGGAAAAAATCTTCATATCTATCTTTCTTTAACATTTTAAATCCCCACTTAAGACCTCTTCAGCCATTTCCTTTGCATCCTCTCGTTTATCGGATATATGATCTAAGAATTTTTTCATCATTCTTGATGCTTTATTTTTACATTCACCACACATAAGTGTACCGCTTTTACAATCATGGTAGATCTTAGCTAATTCGTCATCTGATTCAACCAGATGGTACAGAAGAAGTTCGTAGACAATGCAATCATCAGGAACTCCACCAAGCCTGCTCTGAACATCTAAACTTTCTCTTCCACCGGTTTTAGCTGACATGACTTTTTTCTGAGCTTCTTCAGGGCTGTCACTTAAAAATATAGCTGTTTTGGGTTTGCTACTTGACATTTTGCCTCCAGTAAGCCCTGTAATAAATCGGTGATAGGTAGATGAAGGAGTAATAAATTTAAAGCTAGTTTTGAATCTTTCAGCTATATCCCTTGTAAGTCTTATGTGTGGGTCTTGATCAGGCCCTACTGGGACAATACTTGGTTTAGGACCACCAAATTCTTCAAGTTGAGGATGAAGAATATCCGCAACCTGTATCATGGGGACAAAAAAATGAGCCAAGTTAGTATTTCCTGAAAATCCATATATGGCTTTCATTTCACTTAAATTAACTTTTCGAGATAATAAATAGGCTAGATCGCTTACAGTTTTATTTTCAGATTGAAGATATATTTTTACATTCTTTCTTCGAAAATCCAGTCCAAGAGCAATGTAATTAGTAATGTATTCAGAAATTGCAAACTTTCGGGAAGTTTCAAAATCAACACCCCGTGCAGAATAGGATTCCATATCAGCTATAGGTATATAAATGTCTGCGCTCTTTTTTTGATACCATATAAGCTGATCAACTATCATTTTATGCCCGATATGCATCTTGCCGCTGGGCATCATGCCGCTAACAACTGTGAATTCTTTTTCTTCTCGCATGGCCTTAACTATCTTTCCATAGTCTCTGTGACCAAAAATTATACCTCTCCGCATCAGCATAGGAGGGTTCTCAATATCCGTAATAAGATCACCAAAGGGTTTAATACCAAACTGTTCAATGAGTTTCTCATAATTTATAAGCGCTGAACTCCATGGATCTATCAAAAAACCACTCTCCCACCTTACATCTCTAATAATTACATCTCTAATACTAAGGTCTCATCCATTCCACAGTATAATATGTTATATCTCCTTCTTCATCTACAACGGCCATAATAAGTTTCTTGTTCACACCATGAGCAACCCTTACATAGCTGGAGAGATCAGATGCATGAATTTCGTCATTTTCTGATACAACTTTGACCAGATATTTAGAATGTCCTTCTCCAGGAGTGTCTCCTCTTTCATATAACCTAAATTCAGAGCCATATTTAAAGCCTGTTTTAACAATGTAACCCCTATTTCGTAAATCCTTGAAAACACAATATTTTGTAAATAAACCTTCGTTTTGGATTATTTGAATCATTTCACGGATTGAGATCTTCTTTTCGTCCCTAAAGATTTCTATTTTTCCTCTCTCAATCAAAAAAAGTGCTTCAATCAGTGAAAGCTGCAGCCCCTCAGGGGATTTCTGACCATAATGACTTTTCTCATGAAGTTTTGTTCCATTATCATCGGTTACTATAACTAGATTATCTCCTAACCTCGATTGCATGATTTAACTCCAAAAAATCATTAACGAATCTAATATATTTTTGAATTGATGATTCTTTATGATCCTATTGATCATTTTTTATCGATCTTAATGATCATTTCTCAATTATGGCATGCCTTTTTTTCAGATCGACTTCTTTTATGTTTAGAAGGGCCATGAATTCAGCTATGACACCATCAAGGAAAAGTAGAGTTGTGTCTTCGAAAAGGGTTCCTAAAGGAGTAAGATCATCATATGTTCCTTTTAAAACATGGGAGTCATAATGCTCCCATGCTATCATCTTAGTTCTACTATCTATCTTTACCAGAGCATCTAAATATCCCCCTAGAGTGGAATCCGGAGAAGCTGTTATCCCAATTACAGAAGCTCCCACATCTTTAGCTGTTTCAGCAGCTATTGTAACTGCTTTGGTCTCTCCTGAGCCAGATATCGCCACTAGACAATCTTCTTTCCATATAGCTGGGGTTGTAACCTCTCCAATCACATGAACTTTAAATCCCAGATGCATGAGTCTCATAGCAAATGCTTTACCTACAAGCTCAGACCTACCAGTTCCAACAATAAAAATAGATTTTGCATTGGAAATTATGTCTATCATACGGGCTACTTTTTCCTTTTCTAATCCATCTATAACCTTGACTGCATGTTTGGTTATTCCTTCAGCTGTTTTTTTTATATATTCCATTCTTTTCTCCGAAAATAAATTTAATTTGTCATTATCACCTTATTCAAAGCTAAGTCCGGTAATCCTAATACCTGCATTTTTTATTTTATTACGGATATTAAGATTAATAAGTAGAGGTGTTATTTTTTCAATGATCCTCGCATTTTCCAATGGTCCGCAATCTATAGCCCTTACACCTGAAATCTTCTCAGCAAGCTTCATGACCTCTTTCTTGGCATCCTCATGATCACTGGATATTAAACAATCACAATTTACATCTTCATTGATATTTACTAAACTTGCAGAGCTAATATTATTAAAAGCCGATATTACGTTAGTATTTCTACCCTTTAGGAATTCAGCGGTTCGTTCAGCAGCAGATCCATGGCATAGATCCACATACCTTGTAGGTTTACCACCTAATGAACTTTCCAATGGAACGGTTGCATCTACAAATATCTTTCCATCTAAAAACTTCTCTATAAATTTTAAAGTTGCTATCTGAGCTTGTAAAGGCACAGTCAATACAATAATGTCACCTTCAGCCGCTGCATCCTCATTACTCATGGCCGAAAGATTCCTACATTCTTCATCTTTTAACATGTTTTTTATTGTATTTACAGTATTCTCCGCTTTTTTTATGTCTCTTGATCCAATTATAACCTTTTCTCCGGCTTTAACAAATCTCAATGCTAAACCTAATCCTTGATCTCCTGTTCCACCAATTAATGCAACTTTCATGTTAATTCCCACATTATACGCTTTTATTGTTTATCTACCTTCAGATTTCTAAGAAATTCAAGACTTTCCAGTATCTCATCTAAATTTTTAACTTCTATTATCAGAATGTCTCTATATCTTATTTTATATAACTTTTCAAAGAGTAATTCAAAGTCAACACCATCGCTACCAATTGCATTATGATCATCGTATGACCCATCATTGTCACTTAAATGTATATGTTTTATCCGTTCAGATCTTAACATGTCTTCAACATTGAAGTTCATTGTGTGAGCATGTCCAACATCCAGTGTCATATAAACATCGAGTTCCTCAACCATCTCTGCAAGCTCATTAACATCTTTTAATAAAAGTTCAGAGATATCAGGCATATTTTCTATGCACATGGATATTCCACAATCTTCAGCATAATGTGAGCATTCTTTAAGAGATTTATGACTGTTTTTTGCAACTTTTTCTTTAAATTTCCTGGCTAAAGTCGGAACATAACCTGGATGCACTACTACAATTTCAGAATTCAGCTTGGAGGCTGTTTCAATAGAATTTTTTATCTGAGAAATTGAAGATATCCTTATAGCTTCATTAGAAGATGCTAAGTTAATATCTGAGAGAGGTGCATGTATAGTAATATCTAAACTGTAAGAACCTACCAGATCATGATCGATAAAATCATAAGGATATTCATTTATAATTTCACAGTAATTTACATCAATATCTTCCAGAAGTACAAATATATCTTCAAGTTTTTCAGGATACAGCCCAAGGGTTGATACTCCTATTTTCATACTAATCTCCTAAGTATAATACTAACTATAGTCCTAGGTATAATCTTAAGTATAATAGATGAAAAGATCTGATAAATTGGTTTATATCACTAATTTTTTCAGTTAATCTCATTAATAAATTTATTATTAATATTAAAACTTATCAATGTCTCTAGCTTCAATCCTGTCTCAATCTGGCTAGTATGGGTTTGTTTGTTTTCAAAGCTTTTATAATAATATCTGCAAGTTCTATATCTTTTTTTATTTTGATAGTCCCTTTTTTTCCGACAGTAGCTGTGAACAAATACTCATCATCCACCAAAATGTCAAAAGGTGTACCAATCGCTTCCTTGCCAAAATTTAGGACCACATAGTTTCCAGCGAGTTCCGCATTAACAGAGATTTTTTCCTCAATCTCTTTAAGCTCTAAAGATTCAACGCCAATTTTTATTCCTGTTCGTTTCTCAATCTCATCAATTGTTTTTCCTTTTTTTCCTATAAGTTTGGGCACATGTTTTTCATCAACCCAGACATTTGCTCGCTTATCTGATTTCATATCCACTTCAATATGAGCGTCTGGGATTTTCTTTTTTATTTCTTTAATAATTTCACGTTCTGCGATTTTCTGCACTGGTGTCTTCTCAAATGTAGTTTCTCCCACATCCATAACAATTGTTTGCTCTCCATAAGTGTAGATCTCGTGTGCCAGATCTCCAGTTTCAAAGTCACGGATTTCAATAACTGGTCTGGAAAGATCTGCTTCAATCATACCAGTTGGAACCTTCACTGTTAATGAAACACCGTATATGGCAGCAACATTTCCATTATCAATAAATATAGTTGTATCAACGATGGAAGGGATCATCCCTAACTCCACTCTACCTATTATTCTCTGAATAGCGTCGATTGGCCTTGTGGCATGTACAACTCCAATCATCCCCACACCTGCCAATCTCATATCCGCAAATATCCTGAAGTCCTTTGTTTTTCTAAGTTCATCGTAAATAGTGTAATCAGGCCGTACCAGTAGTAATATATCGGCAGTTTTTTCCATATCCTTCTCTAAAGGTGCATACTGTGTTATATCATCATCGACTTGGAGGTCACGGGGAGATTCCATAGTCTTTACTATGGCATTAAGTTTTTTACTATAAAACTCAGCGATAGCTTGGGCAAATGTGGTTTTTCCAGCTCCAGGAGGTCCTGCTATTAATATACCTTTTGCTTTAGTCCTTAATCTTTCCATAAGTCTATCTGGAAGTTTATAATCCTCTAGAGATACTTTGGCTATTGGTCTTACTACCGTTATTTCAAATCCATCTGAGAATGGTGGTCGAGCAATGGAGATACGATACTCTCTAAACTGAACAACAGTTGCACCTTCTCGCTCTATTTCAATGAAACTTTTAAAATCACTTTTTGCGCGTTCAACAATTTCTCTTGACATATTCTCAAGTTCAACACGTGTTATCGGTCTTGTGTCCACTTTTACAAGATTTATACCCCCTGGTTTGCCTTTTTTAGCCATGGGAACTACGTTTTCCTTTAGATGCAATGACATAGTATCCTCATCAAAGAATCTGGTTATTCCAAGCTCCCCATATTCCACAATTTCTGGTTTAAGATAAATGACTTCAAGTCCCTGTGCCTTCGCAACCTCCATTTGAACTTTATCACTGGTTATCAGGACTGCATCATGATCGTGTGCAGTTGCTCTTATCATTGCATCGATTTCTCCTCCTTTTGCAAGAGAAATCTCCTCTCGAGTAGGTCTTCTACCCACATACTCCAAAATAATTATATCATCCTTTGACAATTTTTGTAGATTTTTTAGTTCACCTAAACCATTAAATCCAGTTTCTCTACCTTTATTTGCCTGATATTCCAGCTCAGATACAACCGCTTCTGGGATAACCACATCACATCCTAAAAATTCTTCTTTCTGGACTATTTTCGTGATGCGCCCATCTACAATTACACTTGTATCTGGAACGATTTTCATTTTTTCTCCTCATAAACTTTTTCAGGGTCAAAAACCCTCTTTTTTACTACTTTTTTTACTAAATTAAATCCATTTTCATCCTTTTCACTCATTGTTCTAAAAAAACATGAAAAATAGCCTTCATGACAGGCTCCACCAATCTGTTTAACTTTTAGGAGAATAGCATCCTCATCACAGTCAACATATATATCCTTTACAATCTGGAAGTTACCAGAACTTTCACCTTTAAGCCAGATTTTATTTCTTGAAGTGCTCCAGTAATGTACTTTTCCGGTATCAAAAGTCTTCTGTAGGGCTTCTTTGTTCATATATGCAACCATCAAAACTTCTAGTGTTTTATAATCCTGAGCAATTGCTATAACCAGATTTTTACCATTTATTTCATGTTTAAAGTTTAGGTCCACGTTTTTCATTTTAAATCATCCTTTGGTTTATAACCCAGAGAACGAAGGAATATTAAATTAGATTCATACCCCATTTTAATCATCGTTTTGTAGATATTAAACCAGCTAATTTTTTATCAATATCGTTGATATCAACTGGTTCTTGATTCCCAGATTTCATATCTTTTAGGGTGATCATTCCTTGCTTAAAATCTCGTTTACCTACTAAAATAACGTATTTTGAACCTAAATTATCAGCATAGGATAATGTTTTTTTAAGTTTTCTTCTTGCAAGGTCTACATCCGCTGAAATATGATTTCTTCTCAGATTTTGGGCTATTTTAAATGCTTTTTCCCTCATATCTGAAGATAGGGGGGCAACAAATACATCAGTCCTACTCAGGGATGGAAATTCAATATTCTGTTTTTCGAGCGCCTTCATGAGCCTGTCAAATCCAAATGCAAAACCTGTGGATTCCACCTCTTCTCCACCAAATGCTTCTATTAAATTATAGGTTCCCCCACCACTTATTTGTTTTTGTGCACCAAGACCATGTACATAAATTTCAAAAACCATTCCAGAGTAGTAATCAAGTCCCCTTGCTATACCCAGATTTACTATATAATTGAAAAATTCAAATGCATCGAGAACCTTTAAAAGCTCTTCAAGATTTTCTAATGCCTTAAAAGCTTCCTTACAGCTGCCGACTATACTTTCAACTTCATTTATTACTTCTTTATGTCCTTTAATTCCAATTAAAGAAATTAGGACGCTTCTAACTGCTTCAGGAATATTTAAACTTTTCATGAGAGTTTTCAGTCCACTAACATCACCTTTGTCAATTGTACTCATTATTTGCTCCTGCTCTTCCCCAATGATTCTAGCATCGTTTAATATACCTCTGATAATGCCTAAATTACCGATATGAAATTCGTAATCATTGAGGCCGAGTTCTTCAAGACAATGAGCAGCCATGGTTATAATTTCTGCCTCAGCTTCAGGAGGTTTTCCACCGATTAATTCACAACCAAACTGCCAGAACTGCCGATATCTTCCAGCTTGAGGTCTTTCATATCTAAAACAGCTTCCAGAATAGTACATCTTAAGTGGTTTAGATGTCTTTTGAAGTTCATTAAGGTACACTCTTGCAACAGGAGCTGTGAGCTCTGGTCTCAGGGCAAGATCCCGTCCCCCTTTATCTTGAAAATGGTATATTTGCTCTTTGATTCCTTCCCCTGATTTCATGGTGAAAAGTGATAACTCTTCAAATATTGGAGTTTTAATTTCACTGTAGCCATATGTTTCAAATACTTTTCTTAGAGTATTTTCAACATATTTTCTCCTATTCAACTCTTCAGGTAGAAAATCACGGGTTCCTCTGGGTTTCAGTATATCCATGTGTATCCTCCGCCTCAAAATCAATGGATGTTAATTTAAACTATAAATAAGATCTTAAATGTTACAGTTAAAAATATTTTTAGAATAATTTTTTAAGAATAATTAAATTAAATAATTTTAAATATTAGTTTTTTTAGATGAAAAACTTTAATGTAGTTTATCAATTATTATAAATTATTCGTAATACTTCAGATATTCTTTGAGCATTTTTGGAAATGACTTAGCACTTAAAAATCGCAACCCAAGTCTTTCTGACCAAACTTTAATACCTTCATCTGCTGCAACCACACCAGCCCCTAATTCCTTTGCGAGAAGCAATACATCCAGATCTGGAGCGCTGTCTAATGTACCTCTCCTTAAAGCTGCTCGATATTTCTTCCTGAAGTCTTTTATAGCTTTTCCTATCACTTCTGCTTCAATTTCAATCTTTTTTTTACCTCTTGTTGTCATTACCATTGATTCGATTGACGCCTCCCATAAAGCTGTTTCTGATATTCTCATGCCCTTGTTCATTCTCTCCCGCATATCATGAACATATTCAAAGAATATCTCAGAAGGTATCTTGGTGTCATATCGGTTGGGAGTTTTTTTGACAATCCAGGTCTCAGCCTTTACCATAATTTCTGCAGGACATTCATATCGTGACATATAGTCTGAAAATTCCTTGTAAGTAACAGGTGGCATGTGACAACTCATATTAAGCTTAATTCTGGATCTGGCAATAAGATCTAGTAAAACGTCCACAGCATTCGCTAAATCATCATCTGCCAGTTCATCTCGAAGCTGGTTGTCTGTAAATGCAGTTGTATCCAAAACAAATCTTTGTTTTGCTGGCATAATATCCCTCATATATTCAGAATGTTTATTTTAATGTAAATTTTTTTCATTTTTTAATCAAATCAATCACTCTTATCATATCATACCAATGGATCTTTCTTGTTTAATATCTTTACAGTTCTATTCTGTTATACATTGGAAATAAATAGTTTAGCTTAGATATTATTTATTAATTGATTTGATAGACCTAAAAACTATTGTTTTGTAGAATTATTTTAGTTTCACTTTTTAGTTTCATTTTTATGTTTCACTTGAAATATCTATTTTAATTTCTAAAAATCGATTAATATATACTTATTGCGTGCAAAATTTATTAAAGGAGATATTATGATAACTGGAAAAACCAAGGTTGTGGGAATAATAGGTGATCCTGTCGAACACAGCCTATCACCACCTATGCACAACGCTGCCTTTAGATACCTAAAAATGGATTATGTTTATGTTCCTTTTTTAGTAAAAAAAGATCTGCTACAAAGTTCAATTATTGGTGCCAAATCTCTAGACATAAAAGGGCTGAATGTGACCATTCCACATAAAACTGAAGTCCTTAGCTATCTTGATTATATTGATAGATCTGCGGAGCTCATTGGAGCTGTAAATACTTTAAAATTTGAAAATAAAATTATAAAAGGGTTTAATACTGATGGTATCGGTGCCATAAGGGCTATTGAAGAAGAAACTCCTGTAAAAGATAAAAAAATCGTAATATTAGGTGCTGGAGGTGCTGCGCGTGCAGTATCATTTCAGATGCTAATAGCTGGTGCTGGAAGTGTGGTAATTGCAAACAGAACACCAGAAAATGCTATTTTATTAAAAGAAAGCCTTGTTGCAAAATTAGATGGTCAAGTCAAAACCACTGATCTTAGTGATAAACTTGAAAAAGAACTTAAAGATGCTGACATACTGATCAACACCACACCTATTGGAATGTTTCCAAATATCCATGAAAAACCCCTAGTCAAGGCTGAAATGATGCATAGTGACCTTGTAGTGAATGACTTAGTTTACAATCCAATAAAGACTGGTTTATTGAAAGAAGCGGAGCAAGCTGGTTTAAAACCCATTTCTGGAATTAAAATGCTTATATATCAAGGTATCGAATCTTTCAAGATATGGACAGGTATAACTCCACCAGTAAATGTTCTTGAAGATGCTTTACGAGCAGTATTACCAAAATAACATCGAAAAAATCACAGAAAACTATCAGTCACCAAAATATTCAATCTCTAATACACTGGAAATATCTTAAAAGAAGATTAGTTAACCTGCTTATTTTATGTATCTTAATAATCCAATAGCATTAACTCAAATATTAATAATCATCAGAACAAATAAAAACAATGGTGATCAAATGAACGGACCATGGGTTGAAAAATACAGACCACGAAGTTTAGATGAGATTGTGGGTCAAGATCATATAGTTAAGAGACTTAAAAGATACGTAAAAGAAGGCAGTATGCCAAATTTGATGTTTTCTGGGCCTGCAGGAGTGGGAAAAACCACTGCTGCCCTAGCATTGGCAAAAACCATTCTTGGTGAATACTGGAGACAGAATTTTCTTGAACTAAATGCCTCAGATGCCAGAGGAATAGATACGGTGCGGACAAACATAAAAAATTTCTGCAGATTGAAGCCAGTTGGTGCACCTTTCAGGATAATATTCCTAGATGAAGTGGATAACATGACAAAGGATGCTCAACATGCTCTAAGGCGAGAAATGGAAATGTATACCAAGACTGCTTCTTTTATTCTATCCTGTAATTATTCATCTAAGATAATAGACCCTATACAATCAAGATGTGCGATTTTCAGGTTTACTTCTATAAAAGGAGAAGGTATCATCAAAAGGCTTGAAACTGTCGCAGAAGCTGAAAAAATTGATTTAGATAAAAATGCAATTGAAAGCATTGTTTATTTTGCAGAGGGAGATCTGAGAAAAGCTATAAATATCCTTCAATCATCAGCATCCACCAGCGCCCAGATCACAGAAGAAAATGTATATGAGGTTGTTTCAAAAGCAAGACCTAAAGATGTGAGAATAATGATAAATAAAGCATTGGATGGTGATTTTTTAGGTGCCAGAGATCTTTTAAGGGAGATCATGGTAACACAGGGAACAAGTGGAGAGGATATGATAACCCAGATTTATCAGGAAGTCTCGCGAATGGCTTTTGAAGAAAGTATCCAAAAGAATGATTATATAAAACTTATTGAAAGTATTGGGGAGTACGATTACCGGATAAGAGAAGGAGCAAATCCAAGAATTCAACTTGAAGCTCTCCTTACAAAGTTTTTATCAAAAGCAAAGGCAGAGTAAATGTTGTGGACAGAAAAATACAGTCCAAAAAATTTTAATGAATTTATTGGTAATTTGAAGGCCAAAAAAGAGGTTATAGAATGGGCTGAGCAATGGCTAATTGGAAACCTTCAAAAATGCCTCCTAATCGTAGGTCCTCCAGGTACAGGTAAAACCACATTCGCACATCTAACTGCTAAAGAATTTTCTGATTTTGTAGAACTCAATGCCAGTGACAAAAGATCTTATGATATTATCAAAAGGATTGTAGGGGAAGCTTCAGCTTCACGTTCGCTATTTCATGATGGAATGAAACTCATAATACTCGATGAAGTTGATGGACTTCATGGTACAGATGATAGAGGTGGGATTAAAGCCATAAATGAAATTGTTAAAAAAACTCATCATCCCATTATTATGACTGCCAATGATCCCTACAGCAAAAGAATCACCAGTTTGAAAAGAAATTGCAAGGTTATAAAGATAAGAAAAGTTCATACCAACTCAATAGTAGCCTTCCTAAAGAGAATATGTGTAAACGAAGGGATTGAATTTGAGGAACATGTGATAAAAACCCTTGCAAAACGTTCTAATGGTGATTTGAGGTCAGCAATAGGAGACCTTCAGGTAATTGCTCAGGGAAAAGATCAGATCTCATCAGCAGACCTAGATATAGTATCCCAAAAAGATCAGGTATCCAATGTCTTTGATTCAGTGCGAACTGTTCTAAAAAGCAAAAACTTTGCTAAAATTAAAGATTCAATGCGATTAGATGTGAACCCACCCTTTATACTGGAGACTATCGTAGAAAATATTCCTCATGAATATGAAAAAGCCGAAGAGATAGAGAGAGCTTACGAAATGGTATCACTCGCTGATATAAATTTCGGACGGGCATTTTCAACCCGCAACTATACCTACTGGAAATATTCATTTGATTTTATGAGTTTAGGGGTGGGGCTGGCTAAAGATGAAACCTACAAGAAATTTGCACGCTATCGGGGTTCATCAGTTTACGCTATGCTTTCTAAAAGTAGGAGTAAGAGGGCTTTGATGGATATTATTGCCCAAAAGATTGGTAATAGACTACATCTTTCAAAGAGAGGTGCAATTGCCCAGTTTCCATACCTAAAAATCATGTTTACTGATGACGATATGGCTTATGAACTGGTGAATTACTTTGGATTTGAAAATAAAGAGGTGAAATTTTTCAGATCCAAAAAATTAAAAAAATTAAAAAAACCATCAAAATCTGTTAGAAAACAATCCAGATCGGTTAAAAAACCATCTGAAACTAATTTTACTTCTAAAAAGGCCCAAAAGGTGATGAAAAAAGACAAAACTACAAAAACAGCGCCTAAAAAACCGAAAATTTTATCTAAGAAACCTAAAAAAGATAAAACTAACGAAAAATCAGAGAATAAAGGATCAAAATCTAAAAAGAAGGATAAAGTGGAAAAACAAACTTCTCTTTTTCATTTTTAGACAAAATAGATTTAATATTAAATAACATTTCAAAAAAATTAATAATTAAATTTTTGTTAGAAAATCAGTTATAATAATGTTAATTTCATTTAAATTTAATTTCATTTTAAATAAAAAATTTTAGATGTTTTTATGTTTACAAGATGCAAAATAAGCTGATTTATAAATATTTTCTCTAATATCTGGAATTATTCCTTCTAAAAACTTCAATAAATCTTTGGAGGGATCGTGGATAACTGAAAATTCACATTTATCCTCCCCTACGTCCAACCAACTACAGATCCAGGATCTGGGAATATTTATGAGGGGGTAAACAAGATTTATACCCTCATATTCAATTTTTGAACTTAAAAGTTCTATTTTTACCCCTTTTAATATCAGTTTCAGAATATTTTCCACTTCATCATCAAGAGTAAGAGAAAGAGCAATGGAATCAGTATTCAAGTTTTTTGAATCACTGATATCATCTCCAAGGATGATCTCAATACCATATTTCCTTCTATATGGCTCTAAAATTACATAAAGTGCATAGTCATAAATAGTTGCACCTTTAACCACGAAAATTCGCTCTTGAGGATTAAGACTGTCACTTAAAACCTTTGATGCTCGCATACAGATTTTCTGGAAAATCTTGGATCTAACTACCTTAAAATCAGAAAATCTATTTAAAAAACGTTCTTCTCTTCTTCTTGAAAACCTGGAAAACCTCAAATTATTTATATACACTTTTTTATCTAGTATACTCACAAATCTGGTATCCACACCAATTTTCTGTAAAAATTCAAGTGTTTTAATGTATATCCCCCCATACTAAAGAAAATCTATAGAAATATCTTAGTTTTCCAGTATTTATGTTTAAACATTACTTAAAATAGACAAAAATGAAAATATAACAAAATACATAAAAAAAAGAAAAATAAAACTGAAAAAAAAATTTCATAGTAAATATAACGCATAACAAAATATTATGCGTTAAATCTACTGATGTGATGAGTTGTTGCTTTTTAATGAATTTCAGTGTTTAACATTAAACGTAACCATCGCCACCACAGTATGTGCATGAGACTTTACCGTCGCCGCCGCATCCTGGACAAGTTTCCCAAACTGTGTTTTTTCCATCACCTCCACAGTCAGAACAATCTTTTGTTTGTGGATCCTCACAAAAAATTTGAAAACCTTGTGCACCGACAGGGATTTTACCATCGCCACCGCATGTTGCGCATGTCTCAATATGCTTTATCTTCCCAGTTCCCCCACACTTAAGACAAACACGAATACCGTCACCGGCACATTTTGTACAAACCTGTGTTGTGGGGTTTTCTTTATTATCTACCTCAGTATTAATTTCTGTATTTGTTTTAGTCTCCGTTACTGGGCTAGTACTGGTTTCGGTGACTTTGGATTCAGATTTAGAGGTATATATACCTGGATCTAAATAAGTTAAACATCCAACAACACCACCTATTAAAACCAATGTTACTACTAAACCGATAACCACTTTATCCATACTTTCCACCTCATACTCCTTTTTGGATTGAACATGAATATTATGTGAAAATAGTAGTCTCTTCACAAAAGTATTATTTTTCTCCTATTTTTTTGTGACTAAGCTCACAATAAATATGAGAATATGACAAAAATTTAAAAAATCCAATTTACGAACTATAATGGAAATAAGAAAAACCAGAATAACATAAAAAAATAAAAAATTAATTTAATTTAGTTTTTTAAGCATTATGATCTGCTTTTTGATGATTAGGGTTGAAGCTAATCTATATCCTATTAAACTAGCTTTATTATCAAAAAAAAACATAAAAATATCGACATAATTAAGCACAATAACCACTTATCCGTAATCATCTCCATATGGTTCTTAAGATTTCAAAATAACAAAGAAACTGATTTCTATTCACATAATATTCCTTTCCCTATATATTACGTGACCATGGTCACAGTTAAATAAAATTTTAATAAAAAATGGAAAATTCGATACAATTTTTGGATTCACCGTCATTTTACAAATCCTAGTAATCTAGAACAATGATCTCAATAGAATAATGCATGAAAATAAATTTTATCAGATTATTTGCGATTATTTGCAATATTTTTAAAGAAATAATATTATTAATTTTTATCCTGCCTCCTATAAAACTTTTTTAAACAATAGGAAGATATTAATTCTAGGGTGTTTTCATATGCTTAAAATATTTGGTAGAAAACCAGAAAAAAAGGTTCCAGAAAACGTTTTGAAGTTAAATCTTCCAGAACCTGTTGATTGTCTCTGTGATTTTACCTACAATTTCTACTGGCAGCATAAAGGAGAAAAGCTTGACTTTGATTGGAAAGTTCCTGGAAATGATTTCACTTTCAAGGACGTTGTGGAACATCTAAAAGATGGCAGCACAGTAAAAATAAAGGGAAATGTTGGCCATCGCTTATGCTCAAGCATGGGTGTGGATTTGAAATATTTTGGGGGTAGCGGAGCAGAGATTGAAGTTGGTGATGTTATTGTAGATGGAGACATTGATACAAGAATGGGAATAAGCATGGTAAAGGGCAATATCTACGTAAAAGGGAATGTAAAAGAGCCCATCGGGAATATAGTTGACGTTGATTCAGATATTAAGGGGTACCGTAAATTCAGGTCAATAACAGATATTATAACCAATGGTTTAGGGAAGGATAGACTAATTGGATGCGAATTATTAAGTCATAAGCTAATAATAAACGATGGGACCGTGAAAGATACAGTAGGTGCAAGATTAAATATAGATGCCGAGATAGTTGTTAATGGAGATGTGGACTTAAGTACGGGAATACTTATGAGGAAAGGCATAGTAAAGGTCAATGGAAATGCAGGCCGTAACAATGGAGCTCTACTAAATGGAGGTACTATAGTAATAAACGGAAATACAGATGATTTTACAGGTATTGACATGATATCTGGTGTTATAATTGTAAATGGAGATGCTGGAAAATTTTTAGCAGCAAATAAAAAAAGTGGATTTATTCTTGCAAAGAAGGGAAGCCCAATACCTCCCACCAAAAAAAGGAACATTACAAGTAGTGATCGGTCTTTACTGATAAATCAGGGATTCAATCCAAAAGATTTTTCAAAATTCGAATGAAATATTATTGAAATCCCGTTCAATACAATTTTTACATATTTTTAACATATTTCAATAAATGTCTCTCACTAATATTTCATTAAGGCTCGAAATTTTCAAAAAGACTTTCATAAAAATAACGGAGTTATAATCAGTGTTTTTTTTATAAATTATTTAATTTTAGAAAGAGATTTATTAAAATTAATGAAGATATAGAAAATTAAGCATCTAATGTATCTTCTTCCATTATCAAATAGTTGACTACATCTACTATGTTTGCCGTGATCATGGCCAGATATCTTTCTTTCTCTATTAGTAGCTTTTCAACCTCTTTACGAGGTGTAATATCTGTAGTAATCCCGATAGTACCTATGTAACGGCTGTTGGAATCGAATAAAGGACTGGTAGAAAGCAGAACCCATATATCAGAGCCGTCTTTTCTGTTGAATTGGAGTTCATTGACCCCTGCTTTTCCCTGTTTAAGTTGTTTTAACTGGTCCTTGAACTTCTTCTTTTCCTGATAATTTAAAAAATCGAAAAATTTATGTCCAAGCATATCATTCACTTTATAACCCAGCATCTCAGACATCCTTCTGTTGATATAACTTGTTTTGTTTTCTGTATCTATTAGCCAGATGCCTGCCTGGGCAGCTTCCACTATATTGCGATATTTCTCCTCACTCTCCCGTAAAGCCTCTTCGGTCCGCTTACGTTCAATTGCATAATCAATAGAACGTGCCAATAGTTTTTGATCAAACTCTCCTTTGACCAGATAATCCTGAGCACCCTCTCGAACTGCTTTAACTCCAAGTTCTTCATCTGAAAGTCCTGTTAGAATTATTATCGGTATTTTGCTTGCTTGCTCCCGTACCTGAATAAATGTATCAAATCCTGCACTGTCCGGTAGATTAAGATCTAGGAGCAATACATGGTATTCTAGACTGCTTAATTCATTTAAGCCTTCATTCAGACTTTTTGAAACGTTTAGCTTGAAATGGGGCTTTTCTAGTTTTCTAAACATTCGCTGTATAAGAGCCATGTCATCTGGATCATCTTCAATCAATAAAACCCTGGTAGTTTCATATACCATATTCTAACCCCCCGACATAATCCATATTTTATACCTCGCTACCAAAAAAGATTTCGAAAATATTCAGGAACAACTAAAACTTGATTTAAGACAAAATTTGCCATATTTCTCTTAAAAAAGTCAACACCATTTTTCCCACATTTTCCATTAACTGATCTCTCCGGAATACTCTTTTTAATTTTTAAGTCCAGAAATTGTCTAAATTTTTTTTTGGAATCTTTTTAAGCTGTTTTAAGGATCATCTTATTACTTTTTTATCTATAGGATATCATCTTTGATTAATTTTTTTATATTTAATCATATTTATATGTTTTATCGCATTTAATAGAAGACCAAATACCCTTAGTATAATGAGAATGGAGAAATAAAAGATTCAGTGAACTAATCATAAAGAATTAACAAAAAAGACATGAACAAAAGATGAACAAGTTCAAAGATCATCCTTCAAATTTGAGTTCCAAAATAAAAACAAGGATAAAAGCCACTACAGCCGAGACTAAAACAGGTAAAAATGAATCCATAGTGGTGGCTATTTTTTGATAGGGAAGTCTCAAGGTCCCTAACATTAAACCTACAAGAAATGCCATAGTTATGGATTTGTGATTGTTTAACAAGAAATCTAAAATTCTTGAAAAAGACAGAATTCCAATAAGCGCGCCAAAACCGAATGTAATTATTTCTAAAACTTGGAAATTGTTCAATATTTTGATCATATACTCATATTGATTCAACAAGAGCAGTATAAATGCTCCTGAGATTCCTGGTAGTATCATTGCACATATAGCCACAGTACCTGAAAGAAAAATAACAGGTAACGAATGATTGGCTTGTATTGGATTTAATCCAACAAAAAGTAATGCAAAGATAAAACCAATGATTAAAAATACAATATTTTTTAAAGAGAATGCATCTACATGTTTGTAAACAAAATTTGCAGATGCAAGTATTAAACCAAAGAAAAATGCATATGTGAGAGCTGTATAATTAACTAAAAGGAATGATATTACCTTTGACATAGTCAAAATTGCCAGGCCTATGCCTAAAAGCAGTGGAACAAATAGTTGAAAATCTATTTCTTTTTTTATGTTTTCTTTGAAACTTTTAATATCCCCCTCCAGTAGGTAAAGAATGAATCTAAAATCAATTTTACTTATGGCATGGATCAATCTTTCATAGATACCTGTAATCAACGCAATTGTTCCACCTGAAACACCCGGTATTACATCTGCAGTTCCCATAAACAAACCCCTTAAAAATATAAGAAAGGTTTCCATGGATATTTTGTTTTTTCTCATTCAATTGCTCCTTTAAAACCGTAATTATCCCACTATGTATCAATGCGTATATTCTATAGATTAGTGAAATATAATCACAGAATAGTAATTATTAGCCTTTAAAACTTTATTTAAATTGTCTTTTAAGTGAATCTTTATATAATACATTTTATATATACATAAACTCTTTTTAATTGTATGATAACTATAGTAGAATATGTCAGTGATATAGCTATTCATCTTATAGAATATTTCGGCTATTGGGGAATATTTTTTGGTATGACCCTTGAAAGTGCATGCATTCCCCTTCCAAGCGAAATTATAATGCCTTTTGCTGGATATGTTGTATGGGAAGGTAAGATGACCCTCTGGGGAATCACACTTGCAGGGGCTTTTGGAAACCTTTTTGGGTCTCTGATAGCCTATTTTGTGGGTTTGAAGGGAGGAAGACCTTTTCTGGATAAATACGGCAAATATTTTTTTATAAGCCATAGAAAGCTCGATTTAGCTCACGATTGGTTTGAGAAATATGGTCATGAAGCTGTTTTTATCAGCCGACTTTTGCCAGTCATCCGAACATTTATATCTCTACCTGCAGGAATAGCTGAGATGGATCTTAAAAAATTTGTTATATACAGTTTTGCTGGATCTATCCTGTGGTGCTTTGCTCTAGGCTATATAGGTGTCCTTATGGGTCCTAGGTGGGACGAAATAAGAAGTTGGTTCCACATTTTAGATATATTCGTGCTCATAGGTATTATTGGAGTTTTAATCTATATTATATACCACTACAGAAACATAGATTAATTATTTAAAAAAATAGTGTTCTTTTTTTTATCGAAATTTTTTTTATTTGATTAAAAATTGAAATTACATAATTCTATACAATTAAACCTTAAGAACCTAAAACAAAAACCAAAGCCGCCACAATATAAACTGCTATCCCTGAAACTAAAGCAATCCAGAAACCATATTTAGGAATTAGAAAAAATACACAGAGGAGATACAGAATCCAGACTGGTGTGAGCAGAAGCAGGCCCTGAATATAGGATACAGTGGCATTTGCACCAGCCTCAGAATATATTGTAAAAAGTGAGAGTGTTGTTACTACCGGAAACATTGCAAAAAATGCAGCGACTAAACCTTCTTTTTTGCCTCCAAAATATGTGACTACACTTAAAATAAGCCCACCTAAAATAAAATAGGCTAAAAACTTAATTGTTTCATCCATTCTAAAACTCCTTATGTTGTTCCTCCCATTAGAAGTATCCTTATAAATAAAAGAAGACCACTTAATTTAGTTTGTTCCTAAATATTTATTTTTATTATTTAAATATTTTTATTATCTACTATATTTTATTTAGTTGTACTATACTTTAATATAATTTTTAAAGTCTTTTTAATTCCTACAAATCCTTTTTACAAAAAAATACTTGATAATATACATTTATAAAACTATTTATAGTACTTGCACTATAACAAGTTCACGAGGTGATTATTGAAATGAAAATGTCAGGGACATGGAAATTACAGCTCAGGCTTTGGCTAGCAATGGTACTGCTTTTTGGACTGCTCTACGTAATTGTAACACTTATTGCCTATTATCTTGGGTTTAGGGGACCATTAGTATTTGCATTTTTTGCATTCATCATTGTACTTGCACAGTACTGGTTTGGTCCTAAGATAGTTGAGTTAACCATGAGAGTTCACTACGTTTCAGAGGTTGAAGCTCCAAGACTTCATGAAATGGTGGAGGATCTAGCAATGAAAGCAAATATACCCAAACCAAAAATAGGTATATCAGAAATTGGTATTCCCAATGCATTTGCCTTTGGAAAAACTAAAAGTGATGGTAGAGTCTGTGTAACCAGAGGAATTCTGAATTTATTAGACGAAGAAGAATTGAAGGCCGTATTAGGCCATGAAATTTCACATATAAGGCACATGGACATGGCAGTTATTACTTTATTAAGCGTAGTTCCACTTATCTGCTATTATATATTTTGGAGCACCCTTTTTTCTGGAGGAGATGACAGAGAAGGTGGAGCTGCTTTAATTGGAATTGCAGCTCTGGCTGCTTATTTTATCGGACAACTAATAGTTTTGTTTGTATCACGGGTCAGAGAATACTATGCAGACCAGGGAAGTATTGAACTGGGAAATCCACCGCATAAACTGGCAAGTGCTCTCTATAAACTGGTCTATGGATCTGCTTCTGCAAATAAAGACGAACTAAAAGAAGTGGAAGGGTTAAAAGCATTCTTTGTAAATGACGTTTCTGATGCTCGAAATGAAGTAGCTGATCTAAGACAATTAGATCAAAATATGGATGGAGTTATAAGTGAAAGTGAACTTTCACAGCTTAAATACACTGAAACACGGATAGGTTTAGCCAGTAAAATCATGGAGTTGCTTTCAACTCATCCCAACATGGTAAAAAGAGTTAAGAGACTATCGGAGTTTAGTTAAATTACAACTTTTTATTTATTTTGTTATGAATCATTTATATTTTCATTCTTTTTTTTTATTTTATTTAGATTTTATTTTAAAAAAATAAAAATGAACGATTATGTTTTTATGATAATTTTTCTATGGCTTCCAGAAAAGCACCCTGCATTTGGTGACTATGAGCAACTAAAAAGATTTTCTTGAGCCTTGAACCTTTTTCAGAATTAATGAACTTTTTTATGGCCTTTAACATTATCAACGCAGCATCATTCCTTGGGACTTTGCCTACACCTGTACCCATCCCTGGAAAAGCAATGGAAGAAATGTCTAGATCTGATGCTTTTTTCAAAGCAGCAGATGTGGCTTTC
>Ga0194125_10003883_pt1 | contig 23752 bp, 20 predicted proteins | sample TA2KigC250mmetaG_FD_148626 | JGI IMG/M metagenome (GOLD analysis project Ga0194125, IMG submission 148626) | Freshwater microbial communities from Lake Tanganyika, Tanzania - TA2015034 Kigoma Deep Cast 250m | ecosystem: Environmental > Aquatic > Freshwater > Lake | place: Tanzania: Lake... | reverse complement strand
CGATTGCAGTCGGCGAGACAGACTCTGATCCAATGACATGTGATACCTCCAGCAGATTGGTAATTGAAAATACCCAAATCCTGCCTAGGTATCACCTGATACTAACCTACGATAGCCGCCACCTCACAATGCACGACAAAGCCCATTAGCTGCCTACGCTCTCCCTCTCCTCACTGGATCACCAACACAGGTATCGCAAGCGCGTGGCGGACCCTCGAAATCGACGCCCCGTAGACGAGATCTTTCAGCCCCCGGTGCCGGTGGCCTCCCATCACCAGCAGATCGATGCCGTGCTCCCTCGACAGCTTGATGAGCTGCTGCGGAACGCGGCCGTAGCCAAGCGACGCAAACGCCTCAATGCCTGACGTTCGGATCTGTTCAGCGAGCGTTTCAAGCTGGTTCTGATCTCGTCGGGCTTCATCATCATACGCCTCCTTCCCAAACAGCTGTCCACCCACACCTTCAACGACGTGGAAGAGGTAGACAGAGGCGCCGTAGGTTTTCGCAAGCGTTTGGGCATGCGAGACCACCTTTGCCGTCAAAGCACCGTAATCAATGGCGACCCCAATCTTCGCGAAGGTTTGCGGTGTGAGTTCAATCTTTTCCGGCAGCACAGGTGCTGGTTTCCTCCAAAACATGAGTGATTTTGGCAGCGAAATGTAAATCAGCAAGAGCGCACATCCTATCGCTATAGGAACAGCCGTGATCCAGAGCCAGATGGCATAAGCTCCAGCCCCGTCTATCCACTCCGAGATTTGCTGCACCAGAAGGTTTGCGTTGAGGCCTATGATGACAGCCGCAGCACTCCACGCAAGGATCTTCACCCACCATCTGCTCGCAAAGTCCCCCATCAGCGATCCATCCCCAGTAAACCGGATCAGCGGGATGACAGCGAAGGGCAGCTGCAAGCTCAGAATAACCTGGCTCAAAATCAAGAGATCGTACGAGCCTTCATCCCCCTGGATGGAGATCACAAGCACGGCCGGAACAATGGCGATGAGCCGTGTAATGAGCCGTCGGAGGAAAGGCCGCACTTTCATGCGAAGGAAGCCCTCCATAACGATCTGACCCGCCAGAGTGCCTGTCAGTGTCGAGCTCTGCCCGGCCGCAACGAGGGCGATCCCGAACAACGTGCCCGCAAGCGCCGTCCCGAGGAGAGGATGGAGCAGCTCGTGGGCCTGCTGGATCTCCGTTACCACGATACCATTTTTGTAGAAGACTGCGGCTGAAACGACCAGGATCGCCGCGTTGACAAAGAAGGCGGCGTTGAGCGCAATCGCCGTATCTGCAAGATTGTACTTGCACGCCATTCGCTTGCTCTCGTCGGTCGTCCCGACGACGCGCGTCTGCACAAGCGCAGAGTGCAGGTAGAGATTGTGCGGCATCACCGTGGCACCGAGAATCCCAATGGCAACGTAGAGGCTTTCTGAGGTCAGGTGAGGGATGAAACCGGTGGCCACCTCTCCCCAAACCGGCTCCGCGAGGAAAACCTCAATCAGAAAACAGATTCCGATCGTCGAAACAAATAAGAGGATCAGGGCCTCCATCTTCCGAATGCCGTACTGCTGGATCACCAACAGCAGCATGGTATCAAACCCGGTGATCACCACTCCATAGATGAGAGGCAGCCCGAAGAGAAGATTCAGGCCGATCGCCGTCCCAAGGACTTCAGCAAGATCGCACGCGGCGATGGCGATCTCACACAGGAACCACAGGATATAGCCTACTGGCCGGGGATAGTTGTCACGACACGCTTGAGCGAGGTCTCGGCCAGTGACGATGCCCAGTCGGGCAGAGAGAGCCTGCAGGAGTACCGCCATCAGGTTGGACATCAACAGCACCCAGATCAACTGGTAACCGAACCTGGCGCCACCTTCCAGGTCCGTCGCCCAGTTGCCGGGATCCATATAGCCGACGCTCACGAGGTACGCCGGACCGACAAACGCCATCATTTTCTTCAAAAGTCCGACGTTCTTCGGGATCGGCACACTTTGGTGAACTTCCGCAAGCGATACCGCTGAGCGATCAGATCGCCCCTTCATTCACACCTCCTCCACATAGATATTCGTCGCCAGCTTGGAGCTCACAAACTGATCCTTCTTCGCGATCTCAACGCGCATCGATCCATCGAATTCCACCCGTTCTTTGACTTTGATTTTCCTCTTCAGCACTATTCCGAGCTTCGCGGCATACTGCAGGATCTCGGGGCTCGAATCGCTGACACGCGTAACGGCTACCGTGTCACCAGGTGAGACCTCCGCGAGGGAGATGTGCGAGACCTCGTCGATTTCGCCGCCGGCTGTCGGAATCGCGTCTCCGTGCGGATCCCTTCGCGGATAGCCAAGCACCGAGTCAATCCGCTCTTCAAGCCTCTCCGACGCAATGTGCTCGAGCCGCTCAGCCTCCTCGTCAATTTCGTCCCAGGGGTAATCCAGCACCTCAGCCAGGAAGAGTTCCCAGAGCCGGTGCCGACGAATGATGCGGAGCGCCTGCTTTCTGCCTGCTGTCGTGAGTTCAACACCCCGGTAGGGTGTGTACATCACAGAACCTTCCTCGGCAAGCTTCTTGATCATCTCGGTGACGGATGGAGGCGAGATTCTTAGCCGCTCGGAAAGAGATGTCGTTGTGACTGTCTCCCCGCTTTCCTGGAGCTTGTAAATGTTTTTCAGATAGTTCTCGACCGGTTCGCTTGGCATTGGTTGTCACTCCCTGAGAGTCCTCGAAGGGCGCACGGCCTGGAAGTTCGCTGGTCAGCCTTAGGAGATATTTAGGGTTGCCTAAATATAAGCGCGGCCGAGCGGATTGTCAAGAGACATCCCGCACCTTGCGCGCGGCTCCATTCCTATCGCACTTTCCTTCTGGACGCACACGCGCGTCAATTCCCGGCAGGCATCTCCATCTGCCTTGTTTCTGACGCAACTTTCGCTATATTCGCGATCAGCGGTCAGCCGAAAAACCGACGGACTGAGATGACCACCATCCTCGTCATCGACGACGAACAATCGCTGCGGGATCTCATCTTCACGGCTCTTCAGAGCGAGGGCTTTGAAGTACTCCAGGCAAAAGATGGCCTCAGCGGCGTAGAGGTGGCCCGCAAGGCGCTTCCAGATCTCATCATGTGCGACATCCTGATGCCTACCCTCGACGGTTACGAGACGCTCAAGATTCTGCGGGAAGACCCGGTGACTGCTACCATCCCCTTTATTTTCCTCACGGGACACGCAGAACAAGGGGCAATGCGCCACGGCATGGACCTTGGGGCCGATGACTTCCTCACGAAGCCTTTCAGCATCCCGGAACTTCTAAACGCCGTTCGCGCCCGACTCGAGAAGCAGCGATTGTACCGGCAACAGACTGAGCGCAAACTCGACGAGCTCCGGGTCAGCCTCAGCCTCTCCCTTCCACATGAGATTCGGACGCCCCTGAGCGGAATCGTGGGGTTCGCCGAGGTGCTCCGGGACGATAGCGGAACCCTCAAGCCCTCCGAGATCAGCGAAATGGCTGACATGATCCTGAAGTCGGCAAGCCGGCTTGGTCACCTCGTGGAGAACGTTCTCACGTATGCGCAGCTGGAATTGCTGGCGGCGGACCCCAAGAGAAGGGAACTTATCCGGAAAGAAACAACCTCGATGCTTGACATGCACATCGAAGAGGTTGCGCAGAAGAAGGCAAGGGAGTACGATCGACTGAACGATCTCGTTCTGCAGCTCAGCGGCGGAGAAGCGGCTCTCTCCGTCCAGAACATGAAGAGGATCGTTGAGGAGCTCGTCGACAACGCGTTCAAGTTCTCAGCAACGGGAACGCCTGTCGAAATTGCCACCCGCCGGGACGACACGTTCCATGTCTTGACGGTCTGCGACCGCGGAATGGGAATGGAAGCACGACAGATTGCAGAGATCGGCGCCTACCGCCAGTTCAACAGGAAGAGGCTCGAACAGCAGGGTTCCGGCCTCGGCCTGGCGATCACCAAGCGTCTCGCTGAAATCTATAGGGGGATGCTCTCCTTCCAGAGCGAGCCGGGCAAAGGAACAACGGCTGAGGTGAGACTTCCCTCTGCGGATTTGGGTTGATTCAAAACCTCATCAAACCCTTCACATCTCACTTACCTCTGCACCGGACGATTCTGCTGCTCAAAGAGTTCATCCGGCAAACCGACATTGAGCTTGTAGTCCGAATACCTCACCGTAATCGTACCGCTACGCAACGGGCGACGCATCTCACTCCGTTGCGGTGTGTCGGGGTCGACCTGAAGGAGTTCCATCCGATCAGTGGTATCCCGCCCGGTGGTCTCAAACGATGCCTGAAGTGTTCTCGGAAGCCAGTGCGTTCCTCCCACCAATTCATACGCAAACGACAACCGCAGAACCCTTCCCTGGTACGGCATCGTTTCCATCCTGACGATAGTCCAGTTGGAGGGCTCAACCCAGAGCAGCATCTGGCGGAGGGGGATCTGTGCCGCTTTCGCGTCCAGTTGTAGCTTATGAACGATCCTGCCATCAAGCGTATCCTTGCCCAGCTCGCTCGCGTTGTATCGTTCCCGCAGAAGTGATGGATTGACGACGATCCCTTCGCGAGGCAACATTACGAAGCTTGATGAGGTGAAGTGCACCCTGTCTGGTTTTTTGAAGTACATCGTTGCCTGCATCTTCGGCACCCTGACTCTCTCTATATCGACGTCCGCCTCGAGCGTCACCTCAAAATCGTCGATCCCTTCAAATCCTTTCTCGACATTGTTGAGGATTGTCGAAGCGTTCTGGGCGTGAGCGTCGCCAAAGGGGACCAGGAAAACGAATAGCGCGAAAGCGACCATGCCAGACAGCAGCTTCATGTCACGCCCCCTTGTTCTGCGCAAACGGCTTCCACTTTTCCTCGGGTGACGGAGCGGTCATCAGACTGGCCACAATCAGACAAATGATCGATGCGGCAGCAGAGGGAAGTATGATGTAGTCGGTTTCCAGCAATGGCTCATGCAGGATGAAATTGGCGACCGTGATGACAAACGGCACGCCGAGCCCGGCTATCATCGAGGCAACGCCGCCTTGTATCGTCACACGCTTCCAGAGGAATGCGGCCAGCAAGGCGGGAGTGATCCCGGCTCCGACCATCGAGTAGGCGGTGAACGCCATATCGAGTATGCTCTTGAAGAAGTTGGCTACGACATAGGCAAGGATGCCGAGAATCACGATGGTGATCCGTTGGAACTTCACAATCGTGCTCTGGGAGACCTGAGGGTTGATGAATCTCTGGTAGATGTCGCGGGCAACGTTCGTTGAAGGAATCATGAGAAAACTCGTTGCTGTCGAGATCATCATGGCGACAGCCGCACACAGCAGGACCATACCCGCGATGAGCGGAAGGTCAAAACGGGCGAGTTGCAGGATAATCGTCTCCGTTACCGCTTTGTCGAGGGTTCCATCTGCATTCGCAAACGGGGCCATGGTGAAATACTTCGAGCTGCCCACGACAGCGAGCACACACAACAACGTTTCAAGAACAACGACCCCAACGACCATGCCGATGACAGCCCTGCGGGCTGAGACCTCGTCTTTCGCCGAGAAGAACTTCTGGTACATGCTGCTCTCGCCCAGGAGGAGGAAGAACGTCGGGAAGAACACACCCATGGCCCACACCCAGTCGTTCTGCCCGAAGATCTCGAAGCGGTCCGCAGGAAGCGTCGCGACCTGTTGGGCACCGCCGACGGCAAAGTAGATAAGCGGTAGCGCGACGACCAGGCCGAGCGTCTTCATGAGCGCGTTGAAGATGTCAATGGACATAATCGACACCATCCCGGCAACAACCGCGAAGGTGACTATGACTCCACATGCAATGGCACCGCCGACGATCGGATCAATGCCCAGCAGAATGTTGAGAAGCCTGCCCCCGGCACGGAACTGATATCCGGCGATCGTCAGGTAGGCGATGATAATCGTGACCGTCCCTAGAAGACGCGCCGTGGCGTTGTACCGTTTCTCGAGAATGTCGGGTACTGTGTATTCGGAGATCCTCCGCACCCGGTGAGCGAGAAAATAGATAATGATGATGCCCACCCAGGCACCTGCGCTCATCCAAAGCTGGGAGAATCCCATACGAAACGCCAAGCCGGCGCCCCCGAAAAGGCTACCCGTGCCGATCCACGTCGAGACGAGAGTTCCGACGAGGAAGATTGTCGACGTGCGGCGTCCGGCGACCATGAAATCATCCTGGGTCTTGACAGAACGGCTCCTGTAAATGCCGACACCGATGAGAAAGAGCACGTAAATGACGACGGCGAGAATGTAGGCATCCATGGTGTGGTTTTCCCTTCCTAGCGTTGGAGTATCGTGGTCCTTCTACGAGAGAATGTCTTTTCGCCTGAAGATCAGCCAGGCTGCCAGAACGAACGCCAGCGAATACCCTCCCAATGCCGCGACAGATGATCCGATATCCTGCCACGGGACAGGGTCTTCGAAGATCTTCTGCCAGACGTTCATGTAGTTTGTGAAGAGATACGGCTTGATCTTTCCAAACAGCTCGACCGGGATCACGGTGATCATCAGAAAGATCATGTTCACACCCAACGTCGCAATGATGGGACCGATCGCGTTTTCGACGAACGATGAGAAGAGGAAAGCCAGAGAGGCAATGGTCAGCATCGCCCACGCTGCCAGCAGATACCCTACCAGGAACCTCCAGGCGACGTCGTTCCCCGGCAGCACGAGGATTCCCCGCTGTAGAATGATGAGGTCGCCCGCGCCGAGCAAGATCAACGCCAATCCGATACTCAGTGCCCCCAGAAAGAAGACGAAGATGACGGTGTAGAGTATCGTTGTAGAGTACTTCGACAGAAAGATCCGTGTGCGCGACACCGGCCGTATGAGGATCAGCCGGTATGTTCCCGCCGTAGCCTCACCGGCAAGCTGATCCCCAGCAACGAAAGAAATCAGCAGCGGGATGTGGACCCAGAGGCTGTTCATCATACTATGGGCGACGAACCAGCCGTTGAAGAGAGTGCCGACAAAAATGAAATCTTGCTGGAGCGAGCGCGTAGTGTATTGGAGAAATCGGCCCCCCTCTAGCTTCATCGCGACCTCAATCAAAGGCACGACCACCGCAACAAGCAGGAAACCGATGTAGGTCCTCTTCTTGAGGAAAGTCTTGATAAGTTCGTAATAGACGAGGCGACCCATCGCCACTTCCTGTCAATAGCTAGATCTTCGTCGCATGCTCAGTGATCGAGAGGAAAAAGTCCTCGAGCGAGCGATGCGGTATGAGCGCTTGGACAGCAATCCCTGATTCAACGAGGGTCCTGTTCAGCTCCGGGATATCATCGAATGACATCGACACGTCGAAAGAATCCCCACGGTCAACGACCTTCTTGACGGAATGCTGCGTCTCCAGGACGGCCCTGAGGCTTTCCTTCGGCGTCCCGCGCACAACAACATACTTCTCCCCCTCATCCAGCAACTTCGTCACCTCACCCTGTGTCACGAGCTCTCCCTGGTTGATAATGGCCATCCTGTTGGCAACCATTTCGACCTCGTTGAGCAGGTGCGACGAGAGCATCACCGTTTTCTGCTGGTCGTGAGCGAGATGCCTGATGAGATCACGAATCTCCTTCATCCCCTGCGGGTCCAGGCCGCTTGTTGGTTCATCGAGGATGACGAGCTTCGGATCGGAGAGTAGAGCCTGTGCAATCCCCAGACGTTGCTTCATTCCGTGGGAATACGTTTTCACCTTTTCGAATGCACGTTGTGAGAGACCGACGAGATCCAGCACCTCAAGGATCCGCTGCCGCCGCGCGCCTCCGTTCAGTGCCCCGACGATTTCGAGATTCCGGTACGCCGAAAGATAGAGGTAGAAATCGGGCTTCTCCACAATGCCACCGATTGACTGAAGCGCTTTCTCCCGCTGCCTCTTCAGAGAATGACCAAAGAGAAACACATCACCTTCGGTTGGCTTGACCAGGGAGAGCAACATGCGGATCGTAGTGCTTTTGCCGGCACCGTTGGGACCAAGGAAGCCAAAGACATCCCCCCGGTGAACCTGGAGATCCAGGTGGTGCACGGCCCAACGTTGTTTGTACTGCTTCGCGAGATTGCGCGTTTGAAGGATGATCTCGTCGGTCAAGAGAATACCATTGCGGGGGGATGGAAAATTTCGCCGCAATGTAGAACTTATTTGAGGGAATTTCAAGAACGGAAGAGACCGGAATTCCGCGCGTTGATAGGGCAGAGAAGTAATGAAAACGCCGCGAGAGGTCTCGCGGCGCTTGTATCGGTTACAGGAAGCGGCTTATCTTGATTGGCTCAACCGATCAAGTGAATCCTGGACTACTTTCCGTTGGCTCGCTGTCAGGTTCTCCTTTGCCAACAATGAGTACTCTGTGATCGCCTCGTTATTCAGCTTCAGCTTCTCGAACGCCTGGGCAACCAGTATACGAGCACTGTAGTTCGCGCGCAGGTCGGGATTGTTTCGCAGAGTGGCCTTGGTTTTCAAGACCGACGTCGCATAGTAGGTGTTGTCGAAGAGCACCTTTGCACCCTGGAGCTGCATCCGGCCGACACTCGCCTGGGAGAACGGATCGGCATCTTCTTTCGCCTTGTTGCTGCCGTGGAGCACTGCCGCTGATGGAATGGTGATTTCATCGCTCTCCCGCGGTGGAACCGACAGGATGTTCTCCATCGCAAGGCTCAGAAGAAAATCCTCCTGGCTCATCTGCCGAACGTCGGAGAGGTCCAGCATCGTCAGCGCCGGGATGGCGAGTCGCTTCGCGTCGCATTCGATCGTTGCCGAGGAACTCTTGCCCGTGCGCATCGAGTCTTCAGGCCTCAGAAGGTCCCCCACCTTGACCATCTTCCACTCTTCGGAGACGCCGCGCCGGACCTCAACAACTCCCCTGACAGCCTTCACCAGAAAATCCTTCGCGAGAAGAGGAACCGCAATGAGGCTCGCGACGAAAAGGAATATCATTCGACCACGCATAGGTTTGTCCTTTCACATCGAGAATTCACCTGGGCATCACATCGACGAGGCGAACCCAGCCCCGGACGACGCCCAATCCAATTTCAACATCTTCAAAATACTCCCGGGCACCTACGTCCCACGCTTTCTGGAATCCTTCCGTAATCATCGTCGTTTCAACAGGAATCCACACCGTCTCGATTCCGCGCTCGTTCTTGCGGATCACGAAGCGCTTCGAGTTATCACTGATCAAGCTCGACTGCGAGGCCGGAACCTCGGTGTCAAAAAGAAGATAGATGTGCGCGTCGTTCACCCTCTCAGGCGGAATCACATCGACGAAAGCAGTACTTATGCCGATACTCGATAGCAGGGACGCGAAACAGACTGTCATATCATCGCAATCGCCGCCACGCAGCGCCAGCGTCTCCGACGGAAATTGCACGCGGTCTTTGCTGTTACGCGGATCGCTCACATATGACAGTCGGGACGCGAACTCATTGAACAACCTTTGCGCTGACTGGATCTTCTCCAATTGCTTCGGGGCGCTGGCGATCGCTTCTTTGTGCTGGCTCATCACGCCGCGGCTGAAGCGAAGCACGTCAGGATCCTCCGGAGTTATGAAATATCGGAGCGTCAACGCATCCCCGTCCCAGTCATTCCGTCCCCGAATGATCAGCCTTGTCTGGCTTCTATCGTCGTACCCTTCAACCGGGGAAGCCTTGACGAAGACATCCGCAGCCCGCAGGACCATCGTCGGCACGAACCGGATGGCGTCGTTGAAGATCGCCGTGAAGGGAATCTCGATCTCCTGGTTCGGCTCGATATAGTACGGCCGGGTCTCAGTGGGTGAGTCCATGTATTGGTCGACGAAGAACGCGACCCGAGCCTCGATCGGCTTCTGCGAAACGTTCCGCACCCGGGCTTTTCCGAGTGGTCGATACGCGAAGATCTGGTATGAGGATGGATAGACTTCGCTGGATACTGTCACGTGCTCGATTTTTGCCAGAAACTCTCTTGTCCGTCCGAGCGGGACGTTGACAGTCAACATCAACTGATCCGTGGTGAACTGGTTAAACGCAATGTCCTTGACACCGTCAGCGACGAAATCGCGTACGGTCGGCGTGGTGCGCCCCGACCGGTTGAAGAAATGGAGATAGCTCACGTCAAACCGCAGCGCTTCATAGGTCCATCCCAGTCCGGCTGAGATGGCCGCGAAGAAAGGTGAATACCGTGCACCGAAGATCGTCCCATGACGCATTCTGAGGCTCTCCAGCAAACTCCACTCTGCGCCCAATCCTCCCTGTCTCTCCGTGTCGAAATCGAGTGTGAATATCGCCACAGAGGATGGTCTGTAGCTCATACCCACACGCAGCGTTTTGAGGGTCCGGAGAGCGTAGGACCGGACGTCGAGCGGGAATTCGCTCTCGCTCATCCGGAACAGGTTTTTCGCCACGAGACCGAGGCTGAAATCAGACCGCGGCATCCACAGCATACCGATGTCGACATTCCATGAGCCTGCACTGTAATCGATATTGCGAATCCGTGCGATGGTGTCCTGCTCTATGAACGGTTCTGTGTCTGTAATGAATTCCTGTCGGAGACGGGCACTGCCTCCCAGGGAAACCGTCGAGGTCATTTGATATGCATATCCAAACGCGTACGATTCGCGGTAACTGATACGCTTGTCGAACGAGATCTGCTGACCGTTGTGGAATCTGAACGTGCTCGGCACGACAAACTCCATCGAAAGTCCCGGAGAATACCTCAGTGAGAACGCATGATAATCGAGAAATCGCTTGCTCCCGCCGATCATCTGAAAGATCCCCCGAGACCCCTCGTTCGGCTTGAACGCAAGCAGGTTCGACGCACTGATCTCCCAATCACGAACCGAGATCAAACCGGCGGGGTTCCAATCGAGGCTGGAAAGGTCGTTAACAAGGGCTGTATACGCCCCGAGGCTGATGCCGCGGGACGAGCTCATATGCTGTCCGACGGCCAGCGAGGAGACGGCGGCAAGCATGAGGACTATGCACGCACGAAATTTCATGAACCCCCTGAGTACGGCGCTTCCCTCTCCGGCGAAGCACTCGTTTCGCGTGAACCAGAGGATGTTATTTCACAACCGAATCTCTGCGCAGGGGAGAAAATCAGCGCAGGGTGATGATCAGATTGCGAATTGACGCTGCCTGCACCAGGATCCGATCGGGATACCCCTCAATCGCTCCCTCCTCCTTGTTCGCTGACACGAAGGTCATCATGAAGCGCCCTTGCGGAATCAGCTTGAGCAGTTTGGAGGAAATCAGGAGCGAGTTTGAGCGCGGGCCCTCACCGAATTCTTGGCCGAAGACGATCACAGGCTTAACAGCACGACCTGTTATCTCGTTGTAGCTGCTCATGATGATCCGAACGAGATTTCCCGGCTTCCCATTCCACTTGACCACTAGATCCTCATCCCGAAACACCAACGCCTCCGGTATGGGGGCCAGAACATTCACTTCGTCCGGGGCATCAACCGTCAAGTTGAACGGCCGGATTGCGCCCCTTCCCTCCGCACTGATGACATACCGGTGCCTGGGTAGATAGTCAATCGGCCTCGTGACGCGCAAACCGTCAAAGCCCAATTTGTAAAAGAATCCGGCCTTGACCGGAATGAGCGTCAGGCTCTTGATCTGAATTATCCACTCGGCGACGTCGAATTCAACATCATCGAGTTTCGCCTTCCCGACATCCAAATGCAGAAAACCCGTATAGCTCCCGAAATTGCCTTTCACGGGTATGGGAGAGCGAAGGTCTTTCAGGAGAATACGCGCATAGGACAGCTGAGTCCGAACACCGCCAATGTCGGAATTCACGCCGGTGACGAGCACAGTACCCGGATAGATATCTTCGTCCTGCTGGATGAGTCCGGTGAGATCAAGGGTCGTTTCCTGGACAATGGTGGTATCGCGCTCTCTGGGAAGGGAGACTTCGAGCGGTTCGAGAACGGAAGGTTCGGCTAGCTCGATGGGGTTGTTTTCCCGGCATGCAGGTAGTAACAGCAGCAGCGCCAGAACTGTAATATGGATTACCTTGGGTTGCATATCACCCAACAACTCCCTTTTCAATATAGCAAAATCCTCGCAATAGTAAAACCCCGGGGACGGGCGTTGTTTATGAGTTATTTGAGGTCAATCCACGCGAATAGATTGATCCCGTCCCCGGAGGTTTCCTCCCCACGATTCCAACCACAGCACATCAACAAATAGTGGCCTCCGCCGTTCCCCACAGAAGCGGAAGCCTGGGGTACCCATCCACGCTTCGATCGTCATCGAATTACGTACGGTACCCCCAAAAAGCTTGAAGAAACGGGAGCGTCCAGATCGCATAATGTCTCCCGCGTGATCGCCTCAACCACCGCATGAAAGACACCCGGTCGCGGCTGCGGTCGGACCGTGCTTTCGTACGTGTGGACGTAGTGATTTCCAGCCTTGTTCTCGAATGTCAGAGGAAGAAGCGTTCTCTGACCCCACTTTCCTATGAATCCTGAGCGGAGCACGACCATGTTCGGCTCGACCTCGCTTGTCTCCAGCTTGACCGCCACGTTGAGATCGCTTTCACTCTCGACGGTCGCGACCGACGGATTATCCTGGCCAAACGGCCAGATGTTCTCGTCGGGCGACTTGATGGAGACCTTCTCACCGCTGTCCGCCCGAATCACGAGTTCGTCGATCACCACGTTGCCGCTGTCCGTCCCTCCGCGCACAATGGAGACCGCGTTGAGCTTCCAATTCTTAGACGGATCCTTCGTTCTCCCAATACGAAGGAACTGAGCCTTTCGCGTGCTCCGTTCTGTGAATGGCTTCGAGATGACCGAATGCCGCATCCGCGTACTGAGCTGATACGGTGCGGAAATCTTCAAGATGCCGTTCAAGGTCCGAATCACTGTCGCGATGATCCACTCGTCGCCTCGCTCATGGAAATCGACGGACTTCGAGACCTTTTGAATGACCCTCCCCCACCGCAGCGGATAGCCCCGCTCGTTCAAGGGTGTCGACCTGCCACAGTAGTCGGAAGAATAGGCGTCACCATCGTCCAGCGGAACTACATCGCTGTTCAATAGAGGATTGTTCTCGATGATGAACTCAAGGTATTCTTTGTCTTTCGGATTCATTCTCCCCACCCCGTGCCTTCTAGTGTATCCAACTCTTATGCCATCAGCCGTGGCCCGGCATGGTGAGTCCGCTGATTCTCAGCATATTGAACTGAAAGGAGTTAGGGGGAAGTCGAATGTGGCAATGCGTGCAGGGGGTAGGTAGAAGTGCGGGATTCCTTCCGGGGAAGTGCCGGAAGGGATTCGAACCGGCATCAGGCACTGTAGAATTTACAGCGCTGAAGGGAGATAGAGCGGAGTGACGAATCCTCGCCGTCTCATTTCCACTTTCCGGCGACGTACGAGCGGACTACTTCGTCAAGGATGGTGTGGTAGCGTTGGGGAAGGTTCTTGTACTTCGGGCGCAGGTTCTGTTTCGTCTGTTCGAACGAAAGTTCCCCCGTGATACCGTCAACGACGTTGGCCAGGTACTCCGATAGTTTCTTCGTCACACGGTCATTCGTCTCCTCTTCCTCACTCTTCGAGATCGCCCTCACCGTCTTCTCGGTATCCCACAAATTCTCGAAGAAGTACCTGAAGCAGACACCTCGAAAATATTCGGCCACCGTTCCCCGGTTAAGCCCGCCAAGCTCTTCGGCCGTTTCCGAGATCGAGCTCCGCGAGAACTTCTTTGCGCGCAGCAATTCGATGATCTGGTCCTCCAGGTCAACCTGCCCTTTCAGCGCAGACGCAATCTGCTCCGGCAGATCCCTGAGCTGAAGCAGCTCACGCTGCTCCGCACGAGCCATGATAGTAGCGCGGGTGATGGCGCTGTCGAGTTCACGTACGTTTCCCGGCCACTGGTACTGCAGGAACGCATCCATGACAGTCGACGAGAAAGAGAGCTTCGCGTCGTTGCGCTTCAGAAAATGCTCCGCCAAGATCGAGATGTCCCCCTTGCGCTCCCGGAGGGGCGGCAGCTCAAGGCTGAACACATTCAACCGGTAATACAGGTCTTCACGGAACCTCTTCTCGGCGACCAGGTCTCGAAGGCTCTTGTTCGTCGCAGCGACGATGCGTATGTTTGCGCGTCTTGACAGCGTCGACCCGACCCGTTCGAATTCACCCGACTGAACGATGCGCAGTAGTTTCACTTGAAAGGCTTCGCTTGTTTCCGCGATCTCGTCAAGGAAAATGGTGCCGCCGTCTGCGTACTCAAACCTTCCGACCTTGTCCTTCACCGCCCCCGTGAATGAACCGCGCTCGTGGCCAAAGAGCTCGCTTTCCAACAGTGTCTCGGTAAGCGCCCCACAGTTGACCGCGGCAAACACGTTTCCCTTGCGCGGGCTGAGGTTGTGAATGGCTCTTGCAACCAGCTCCTTGCCTGTTCCACTCTCCCCAAGAATCAACACGTTTGTATCGCTGGCGGAAACCTTTTGAATCAACTCCACCGCCTCTCGCATTTTGCCGCTGGTGTTGTAGACGATCCCTTCGAACACGGCCTTTCCACCGTCCTGACCGATCTCCAGGGGTTCAAAGCGGACCAGGTCGCTCACCTGCGCCGAGAGCGTCTTGATATCGAGCTTGTAGCGCTTGATCTCGTCAACGAGCTCGGTCCCACGGGCCGGCCGATCGCCGGTCTTCTCGTCCATCAACTCCTGTTCAAGCATCTGTAGGTTCAGCTCGCTTGCCCGCAGCTTGCTTTCGACTTCCTCCTTGTCCCGCTCGAGCTGAGCCACCCGTTTGCGGACGGTCAGGTGCTCGTAGAGAAACATGCCGAGGGAAACCGTTACCACAAGGAACACGGGCTGAACGATCGGCAACGTTGCACACCACATCGAAAAAGCAATCTGTGTTGCAACGACGTAGATCAGGAGCGTCAATCCCGAGAACATGAACCCGTTCAGATAGCCAATTCGGAAGACCAGGACCAGCGCAAAGACCGCGAGAATCAGCGAAATGGCAGCGGCATCCGCGGCGGGAGCTCTTGTGAGAAAGCGGTCGGTCAGCGCGTTGTCGATGAAGGTGGCGTGAATGCCAACGGAGGGGAATTCTCCATCGAACGGTGTGACGAAGAACCTGCTTCTCCCCTCACCGATCACGCTCACCAGCACGACCTTGTTCCGGAGGGCAGCGAGGTCTATTGGCGGAGTCACACCCAGTTGTTGGAGTTGATACGATCGCAGGACCTCAACACACCGGAGTACTTTGAACGACGAGAGCGATCCTGGGAAATTGAGATCGACGATTCCAGGCCGACTGAACGAGAGGCTCCTCACGCTTCCGGGAGAGTGCAAGTTGATGGAGCCAGCCGCTATCCGGACGCCCTCTCTCGGCACATCGAGGAACAACCGAACGGCTTCAAAACCGAAGGCCGCAACAGACCCACCCCCCACATTCACGAGCACCGGCACCCCGATCGTTGGTCCCGGATCCAGATTCGTGTGCCCGAGCCCCTTGACAGCCTCCCGCAATTCCGCGAAAGGAAGCTGCAGCTGGCTTCCGAGCAGTCCGCCCTCCGAAACGGCCGGATAGAGTTGTAACGCCAGCTCCGGGCTTGCCGAGGCGCTGGCGTGTGGATCGATGCGGCGAAAGTAGCACGACGCCACGACATTCCCAGCCGCTGTAGCAGTGGACGCCAGGAGGCTGTCGTACTGAGGGAATTGAAGGTTATGCTCACCGAAGAATACGTCGATCCCAATGACCGAAACGCCGCTTTTCTTCAGCACGTCAATCAGGAGGCCATAGTAGAGGCGCTTGAGGTCTGAGCCGCCGAGTGACGCAATATCATCGTTGTCAAAGTAGAGGATAACGATGTTGGTGTCCGGGGGCAGCTCACCGCGGAAACGGAAGCGCTCCGTGAGGAGTTGCTGCTCGAGGCCGTCGATTGGTCCCGAAAGGATCAACGAGACCGCTAGAAGGCCGAGCGTCAGTCCGACTGCAGCGATGGATTTCCGTTTCATTGCGGAGGAGTACCTGGGGCCACTGTTAGAGATCTAGCAAATTGCACGGGTCTTCGGCATATGGCGAGGGTGCCGGCGAGGATTATCGGCAGTGACCCCGGCGCGACTCGAACGCGCGACCCACAGCTTAGAAGGCTGTTGCTCTATCCACCTGAGCTACGGGGCCAATCACTTTGATCAAATCTACAAAACAATGCCTGTGAAGGCAAGGGACGGAGGATGGTTTCGAAGCTTGGAAAAGCCACCGTCGTCCAGGGACGCCTTTGGTCGGGACCTCACCTTCAAATGCGGACCGCTCTCATTCCCACGGTCTCCGTGGAAACGTGCATGCCAGGCGCTCCGCGCCAAAAAAAGCCCAGTCACCCTGAGCGTAGTCGAAGGGTGCTCCCGGCCTGTTCATCTCTGACTGCACGCAGTGGCCGCTGCTATCCAGCCGAGTACATAGTTCGACTCCGCTCACTATGACCCAGGTTGTTTGAACGGCTTTCATCATCGTTCCCGCCGGCCCCCGTTCAATGATTGGTGTTGCCTCCCCTCAATCATGATGCTCCGCCGGCTCCATACCCTCGGCCCCGGGCAATTTGCCGGTGAGCGTCTTCGGGTCATGGATAAGCATGGGAAGATGCTGCGGACAGATCCAGAACTTCTGATTCTGGTATTCGAGTGCGATCAAGGGAACCTGCTGTCCGGTGCGATCGCACGCTAGACAATGCGGCTCATTCGGATGGCTGGCAGTCATGATGTTCTTTCCGGAGTTTCTTTGTGTATGTAAGGACGTTCCGCGAGGATTGGTCATCTGCTCCGACAGGTCCACTCTATCGATCACGACACGCCCGAAATCACAAGTTCTGTTTTTCACAACGATCGTCACGTAGTACCACGATGGGTGGGTATAATCCCAACTCTTGAGCCGGATTGATCGGCGTGCATGTTTTTGGGGATTGAAGCGCATTAGTCATTAGCAACGGCAGCCGGGGAGGGCGGCGAGACAGGCGATTTCCTCTTCCTGAAGAGGGCTGTCCCCCTTGAGCCTCACTCCAGCCAGCGCGAAGGTGACAAGGAGAGAAACTCCTCGAGTGCTATGCCGCCGGATCCGACGAGAAGCTTGCGCCGTGGGCGATAGCGGTTGCTGAATGCATCGATACCGGCGAGGCTTTCGCGCTCTCGGCCGCTCTTGACTTCCACTGCCGTTAATGCCTTCCCCTGCTGCAGGATGAAGTCCACTTCCTTTCCCCCCTCGCGCCAATAGAACACCCGGAGGGCGCTCCCGACGCAACCATTCACCAGATGAGCACCGACGGAGGACTCAACCAGCCGTCCCCAGAGATCCGGCTGGCGCCTTGCCTGAGCGAGAGGGGCATCGACTTGAGCGGAAATCAATGCGGTGTTGAGAACGAGCAGCTTGGGGCTGGATGCCCGCTGACGAATCTGTTTGCCGGAGTATTTCTTCAGGCCGGCCAGCATCCCCGCTCCATGGAGGAGCTCAAGATAATGTGCCAGGGTTGTGGTGTTGCCTGCGTCCTGCAGTTGCCCTACGAGTTTCTGATAAGAGACAATCTGACCTGAGGAGGAGCAACCAAGCTGAAAGAGTCGTCTCAGCAGTGCGGGTTTATCCACGCGTGTCATCAACAGGATATCCCGCGAGATCGTGGTTTCGATCAGGGAATGGACGATGTATTGCGTCCACCGCTCGTGGTCTCGGATCAACGATGCGGAACCGGGGTATCCTCCATAGTAGATGAACTCCTCGACGCTCCATCCAAATGCTCCCTTCATCTCGATGAATGACCAATGCGTCACCGGGATGATCTCGAACCGTCCGGCCAGGCTCTCCGTCAGGCCCTGTTGCACAAGAAGGGGTGCCGAGCCCAGAAGTGCGACGCGGAGCGGGACTTTGTTCTTGGTGTCGGCGTCCCAGAGACGTTTGACCGTTTCAGACCAACCCGGGATCTTTTGGATCTCGTCCAGAAGAAGAACGGCTCCCGCGCGATTCGTCTTGGCCGTCAGGAGGCGTGCTGACTCCCATTGCTGGTCGATCCACGCTGTTGCGCGCAGCGCGGGCTCATCAGCGGATGCGTAGTGGGAGGGTATCTTCAGTGCCTCCACGACCTGTTGGGCGATAGTGGTCTTCCCCGATTGGCGGGGGCCGGCGAGGACCTGGATGAAGCGGCGCGGTTCCTGAAGCCTGGCAAGAAGGATTTTGAACTGCGGGCGTTTGAAGGGGATCGGCACAGGTTTTACTCAGCATTTTGAGTAAATTTACTCAGAGCACTGAGTAAATTTACGAAGCCGGCAAGACATTGTCAAGTCTGTCGATGAGAGCGACAACCCGGCCAGGGCGGCAGTGGGCTGAGATTCATTCCGAGTCCCCTATCTCCACATCTCCATCCGCAGTCCCTTGAAATCTAAAGGTGGGTTGGATGGAATACAAATGGCTTCATCCTGCTGCCCGTGAGATTACGTCCGACGCAGCGGGGTTTGTTTGGATGATGAGATCTCCGGATTCTCCTCATCGAGTGCCCATTTGACAGGATTGTCCCTGATGTATTCGCGAATGCGGTTCAGGTCGTCTTCGTCCCTGACGATGTGGTCGTGGAATCGCCCCTGCCAGGCGAATTCGGCATAACCATTTGCACGCGCCCACGTGGTGACCGCGGCTTTGTATGTTCTGATGATGACGGAGAGCGAACCTTTCACGGGAGAGATCGATTTGCCGATCTGATGGATCATCGGTCGGTCCGCGGAGACGACCGGCTCAACGGCATTATCCGTGGGGACGTTCAACATTGATCCGTTATCCGTAGGGACGTTCAATTGAACGTCCCTACGATGAATTTCCCGACGTGGTTTTTCATTGATTATCACAATTCCGTGCACGTGATTCGGCATGACCACATATTCATCGAGACCGACGCCATCGTGGTGTTCCGGGATTTTCCTCCAACACGCGTCCGCTGCGCGGCCCAATTCGGACAGGTCCACCGCGTCGATCACAACCCTTCCGAAATCGCATCTTCTCTCCTTCACGACTATCGTCACGCAGTACCACGACGGCTGAGAGTAATCCCAACCCTTTAGCCGGATAGACCGGCGTGCGCGCATATGAGGATTCAACTGCATAGGTTATGGCGAGAGCCAGGAGGCAAAGGTGCGCGAAAGCGCAGACAGAGCGAATTGCTTACCTCCACATCTCCATTCGCAGTCCCACCTTTCAGAAGGTTAATTCTGCGAGTCTATCTGGCGGTTCACTCTGTTCTGAGTCCCCTCAGGAAGCCATCAAAATGTACGAGATTTCCTGCGAAAATCATACGCGGCGGTTACCAACTCAGCTTGACAAAGTCAATCGGCTCAAACACTGGATTTTCTTGTACCGCAAATACGTTACAGGACGGCAAGAAGAAGCGCTCCTTCTTAATACTTCGGATGCCGGATGAAATGTATGGGGACACACTGGAAAGCGCAATACCGTAAACCCGGTATTTTTGTAGTCAGTCCGCAGCCGGCAGAAGACAGATTGCAGACCGGCGGATTGGCCGTTTTCGTGCGATGAACGTCACGTGTCTATGCCTTGGCAGCCGGGCTCCGGCAGAACTTGGGTGGAAATTCGGGCTAGGAGCATCCTTCTCCCGGCCCCCCAATAGAAAGGGCGATTCACGCTGAGCGGAGTCCCGACGTCTTTTTGTCGGGACGGAGTCGAAGAATGTTCCAAGACGGCATACGGCTTAAAGACACCCGAGAGCATCGAGATTACGCCTTCAAGCTTGCACTTGTCCACGAGGATCTTGCGTGCGTTGGTGTGTGCATTGCTCGTGCCGAAAAGGACTCCATCGGGCACAATCACGCCGCAGCGACCGCCGGTTACGAGGAGGTCATACATCAGCTCAACAAAGAGCAGCTCAGTTTTTGTGGTTTTCAGCGTGAAGCGCTCGTTAATATCGCTCTTGTCGATCGATCCCTTGAACGGCAGGTTCGCAAGGATCGCAAAGAAATATCTCCACACTGCCTTAGCGCACTTGGCGGCTTGGCGTGAGGACTTCGGGGATGAGTCGTACAGGTCCTGGCTACCTTTCACCCTCACTCGGAACTTGGCATTACCGAGATCCGGGCTCGTGATTCCCGAGGTCTCCTTTCCATCGGCCCTCTTTTGACAGTGGAACTTCGTTCTGCAAAAAGATATATTGAATGAGCGCTTTCCACTCGTGAGCTGGGTTTATCCTCGTTTCCCTATGTCTTGCCTCGTACTCAATTGTCTTCTCCTTGCGTCAGCAATTCTATGCCTTCACCTTATGGACGACAAGCTTGAAACTCAACACGGCGGGATTGTCCGCACCGACAAATCAAAGAAAGAGATCAACCTGGTCTTCACCGGACATGAGTTCGCCGAGGGCGGCGAGCTTGTTCGCCGGGTCCTCAGGAAGCACGACGCCAGAGCAGCGTTTTTCTTCACCGGCGACTTCTACCGCAACGAGGAATTCTCGCCGCTCATCACGTCCCTGAAAAACGAAGATCACTATCTCGGTGCCCACTCTGACAAGCATATTCTGTACTGTTCGTGGGAAAAACGCGATTCGCTCCTGGTGAGCGAGCAAGAATTCAAGGAAGACTTGATAGCCAACTACAGGGAGATGGAGCGATTCGGTGTCGGGAAGACGGACGCGCCCTATTTCATGCCACCCTTTGAATGGTACAACGACACGATCAGCGCGTGGACGCGGCAGCTCGGATTCCTCCTCGTCAACTTCACGCCGGGGACGTACTCCAATGCGGACTGGACACACCCGGAGCTCGGCGATCAGTATCTCAGCTCCGACACCATCTATGCCAGGATCCTCCGCTATGAAGCAAGCGACCCGAACGGTCTCAACGGCTTCCTTCTTCTGACGCATATCGGAACGGACCCCCGCCGCACGGATAAGTTCTACAACCGGCTCGATGACCTTATGACCGAATTGAAGAAGAAAGGTTACCGCTTCACGCGACTCCACGACACCATCATCTTGAAGCATTGACGATGAGCACCTCCAGACCGACAGTGCGTTACGGCATTATCGGTTTCGGCTCGTTTGCCGAGCGAGCGATCGCCCCGGCTATCCGGGCGTCGGCCAATTCAGAGTTGGTTGCCATTCAGAAGCGATCGAGGTCCGCTGCACAGGAAAAAGCCTCAGCTCTCTCCGTCCCTCTTGCGTTCGATTCAGTGGACGAACTCGTGAATCACCCTGACGTTGACGCCGTGTTCATCGTCTCGGCGAATTCTGCCCACTACGAGGAGACATTGGCCGCAGCGCGGGCTGGAAAGCACGTCCTCGTGGAAAAGCCAATGGCGATGAACGCTCATGAAGCGGGGGACATGATAGAGGCGTGTTCTCGTGTCCGGGTGAAACTGATGGTGGGACATATGATCAGGTTTTCCCCTCTCGCGCGGAGAATCCAGCACCATGTGCGGTCAGGAACAATTGGCCGGGTGAGCTTTGCGCGCTCGGAGTACTTCTATGACGCGCGCCTGACCCAGCGCTCCTGGCTCACCGACCGCGCTATCGCGGGCGGCGGACCGATCTACGATGTCGGTGTCCACTGCCTGGATACGCTGCGGTTCGTCCTTGACGACGAGGTCATTTCAGTCAAAAGCCATCTGAACCCGCGCCCAACCGATTCAGCGACAGAGAGAACCGCGAGCCTCTCGCTCGAATTTTCCCGGGGCACGGCCGCCTCTATCCTCTGCTCGTTTGAGGCTCCCACGCGCCGGTCATTCATCGAGGTGATCGGCACCGAGGGGATTCTGTCTGCATCCGATTTCACACTTGGTGACAGAACGCTACTGCTCGAGATCAGCCTGAGAACGGACGGGAGCACAGTGGAAGTGCGGCATGAAGAAATGAGCGTGCCGAACCTCTACGTGGAAGAGGTTACAAGCTTCTCGTCGAGTATCTTGACGGACGCAGATGTTGCCATTCCGGGCATTGTTGGCTTGATGAATCAGCGCGTCCTGGATATTGCCCTGACCGGTGGTGGTGTGATTTCCCATTCCTGGTAGCTGAAACCTTTGTTCTGGCGTGACGTAACTTCGCGATGAAAGGAGGCCCTCATGCCGAAACGTTTATACCTTTCCCGGAAAAACAAAGTCATCGCAGGCGTCGCCGGCGGTATCGCTGAGTATCTCGACGTCGACCCCGTTCTCATCCGCATCGCGTTCATTATCGCTGTGTTCGCCGGCGGTTCCGGAATCCTTGCCTATATCATTGCCTGGATCATCATTCCCGAACAGCCAAAGGAAGAGACTATGACCACACCGATCGAAACACCGGCACCTCCTCAACCTCCGCCTGAGCCAAAGCCGGAGCCCCGCCCCGGTCGCGGAAGCGTCGTGGGAGGCGCGATACTTATTGTGCTGGGCCTTCTGTTCCTCGGTCACAACTTTCTGCCGGACTTTCACTTCATCGACTACTGGCCGCTGATCCTCGTCGTCATCGGCGCGGGCTTGATCTACAGATCGCTTCAACCGAAAAAATAGCAGGAGGAAACCATGAAAGTCAGCACTCTCTTCTGGGGAGCTCTTTTCCTCATCATCGGTGGACTGATCCTGCTGAACAACCTCTGCGTGATCGACGTTGAATGGACATCCATTTTCAGACTCTGGCCTCTGATCCTTATCTTCTGGGGAATATCCCTGATCGTCGGTAAAGCCCGGCCCAAATGGTACGTAGTGGTTCTCCTGATCCTGATCATGCTTTTCATGATTCTCGCCCTCGCGGCAATCGACTGGTATGACCGCGACCGCGACTGGGTGCACGCCGAATCTACTCATCAGACCTTCAACAAGCCGTATAGCGCCGCGATCGAACGGGCGTCTTTTACCCTCTCCTCAGGAGCGGGAAGATTCTATCTGGAAAACACGACCACCGAGCTCCTCGACGCTTCAACGTCTGTCAGCTTCGGCAAGTACACCCTCTTGACAGATCGATCCGGAGACTCCGAGTCTCTGTCGCTGCGGTTCAAAGGCCGGACGCGAAACTGGGTCTTTGGGAGGTTCCAGAACCGGGCAGACATCAAGCTGAATGTGAATCCGGTCTGGGATGTCAAAGCGGAGATCGGCGCGGCGTCGCTCGATTTCGATCTGAGTCCCTACAAAGTGGATAATCTCAGGATCGATGCAGGCGCTTCCTCGCTGAAGGTACGTCTGGGTGACAGGGCGGACGAAACGCACGCGAGGATCAAGGCCGGCGTCTCATCCATAGAGATAGAGGTTCCAACGGCTGTGGGATGCGAGGTCCGCGCGGAGGCGCCGTTGTCGAGCAAGAGAATACGCGGTTTTGAGAAGATCGGAGGGAACACGTACGAGACGTCGAACTTCCAGACAGCTGCGAAGAAGATCTACATCGACATCGATGCCGGCGTCTCAAGCATTCGGGTGTCTCGTTACGACTAGCTGAGGTTGTCGGCTGCCCCTCTCACCGGCCGCAGCATTTGTTGGGGATGATCTTCTTGTCCGCGAGGTCACGGCATACCTGCCCTTTCGCATCCCACGACACTCTTCCACTCCCACATTCCGGACTGGCGGCAGGATTATCTTCCGGTTTGCATGTGAGGTTTAGCGCGACCGTTACAGCAAAGAAGAGAAGAAAGAGAACGACCTGAACAGCACGCCAGGCTCGCGTTGTGCTTCTCATCATGATCACCACCTTTCCAGAGTCATAGCCCCCGCTTGAACGTACGAATCTTCCTTCCACCATTCAGTGGCCTGCCGTGAAGGAGCTCCGCGCACGCCCTCACGACACCTCCTGCA
>Ga0194125_10003882_pt1 | contig 23752 bp, 15 predicted proteins | sample TA2KigC250mmetaG_FD_148626 | JGI IMG/M metagenome (GOLD analysis project Ga0194125, IMG submission 148626) | Freshwater microbial communities from Lake Tanganyika, Tanzania - TA2015034 Kigoma Deep Cast 250m | ecosystem: Environmental > Aquatic > Freshwater > Lake | place: Tanzania: Lake... | reverse complement strand
CCTCGATGCGCCGCATGAAGGCGCCTACGGCTGCGCCCTGCTGCTGCATCACCTTTCGCCCGAGAAGGTCGAGCGCCTGGATCCCGTTCGTCCCCTCGTGGATCTGATTCAGTCGGTTGTCACGATAAAGCTGCTCGATGTCGTACTCGCGCGCGTAGCCATAGCCGCCCATGCACTGCAGCGCGTTGGAGATCCCTTCCTGCCCATAGATCGAAGGCCAGCTCTTCGCGATCGGCGTCAGGAACTCGAGCAGGAGATGCGCCTCCGCGCGCTCCGCCTCGGTGGCGGCGGTCTGCTCGTCGTCGACGAGACGCGCGCAGGCGAGCACGAGGGCGAGCGAGCCCTCCGCCGCGCACTTCGCGATCAGGAGCATGCGCCGGATGTCGGCGTGCTCGATGATCGCCACCGGGGGCTTCGTCGGATCCTTCTCCGCCGGGAGCCGCCCCTGCTTGCGCGTGCGCGCGTACTCGAGCGCGTAGCGATACGCAGCATAGCTCATCGCCGTCGCGGCGCGCCCGACCCCGATCCGCGCCTCGTTCATCATGTGGAACATGTAGGCGAGCCCATGATGGGGTTCGCCGACGAGCTCACCGAGGCAGGGCCCACGCTCCCCGAAGTTGAGCAACGTCGAGGTCGTCCCGCGCCACCCCATCTTGTGAATCAGCCCGCCGAGGACGATCTCGTTCGATGCGCCGAGCACCCCGTCGTCAGAGTAGCGACGCTTGGGGACGATGAAGAGGGAGATCCCCTTCGTCCCGGCGGGCGCGCCCGCGATCCGCGCCAGGACGAGATGGACGATGTTCTCCGTGAGCTCGTGCTCGCCAGCGGAGATCCAGATCTTCGTCCCCTCGATGCGATAGGTGCCATCGGGGTTCGGGTACGCCGTGGTGCGCAGATCGGCGAGCGCGGAGCCGGCGTCGGGCTCGGTGAGTGCCATCGTCCCACCGAAGCGCCCATCGAGCATCGGGGGGAGCCACTTCGCCTTCTGTGCCTCTGAGCCGAAGGCCGCGATCAGGTTGGAGGCGCCGGCGGTGAGCATCGGATAGCTCGCGCTCCCGATGTTCGCTGCCTCGAGCCAGGCGATCGCCGCACCGGCGATCGTGTGCGGGAGCTGCAGTCCGCCGCGCTCCGCGTCGTGCGTGGAGGCGATGATCCCGGCCTCGGCGGTGGCGGCATAGGCGGGCTTGAGGTCGGGTTGCGTGACGACGACGCCATCGACGACCTGCGGTTCCTCTTGGTCGTTGCGCTTGCGGTTCGGGGCGTAGTGCTCCTCCGCCACCGCGCGCGCCGTCTCGAGGACGGCGTCGTAGATCTCGCGATTCTGCTCGGCGAAGCGCGGGCGCGCGGTCAGCGCCTCGACCTCGAGGAGTTCGTAGAGCAGGAAGTGCAGATCGCGGGGATTCAGGAGCTCGCTCATGGGCGATACGCGATGCAGTCGATCTCGACCCGCAGCCCTTCGCCCGGGAGTCCCGCCGCCTGGATGGTGGTCCGCGCCGGTCGGTGGTCCCCGAAGACCCGCTGGTAGACCCCGTTCATCTCCTGGAACTCCTTCATATCAAGGAGGAAGACGCCGCACCGCAGCACGTATTGGAGATCGGACCCGCCCGCCTGCAGGATCGCCCGCAGGTTCTTGAGGCACTGCTCGGTCTGGGTCGCCGCATCGGGGCCCGCGAGGCGCCCGGCGGCAGGGTCGGTCGCCCCCTGCCCCGAGACGAAGATCAGTCGCTCGAAGCCCATCCCCGGCACGTAGGGCCCGACAGGCGCGGGGAGGTTGGCGGCGTGGATCGGCGTGTGGGTCATGCGTGAATCTCGGATGAGGTCGAAGGGCGCCGCAGCCCAAGAAGCCAGCTGATCGCGCCGAGCGTGATGCCACCGTACAGAAGGATACGCGTCGCGCCGGCCATCGCGGGGAGGTCGGCGTACCGCGCCCCGATCCCATAGATCGCCCAGGCGACGACCAACGGGAAGACCCACATCCCGCGTCCCCACGCCATCCATGCGCCCAGCACGGTGGCGATGGTCATCATAGTGATGCTCCACACCGTCTCGCTGATCCCGAAGCCGCCGAACCCCACCACGTGCGCGAACTGGAAGGTGTTGGAGATCACCGCGACGCTGATCCAGGCGAGATAGAGATCGAAGGGCCAGATCACCGCGAGGCGCTCATGCCAGGCCGGGGTATAGGGCGCCGCGCGGAGGCGTTCGGCCGTCGCGATGAGGGAGACCAAGAAGACCAGCATCACCACGAGGGCGAGCGCGTACTGCCCGAAGCTGAAGAGGGTGATCCAGGCGACGTTGAGCACGCCGGCTACCACCCACCACCAGCCAAGCCGTTCCACCGCGCGACGTGACCCCTCAAGCGGGAGCCATTGGTAGATCGCGCCGGCGATGAGGCCGGCATAGATCAGACTCCAGATCCCGAAGACCCAGTTGGCGGGGAGGAAGAGCGACTGATAGCGGTTCGCGATCACCCCGATCGAGTCGCCGCTTATCATACCGGTCGCGGCGAGGCCGTTGAGCGCGATCACCGCGAGGAGGGTGAGCGAATTGATCAGCTGCATGACGATCGGGCGTGGCATGGTGGCCGCTCCAGGAGGTTACGGTGTGGCGCGCACGAACGCGGCGATCCGGCGCACGATCTCGCTCTCAGCCCGATTGATCCGCGCGAAGGCGCCGACGCTCACCCCGTGCGTCCCGGGGACCCAGATCTCCTCGACTGGGACCTCGGCCTTCCGAAGTGCTGCCGCAAGGGAGCGCGTGTTGCGCGGATTCACCGTTCGGTCATCCTCCCCCATCACGAGGAGGGTGCGAAGCGACCGCGGGGAGACGAAGTGCACGGGGAGGGCATCGTACTCGCGCTCCGGCGGGCCAGCGAAGGTCCGCCGGAGGAGCTTCGTATCGAAAATGAAATCGTAGGGCCCGGAGAGACCCACGAACCCGCTGAGCATGGCGGGGGTCGTACCCTGCTTCGCGAGATAGCGCGCGTCGTAGGCCACGAGCGCCGCGATATGTGCCCCCGCGCTGTGCCCCATGAGCACGACGCGCGAGGTATCCCCGCCCCACTCGGCCGAGCGTGCCCGCGCATGCGTCACCGCACGCGCCACATCGTCGGCGAAATCAGGGAAGCGCGTGCCCGGCATCAAGCCGTAGTTCGGGAGGACGGCGACGAATCCCAACTGCGCCAGCGCCTCCCCCACCCAGGCGTACCCCCGCTTGTCCCCGCTCTCCCAGCTCCCGCCGTGCACGAAGATCACGACCGGAGCCGGCGTGGCCAGCGGGCGCCCGAGCGGATCGAGGGCGCGGTACACATCGTAGCGCTGGCGCGTCCCCTCACCATAGGCGACCTCGGTGCGTGGGACCTCGGCGGTCTCGATGAGGTTCGCGGCGCCGAGTTGGATGGTGGTGCAGCCCTGGAGCGCGAAGGTCGCGATCAGGGTGATCGACTGGAGTCGGGCAGGGATATGCATGAGATGGGGCCTGAGGGAATCCTAGTCGTTTGGGCTGCTGTAACTTCGTACTCTCTGCGGGAGCGTGATGGTCAGCGGGCACGACTCCTCCCCCACGCCCCCCCACCTTGCGGTCGCTTCCAGGAGGTGGCACTTTGTCCGACGACCGAACAAAGTAGCCGATCCCCCCTCACACGATCGAGTCGGCCTCATGCGCCCAGCCCTGCTTCGGTGGTCTCTCATTGGAATGCTGGTCGCACTCCCCCTAGGGGCTCAGCCCACCGAGCCGTCGATCCAGATCAGGAAGGATGCATCGGGCACCCGACTGGAAGTCGACGGGCGACCATTCATGATCAACGGGGTCAATTGGGACTATGTCCCGGTCGGCGAGAACTACGCCTACGCCCTCTGGACCCAGCCGGATGCCTTCATCAGGGAAGCGCTCGAGCGCGAGATGGTGCTGGTGAAGCGAATGGGAGGGAACGCGATCCGTGTATACGCGGGGATCCCCCCACGCTGGGTGCGGCACATCTACGAGACCTACGGGATCTTCACCGTCGTGAACCATCCGTTGGGCCGGTATGGGACCACGATCGACGGCGTCTACCAGGCCCAGACGAATTACGCGGATCCCCGCGTGCGTCAAGCGATCACCGATGAGGTCATGGCCCTCGTCAACGAGTTCCGTGGCACCCCCGGACTCCTCCTCTGGCTGCTCGGGAACGAGAACAACTACGGGCTGACCTGGCGCTCGGCTGAGACGGAGGCGCTCCCCGTCGGCGAGCGGGACGCGGCACGCGCACGCTATCTCTACTCCCTCGTGGGGGAGGTCGCTCGCACGATCAAAGCGGCGGACGCCGCCCATCCTGTCGCCTTCGCGAACGGCGACCTGCAATACGTCGACCTCATCGCGCGCGAGGCCAAGGGGATCGACATCCTCGGGTCCAACGTCTATCGCGGCGCCTCCTTCCGCGACTTCTTCGACGTGGTCGCGGCAAAGCTCGATCTCCCCGTCCTCTTCACCGAATTCGGGGCTGATGCCTGGAACGCGCGCGAAGCCCGCGAGGATGAGACGGCGCAGGCGCGGTATCTCGTCGCCCAGTGGGAGGAGATCTATGGCCACGCTGCCGGTCAGGGACCACCGGGCAACGCGATCGGAGGGTTCACCTTCCAATGGAGTGATGGCTGGTGGAAGTTCGGGCAGGAGACGCGCCTCGACCAGCACGATGTGAACGCCTCGTGGCCCGCCGATGCCTACCCACACGACTATGTGGCGGGCGAGAACAACATGAATGAGGAGTGGTGGGGGATCATGGCGAAGGGGCCCCCGGATGCGCGCGGATTCTTCGAGCTGCATCCCCGGGCTGCTTACTACGCGCTTCAGCGCATCCATGCCGTCGATCCGTACGGTCCTGGGGTCGACCGAGCGCGACTCCGCGCCCACTTCGCCTCGATCGACCTGATCGGCCTCACCGCCCAGGCGCGCGCCGAACGGGCCGCGGCCGATGGCGACCAGAGCCCGGTCCGCGTCAAGGGGATGCGACTCGAACTCACCTCCTTCTCGACGGGTGGGGCACGCATCCGGACCCCGACGTCGAGTGCCCCGAGTGCGACCGATCGCCCGGCCTTCACGGGATTCGATCGGATGGAGTCGTACTTCGTGGAATTCGAGGCGAAACCATCACCACGCCTCCAGGCGACCCTCGCGGTGAATGTCCTCGGCCACGTGGCCGGAAACCCGATCGATGAGATCTTTTATGAGAACCGCGGACGTCAGCGGACCCTGGGCCTCGCGGATGGTGGAGCCCTCCCGACGGATGGTGTCGAGCGGCTCAAGGTCTACCGCGCTCATGTCTCATGGGATGCCCCGACCTTCCGCCTCGAGGCCTTCCATCGGTCCGGGCACTATCACTGGGGCTACGAGGGGGACTTCTTCGGGGTGTACCGCGAGGCGAACTACGGTCGCAACATCGACATCTACAATGCCGTCGCGCCGACCGGGCTGGAGCTCACCGGCAAGCGGCAACTGACCGGCCTTTCGGTGGCGGTCGGCCCCGAACTCTGGTGGGGCGCGAATCCGGCCGCGCTCGTGAAGTATCGGCGTCAGATCGCAGGGATCGACGTGACGGGCCTCATCCATGAGGACCTCGCGCGGATCCCCGTGGGGTCGACGACAAGTTCCCTCGCCATCCCACTCCCTCCGACACGGCGCGTCTCGCTCGCACTCGCCACCACGCTCGGCGGGATCGGTCTCGAGGCCGGTGGGATCTGGGCGGGGTCGACCCGTGTGGGGGAGACCTTCCAGTATGTCGAGGGGACCCCGGGGAACTACCAGGTCCTGCAGGATGTGATCCGCCCGAGTGACACCTTCGGCGCCAAGGCGAAGGTCACGCTAACACGTGGTCGAGTGAATTGGTACGCGCAGGGCGCGGTCATGGGACTCGTCGCCGACGGCGGACCGACCGCGGTGCAGACCTTCACCGGCTGGTGGCTCCGCGACACGGGGATGAGCAACCAGTGGAACGCCATGTCGGGGATCACCTACACGATCGGGGCCTTGCAGATCGCGCCCAATGTGTTGGTGCAAGCCCCGCTGATCGGCCCGATGCCGAGCGATGCCCCCGCCCCGGCCCGGCTGCGGAACGTGCTGCGCGACCCGTTCGTGGTGCGTGGTAATCGCGAGATGGCCGCCGGCGAACTCGTCCTGACCTGGGATCCGACGCCCGCCACCTGGATGTATCAGTGGGACAATGACGTGCGCGAGGATGCCCGGTTCGCCGCGAGTCTCGCGTATACCTACAAGCATCTGCCGACGGGGATGGACGCGGCGATCGGCATCCTCGGGGATGGACGGACCCCGTTCGCCTTCCCCGCGTCGACCCCCGCTCGTGATCTGTGGGAGGTGCGCCTGCGCACCGTCGCGCGTGTCGGAAGCGACATCCGCGTGATCGCCAACCTCTACGGCGGCACCGCAGAGCCGAATGGGAATAGCCAGCGACTCGTCTCGCGTGCCGGCGGGGATCTTCGGCTCGTGACCGGTCCCATGAAGGTCATGGGGGCGATCCGCTTCAATGACTTCGGACCGTACGACTATCACCGCGACTTCAATCTCACCTTCCCCGCGCAGTACTTGGCGGATGTCGCGTACGTGCTCGGCAAGCCCCAGTGGTTCGATCTGCCGGAGACCAAGCTTGGCCTGCGCGGCACCTATCGCACCCTCGATCGCTACTCCCCGCGGTACTGTCCGGTTCGGGTTGCCAACGCGATCGGCGATCAGGTCTGCGACGGCACGGCCCCGGGTTATCCCCTCGGACGGGAGTGGGAGATTCGCTCCTACCTGACGGTGGCCTGGTGAGCGCCCCGACCCTGCCCCAGCCCAGCGCCGCCCAGGTGGAGGCGCGCGTAGACACGTTGCTCGGTCGGATGCGGCTCGCGGAGAAGCTCGGCCAGATGATCATGGGTGAGCGCGCCTCGACGACCCCTGAGGACGTCCGCGCGTATCACCTCGGCGCCGTCCTGAGTGGCTCCGGATCGGTGCCCGGTGAGAATCGTCCCGCCGATTGGGTCGCACTCAACGACGCCCTCTGGGTGGCGTCCACTGATGAGGCGGACGGACGTACTCCGGTCCCGCTCATGTACGCGGTCGACGCGGTGCATGGGCATGCGAATGTGCGGGGAGCGACGATCTTCCCGCATCAGATCGGCCTCGGGGCCACGCGTGACCCGCAGCTCGTCGCCCGGATCGCACGGATCGTCGCGCGCGAGATCCTCGCCACGGGACTCGACTGGAACTTCGCCCCGACCCTCGCGGTGGCTCGGCACGTCTATTGGGGACGCACCTACGAGAGCTTCTCCGATGACCCGTCCCTCGTGGCGACCTTCGCGGAACACTTCGTGCATGGGATACAAGGGACGCTGCGTGACGATGGCGTGCTCGCCTGTGCCAAACATTGGATCGGGGATGGCGCGACCTTCCAGGGGATCGATCAAGGCGATGCGCAGGTCACCGAAGCGGAGCTCCAGCGCACGCACCTGCCGCCATACCTCGCTGCCCTCCGCGCCAACGTTCAGACGGTGATGGTGTCGTTCAACAGCTGGAATGGGACCAAGTGCCATGCGCATCCTTACCTGCTGACCGAGGTCTTGAAGGGACGACTCGGATTCAGCGGCCTCGTCGTCAGCGACTGGGATGGGGTCGATCAGGTGGCCGAGGGCCTGGATGCGGCGATCGTGCTCTCCGTGAATGCGGGGGTCGACATGATCATGTGCGCGGCGGATTGGCGTCGTCGTCTTGACGGACTACAGCGCGCGGTCGAGCGTGGCGAGATCCCCCTCGCGCGCATTGACGACGCCGTCCGCCGGATCCTTCGGGTCAAGGTGCGATCGGGACTCGTGGACCGTGCCCGTCCGAGCGCCCGGCCCTGGGCCCTCAGCGAGACCTTTGGCAGTGCGGCCCATCGCGCGGTCGCCCGGGAAGCGGCCCGTCGCTCCCTCGTCCTCCTCAAGCATGAGGGAGCGACGCTTCCGCTCCAGCGGACCCAGCGGATCGTGGTCGCCGGCAAGCATGCCGACGACGTGAGTCATCAGTGCGGGGGGTTCAGCGCCGCCTGGCAGGGAACGCATGGCAACGAGGCGATCGAGGGGGGCACGTCGATCTGGCAGGCCATCCGCGCGATCGCCCCAGCGGCTACCCTCAGTGTGGATGGGAGTGCCGCTGATCCAGCGGCACATGATGTCGCGGTCGTGGTGATCGGCGAGCTGCCGTACGCCGAGGGGATGGGGGACATCCGTCCGGGGGGGCGAATCACTCCCCCGCTCCCCGGTGGGCTCCGCACCGCCAATCTGGAACCATACGGCTCCACCTTGGAGCTCGCGACGCGCCATCCTGAGGACCTCGCGGTGATCTCTGCCCTCCGGGCGAAGGGGATCCCCGTGGTGACCGTGCTCCTCTCGGGACGTCCCCTGCTCGTCGATCGTGAGCTCGCGGCGTCGCAGGCCTTCGTCGCCGCGTGGCTCCCAGGATCGGAGGGAGCTGGGATCACCGATGTGTTGTTTGGTGATCACGACTTCGAGGGGACACTCCCCTTTCCTTGGCCTGCCGCGGCGCCGAGCCCCGACGGGGTCGCTCCCGCGCGCTTCCCGCGCGGGTTCGGTCGCACCTACCGCTGATTCGCGAGGGGAAGCGACGCGCTACGCCACCGTGGCGCGGCGCCGCTCAAGCTCGGTGCGAACCTCATAGGCGCGTGCCTCGGTCAGCGGGTAGTCCCACATGATCCAGATCGCGAGCCCCGAGGCGAGGAAGGGGATCCAGACATCGGCGAGTCGCAGCAGAGAGAGCGTCTGGGCGGACTGGGCCCCACCGAGGGCGACATCGAACCCGGTGGCATTCAGGATCAGCCCACCCGCCGCGAGGGCGACCGCCATCCCGACCTTCACCACCCACCAGAAGATCGAGCCGAACATCCCTTCGCGGCGGCGCTGGGTCTCGAGTTCATCGGTGTCGACGACATCGGCCATCATCGCCCCCATCAGGGTGAAGAGGCCGCCGAGCCCGAAGGCGAGGAGTGGCGCCGGGACGAGGACGAGCCACGGCCGGGCCGGATCGTAACAGACCCACTTGAGCGCATACCCGACCATCGAGAGCCCCGTCGAGACGAAGAACGCGCGCTGCTTCCCGATCCGCGTCGCGAGCCACGCTATGAACGCGATCACCCCGAAGGTGGAGATCGCACCGAGGGTCCCCGCGTACCCGGTATAGCGCGCCCCCAGCTCCTGATCCCCACCGAACACATAGTAGATCACCACGTACGACTGGAACGACGAGATCATGATGAAGCCGTTGAACACCAGGAAGGTCGCCAGACACAGCCGTCGGAAGGGACGGGTGCGCAGGGTGACGGCGAAGCCGTGGAAGAAGGTGCGCGCCTGCCGACGGACAGCCGACCACCCCACGGGCGCGGCATCCTCGACCGGTGACGCCGCTGGCCGTGCGGTCGCTGGCAGGAGCCGCTCGCGCAGGACGATCGCCGGGATGATGCCCACCGCGCAGGCGACGACCCCCACCGCGATGGCCAGACCGCGCGCTCCCTCCGCGGGCGTGGCGAACCACGTGGGATTCGTCATGATCCAGAGGAACCAGGGGGAGACGATGTAGGCGAGCTGCGCGATGAAGTTCTGCACCCCCATGAGTCGCGTCCGCTCATGGTAATCCGGGGTCAGCTCGTAGCCGAGGGCGACCCACGGCGTCGCGAAGATCGTATAGCCGACATAGAAGACGGTGGATCCGATCGTGAAGTACCAGAAGTACCAGAGCTCGCTCTTCCCCACCGGGAGGAGCCAGAGGAGCGCGAACGAGACGCCCGAGAAGAGCGCGCCGATGAAGATGTAGGGTCGCCGTCGCCCCCAGCGGGAGCGGGTGCCATCCGAGATGAAGCCCATCAGCGGATCGGTGAGGGCATCCGTCACGCGCGGGATCGCACTGGCCAGCCCCACCAACGCGGGATTCATACCGAAGCCCAGATTGAGGATGATGAGCATCCCACCGATCGCTGCGGCGAGGGTGTTGTTCACGAACCCGCCGAGCCCGTACGCGAGCTTATGCGAGAAGGGGATGCGGTCCGCCGGCGCCGTCACATGCCGGAGGGCCCTCTCCGGATCGGTGCCACGGCTCAGCCGCGTGTGCCACGCGGCAAGGGCGAGGCGGAACCAGCCGGGACGACGGCCGCTCATCGGCGCTCCTGGAAGACGCGAACCCAATCGATGGTCAGGGTCTGCGGGAAGACGGTGGAGGCATCCGGTGCGCCGACGAAGCCCCCTCCGACCGCAAGGTTGAGGATGAGGAAGAACTCGTGGTCGAAGACCCACGGGCCGGGCTGATCTCCCTTGGCGACGACGTGATAGAGCCTTTCATCGAGGTAGAATCGGATCTCCCGCGGGGTCCAGTCCGCTCGGTAGACGTGGAAGTCCTCATCGAGCCGGCCCGTCGGGAGGGTGTAGCGCCGCGTGAGCGATGCCCCTCCTGAGTAGCCTGGCCCATGGACGCTCGCGAGCACCACCGAGGGTTCTTGACCGCGGTACTCCATCACATCGATCTCACCGGCGCGAGGCCACCCGACCGCCGGGAAATCCGCCCCGAGCAGCCAGAACGCGGGCCAGAGCCCACGCCCCGTAGGCAGCTTCATCCGCGCCTCGAATCGCCCGTACTGGAACTGGCGTCGCCCCAGCGTCTTGAGTCGAGCGGAGGTGTACTCACGATTCAGATACGCCTCGCGTCGGGCCGTGATGACCAGATGCCCCGCGCCATCGAGGGCGGCATTGGTGCGCCGATCCGTGTCGAACTCCAACTGCGCATTCCCCCAGTCGGTCCCGATGTCGGCGACCCACGAGGTCGGATCGGGGGCGGATCCCGCTGGTCCGTCGAATTCATCCGACCAGACGAGCGTATAGGTCGGGGCCGTGGCCCCGGTGCAGCCGCTGAACAAGAGCGCGAGCCCCAGCACACGAAAGGATGGCATGACGGTCCGATGGGAGGGGTCAGCGCCCGACGCGGGCACGTGACACCGCGCGAAAGAGGCGCGGGTCGCGCAGCGCGGCATCGAGCACGAGCGTCGCCGCCCCGAGGGCGATGCCATGGCGACCGAGCGTGCTGGCGCGAATCTCGGTCGCTGCCGCCGCCGGGACGAAGGTCCGGCGCAGCGCGTTGGCTCGCAGCGGGACGATCAAGCGATCGCCCAACCCGGCGATCCGTCCCCCGAGGATCACCGCCGCCGGATTCAAGAGGTTGAGCATCCCCGCGATCGCCACGCCGAGATGCTCCGCCACCTCGTGGACCACCTGGAGGGCCAAGGGATCGTCCTCGCGCGCTGCCGCCTCGAGTCGCGCGATCGTCGGGGCGCCCGTGGCCAAGGGGCTCTGCGGATAGACCGGGGCGAGGGCGCGGATGCGTGCTTCGAGTGCGGGCGCCCCGACGAAGGTGGTGAGACAGCCACGATTGCCGCAGTTGCAGGTCTCTCCGCGCGGATCGATGGCGATATGGCCGATCTCCCCGCCGACGCCGCTCGCTCCGCGATGCATCCGCCCATCGATCACGTGCCCCGCCCCGATCCCTGTCGCGATCTTGATGTAGGCGAAGTGGTCGAGGCCCTGGGCGGCCCCCCACCAGCGCTCAGCGAGCGCCCCGAGGTTCGCGTCGTTGTCGACGAGGACGGGGACCTCGAGGTCCGCCAACAACTCGCTGAGCCCGTGGCGGCCCTCCCACGCCGGCATCGCGACCGGGGAGAGGCGATCAGGATGACGCAGATCGACGGGACTTGGGACGGCCACGCCGACGCCGACGAGCCGACGCGCGGTCGACCCGGGACCGGCGAGACAGGCGTCCACCTGCGCGCGAATCACCCGTCGAGCGCCGACCGGATCCGTCTGCACCGGATGCGCGCTGCGCTCCGAGGCGAGGATCCGTCCACGAAGATCGGTGAGGATCGTCGCGACATGGGCGGCGCCCATATCCACGCCGAGGATCGTCCCCGCGTCATCTTGGAACTCGAGGACGATCGGACGGCGCCCACCCCGCGAGGCCCCGACCCCTGCCTCACGCACCAACCCCGTCGCGAGCAAGGTCTCCACGATCTCCGAGACCGTCGATCGCGAGAGCTCGGCGCGGCGCGCGATCTCCGCGCGGGAGATCCGCTCCTCATCCCAGATCAGCCGGAGTACGGCATCGGCCAACGACGGTGGGCGCGTCGGACCGAAATCCGACGCGCCCACCCGGGGACCCGGAGACCGGGTCATCATCCCTTCCGCCCCACGGCCGCTGCCATGGGCAGAAGCCTACTTATGGAAGAGGACGTTGTCGATGAAGGCGGTCCGCGACGTGGGTGCGCTCACGAAGATGAGCTGCGCGAGGTTCGACCGGGTGGTGAGACCGGTGAACTGGCTCAGCGGGATGTTGAACGTCACCCAGCTCCCCGTCGCCAACGCCGGCGTCGTGGTGGCCGAGAAGACCAACTCATGCTCCTTGTCGTCACCGCCGCCGAACGCATTATTCGCACCGAAGTCGACCAGCTTGACCTTGAACTGCGCCGGCGCGGTGGTCGGATCAGGCGTCCAGAGATCGAAGGAAAAGTGCGTCATCGTCGACGCATTCACCGTGGCGGTGGTGAACTCGGTCCCAGAGAAGACGAGGTTGGAGTACTTCTTGACGTCGTTCCCCGCGACCTGGACATCAGCGACATCAGCCTGATCCCACGACGCCGACCAGGTGTCGACCGTGCGATTGGTGTAGGCGTTGCTGAAGAGCGAGATCACGTCCGCCGCCGCATAGCTCGGCGTCGGCGCAGCGACCGCCGGGCCATCCGACGAGAAGAAAACGTTGTCGAGGAAGAGGGTCCCGACCGAGCCAGAGAGAATCAGCTGCGCGACGCTCGTCCGCCCCGTCATCCCCGTGAAGCTCGAGAGGGGAAGCTGGAAGCGGATCCAGCTCCCGCGTGTGAGTGCCGGGGTGGTCGTGGTGGTGAAGGTGCGCTCGTGCTCGGTGTCGTCTCCCCCTCCGAACGATCCATTCGCGCCCCAGTCGACGAGCTTAACCTTAAAGGTCGACGCCGAGGTAAGCGAATCGGGGAGCCAGAGATCGAAGTTGAAAGTCGTCATCGCCGTGGCATTCACGGGTGCCGCTGGCTCGATCCCCGCGAAGACAAGGTTCGTGTACTTCTTCACGTCATCGGTCCCCACCTTCACATCGGCGACGTCGGCCTGATCCCACGAGGTCGACCAGGTGGTCCCGGTGCGATCGGTGTAGGCGTTGCTGAAGAGGGAGATCACGCTCGCGGCCGGGTTCGTCGGCGCGGTATTGGCGCTCGTCGGGCCCGGCGGCGGCGGGATCTTGTAGAAGTAGATGTTGTCCAGGTAGGCCGTGGGGCTCCCCGAGATGATCATCTGCGCGAGGTTCGCCCGCGTGGTCAGCCCCGTGAAGGCGGAGAAGGGGATGTCGATCGAGTTCCACGCGCCGACGGTGATCGACGGGGTGGAGGTCCCGGTCAGGGTAACCTCATGCTCCTTGTCATCGCCACCTCCGAAGGCCCCGTTAGCCCCGAAGTCGACGAGCTTGATCTTGAATCCGGCAGCACTCGTGACCCAGAGATCGAGGTGCAGCCCCGTCATCGGCGTAGCGTCGACGCGGGAGGTGATGAACTCGATCCCGGCGTATGAGAGATTGGTGTACTTCTTGGCCGCATTGCCTGCGATCGTCACGTCGGCGACATCGGCCTGGTCCCACGAGGCCGACCAGGTGTCGACCGTCCGATTGGTGTAGGCATTGCTGAAGAGCGAGATCACGTCGCCAGCCGCCCGCGTGGGGGTCGGCGCCGCCGCAGCCGGCGGCACGCTCGCCGTGAGTGCGATGCTCCCTGTGGCAGGGATCGCTCCAAGGGCCCCGCTGATCGTCGCCGAGCCGGCTCCGGCGACGGTGATCACGCCGTTGGTGACAGTGGCGACCGCCGCATTGGACGTGTTGAAGGTGAAATACCCAGCCGCCGCCGCGACGGTCTGATCCACACCCGCGACCGCTGCGGTCACCGAGGTCCCGACGATCTTCCGGCTGTCCCCGACCTCCTGTTGATACGACCCGCCTGCGATCGTGGGCCGCACGTTGGTCACGGTCCCGAGGCTCTCGTATTGGATGTCGTCGAGCCAGAGCGTATAGCCCTGCCCATTCTCCGGACCCTCCGCGAAGAAGAAGAGCCCCTTCTCCGAGGTGAGCTTGCTCGCCAGCGGGATCGCGATGGTGTACTTCTGCCACGAGGTCGTGAGCGCCAGGGCAGTCCGTTCCGCCGGATACAGTGACGTCCCAGTGTTGTCGTTGCCAAGGCCCGCGACATCCAAGGTCGCCGCGACGCTCCCCTTCGCGTAGAAGGAGATGACGTCGTACTTGGTCAGATCACGCCCCTGGTCGGCGACGAACGCCCCACCCGCATAGGCCCCCGCCGAATTCCCGGCCGCGGGCACGACGATCTTCAGCGAGCTGCTGCCGCGGAACTTGACCGCGTTGTCGATGGACATCGCGGTGAGCAGCGAGCCCTGGAAGGCCTGCCAGGTCACCCCATCGCTGAACGCGTCGGTGAAGACCTTCGGATCGTTGGCGAGGGGGGCTGGACCGGTTCCGCCATCGCGGCTGCATCCCAGCACGGGGAGCACGAGGAGCGAGAGGACGGACAGGAGACGGGGCGATCGCATGTGAGGACTCCGCGGGACAGGTGACCGGAGGGTGTCCGGTGAGGGGGGACGCGACCTACGGGAACGCCTTCTTTGTTCGACTGCCGAACAAACGATGCGGCCCCCCAGGAACCCTGTCAAGGCAGGTCGTCAGTTCCGGGGCTAACCTGGTGAGCGCATCCGGCGCCCAATCGCAACGACACCGACGACCACCCCACCAGCCATGACCCCCACCACTCCCTCGAGAACCATCGTTACAGGCGACCCGAGCGACCCCGTCGCCGCAGTGAGCCCTTCGATCCCATGCCCCACCAATGGGATCCCGTGCGCGAGGATCGTCCCGCCCACGAGAAACATCGCGATCGTCCCACCGATCCCGAGCCCCTTGAGGAGCCAGGGGGCCGACCGGATGATCCCGGTCCCGAGCGCACGCGCCGCCCCCCCCGCCGCGATCAGACGGAGTCCGAGGTCGTCCAACTTCACAATCCCCGCCACCAGGCCGTAGACGAGGACCGTCACTAGGACACCAATCGCGCTCAGCGCGGCGATCTGCTGCGGCATCGGGGCCGACGCCATCGTCCCCAGCGCGATCACGACGATCTCCGCCGAAAGGATGAAATCGGTGCGGATCGCACCGCGGATGCGCGTTCGCTCAAGCGCGACGAGATCGACCTGCCGATCGCGGACTGCCGCGCGGAGCTCGGCCTGGCGCTCGGCCTCGCCCGCGTCGTGGGTGAGCTTGTGCCAGACCTTCTCGAACCCCTCAAAGCAGAGGAAGGCCCCGCCGATCATCAGGAGCGGGGCGATCAGCGCCGGGGCCACGGCACTGATCAGGAGCGCCGAGGGGACGAGGATCACTTTATTGATCAGCGAGCCTTTCGCCACCGCCCAGACCACCGGGAGTTCGCGGTCGGGGGAGAAGCCGATCACCTGCTCGGCGTTCAGGGCGAGATCGTCTCCAACCACCCCGCTCGTCTTCTTGATCGCCACCTTGGCCATGGTGGCCACATCGTCGAGGAGAGCGGTGATGTCATCGAGGAGGGCGAGCAGTCCTGCAGCGGCCATCGCGGGAAGATACTGCGCCAGAGCGCCCCAGCGTTCGGCCCACCACATCCGTAGAGAGGGCGAACCCCCGCCCGCCGTTTGCCACCCCCGGATCCGGGGCGCATACTGCAGGCGGTGCGCGTGACCCGCGCCCTGGCGACGCAGGCGCCGAGACCCCAGACCCCCGATGGCCACCCGCCCCGCCGGCCATCGCCCACGGAGCACCTCGTGAGAGCTTTCCGCACCATCCCGGCGCTCGCCCTCTGGCTGGCCGGCACCCTCGGCGCCCAGCAGGCGTCGCGCCTCGAACCAGTCACCGGCCTGCGCGACAACGGCACCGGGTTCCACGCGCTCGTCGGCGCGCGTGTCATCACCGCGCCGGGCCAATCCATCGATAGCGCGACCATCGTGATCCGGAACGGCCTCGTCACCGCCGTCGGACGCAAACTCAAGGCGCCGGCAGGCGCCCGGGTCTGGGACCTCAAGGGGCTCACCGTCTTCCCAGGATTCATCGACGCGCACGCCGACCTCGGGATGGACGCCGTCCCACAGGGCGGTGACGTCGGGCCGACGCATTGGAATCCGCAGGTGCGCGCCTGGTTCAGCACCACGATCAACCTCAAGGACGACTCCACCCGCCGCGTCGCGCTGCGATCGCTCGGCTTCGGCGCGGCCTTGGCCGTCCCACATCAGGGGATCTTCCGCGGCCTCGCCTCGGTCGTGAACCTCAGCGACGCCGGCGTACGCGAGCGCGTCCTCCGCGCTGACCTGGTGCAGTCGGTCGGCTTCCAGCGCTCCTTCCAGCTCGGCGGGATGTATCCGAATTCGGCGATGGGACGACCGCACTGATGCGGCAGACCTTCATGGATGCCGAGTGGTACATCCGCGCGAACGCCGTTTATGAGGCGAGCGGACGCAGCGTGTTGCCGCCGGAGCGTAGCGAGGCGCTCGGCGCCCTGGCAAACGCGGTGCAAGGGAAGCAGCCTGTGCTCTTCCAGACCGGGAGCGAGGAGGAGTACCTCCGCGCCCATCGCATCGCCACCGAGTACAAGCTGGCGCCCTGGTTCCGTGGCAATGGGACCGAGTACCGGCTCATCGATGTGCTCAAGGGCCGGACGCAGCCGCTGATCATCCCGCTCAACTTCCCCGATGCCCCCGACGTCTCGAGCCCCGAGGCCGCGCTCAACGCCTCGCTCGCCACGATGCGCCATTGGTATCAGGCGCCGACCAATCCGGCGCAGCTCGCCAGCGCAGGGGTGTCGTTTGCCATCACGACCGATGGACTCACCACGCTGACGCAGTTCCTCCCGAACCTCCGCCTCGCCGTCGCGCGCGGGTTGGCCGCCGACAAGGCGCTCGCCGCGCTCACCACCGTGCCCGCTAGCTGGCTCGGCATCGACCGCACGCATGGCACCATCGCGGTCGGGAAGGTCGCGAACCTCATCATCGCCGAGGGGGATCTCTTCACGCAGGATGCGAGCATCCGCGATGTCTGGGTGCAGGGCATGCCGTACGGCGTGACGCGCCCGCCGCAGATCGACCCGCGCGGGACCTGGACGATCACCTCCTCGGACAAGGACGGCTTCAACGCCACCCTCCGGCTCGAGGGGCCGATCAATCGGATCCGCGGGACGATCGAGCGCGCGGGTCGCAAGGAGCTCCCGCTGGCCGCGGTGCGGCTGGTCGCAGAGACCGGGCGACTGGAGGTCACCTTCAACGGTGAGCAGCTCGGGTACGAGGGGACCGTGCTGATGTCCGGCGCGGTCAGCGGCGATGAGGTCTATGGCTGGACCTCGCTGCCGAACGGCACCGACCCGACCTTCAAGGGCACCCGAACGGAGCCCTACACCGGCGCGACGCGCGGCACGGTGGCGCAGAAGGTGCCGGTCATCGACCTCCCCTTCGTCCGCCCGATGATCGAGTTCGGCCGGTCGTCGATCCCGGAGCAGCCGGCCGTGCTCCTCGTGCGCAATGCGACGGTCTGGACGCAGGGATCGCAGGGGCGCCTCGAGAATGCGGATCTGCTCGTCCGCGCTGGCAAGGTCGCGCAGGTCGGTCGTGGGCTCACCGCGCCGCGCGGCGCGATCGTCGTCGATGCCTCCGGGAAGCATGTCACGCCGGGGCTGATCGATCCGCACACGCACACCGGGGTCAGCTCGGTGAATGAGAGCGGCTTCGCGATCGTCCCCGAGGTGCGGATGGGCGATGTCCTCACGCACAACGACATCTGGATGTACCGGCAGCTCGCCGGTGGGCTCACGATGCAGATGGTGAAGCACGGCTCGGCGAACCCGATCGGTGGCGAGAACGTCTTCGTCAAGAATCGGTGGGGGCTCCTTCCCGACGAGTATCGTCTGGAGAACGCGCCGCGCACGGTGAAGTTCGCGCTCGGTGAGAACCCGAAGCGCAGCCCGAACCGTTACCCGAACACGCGGATGGGGGTGCAGGAGATCATCCGCGACCACTTCAACGCCGCGCGCGATTACCGGCGTGAGTGGCAGCGGTGGGAGAAGGAGAAGACGGGGCTCCCGCCGCGTCGTGACCTCCGGATGGAGGCGCTCCTCGACATCCTCGATCAGAAGCTCCTCGTCTCGTCGCACGGCTACCGCGCCGACGAGTTCCTCGCGCTGGTGCGACTCGCCGAGGAGTTCGGCTTCCGCATCCAGACCCTGCAGCACGGGGTCGAGGCGTACAAGATCGCGTCGGAGCTCAAGGCCTCCGGCGTCGCGGCCGTCGTCTGGAGCGACTGGGGGGCGTTCAAGCTCGAGTCGTACGACGCCACCTCGTACAACGCCCGCCTCCTGATGGAGGCCGGTGTCGTGACCTCGCTGCACTCGGACAACGCCGAGATCTCCTCCCGCATGAACTGGGAGGCGGGCAAGCTCCTCCGCTCAGGGGTCGATGAGATCCAGGCTGTCTCGACGGTGACCAACCAGGCGGCACGCGCCATCGCCATCCAGGACCGCGTCGGGTCGCTCGAGGCCGGCAAGGACGCCGACTTCGTGATCTGGAACGGCAACCCGCTCTCGCAGTTCACGCGCGCCGAGCAGACCTGGGTGGACGGCCGTCGCTACTTCTCGTTGGAGGAGGACGCCAAGCAGCGCGAGGAGATCGCGAAGCAGCGCGCCCAGTTGATCCAAGCCATCCTCGCCGCCACGCCGTCGGGCGGCCCCGCTCCCACCGCCACGCCGACCAGACCGTGACCTCCACCTACTCGACTCCCATGCGCACCGCCACCCTCGCCCTCGGGCTCTTCGCCGCGCTCTCGGCGCACACCGTCGGGGCGCAGGTCACGACCCCCGTGGCCCCACAGTCGCAGCCGGTGGTGCTGCGCGGCGCGACCATCCACACCGTGACGAAGGGCACCATCGCGAACGGCACGATCGTGCTCGACAAGGGCCGCATCCTCGCCATCGGTGGTGCGGAGGTCGCGGTCCCGCGCGGCGCCAAGGTGGTCGACGTCGCCGGGAAGCACATCTATCCCGGCCTCATCGACGCCTACAGCACCGTCGGCATCACCGAGATCGACGCCGTGGAGGTGTCCAACGACATCACCGAGCTCGGCGACTTCAACCCGAACGTGCGGGCCGAGGTCGCGGTCAACGCGGAGAGCCGGCACATCGGCACCTCGCGCTCGGCCGGCGTGCTCGTCGCGTTCAGCACCCCCGAGGGCGGGGTGATCTCGGGGCTCTCCTCGGCGATGTCGCTCGAGGGGTGGACCTGGGAGGAGATGTCGATGAAGGGCGCCGCGGCGCTCAACGTGAACTGGCCCGATCCGGTCGCGCGGCCCCGCCGATTCGGCGGCGGCCCGCCGCCCGGCGCGATGGGCCCTGGGGCACGTCCCCCGGCCCCCAAGACCTACGCCGAGCAGGTGCAGGCGCTCAAGGACTTCTTCGCCGAGGCCCGGGCGTATCGGGATGCGCAGAAGGCGGGACAGGTCGCGCGCACCGACGTGCGGTATGCGTCGATGATCCCCGTGTTGGATCGTGCGATCCCCGTGGTCGTCGCGGCGAACTCCGTCTCGCAGATCAACGACGCCATCACGTGGGCGAAGGGGGAGGGGGTGCGCCTCGTGATCCGCGGTGGGCGCGACGCGATTCATGTCGCCGACCGTCTCAAAGCCGAGAACGTGCCGGTGATCCTGACCTCCACGCTCGACGCCCCGCAGCGGACCTATGAGGGGTATGACGGCGGCTACAACGCGCCGGCGCAGCTCTACGCCGCCGGGGTGCGTTTCGCGATCGCCGGTGGCTCAGGCGGCCTCTACACCTATCGCTTGCCGTGGGAGGCGGGGGTCGCGGTCGCCTTCGGTCTGCCGGAGGAGGAGGCGCTGAAGGCGGTGACGATCAACGCCGCCGAGTTCATGGGGATCGCCGACCAGGTCGGGTCCTTGGAGATCGGCAAGCAGGCGACGTTGCTGATCACGTCGGGGACGCCGCTCAACATGACGTCGGACGTGATCCAGGCCTACATCCAGGGCCGCGAGATCGACATGAACGACATGCAGAAGCAGTTCTTCAAGAAGTACATGGAGAAGATCAAGCAGCAGCAGGGGAAGATCGCGATGTGAGTCGGGGCGCCCCGGATGGGGCGCCCGACCGCTGGCCCTGGAACGACGACGCCCCGTCCGCGGAACCGCGGACGGGGCGTCGAGCTGTCCCCAGTGGGCCTGGGAGGAGTTGAACCTCCGACCTCACGCTTATCAGGCGTGCGCTCTAACCACCTGAGCTACAGGCCCGGTCAGAACCTCGAAATCAAACCGGTCGGGGGTCCCGGGTCAACGCGAGGCCAGCCCGACCAGGGGGTCAATCGTCGTACCGACCAGGCCCTCGGAGGTCGTCGTCCTCCTCCCCGAAATCGTCGTATTCGTCGTCGAGATCGATGAGGTCGTCATCCTCCTCGTCCTCGTCATCTTCGAACTCCTCGTCCTCATCCTCGTCGAGGTCGTCCTCGTCGAGATCATCGAGATTCCCGTCGAGGTCCTCGCCATCGATCACGGAGAGCCCCTCGAGATCCTCCCCACCGATCCCAAGCTCCTCCTCGTCCGCGAGTCCCACCGCCCACCCCGACCGTCCCTGCCCCCGCATCGGCCCGCTCTCCCTGATTGGGTGTCTGGTTCGGACCGGGTCAGGCCCCGGCCCGCTCCTTCTTGGCATCTCGATTGATCCGCTTTCGGTCACTCGCACTCAGCATCCGCTTGCGCAGCCGGACGGCGTGCGGGGTGACCTCAATCAGCTCATCGTCCTCGATATACTCCAGCGCGCTCTCCAGCGTCAACACCCGCGGGGGCTCCAGCTGGATGGCGTCATCGGCGCCCTTGGAGCGCATGTTCGTGAGCTTCTTCTCCTTGGTGGGGTTCACATCCATATCCCCTGGACGTGAATTCTCCCCGACGATCATCCCCTCATAGACCTCATCCCCGGGGGTCACGAAGAGGGTCGAGCGCTCCTGGAGGTTGCCGAGGGCGAAGGCGATGATCGTCCCCGCCTCCATGGAGATGAGCACCCCGCGGAGGCGCCCCTGCAATCCGCCGGCCCATGGCCCGTACTCGAGGAACCGATGGTGCATGATCCCGGTGCCGCGCGTGTCGGTGAGGAACTCGGAGCGATACCCGAAGAGGCCACGCGCGGGGATCTTGTACACCAGGCGCACGAGCCCCTGCCCCGGGTTCTTCATCTCGACCATGCTCGCCTTGCGGGGGCCGAGCTTCTCGATGACGGTCCCCATGAACTCCTCGGGGACATCGATCGCGAGCTCCTCGTACGGCTCGAGTCGCTCGCCGTCGGGCCCCACGTGCGTGATCACCCGGGGACGGCTCACCTGGAACTCGTATCCCTCGCGCCGCATGGTCTCCATGAGGATCGAGAGATGGAGTTCGCCACGCCCGGAGACGGTCCAGGTGTCGGTGCTCTCGGTGTCCTCGACGCGCAGCGCGACGTTCCGCTCGAGCTCCTTCTCGAGCCGTTCCTTCAGCTGACGGCTCGTGACGTACTTCCCGTCCTTCCCCGCGAAGGGTGAGTTGTTGACCAGGAAGTCGACGGAGATCGTCGGCTCCTCGACGGCGATCCCCTCCAAGCGCTCCGGATGCTCCGGGTCGGTGATGGTGAGCCCGATCTCGACGCCATCCAAGCCGGCGAGCGCGACGATCTCCCCCGCCGCGGCCTGCGGCACCTCGACGCGATCGAGCCCTTCGAAGCCGAAGAGCTTGGTGACGCGACCCGGCGCCCCCTTGAGGGTGTGATCCACCGGAAGGAGGTGCACCGTATCCCCGACCTTCACCGTCCCGCGCTCGATGCGCCCGATGGCCAAGCGCCCGAGATAGTTCGAATAGTCGATCGTCGAGACGAGCATCTGGAACGGCCCCACCGCATCACTCGGCGGCGCCGGGACATGCTGCACGATCGTCTCGAAGAGCGGCGTGAGGTCCACCGCCGGGGTATCGAGATCCATCGTCGAGATCCCGTCGCGGCCCGAGGCGTACACCACCGGCGCGTCGAGCTGCGCCTCGTTGGCCTCGAGCTCGATCAGGAGATCGAGCACCTCCTCGTGCACGCGCATCGGGTCGGCGCCGGGTCGGTCGATCTTGTTGATGCAGATGATGACGGTGCGGCCCAAGGCGAGCGCCTTGCGGAGCACGAAGCGCGTCTGCGGCATCGGGCCATCGAAGGCATCGACCACCAGCAAGACGCCATCGACCATGCGGAGGATCCGCTCCACCTCGCCGCCGAAGTCGGCGTGCCCCGGGGTGTCGACGATGTTGAGCTTCGTGTCCCCCCAATGGATGGAGGTGTTCTTGGCCAGGATGGTGATCCCACGCTCACGCTCGAGCGGGTTGGAATCCATCACGCGCTCGGCGACGACCTGATTCTCGCGGAAGGCCCCAGCTTGGCGGAGCATCTGATCGACGAGGGTGGTCTTCCCGTGGTCGACGTGCGCGATGATGGCGATGTTACGGATTCGCATAGCCTCCAAAGCTAACGACCTCAGCCCGCCAAAGGTGCCGGAGGGGACCGGTCACGCCCGGACGCCCCCCTCCGGCGAGTCCGGCTACCCCTCGGCCCCGAGCGCCATCTCCCCCTCGGTGAAGCTCACGTCGTGCCCGCGCGCCTTGAGCTGGGCTATCAGGCTCGGCTTGTCGACCGCCTTCATCCACGCCTCCTGTGGCTCCACCAGCTTCTTCTCCACCAAGTTCAGCAGCGATTCGTTCATCGTGATCATCCCGACCTTCTTCCCCGCCTGCATCATCGAGGGGATCTGGAAGGTCTTTCCCTCACGGATGAGGTTGGAGATCGCGGTGTTGACGATGAGGATCTCCTGCGCGGCCACCCGCCCGCCGCCGATCCTCTTGCAGAGCACCTGCGCCACGACCCCTTTGAGGGACTCGGAGAGCATGGTGCGCACCTGCTCCTGCCGGTCCGCCGTGAACTGGTCGATGATGCGGTCGATGGTGCTCGCTGCCGTGGAGGTGTGGAGCGTGCCGAAGACGAGGTGCCCGGTTTCCGCCGTCTCGATCGCGATGCTCACGGTCTCGAGGTCACGCAACTCGCCGACGAGGATGATGTCAGGATCCTCACGCAGGGCGGCACGCAGCGCGCTCTTGAACGATCCGGTGTGCACCCCGACCTGCCGCTGCGTGACGATGCAGTGCTTGTTGGGGTGCACGAACTCGATCGGGTCCTCGATCGTGATGATGTGATCATGGCGGACCCGATTCACCAGGTCGATCAGCGCGGCCAGGGTGGTCGATTTTCCTGAGCCGGTCGGCCCGGTGACGAGCACCAATCCCTTGGTGAGGTAGCAGAGCTTCTGGACCTCCGGGGTGATCCCGAGCTGCTCGACCGTGAGCACGGTCGCTGGGATCACCCGGAAGACCGCCGCCATCCCCTTCCGCTCGGCGAGCACGTTCGCGCGAATGCGAGCCACCCCCTCGATCTCATAGGCGAAGTCGGTGTCGTTCGTCGCAGCGAACTCGGTCGCGTTCTGCTCCGGGATGATCGCGGCGATCATCCCCTCGATATCCCGGCGTGTGAGGACGGCTTCCCCCTCGATCCGCACCA
>Ga0194125_10003880_pt1 | contig 23760 bp, 14 predicted proteins | sample TA2KigC250mmetaG_FD_148626 | JGI IMG/M metagenome (GOLD analysis project Ga0194125, IMG submission 148626) | Freshwater microbial communities from Lake Tanganyika, Tanzania - TA2015034 Kigoma Deep Cast 250m | ecosystem: Environmental > Aquatic > Freshwater > Lake | place: Tanzania: Lake... | reverse complement strand
ACGGGGGGATGGCGGGGGGATGCTGAGACGCAGCCGGCAGTTTTGCAGGTCGGCAGTTTTGCATCGCCAGGGCTGGTGACCTGCCCTAAGTGTTGAGGTCTATGACCGAACGCGCCACGCCGGCGCCGGTAACGACCGGCCCGAGGTTTTTCGCCCCGTTTTTCGTGGGGGACGGATTGTTGTTGGTGGCGGCCTGGCTGATCTACGGCCAGGCAGCGCGCCCCATGACGCCCTACGAGGTAGGAGCCTTTGGGCTGTGTGTGGGCTTTGGCGCCTGGCTCGGGGTGTGGCCGTTCGTCCTGCGCCAACGGGGCGAGCTGAAGCTGGCGGAGACGGCCGAGTTGCGGGACACCCTCGCCCAGATCGAGCGGGTTGAAGACGTCGGTGCCCGCATCCAGCAGGCCACCAGCCAGTGGCAATCGGTCCATGAACATGCCACGCGGGCGAGCGCCGCGGCGCGTGAGGTCGCCGAGCGTATGACAGCCGAGACGAAAGAGTTTTTTGCGTTCATGGAAAAGGCCAACGACGCTGAGCGGAACCATTTGCGGCTCGAGGTGGAGAAGCTGCGCCGGACCGAAGGCGACTGGTTAGGCGTGACGGTTCGGATGCTGGACCATGTGTATGCCCTGTTTCTGGCGGCCGTGCGGTCCGGGCAACCCGGGTTGACGGAGCAGATCGGCCGGTTCCAGGAAGCCTGCCGGGACGTCGTGCGGCGGGTGGGATTGGCGCCCGTCGTGCCGCAGCTCAACTCGCCATTCGATCCGGCCGTGTGCGAGCCACCCGAGGCGGGCGCGGCGGTGCCTGGAGGGGCGACGGTGGGCCAAGTGTTGGCTTGCGGCTACAGCTTCCAAGGGCAATTGATCCGTCGGGCATTGGTGAGCCCGCAGGCGCCCGCTCCAGCCGATGGTCCGGCACCGAGCCAGGCGCCGACCGCCGAGCGTCCCTCATCGCCTCGAGGCGAGGCCGCCGCCTCAGCGGAGGCGGGTGGACACTCGCCTCAGCCTGAGACGGACGCCCCGGCGCCCGCGCGTGGAGGCGAGTCGCCGGCAGGGTCGGCCGGCACGCAGGCGCAACTGTCGCTGTAGGCTACGCCGAGACGAATCAGGCCAGACCACGCCGGCCTGGCTCCGAAGCACGGTCAGGTCCAGCGGGCCAAGGCAAAGGGCCCGCGCCGCAGATGGATTTGGCGGCAGCGTCCCTTCGAGTTCGAGGACCCTAGCGCTCGGCGCTCCCGAGTCGTTGCAGGGCTGCTTCGGCGGCTTGCGGATGATCGGCTTTGATGGACTGAGCGATCCGTTTGACCGCCGCCTCTGCCTCGGCGCGGACGCCGGAGGAGGAGAGTTGAGCGACGGCCAACTCGAGCGCCGATGGGTGCGCCCACCCGGCGAGCGCGCTTAACACCAGCTTGCGATCGTCATCAGACTGGGCACTCGCGATCAAGTCACGGTAACGGCCGATGAGCTGGGGTTGCGGTTGGGAGTTCTGTTCGCCAAGCAACCGCACCAGACCTCGCAGCGCCACGACCCGTTCCGGTTCGACCCGCGCCGAGGCGTAAACGGTCGCCAAGCTGTCCCAGGCCGCCGGATCCGGCCAATCGGCGAGGGTGCGACGGGCGGTGTTTTGGATTTGCGGGTCCGCATCGTTCAGGGCGGCCTTCACGGCGGCCAGGGCGAGGGTGTCCGGAGCTACCGCCAGCAGCCGAATCAAGGAGCCCTGGGCTTCGCGGCTGGTTGCCTGTGCCAACGCGCGCCTCAGCAGGGCGGAGTTCCCGGCCACATCGCCCGCGCGGCTGAGGGCTTGGCCCACCGCGGCCTCAGCGGTGGCGCGGACCTCGCTGGCTTGCAGACGGGTGAGGGCTTCGACGACGGTCTGCATTTCCGTGGGCCGCGCGGCTCGGCTCAGGCCGTGGAAGGCGAGCCGGGCGGTTGCGGGCTCGGAGCTAGCGGCTACCGCGACGAACGTCGGCACAGCGGTCGGGTTCGCTCGGCGGACAAGCGCCGCGAGGAGGGTGTTTTGCGAGTTGGCATCGGCGTCTCGCCACTGACGAACGAGGGCCTGGTCGACGGCTGAGCCGCCGCCCAGGGCGCTGAGGGCGAGTTCGTAGGTCTTGGTTTCTTCGCTGCTCGATGAACTGGCCAGGGAGCGCGCCAGGACGGGCACGGTGGCGGCGTTGCCGCTGGTCCCGAGCGCGCGGATGGCGGCCAGTCGCACAGGTGCCTCGGGCGCACCTAAGGCTTGTTCGAGGGCCGTGCGCGCGCCCGGGTCGTTGCGAGCGGCGAGGGCCTGGAGCAGGAGCACCTGTTCGGGCGCGGGCAACTGCGTGCGGACGGCAGCGAAGCGCGGTGAGGCGTTAGGGGCTTTGACCTGTGGAATGGCGGCGATGGCCGAGGGTTTCAGTTCCGACTCTGTCCCCGCGAGCGTTTCGAGAATGCGTTGTTGGCCGCCGTCGCGATCCAGCCGCAGGAGGGCCTCGAAGGCGCCGCGCCGGAACTGTGCCACCAGGCCGGTCGACTGCAGCAGCTCCTGGTAGATCTTCGCGCCTTGGCCTCGTTGGCCGCCGGTAACCAGGGTCTCTGCCGCGAGCAGGGACGCGGCACTCACGGCATCGGTTAACTCCGGCCCACGCTGCTGTCGCAGGGTGGCCAACTGCTTCAGGGCTGGGGGCGTGGCGATGCGGCCCAGAGCCAGGACAGCGGCGGCAGCCGAGGCCGGATCGGTCGCCGAGATGAGCGCGGTCAGAGGCGCCACGGCGTTGGCGGCGCGTCGATGGGCGAGGGTGTTGATGACCTGGACGCGCGGGTTGCCCTCGAGGGCCTGGAGAGCGGCCAGAAGGGCGGCCTCCGCCTTGGGGGTTGGGTTGTTGGCCAAGGCCAGGCACGCCAGCCCAACGGTCTCAGGGCGCGCGAGCAGATCAGCTAAGGCGGGCACGCACGCCTCACCGCCAATCAATGCCAGTTGTTGGCAGATGAACCGCTGGCCTTCGAAGGTCGCGGGCTCGGTGAGCTGGGCGGCCAAGCCAGCCTCGAGTTGCTGGCGGAGTGCGGCGTTGCCGATGGCTTGCGCCACGAGCCGCTCGAGTTCGCGGTGCGGGGCGACGTCCAATCCGGATTCATAGCGAGCGGCCGCAGCTAAGGTGTCCTTGAGATCGGCATACCCGACGAGGACGGCCAGGGGCAGAAAGGTCAGTGCGGCGCAGAGGCGGAGGGTACGAGGCTTCATGGTTGGGCAACGTGTTCACCAGGTTCACGGTTGGGAGATTGTCATTGGACCGTCAGGCGATGCGCCACGGCGCGCGCGGTTCTCGGTACAACATGCGGTTAGCCTCCTCGCAGTCGAAGCGTTCCTTGACCGGGTCCCAGCGCAACTTGCGGTTCAAGCGGGCGCTGATGGTCATGGATTCGACAATCGACTGGGCGCGATGGGCGACCTCGGGGTGGCAGAGCGTTGGGCGGCGGCTGCGGATGCAATCCAGGAGGTTGCGGATGTGGGCGCTGGCGTTGGCCCAGCTCAGCCCCCCGGTTTCCTTGAGGCCAAGGATGGACTTGGGCTCGGCGGTGACAAGGTCCGTTTCATCATCCACCTGAATCCAGCCCTCCTCGCCGATGTAACGCAGGTAACGGTCGGTAAAGCCCTTGCGCTGGTAAAGGACCCCGCGCACGCCGTTGGCGTACCGGCACTGGAAGGTGCCGGAGATCGCTGTCTCGCTCATCCATTGGGCGGGATCGGGCCAGACCAGGTCGGAGGTCTCGAACTCGATGGGGCCGGTGTGATCGGTCTCGAGGGCCCACTGCATCAAGTCCGTGTAGTGGGTGCCCATGTCGGTGTGCATGCCTTCGCCGGTGTCCCAGAAACAAGTCCAAGCGTTCACGCGCCCCGGCACAAAAGGCCGCCACTGGACTGGGCCAAGCCATTGATCATAGTCCCAGCCGGGAGGAACGGGCGTGGCCTTCTGGTGCGGCACGGTGCCTCCGGTCCAGACCTGCATTTCGACGGTGTGGACGCGCCCGATGCGACCCTGCCGCACCATGTCCCGAGCGAACTGGTAGGACTCGGTCGAGCGGCGTTGGGTGCCGGCCTGGTAGATGGCGCCGCAACGCCGGGCGATGTCCACCAGTTCGCGGCCCTCGCGGATGGTGAGGCTGATGGGTTTCTCGCAGTAGACGTCCTTGCCGGCGCGCGCGGCGAACATCGAGGCCGTAGCGTGCCACCGGTTGCCCGTGGCGATGAGGACCGCATCGATGTCCGGCTGGGCCAGCAGTTCGCGGAAGTCGGTATAGACGCGGCAATCCTGGTTGCGATAGTGGGCGTCGACGGCCTTCTTCGAGGCCTGCCGGCGGTCTTCACGGGCGTCGGTCACGGCGACAAACCGGAGATCCGGCTGCGCCAGGAAATTCGGCAGAATGTGCAGCGCCCGATTTCCCATGCCAATGCCGCCAAAGGCGATTCGGCTGTTGGGCGCGACTGCGCCCGCTCGGCCGAGCGTGGCGGGCGAGACCACGAGCGGAGCTAGGGTGGCGAGGGCGGCGCGGCCGAGGAACTGGCGCCGGGTGAGCGGGTGGCGAGGGGAGGTATGCAGGGCACAGCGACCGGCAGGTTGGCGTGAGATCATAGTGGGCGGGTAGCTTTCCCCGGTCAGGAAGGGATGTAAAGAAGTTCTGATCCCAGTTGCCGAGCGTCGGGCCGCGGGGCACAGTCGGATCGTGAAGCCCGTGCCGCCCCTGACCGCCACCTTGCGCCTATGAACCCGCATCTTCGCCCCTGGCAAATCGACGCTGACGACTTCCCCGCCGACAGCTACGCCTCCGATCAGCTCGAGTTTCTGATCGGCTACGCGATTCTGGCCCCTTCGAGCCACAACTCGCAGCCGTGGTTGTTCCGCATCAACTCGATGAACCTCGAGTTGTTCGCGGACCGGCGTCGGGCGCTGCGGGTGGTGGATCCGTACGATCGGGAGCTGACGTTGAGTTGCAGCGCTGCGCTCTACAATGTGCGCGTGGCGGCCGAGTACTTCGGCCACGCCTACTCGGTCGAGCTCCTCCCCGACCCCGCCAACCCCAACCTGCTGGCGCGCTTCCACCTCGGGCTCAGCGGCGACACCAGTTCGGAAGACATCCTCCTGTTCCGGGCCTTGACCCGCCGCCACACCAACCGGCAGGCGTTTCGCGAGGAGCCCGTGCCCGAGGCGGTGCTCGAGGCGCTCCGCGAAGGCGCGGAACGGGAGGGGGCCTGGCTCGAGTTCGTCGTCCAAGAAGAAGCCCGCAACGCCGTCGCGGATCTCGTCGCCCAGGCGGACCGCCTCCAGTGGGCCGACCGCAATTTCCGGCAAGAATTGGCGCACTGGATTCGCCCCAAGCCGGCCGAGGCGCGCGACGGATTGCTGGCGCACGACCTCGGCGTGCAGGACTGGTTATCGTTCGCGGGGCCAGCCCTGATCCGGACCTTCGATCGCGGCGGCGGCCAGGCCGCGCGAGATCGCGACGTGGCCGTGCACTCGCCCGTCCTGGCGGTGTTAGGCACCGACACGGAAGACACCCTGGCATGGTTGAAGGCGGGACAGGCCCTGGAAAACGTCCTGCTCCGCGCTCGCACCGAAGAGGTATGGGCGTCCTTCCTGAACCAACCGATCGAGGTACCCGAGTTGCGCGACCAACTCGCCGCGCTCATCGGACGCGCCGGCTGTCCCCAAGTGCTCCTGCGCTTGGGCTACGCCGCAGACGCCTCACCGAGTCCGCGCCGCTTCGTGCGCGAGGTGCTCATCCCGCACAAGACACCTTAACGGATCTCCCGGCCCTCTCGGGCTAGGCCACGCGCACCGCTTGAGCCTGGGCCTCGAGGGCCAGTTCGATGGCGCGGAAGGTGTGCCGTTGCGGCATGGCCAGCTCCGTGCGGTCGAGGCAGTCACGAATCAATCGACCGAAGTATGGAAAGCCGACCTGCCCGTGGACATTGTAGTGGTGTTCGCCTTGGTGATCGACCAGATAAACGTGGTCGCCGGACGGGTCGCGGGCGAGGTCAAGGTACTTGCGTAACTCGAGGTAACCGTCCGTGCCGAGGATGACGGTGCGTCCGTCGCCCCAGGCCCCCAGCCCCTTGGGCGTGAACCAGTCCACCCGAAAATAGAACGTCGCCCCGTTGTCCGCCACCAAGGTGGCGTCCCCGAAGTCCTGGAAATCCGGATGCTCCGGATTCTGGTAGTTGGCCACCTTGCTGTGGAGCACGGTGGCGTCTTGCGCGCCCGCATACCAAAGGAACTGCTCGATCTGGTGACTGCCGATGTCGGCGAGGATGCCGCCGTACTTCTGTGGGTCCCAGAACCAGGCGGGGCGACTGGGCGCATTGAGCCGGTGCGGCCCCAGACCGATGACCTGGACGACCCGGCCAATGGCGCCGCGCTCGATCAACCGTTGGGCGTGCAGGGCCGCCTCGACGTGCAACCGCTCCGCGTAATAGACCGCAAAGATCCGACCCGTCGCCGCCACGGCGGCGCGAGCAGCCTCGAGTTGCGCCCGGGTTGTCAACGGCGGTTTATCGGTGAAGTAATCCTTGCCCGACTCGACGGCGCGCACGCCCAGCGGGCCGCGCTCGCACGGGACAGGCGCGCTGGCAATCAGGCGCACGGCCGGATCCGCCAGGACCGCCTCCTCCGAAGGGGCGACCTTCACGCCAGGGTAGGTCTGGCAGAACTTCTCTACTTTCTGCGGGTCGGGATCGTAGACCCACACTAACTCGCCTCCGGCTTCGAGCAAACCGTTGCACATGCCGTAAATGTGCCCGTGATCCAGCCCCAGGGCGGCGAAAGGGAATTCGCCCGGGCCACAGACCGGCCGGGCCTGGCCCTTGGGCGCGTAGTTCATGCCGTCGGCTTTGCTCATTTTTCGTAGTTGCGCCCGAGGGTGATGACGTTGTCGGCGAAGTTATCGACGTTGCGCGTCTTCTCGTGAAAATGACGGGCGTGCCGGAGGAGGCCGGCGCGCGTGTAGCAGGGGGCGGTTCCGGTCAGCGGCAGGCGCACTGCTTGGTCGAGGTGCGCGGACTGATAGATGGCGGTGATCAGTTCGAGGGTCTTGCGCCCCTCGAGGCCATCGATCCAGAGCGGTTCTTCACCCGCAATCGCCGCCAGCACATTGGCGATCTGCCCCCGGTGCCCCTCGTGCGCGAGCGGCGGCAACCGGTCATAGAACCCCTGCACCTCCGCCACCCGCGCCGGGTCGTCCTCGGGGAAACCGTTCGGGCGCTGCTTGCCGGCCTTGACGTGCCACGGCACCGCCACTTTGGCCCATTCGCCTTGGAAAACCAGTTGTTGTTCCTCACCGTGATGCACCAGAGAAGCGGTGATTTGCGCCACGCTCCCGCCGGCGTAAAACAAGATCGCCGTCGAGAAATCTTCCACCTCGGAATTGTCGTGGCTGAGGTTGGCCAAGAAGGCGCGCAGTTCGCTCGGCAGACCCATCATCCATTGGAACAAGTCGAGGTGATGGACTGCGTGGTTGATGGTGCAACCGCCCCCTTCCTTCTCCCACGTGCCGCGCCACCAGAGGTCGTAGTAGTGGCTGCCCCGCCACCAGAGCGAGTCCACCTGGGCGTGCAGCACCTTGCCCATGAGGCCGGACGCGAGCACTTGCTTGAGCTTGTGCATCGGGGTCTTGAACCGGTTCTGGGCCACCACCGACAGCACACGCCCCCCTTCCCGCGCCGCCGCCACCATCGCATCGCATTCCTCCAGGCACGTGGCCATCGGCTTCTCCACCAACACATGTTTGCCCGCACGCAGCAACTCGATGGTCGCGTCCGCATGACCGAACGGTGGCAAACAGACCGAGGCGAGGTCGAACTCCGCTCCAGCGATCAGGTCGGCGCATCCTTTGAACACGGCTGCCTCCAACCCGTGCCGGGCCGCTTTTTCGGCGGCCTTTTCCGGGAAGACATCGGCGAGCGCCACCACGCGGCACCGGTCCGGAAAGGCCAGATACGCCTCCAGATGACTGTCCGAGATCGCACCCGCACCGAGAATCGCAACCTTCAGCATAGGCGTCGTGTGTTAGCCACCCCGCGCGGCGGTCACCAAGGCGCGGAGGTTGGCGGCCGGCGTCCCCGGGGACACCCCACCCCCGGCGGACAACCACAACCGCCTTCCGCCCCCGTGCGCTGCCAAACAAGCGCGGACGGCCGCTTGAACTTGGTCCGGCGTGCCTTGCGCCAGAACTTCCAGCGGCGGCACGTTGCCCATCAGACACAGTTCGGGCCCCACCAACTTGCGCACCTTGTCCAGGGGCTGCAAGTGCGTGAAGTTGAACGCGTCGATTCCCAGATCGCGCAGGTGTGGGAAGGGCACCACGTTGTCGGTGTCGTCGTGGAACACTTTGAGCACCCCCGGAAACGCGGCGAAGATCTCGCGCAAGTACGGATGCGCAAACTCGAGGTAATCCTTGGGCGAGAGAAAACCCGCCAGATCGTCGAGCACCAGAATGGCCTCGACCTCGCGCAGCGCTCCGGCTTGGGCCTCGAGCCAGTGGCGCGCCAGCGCGGTTGTGGTGCGCAGCAGGCGGTGGGTGGCTGCCGGCTCGAGCTTGAGCCCCAGCAGAAAACTCGACACGCCCAGCAAGTGACTCGCTGTCGCCAGCGGCCCGCGCGCCGCCACCATCTTGATCCGCTGCCCGGCCTCGTTTACCCGGGGTTCCAGCCGGCGGTAGTAGTTCAGCAGCCACGGCATCAGGCCGTCTGCGTGCGGGTTAGGCACCGTTAACCGGTCCAGTTGCCGGATGTCCTCCGCAATCGCATGCGCGGCGGGCGGACTGTCCGCATAGAAGGTGAGCTTGCACCCAAACCCGCTCGGTTCAGCCCCCATCCCCAGCTCGAGCCAGAAACCTGGCAAGAAGGCGATGTCCGGGTACTCTTGCACCACCCGCAGATTGGCCTCGAGCCAAACCTCGGGAAGGCTGAGGTAATCCAGCGTGGAAAGCCCCAGGTAGCCGGGGATCCAAGGACTGTCCACAATCAACGCGACCGGCGGCGCAGCGAGGTCATCGCCCCGAGCGCAGCCCGCCAGCCGTTTCCATTGTTCCAGCGTCATGGCATGGGCATTGTATCCGACCTGCCACACGGCGCGGGGTGCGAGTACGATCGCCGCCGGCAGACCGCTCTGACTCTAACGCACCGGGCCCTCTGAATGAAAGGCCCTTCTCCCATTCTCCCACCTCTCCCAGGCCGAGGTCAGTTGGCCAACACGCCGCCGCCCTGTCTTTGGCATGTTGCCTTTGGGCGGGCTGGGACTTTATTCTGCCAGGCATAAAGACGTTGACAGGAGGCGCCAACCGCGAACGGCATGGGGCCGCTGGCTGGCGCCAGAGCCGCAGGAGCCCCTGGTTTGGCCGGCTGAGAAGAAAACCAAGGTCACCCCGCCGCGAACACACCCGCCAACACCACCCGAAACCCGTAGCTGCCGAACCGGCGGTCTGGCGAGCCGTTGCGGCGAGACGACGAGAGCAGGTTGTCGCGGTCGTTGTTGTTCCACGACCCCCCGCGCAACACCCGGGCGCCACTGCGCCCATCGTAGCAATCCTCGCACCACTCCCACACGTTCCCGCCCAGGTCGTACAGCCCATGCTCGCTCGGCTTGAAGCTCCCAACCGGCGAGGTGTACTCGAAATCGTCTACTTTCAGACCCGGATCGTAATTCCCCGCACCCTTGGGCGGCGGCCACTGCGTTCCCCAGGGATACACACCACCCAGCTTCATGCTCTTCTCCGCCGGCGTGCCTCCACCTTCCCGATCCCCGATCCCCACCGCCCAGCTCCATTCCGCATCCGCCGGCAATCGGTACTCCTGCCCGGTCATGAGTAGCCCAGCACCCCGCTCCTTCTTCGTCAGCCACTCACAAAACTCCATCCCATCCTCCCAGCTCACATTCACCGCCGGGTGTTCCGCCCCCTGCTCGAAGCCGGGCTTCTCCCACTCCCGCCCTGTAGCCTTCACGAACGCCGCGTAATCCCGCACTCGAGTCTGCCAAACGCTGAACAACACCTCCGTCCCAGGCACCGGCACAAACCGCATCCCCAGGCTGTTTTCCCACGGCGGCTCCTTCGTCGCGTTGCGTGGATTCTTGCGCCGGGCTTCTTCCTCGGCTTGTTTCCGAGCCGCCGCCTCCTGCCTTTGCCGCTCCTGTTGCGCCATCTGCCGCTTCCGTTCCGCGGCCACCCGCTCGGCCTCGATCCGCTGCCGTTCCGCTTCGCGTTGACGCTCCTCGGCCGCGCGCCGTTCGGCCGCCTCCTTGTCCCGCTGGCGTTCCTCGGCCAGTCTCGCCGCGCATTCCTCGCAGCAGCGCTCCCCCCTCACGAAATGGTCGCGACACAGGTAGTCGCGCCCGCACAGCCGGCAACGGAAGGTGCCGTCCGGGTCATTCCGCAGGCCGCAGACCGGACACAACACTCGGTTCGAAGCGGGTGGGACCGGCGGCGGGGTCACTGGTCTCGGGGTGGTGGCCCAACGGCCCGGGATCAACACGGGCGCCTGGTCGCTGAGCTGGACCCAGGGCCGTTGGTCGGCCGCCAAGCCGCATTGCGCGGCCAACCGCCCCATCCGCTCCCGCAGGTGTTGCTGGAGCACCTCCCCGCAGGTCAACTCCGCCTCGGTGTCCAGGGCCGCCTCGAGTTCATCGAGCAGGGCCCGGCTGAACAGGCCCTGGCCCAACTGCGGCGCCTCGAGGGCCTTGCGCCCCTCGCCGCACGAGCAGATCAGGGCCAGCGAGGCCGAGGCCTTCGGCGTCGGCGCACAGACCACATCCCGCAACAGTTGTTCCCCCTGGAGACCCGCCCCTGCCGCCTCGCGCCCCGGTTCGAGGTCGTTGCGGCAGGCGTCCAATACAAAGACCCGCTGGACACCTTCCCGCGCCGTTTCCTCCTTGAGCAAGTCCACCGGCACCGTGCCCTGAAAGTACTGGAGGCGGTGCAACCGCGCCCGCCGGCCGAGCAGGAGGTGTCGTCCCCCCTGGGTCAGCCCGTGACCGGCGAAGTAGAAGACGAACAGGTCATCGGGGCCGAGCCCACGCATCAGCTCGCCAGCCAGATTGAGGATCTCGTCCTCGCCCGGGTGATGGAGCAGGCGCACGTCTTCGTATCGGGCACGGTGTTTGAGCAAGCCGTACAGCTCGGTAGCGTCCCGCTCGGCGTACTGGAGCGACCGAATGGCCGGATCCTCATATGGGTCGATGCCCACAATCAGCGCCACGCGTTTCATGGCTCGACGGTAAAGGCGCAGGCATCGTCCGTCCAGGAGTCTGCGGGCATCTGCTCGATCGCGCTGGCGACTTCGCGCGTTCGGGTGACGATGTCCCGCATCGCCCCGGCGCTGGCGAGCGGCGAGAACGGTTGGGCGTCATGAAAGAGCGCAACGGGGCTGGGCGTGAAGAAGGCCTTCAGTCGCTCGATGCCGTCAGGGGGACCGATGTGCCACACATGGTCCGTGTCCGGCCCACGCAACTGGAGCGGCGAGCCGGCCCGCAGACGGTGGTTCCTCAGCAGCAAATACAAGTTCCCGCTGGTGCCCCAGTCCAGGATAGTCAAGTAGCAGTCCCGATCGGTCTGCGCATTGAGGGTGAAGGCATCGCCAATCCGGAACCCACCGCGGCTGTTGCGCGGGACGGTCTGGATGTCCCGCGTCGTGATCTGGGGGCCGCGCTGGGTCCAAATCCGCGCCCGAAACGGCGGCTCGGCCTGAGCGACGCCAAACAAAGCCTGCGCGGCGGAGGCGTCGGCGCCCTCGAGGGGCGCGTTCAAGGCGCGCCGGTCGAACTCCTCGCGGCGGAGGGCCTCGGCGCAGCTCCGGCAACGATCGGCATACTCGGAATCGCAGTGCGAGGAACAGCCGCGGCGCCCGCACCGGCGGCACGCGAAGGCTGAACTGGGCGCCACGGGTTTGGCGCAGCCCGGAAAGCCGCAGAGGTCCTGCGCCGGGTGCCGGCGTTCCCGCTCGATGGACTCGGCGCACTCCCCGCAGACCAGATGAGCGGCGCTCTTGTGGCTGGTGCAAACGGTCTTCTGACACCTGCGGCAGACAAAGAGCTGCGCCTCCTCGCGCAACCCGCCGCAGAAGTCGCAGGGCACTCGCCGCGGGGACGGCGTCGTGGTGACGTTGATGGCGCTCGAGTCGCCCGCGACGATCTTCACCGGGGCGCCTTGGGCCCGAAGCTCGGCGGTCGGGGGCGCTTGGCCCTGGATCAGCGGGCGCCCGCAGCCAGAGCAGAAATTGCCGCGAACGGTCAACTGGCCACAATGAGGACAATCGAGTTCCATACGATACGGCGGGTTCAATCGGCCCCGGGGGCCGCGCCCCCCAACGGCTGACCGCACTGCGGGCAGGCCTTCCACTGCGGCTGGACCGGGGCGCCACAGGCACTGCACGTTCCTTGCCCGATCTTGCGGCCGCACTTCGGACACGCCTTCCAGCCGGCCTCGAGCGTTTCGCCACAGTGCGCGCAGTGTCGCGCCGCCGCCCCGAGGGCCTGGCCGCAGTGTGGGCAGTTCTTCCACGCCGCCTCGACGCCCATGCCGCAAGCCGGACAGCGCGGTCCTGGCGCGGCGGGCGCCGGGCTCGGCGAGGGCGTTGCCGGCACCTGGATCACGTTCAGGGGCGGCGGCGGAGTGGCAGAGGGGCTCGCCTGCGCACCCGGACCGGCGATCACGGTCGGCCCCGGCGCTTGTTTGGCACTCTGCATGAGATCCGTCGCCAGACGCGTGGTCTGCGCCTGGTGCGCCCGCTCGCGGTCTTCGGCCTGCTTGAAGGTCTCGAGGTTGTGTTGGGCGGCGGCGCCTGCGGCCCGCGCGCGCACCTTCTCGTCGGTGGCGGTGGCGTATTCCTGTTCGGTAGATTGTTCGAGGAGGGTCTTGAGGACGTCGGCGGTGACAGCGCCAGTAGGCAGGCCGGCGGTGAGGATGTCTTTGATCATGCCCATGCGCGCCAGCGACTCCTCGAGTTTCGCCTGGCGCTCCTGGTAACGGGCGTCGAGTTCGTCTTTGCGCCCGCGGTGGTCCGCCTCGAGTTGCTCTCGCCGTTGGGTGTGCGCCGCCTCGATCTCGAGCCGGCGTGTCGCCAGCTCGCGGTCGTGTTTGGCGGTGGCCATCTGAATCTGCATCCGCACCATGCCCGCCATCTCCGCGTCGTCCGCTTGGATGGCCGCCAGACGCGCCTCCTGGGCGAGCTTGAATTGCCGCTCCTGCAGCTCGAGCTCGGCCAGGGCGCGGTTCCGTTCCGTCTCGAGCGCTGCCCGCGCGCGCTGCTGCTCGAGTTCGAGGCGGACCGAAGCCGCCTCGCGCTCGATGGCGAGGTCGAGGCTGCGAATCCGCCCCTCGAGTTCTTTGGCGCCCATCGATCGGTCGGCCTGTGCCGCCTGGTAGATCTGGGCCAACTCGGCCTCGCCGCGGGCCTCGAGCGCCTTGACTTCCTGCTCGTTGATCAAGCGGGTCTTCTCGGCTTCCCGCGCGCGGTTCAACTCCGCCAGGCGCCGCTTGCACGCGAAGTCCTTCTCGGACTCCTCGCGCCCGGCCCGGTTGCGGGCGATTTGCTCGCGTTCAACCTCGGTGAGGCCCCAGGCCACGGTGAACCGGTCCAGGGTAAAGCCGAGGGCCGCCAGGCTCAGGCCAAGCTGCTGTCGAGCCGTCGCCACCAGCGTATCGCGCGCGGCGGTCGACCCGCGGAACTCGGCCGCGTCGTGTGCCGCCACCAGCGGCAACAACACCGGGCCCACCAACTCGGAACGCACCAGCGCAACCACGTCCCAGCTCGCCAGCGCCGCCCGCCCTTTCAGCAGCCCGACCGCGACCCGCGCATCGTCGAGTCGCACCCGCAGCCGCAGCCGGCACTCGGCGGTGACGACCTCCTTGTCGCGGCTCAGGGCGGTCAGCACGACCTCGGCCGCCTCGACGCTCTCACGGGTCTGCGCGCCGCCGGCCAAGGGTCGGGATTCGTGGCGCTGGCTCTGCGCGCTCTCGGTGCGCGTGCCCAAATAGACCGTCGCCTCGATCGGCGACAGATCCACAAACACCACCTCGATCGGCAGGCCCCCGCCCACCAGCGACTTGAGCCCGTCCCAAAAACCGGCCACTTGCACCTGGTCCGCGGTGACGACCTGCTCGACGCGGCCCTGGCGCAGGACCACCGCCGCCTCGTTCGGCTCGACGGCAATCTGCTTGCGCAGAAAGCCGGGGACCTCCGCCGGATCCAGCCGCGCCACCACCGTGTCCTGACCGTACGTTCTCCAGTTTGTAGCCATAGAGACTGCCGAAGAGATTTCGGATTTAGGATTTAGGATTTAGGATTGGGAAATCCGGGTTCCGTTTGGCACACCTTTCGCCGGCCTGGCAAGGCTGGGCCCAATCGGTATCGTTTGCGGTCGGAGGATGTTCATCTCGGCGCGCTTCGGTTGGTCATCCGCGATGCTCGCGACACCGCCGGCGATCGGCCGACCAACAGTCCCGACAAATCGGCGCCGCACAATCGTCGTGCTGACAGGAGCCCTGGTGCGACAATTGCGATTCGTACCAGCCCCCGCAGGCGCTGCACCGCCACCCCACGCTTCTCCCCGAACCCGAATACCCCCCCGTCTTCCCCACCCCAACCCCAACCCGCGGTCCCGCCGCGGCGATTTCGGCCGCCGCACCCGGGCCCGCCGCGCGATAAGACTCGAGCCGGGCCCTCGCCTTTTCGGTGGCCAGCGCAGCCTCGGCGGCACGCTGTTTGTAGAGCTCGATCTCCGCCTGGAGGCGGGCCTGTTCGAGGTCACGGCGTTCTTGGGCAAGGCCGGCCGACGCCTCAGCATCGATCGCCCGGCACTCGGCCTCCGCCTTCTCCTGCCTCAGCCGCGCCAGATCCACGTCACGTTGGACGGCCAGGGCCTCGATGCGCTGTTGCTTCTCTTGGCGGCTGAACGAGGCGTTCTGGTCGAGTTCCTCCTGCTGACGTCTGAAGGCGTTCTCGGCCGCCTCGGCTCGGCGCGCCGCGTCCCGTTCGCGGTCGCGCTCGCGCGCGGCGCGGGCGGCGATCGCCTCGCAGATCTCCTGCTCCAACTGCGCGATTCGGAGCCGGCTGCGCGCAGCCTCCTCGAGCATGGCGGCGCGCCCCTGCTGCAGGGTTCGCTCCGCCTCGAGCTCCTTCTCCTCGAACTCCTGTTCGAGCCGCGCCAGGTCGCGCCGCCGGAGTTCCTCGGTGAGCTTCACATCCTCATCGAGCCGCCGCTTCCTCGCCTCGAACTCGGCCGCCAACGTGAGCTTGCGAAGCTCGGCGTCGCGCTCGGCTTGGGAGGCCTCCTCGGCGCGGGCCAATTCGTCGGCGTGAGCTTTGGCCGCGGCGGCGCGGGTGGCCTCCGCGCAATCCCAGCGCGCCGCGGTGAGCTGGAGCGCCAATCCGGAGTCCTCGAGCTCGCAGCCCAGCTCGTGCGTCCACTCCTCGACCCGGCGGGTGTCGCTCGAGCGCAGCTTCTCGAAGGGGGACGCCTTGAGGGCCTCCTCGACGACCGCCTCGGCTTGCGTGCGCAGGCAATGGGCGGCCCAAGTGGCCAGTTGCTCGGCACCGAGGGGTCGACCCACCGACGCCGTCTTCAGCCCGACTCGTTGAAGAAACGTCCGAACGTCGCGCACCTGGATCGAGCCGGACGGAAGGAAATCCCAAGCCTGGCCGGCTGAATCGTGGTGCAGCGCGGGAAAGACCAAGTCGAATGGCAACGGGCGCCGGCACACGCGCGCAAACAGCGCACCGGCGGGCAGCTCGAGGCCGTTCTCGGCCTCGACTTCCGCCAACTCGCGAAGACCGGCGCTGCCGTCGCGGGCGATCGTCACCAACCAAACACTCGAGCCCGGGGAACTGGGCGGCGCGTGGGCCTTGCGAGAACGGCGGAACAGGAAGCCCCGCCGTTCACCGGGCTCGAGGAGTTCCACGACCGGCAGCGCCACGTCTTTGTTGTTCATAACACCGATACGACTGACACCCCAATCCTACGGCCCAACGCTCGAGTCCATTCAATTCAGCGTGCGTTGGCGAGGACGACACGAAACCCGACGCTGCTGGCGCGGTAGGCCGGGGTACCGAAATAGCGCGCGTTGGCGAGCATATAACCGGGCACATAGTTGCTCCACGAGCCGCCGCGGAGGACACGGTATTGCTGGCCACCCGAGTCGTCCTCGAGCTCGGGTTGGCTGGTTCGGAGTTCGTTGCTGTTCATGTCCTTGCGGTACCAGTCCTGGCACCATTCCCATACGTTTCCGCCCAGGTCGCAGAGCCCGAGGTCGTTCTCCCAGTAACTCCCCACCGGCGCGGTCCGCGCGTGGTGGTCCTCGAACCCCTCGAGGAACCGGAAATCCGCCGGCCAACTGGCGTCGGAGACCCCGGCAGCCTCTTGCCCGGCGTAGTTCCCCCCCCCGGCCGGCGGCGGCCACATGGGGCCCCACGGGTACTTCGCCGTGCCGACCGCGCGGTCCCACTCCGCGTCGGTCGGCAGACGATAGGCTTGCCCCGGGCCTAGCCAACCGGCCGCCAGCTCCGTCGCCGTGAGCCAGGCGCAGAATTTGGTGGCGTCGTCCCAGCTCACCCCCACCACGGGGTGGGCGGCGTCCTGTTGAAAGCCCGGCTCCTGCCAATCGAAGCCGGAACGCGCTTTCCACCCATCGGCGCGCAACACCCACATCCACTTGCCGGGGTCGTGACCGGTCGCCCTGGCGAAGTGTTTGAAATCGTGCACGCGGGTTTCCCACACGCTGAACAAGAGGTCGGTTCCCGCCACCGGGACGAACCGCATGCTGAGGCTGTTCTCCCAAGGCTCAGCCCGCGTGGCGTACGCCGGCGGATAGCGGCTGGTCAAGGTGCGCAGCAGTGTCTTCGCCTCGGTGTGATCCGCGTCCCGCCGCAGCAGTTCCGCCAAAGCCGCCCTTGCGAACTTGCCGCCAGATTCGCTCGACCTCGCCTTGGCTTCAGCCAACAGCCTTTCGATGTCCGTGGTCACTCCCTCCGCTGCGGCGGCCGCTTGCCGGGCCCGCTCGGGGTCGCCCGCCCGCCTCCAGGCCTTCTCGACGGCGTTCCATTCCGCCAGCGTGTAAGCCGCGGCCTCCAACGCGGCGGCCTTGGTCCGGCCGGTTTGACCGCGCAGGCGCGTGAACCCGAGCCATATCAGACCGCAGATCAACCCCGCGGCGGCGATCATCCCGGCCGCCTGCAAGGCGAGTGTGCGCTGCTGTCGGCGGCTGACTTCCAGGGCCTGCTCGAGCCGCTGGATGGCGCCTGCGCAATCCTCCTGCCGATCGAGAACGGCCACCTCCCGCCAACAGGCCAAGGCCCGTTTCACTCGGCCCTGGGTCTCGGCCTCGATCGCCAGCTCCCGCAGGCGATCGCGCTGTGCCATCAAAGCCTCGATTTCGCCCTCGAGCCGCCGAGCCTCCTCCGCGCCTTGCCACACGCCGCGCGCCTTCCCGACTTGCGCCTGGGCGTCCCGCAGCTCGTGCCGGTCCAGGTGCGTGCGGGCCGCTGCGAGCGCGCTCCGGAACGTCGTCCGTTTCTCCTCGACCGCCTGCTGGCACCGCTCGATCGCGCCGGCGAATTCTTTCCCCAACCGCTCGAGCTCCCGCAGCGAAACCTCGGCGCGATCGAGGTGTCCCGCCGCCAACTCTTGTTCGAGCCGATCGGCCTGCGCCGCCGCCGACTCGAGCTTACCGAGTTCGCGCTGGGCCGCGTCCCGGTGCGCCGCGCCCGGGCTGCTGTCCAGATACCCTTGCCACGCCTGGATCCCCTCCGCGAGCTTGCCCGCTTGCGCCAAGCCGCCCGCCGCCCGCCCTGCCTCGGCGAAAGCGGCTTCGTCCCGACACCGCGCCTGCAACGCGCTCAAGACCTCGCAACGCGGGAACTCGATCGATGCGCTCTGCGCCCGCGCCTCCGCCGCAACCGTTTCGCCGGCTGTCCGATGCTGCTCGATGGCCTTGAGATGCTCGGCGAAACCGATCGAAGCCGCCTCGACTTCCCGGCGCAAGCTCGCCGCCAATCGCTCGTCGCAGGGCCGATCGATCATCCGGTCAAGACCCGCCCGGGCGCTCGCAAAGTCGGCCGACCCGAGCGCCGCGCGGAACTCCTGGTGATCTCGAGCCACGGCGCTGAGCCGAGTCAAACGCTCGAGGACGGCGGAGCGATGCGCTCCGTCCTCGTGCCGCTCGAGATAGGCCTCGATGGCCTCTAACCCCTCGCCCATGCGGCCGTGGCGTTCGGCCTCGGCCGCCCCCTCGAGGGCCCTTTCGCAATCTCGCTGCTCGATGCGCCGCTGGATCTCGAGGAGCCGCTCCCGCACCCCTTCCCCATCCCCATGCCGGGCCAGGAATTGCGCCAAGGCTTCGGCACCCGATTCCAACTGCCCGGCGGCCTCGAATCCGGCGGCGACCTCGAGCGCCCGCCGCGCATCCCGCTCGGCGATCTTCCCCGGCAAGGTTTGGCGAAGCGCGCGGACCTCCTCTGCCTGCGGATCCAATTCCAGTACTTTCTCGGCCAGTTCGCCCGCCTGTTCGTAAGCCTCAGCCTCGAGCGCCTCGCTCAAGGAGCGTGCGAGCGCCTCCTGTTCGGTCAGCTTGGCTCGGGCCTCGGCCAGCCACTGCTCGACCTGCCGCCCGGCTTCGCCCCCTTTTGGCCCGGGCAACCTCAAGCCCTTGGGCGCCGCCTCGGCCTCCTCGAGGACCCGGCTCCAGCGTCGGTCCCCGCGCAGCTTCTCGAGCCGCCCAACGGCCTCGAGCACGGCCGCCAACCCCATCACGTCCGTTCCGCAGGCCCGGCAGTATCGCCGGCTCACGGAGTTCTCCTGTTCGCACTCCGGACACCGCCGGGTGAGGCCGCTGCCGCACACTTCGCAGAACCGCGCCTCGGCCACGTTGAGCGCCTGGCAATTCGGGCAGGTGTTCCCGGTGGGCAGGCCGCTGGCGATCCGCCCGGTGTCTCCCCCCCCTAGCTTCTCGAGCTCGCGCCAGAGATCCTCGACGCTGAAATATCGCTCCTCCGGTCGGGTCTTGAGGCACTTGAGGATCACCCGCCCCAGGTTGCCCGCCGGCGGGATGGCTTCCGGATCGACATTCTCCGGGTTCTCGCCCGTCACCAACTCGTACAGGATCTTGCCCAGGGAATAGATGTCCGCCGTGTGATTGACGCCCTTGGCGTTGCGCCGCTGCTCTGGCGCCATGTAACCCAGCGTCCCCAACCCGTGCCCGCTCAGCGACACCTCGCTCTCGTCACCCCCGCGCGCCAACCCAAAGTCCACGATCTTAGGCACCCGAGCGGCTTCTCCTTCCTCCGCCAACAAGATGTTCCGCGGTTTGAGGTCGCGGTGCACCAGGTTCCGGCGGTGGGCATACGCCACCCCCTGGCAGATCCCCCGCATCAACCCCAGCGCCTCCTCCAACCCGAGTTTCCCCTCCCGCTTCAACCGTTGCCACAAGGTGCCCCCGCCGACGTACTCCATCACAATGTACCAACCCTCCCCATCTTCATCGTGATCGTACACCTGGACGATGTTCCGGTGGTTCAACAAGGCGATCAGTTGCGATTCCCGCCGAAAACGCTGCACGACCGCGGCTCCCTGGTCGCCGCCCACGCGCTCCGACAGCAACCGCTTGATGGCCACCACCCGGTTCAGCTTCCGGTCACGCCCTCGGTAGACCACGCCGAAACCGCCCCGGCCGATTTCCTCGAGGACTTCGTAACGATCCCCCAGCGACCGCGCTGCGTTGGGCGGGACACTCGGCGTGGGTTGAGACCCCTCCTCCTCGAGACTGTGCGCCAATGACGACCCCGCCGCCCCGGCCTCCGCGCCCTCGGCTTCCGCACCCGCACCCGGTCCAGCCAGCTTCGCCTCGCACTGTGGGCATACCCGCCAATCGGTCTGGACCTCGCGTTGGCAACTCGGGCAGTTCACAGATGGACGCGGTTCTCATGCCCCAAAGCCGACCCCCCGTAAAGCCCAAACGCGCGCCGCTAGAACCCACCCACCAAGACGACCCGAAACCCCAAGTTCGCGCCCCGAACGTCCGGGGCATGGCAATCCCGAAAGGCGGATAGGAGACTGTCGGATTGGTCTGTGAACCACGACCCCCCGCGGAACACGCGGTAGGCTTGGCCGCCCCCGTCGTCTCTCAGGGGCTGATTCCGCTGGCGCAGCTCCTCGGTATTCATCTCGCTGCGGTACCAGTCCTCGCACCACTCCCACACGTTCCCACCTAGGTCGAACAGGCCACTCGGGTGGGCCCGGTAACTCCCCACGGGCGAGGTCCGCGCATGCTCGTCCTCGTACCCGTGAATGACCCCGCAAAGCATCGGCCACTCCGCGTCCCGGGCCTCCCCCCCGGCGAAGTTCCCCGACCCGGCCGGCGGCGGCCAGGCGTCGCCCCAGGGGTACTTCGACCGGCCGACGGCCGCGCTCCATTCGGCGTCGGTCGGCAACCGATACCGCGCCTCCGGGCCGAGCTGGCCCATCGAGCGTTCCGAGTCGGTCAACCACCGGCAGAAGGCTTGGGCGTCTTCCCAGTTCACCCCCACCACCGGATGCGTCGGGCCTTGGGCAAAGCCCGGATCCCGCCAGTCGAAGCCGCGACGGTGCTTCCACCCATCCGCTGCCAAGACCCACATCGCGCGGCCTGTCGCATGCCCCGTCGCCTTCACGAACGTCTCGAAATCTTGCACCCGCGTCGGCCAGAGGCAGAATAGCGCCGAGGTCCCAGGCACCGGCACCATCCGCATCCCAAGGCTGTTCTCCCAGGGCCGGTCGCGGCTGGCGACGCGCGGGTCCTTTCCCCGCTCCGCAGCTCCGCCAGCCGCCTTCGCCGGGAGCGCATCGAGATCCGCCAGCAGCTCGTCGACGCTGAAGTACCGCTCTGCCGGTTCGTTCTTGGTGCACTTGAGTATGATCCGGCTCAAGTTGGCTACCGCCGGTATCGACTCCGGATCCACGCTCTCCGGGTAATCGCCCGTGACCATCTCGTAGAGCATCTTCCCCAGCGAGAAGATGTCCGCCGTGTGATTGACGTGCTTGGCGTTGCGTCGCTGCTCCGGCGCCCGGTAAACGGGCGTCCCCAGGGCGGCGCCGCTGGACGACACGTCGTTCTCCTCGCCCGAGCGCGCCAAACCGAAGTCGACGATCTTCGCCACCCAGACGTCGCCGTCCGGGGCCAGCAGCACATTGGCCGGTTTCAGGTCCCGATGCACCAGGTTCTTGCGGTGCGCCAGCCCCAGCCCCTCGCACATTCCTCGCATGACCCTCAAAGCCTCTTCGAGACCGAGCTTCCGCTCCCGCTTCAATCGCTCCCGCAGCGTGCCCCCGCGCACATACTCCATCACGATGTACCACCCGCGCTCGTCCTGGGCGAGGTCGTACACCTGCACGATGTTCTTGTGATTCAAGGAGGCGATCAGCTTCGACTCCCGCAAAAAACGCTGCAACACAGGGTCTTCTTCCCCTCCCCGAACTCGCTCCGCCGGCAGCCACTTGATCGCCACCACGCGATCGAGCTCCCGATCGAGCCCCCGATGCACGATCCCGAATCCTCCTCGCCCGATCTCCTCGTACAGATCGTAACGGTCGGTCAACCGTGCTCTGGGGCGCCTCGAGCGGGCCGCTGCTGGCGGATCCTCCCTCACCTCGAGGCTGTGCTCGAGTAGCGACCCTGCCTCACCCTCCGGCGCCCCCGCCAACACCGTGCCCGAGTGGGTCGCCGACAACTCCGCCCTGCATTGGGGGCACACACCCCAACCGGGCTGAACCTCGCTTTGGCAACTCGGGCACGTCACAAGTGAGCGTCCCACTCATGCCCGAGGCGGCCCTCCCCGTAAAGCGCAAACCCGGCCGGCACGGTGCCGGTCGCGGCACCGCTCGGTCTATCCCCGAGTGCCGACCTCAGTCCGCTCCGTGGCTGGCCCTCGACCCAATTCCGCGAATGGGAACCCGGTTCGGTCCGTACATCCCAACAACAGCCGTCAGCCGGCTGGGTGCGTTCCCGGCGGCAGGCGGCAGAACAGAACCATGAGACCGAGCGACATGAAAGAACACACCCTGCCTCGCAGCGCGTCACGAGCTCTTTGGCTCTGCGCCTCCTTATGGCTGGCGGAGGCGGCTCCCGTCGCGCAGCTCCCCGACTCCGGGCCGGCCCAGGGAGCGCCGCCTACCCCATCATCCCCCGAGCCCCGCGCAGCCGAGCGGGCTGGCCTTGCCGCTTCCGCGTGGGACAAGGTGCGCGAGTCGGTCTCGAAGGTGCTCGAGTTGAACCGCCTCAAGGCGCTCTTGCCGGAAAAGGCCTGGATCGGTCTCGACCAGCGCGATGCCGACCGGAAGATCGGCGAGTTGCTCGAGGAGCTCTCGGTGGCGCTCGAGGTCTCTTCCCTGACCGATGGCCGCCGCCGCTACGCCGAGCTCGAGCGCCAGATCGCCGACGCCCAGGCGCAAATCGCCGAGTGCGGCGAGAGGGCCCTCTTCGCGCCTGAGCCTTCGCCGTTCAACCCCTTCAAGAAGTCCAAGAAAGACTTCGAGCGCGAGCTCGCCGAGCTCAAGCACCGCGTCGAGAAGTGCGAGCAGGCTAAGCTCGCCATCCTCGAGCAGCTCCGCCTCGAGTACGAGCGCATCGGGGTGCGCCTCACCCACGCCCAGCTCCGGTTCTATCTCGCCTCAGTCTCCGGCCGGGATGTGATCGCCCTAAGCGCGCTGTTCCACAATGTCCGTGAGCTGAATGGCTTGCTCGAAGGGTTGGTTCGCGAAAACCCCGACAACGCCGAGCTCGCCCGCCGTTACTACGGCCTCCATGTCGTGCTCATCAAGACCCTCATTCACGGCCACGAGATGGTGCTCCGCAACGTCGAGCGGCAGTACCTGCCCAAGGTGCAGGAACTCCGCGCCCAGGTTCGGCAGGTCGTGCGCGAGACCGAGGCGCTCCTGGCGCGGGCCGACGCGCCGGCGCGGCCTATGCTCGAGGCCAATCGGCGCGCCCAGGAGACCTCGGCCCAGGTTTTGGATCTCTACCAGACCCACCTGACGGATACCCAGGCGCGCGTGCGCCAGAGCCTCGACGAGGTCCAGCGCCGCTACCTCGTCGCCAAGAACGCCTACGACACCCTGCAGGTCGCCAGCCTCCTGATCGACCAGATGCAAACCTGCGTCCAGGACCTCGCCCTCCTCCAGGCCATGCACCTGCCGCAGCTCCTCCGCCTGGAAGGCAATCCCCTCGAGCAGAAGTTCAACGAGATCACCACGCGCCTGAACTAGCCCTCGGGCAAATCCGATCGCGGGCTCGTAGAACTCGCCCCTCCAACTGTGCCGTTCATCGGTCACCACACCGTATTGGAGGGCGGAGCTCCGCGACGCCTGGGTTCCCCTTCGTTCGGGGCTGCGGACTTCCGATTGCGGATTTGCGATCGAGGGCTCGTGGAACTCGCCCCTCCAACTGTGCCGTTCATCGGTCGCCACATCGTGTTGGAGGGCGGAGCTCCGCGACGCCTGGGTTCCCCTTCGTTCCGGGCTGCGGACTTCCGATTGCGGATTTGCGATCGAGGGCTCGTGGAACTCGCCCCTCCAACGGCGCCGTTCATCGGTCGCCACATCGTGTTGGAGGGCGGAGCTCCGCGACGCCTGGGTTCCCCTTCGTTCCGGGCTGCGGACTTCCGATTGCGCACTTGCGATCGCGGGCTCGTGGAACTCGCCCCTCCAACGGCGCCCTTCAGCGGTCACCACACCGTATTGGAGGGCGGAGCTCCGCGACGCCTGGGTTCCCC
>Ga0194125_10003875_pt1 | contig 23798 bp, 25 predicted proteins | sample TA2KigC250mmetaG_FD_148626 | JGI IMG/M metagenome (GOLD analysis project Ga0194125, IMG submission 148626) | Freshwater microbial communities from Lake Tanganyika, Tanzania - TA2015034 Kigoma Deep Cast 250m | ecosystem: Environmental > Aquatic > Freshwater > Lake | place: Tanzania: Lake... | reverse complement strand
GTGGTAAATACCAGACTCGGGGCGGTAGAAGCCTGCGGCTTCCGGAGAAATTCCCGCCAATTTTAATCCTGGATCGAAGAGTAACCAATGGCAGGAGGAGACGCTGTGGAAAAAAGGAGGACTCGCTTGATGCCAGAAATTATATGTGAGAATTGCCGGGATTTTAAAAGGATTTGCGACCCCCAGGTTTCAAAAGTATGTTATGGCCACTGCCGGGCCATTGAATATCCTTATTTCCTGGCCATTTTCAAAGAAGACCGGCTGGGCGCGTTTACGGCTCCCACCCAGTGCAAGTTTTTCCGCCGGAAAATAAGCAACTGTTAGTTTTGCGCCGCTCTTAAAAAACCGGGGCGCCTTCTTTAAGGCGCCCCGGAACTTTTTTACCTTCCAACTTACCTTTCCCCTTATTTTCCACTTTCCCATTCGAGGCTCTTGAATTTCTTTTTAGGGAAGGGCGGCCTTGCCCTCCAGCCGTAAGAACTCCTTAAGCAGTTCCTCTTGCTTGGGGCTGAGGCGGGTGGGGGTCTCAAGGTGCACCTCCACCACTAGGTCACCCCGGCTATTTCCCCGAATGCCGGGAAGGCCTTCCCCGTGGATGTGAAACTTGGCGCCGGGCTGGGTGCCCGAAGGGATTTTCAGGCTGGTGTGGGAGTGCAGGGTGGGTACCTGGACTTCTCGGCCCAGGGCCGCCTCCACAAAAGACAAGTGCGCGGCGTAATGGAGGTCTTTGCCTTGCCGGGTAAAGTGAGAGTGGGGAGAAATCTGCACTTCAATGTACAGATCGCCGGAGGGGGCGCCTAAGGAGCCGGCTTCCCCTTTGCCCCGGAGGCGCAACCGGGTGCCTTCATCCACTCCGGGAGGGATGCGCACCTGCACCTGTTTCTTTTCTTTGACGATCCCTTTGCCTTTGCACTGCTTGCAGGGGGAGGTGACTAAGCTGCCGGCCCCCCGACAATGGGAGCAGGTGTTAAAGATGCGCAGTAAGCCCTTGCGCTGGGCTACCTGGCCCCGTCCCCCGCAATGGGGGCAGGTTTCCTTACGGGTGCCCGGCTCCAGACCGTTGCCGGCACAGCGCCGGCAGTGGACCCGGCGCTCCACGTCCAGTTCGACGTCTTTGCCGGAGGCCACCTCATTCAGGGTGAGGATCACCCGGTAACTCAGGTCGGCCCCGGCTTGGGGGCGGGGACGGCGGGAGCGTCCGAAGCCAAAAAAGTCTTCGAACATCTCCCCGAAACTCCCGAAGATATCATCAAAGCCGCTGAAGCTTTCCATTTCGGCCAGCCCGGCGTGGCCGTACAGGTCGAAGAGTTGCCGCTTCTCCGTGTCGGAAAGAACCTGATAAGCCTCGGAGACGCGCTTGAACTGCTCTTCGGCGATGCGATCCCCGGGATTGCGGTCCGGGTGGTAACGCAAGGCCAGGCGGCGGTATGCGGTTTTGATTTCTTCCAGTGTGGCGTTCCGGGTGACTCCCAGGGTCTCGTAATAGTCTTCCATCTGACGACCCGGCTCCCCGAAAATCCTAGGATTGACATGTCCCCCGAGTTTTGCTTGCACTAATAATTATCATCCCGCCGGGAGTTGTCAAGGATGAGAGCTCTCAGCTATCAGCTTTCAGCCTTCGGCTATCAGCTACCAACTATCAACTAAAAGGTTGGTGAAATGGGGAGGATTGAAAACCTGGCCTCTGAAAGCTGATAGCTGATTTCTCAGGATGCCGGTTTCGCGAGCTTCTCCAAACGTTCGCGCAATTCCGGCTCCAACCCCTGAACCTCTACTACCTTGGCCCGGCTCTGAGCGCCTAAGGCCAGGCGCAGGGCATTCCGGGGAACCTGGAGCCGCTCCGCCAGAAAAGCCAGCAATTCCTGGTTGGCCGCGCCCTTTTCCGGCGCGGCAGCCACCCGCACTTTGAGACGGTCGCCCTGGAGTCCCACCACCTGGGTGCGCCTGGCCCCCGGACTCACCAGGAGCAGCAGGCGAAACCCCTGGCAGGTGGGCAGGAAAAAGGAGGACATGCCTGGAGGTTCAGCCCACCAGGCGGGCCCAATCATGGAGGGTGGCCACCAGGAAGCTGCGCAGGAAGATGATGGCCAGGAGCACCAGCAAGGGGGAGAGATCCAGGCCGCCGAAGATCAGGGGAATCCGCCGCCGGAGCCAGCTCAGGACCGGCTCCGTGACGTTGTACAGAAACCGCACGATGGGGTTATAAGGGTCGGGGCTGACCCAGGAGAGCAAGGCCCGGGCAATAATGAGCCACATGTAAATGGTCAGGCCCACGTCCAGGACATAGGCCACGGCTTCCAGAAAGTGTCGCAGGGCTACTGTCCCCATACTCGATTTCCTTCAGGATTTGCCGTCATAGTACGTTCCGGGAGGCAGATTGTCAAGGCGGAAGGATAAGGCAACTTTCGGTTTTCAGTTTTCGGTTTTCGGAAAAAATTCGATTTATTACCGGATTAAGAGGTGCTCCGGGGAAAAAACCGCGATCACCCACGAAAACCCGAAGCATTGGCGGCATGTCCTGTCTGGTCTTGATAAGTCATCGAGTTCGGGGTCCAGGAGGATTACCGTTGCCTGAAGGTGGCTGTCTTTGCCAGGATTTCCTTTCAAATGCCATCGGCTCAGCAACTCCAACCTATTGCCTTCATATTTTTTCAACCGAAAACTGAAAACCGAAAACCGTCTTCTACCTCACCACCCGGCCCCGCACATCATGGTCATGATGGTTGACCGCTTCCCACAGGTCCTGGCGGTCGGCTTCGTGCTCGTAGCGGGTGACAAAACGCTCCGCCAGCTCCTCCCGGCACCAGCAGAAGTGTTGGGACAGATCCTCGATTTTCCTTTCCATCCGGACCAGCATCCGCCAGAGCAAAAACGCGCTCACCCCCCCAAATACCCCCATCAGGGTCACCAACGCGCCAACATGTTCTCCCAGGTCGTGGTAATTCATTTAATATACACCAAATTTTCTGGACATTGTTTAAGATTAGAAATAAGATATGCTAACTGCTAATAAATTCAGACTTTTCGTTTTACAACTTAAACCATTTATCTTTTATAGGTTGAGTAATGAATAAATTCATATTTTTATTTAAACGTATCTCAGATTTAATTATTAAAATTTCACTTATTATATTTAGAGCTATCTTTTTCATAATTCCTATCTGGATAATTTTCACTATTGCATTGCAATTCTATGTTTTGTCTATAGAGAATAGTGTTACAACAAAACAATATAATATTATCTTTGCAGCAATCGGCATTACAGCTACATTATCGGGTTTATCGTTTAGAGCAGCGGCTTCTAGTGAAGAAAATTATAAGAGAAGATATTATTATCATCAAGGGCAAAGATTATTACATGCTACATTGTTGTTTATCATGACAATGCCCTTAAGTTACATTTACAATGAATTTGGATTGATTAATAAATTAACAATAATTTCTTTCATTAGGAGTAATCTAAACTTTGACGTTTCTAACTCAGTAAAAACAATATGCTTTATCTTTTACAATTTCTTTTTCTATTTTGGATTACTATTAACTGCCATAGGAATCGAATGCTTAAATGAAATTTTATGGAAAGAAAAGCTCTTGGATTGATTCTTGCTCCTAATCTTGTTGGCTCATAATATACAATAAAACGACAAATGGATTTACAGGGGGTGGTCAGATCATAAATTTCTAACCACCTCCCCACCTTCTGAAAATGACTTAATCCATTTGCAACCCAATCGACTCTTTAGTGATTGTTCTTAAAAAAATATTTATGCCTGTCAATATAACTCCTTGTGCGGTGGCGTCCACGACAAGGCCATATCTTGCCTGAAGAACCGCCGCCAAGAGAGCTATGAAATTTAGCCAAATAGTTTTTGACCTCCACCAGACTTTCATTTAATCTTCCTCATTCTTTCCAGCCAGTGACCATCACCACCTGATTATCGGTATTGTCATTGTTCAGATAGACCTTGTTCCCATCCAGAATCCGGCATTCGAAGGGGATGGCCCCCCGCAGGCCTTGAAACTCGTAATTGGGGGGAGAACAATGGAGCACCAGGGCCGGGTTGCTGCCGTCATAGGAAATGGCCAGCTTCAGGTCATAACCGTATCGGGCCCCGGCATAGCCCAAGAGGCGCCGGGCCGTGGGGGGCGCGGCCAAGGCCAGATCGGTCAGGGTGTAGCCGTTGATGGCCCCCGCGGCCAGTTCCCGGGGAACCCGATACGTGGTGACCCCGCGCTCCTGGTAAAAAGCCGCCAGATCCCCCCCGGCGTCATTGAGGACTATGCCCAGGCGCCGGAAGTTGGTTTTGGGAAGGACCATAAACCAATCCCCCGGGGCCAAGGTCAGGGCGCTGCCGCCATAAGTGATGGTCCCGGCCGTCTCATTGTCGCTGTTGTTCCCGGTGACGGGCCGGGCCTGTCCCCGGGAGGCGCCGCTGAGCACCAGGATTTGGGCGTCCACCAGCTCATTGGCGGTGAAGCCATAGCCGATATTGCCGGTATTGGCGTTGTTCCGGAGAGTAATGACCTGGGCTTCCTGGGAAGACACCCGCATGGCCGGCATAGCCTTGAGGCTGAAAGTGGTGTCATTGGCCCCGGCCAGGGCATAGACGCAGTACCATTGGCCGGACTTTTCCGTCCCCCACAAGCTCCCGGACACGGCAAAATCCAAGGTGACCGCGGCCCCGTTCTCCCGGTAGCGGCCGTCGGCCAGGCCGGCATCCACCCATTGGCCGGGGTGCAGGGGCGACGGAAAGCCGCACATCAACACCCGGGCCGGGCAGGCCGGCGCGGCGTTGACCCGGACTTTTCCCGCGTCCACAAACTCCAGGGGCGGCGCCTGGAATACCTCGAAGCTCTCCAGAACCGCCTGCTCGATCTTATCAAAATCGCTTTTAAGAATTACCTGGCGGCCGGTGCCGCTCCCCCACTTGGCCTGGGGCAGATGAATTAAGGCCATGGTCTAACTCCTTGAACTTTGCGTCTTTGCGCCTTTGCGAGAATCAGGCATAGGCTCGATAATTCCAGTTGGGGTCATAGGCACTGGCCTGGTCGATGGCCCAGGAATCCTGGGCCGACCCGGAGCTGTCCACCGCCCAGGACCAGGACAGGTTCAACGGCCGGCTCAGATTCAGGCGAACCCGGCGCCGGCTTAGGTCCACTTCCTTGCCGAACACGGTGAACTCTTCCTGGCGCAGGCCATGAAAGTCGGAAGAGATCGCCACCGCGTCTCCCATTTCCACCCGGGCCCCCTCCAGCCAGGTTACCACCTCCGCCTGTTCCCAAGGAGCCGACAACCGCTGGAGCAGCCGGGCCGCCAGCACCTGGGCCACCTGGGGATTTTCCAGGACCACCGGGCCGCCGTAGCGAAAATCCAGGTCCATTGCGGCCTCGCCCCGGGCCGCCACGGCTTCCTCATCCCGGGCTTCGGCGTATTTGGCCGGGTCCCGGTCATAGTCGGCATACCTCAGGCGCACCAGGTTCTTCAAACCCGACTGGTCATAAGACAGGGTCAAGGCCTGGATTTGAGAAGGGACCAGGGTCAGGCGGTTGTCCAGCAGGATAAAGTCCAGCAGGCGCTGGAACCAGGTCCAGTCCGCTTGGGCCAGGGCATACTCCAGGGCCGCGCCCACCATCAGCACCACCCCTTCCAGGGTGCCCATCTGGCGCAGGGCCAGATAATGGGGGGCATATTCCCAGAGGTCCGCGTCCTCGCAGTAGGAGAAGGGAATGAGGTCTTGATTCAAGATATTGGGCTTCCCATCCCCGGAACGGGAAAAAGTCCAGGAAAGGAGCGCCTCAAAATGGTCCCGGTCTTCCGGGGTGGCCTCGAACATGTAGGCCTGCCCGGCCCGGCCGTTCACCGCCAATCCGAAGGCCTGGAGCACCAGAGCGTTGAGCCAGGCGTAATGGTAATCGCTCTTATATCCGCCCAATTCCGGGTCCACCCGGTTATCCCGCAAATCATCCAGGACGCGCCGGGCCCAAAGCCCGGCCCGGTCGTCACCCCGCCTGAGATAAATACTCAGGCATCCCAGGGCGATGGCCGCGTAGGCCCCGGGGTCATAGCCGCTGCCGTACTGGAACCCGAATTCCGAAAAATTCAGAGGGAATTTCCATCCCGAGCCCTCCGGGGCAGCATATTGGGCCAGCCAGTTGAGCCAGTGGTCCAGAATTTCCCAGGCCTGGGGATCATTGCTCACCAGATAATATTGGGCCAGGCGCATAAAGGCCCAGTACTGCCCCAGGCCGTAACCCACTTCCGGGTAGGCGCTGCCATTGAGGTTGCCCTGAATGATTTGCCAGTTGTCTTGAAGCTCGCTTTCGGACAAGGACCTCCCTTTGTGGATTCGGACGAGGTCGATATTTCCAGTGAAATAGTATTCCGCCCCCTGGGAGTCCCTGCCAATGCGTAGGTCGGTAGCATTGCTGATGTCCCCGGCCCGGACCGCCGCGATATATCCCAAGTCGCCGTTGACACAGACGGTAAACTGGTCATCCCGGTCGAAGGACACCGCCAAGTAGTTGGTCTGGCCCTGGGTCACGTATAATGGTGGAGTCGGGGTGAGCCAGGAGTAGCCGCTCGCATCTCCGATGAAGACTGTTACCGAGCCGTCACCCTCAATAACCAGGTTGTACCCCACCGCGCCGCCTTGTTTGGAGACGACGCGGGTATGGTCCGCCATGACATCGGGGCGAAGGACGATCTCTATGGTGAAGTCTTCGGTTCCCAAGTTGAAGTCGGCGTGGGAGGTATGCTTGAGACTGCGGGCTCCGTCCAGGCTTACCGCGGTCTGCCCCGGCTGGCAGAGGCCCTCAACATAAACCGGCTGGCCGCCGCCGTCCCAGGCGAGGTCGTGGCCCCGGCCCGAGGCGTCGGTCAGCGCGGCGTTAAAGTGCCAGAACCCCGTGACCTTGCCGTAGTCCCGGTACCGGGGCCACCAGCAGAAGCGGTTGAAGTTCTCCTCTCCGCACAACGGGATGTTCTCCACGTCATTGCGGGTGTGCACCGGCAGGATGGGTCCCTTGACCCCTTGATAGCGCCGGTGAAACTCCTCCTGGGCGTCCCGGTGCAGCTGGATATAGTTCTGGGCCAGGTTCAAGGCTCCCACCAGGTAAGGGGCCAGGGGGTGGGCATAGTGCACCGGGGTGGGCCCCCGCCAGGGGTTCTGGCCATAGGGGGTGAGGGATATGGCCAACCGGGGGGCGTAAGGGTAAAGGTCTTCCACCTCCAGGTTGACCCCCACTTCGTCCAGCCACCATTCATGCTCCGGCAGTCCCTGGTGCTCCAGGCGAAACTCCAACAGGCGCAGACGGGAAGAGTTGGCGAAAGCCAGATGGCCATCAAACTTCAAATCCGTGAGAAAAAACGCGCCGCTTAAGGGCGGGTTGGCCGGAACGCCCACATCCACCACCTGCAAGGGATGGGTGAGAGGGCCGCTGCCCGACTCCCGGATCATTTCCGCCAGGTTCACCGTGACCCGCTGCCAGGAGTTCACCGCCACCGACACGTCCCGATAAAAATAGCTGCCCTGGGCGTCCTTGACTTTTACCCGCACCGTCAGGGAGTTGGCCCCGGAAATTACCGGCTTGAGAAGGAAATTGACGTGGATGCGGCCGGTGGAGTTCAGCCGCTGGGAGTCAATCCCCATCCACACCCCGAAGGAGGTGACCTGGGGCGATAAATTCCAGGTCACCTGCCGCTGGGTGTAAAAAGTCTCCCCGAAGAGGGTCTCCGTCTCTTCACGGTCCGACAGGGTGATGTCGCTTTGGCCCGGCTGGCTTGCGGCATACCAGACCCCCCAGTTGCCCCGGACCCGGTCGCCGTCATCGATGACGTTGTCCAGCCGCCAGAACTGGCTGAAGGGAATTTCAAACCCGGTCATCCCGGCAAACCGGTCCGGCACCGCATGGACGTAAGTGTGAGCCGGACCCCAGGGGTCGGAGTCAGTGGGATTGGAGTCATTAAGAATGACCGCCAGCCGGCGGGGATGGACCGCGGGGTCGCCGCCCCAGAAGGTCCAGTAATCCCCTGCCACCAGGTGGGTCCCTTGCCCTCCTTCCCAGTAAACCTCCACCCCGCCCCACAGGGCCAGCGGATGCTGGGCGTCGCCGGTGGTCAGGTTGGAGGCTCCCCAGGTCAGACCGCCATCCCGGGACCAGCGGAATTTGGCCTGGCCCACGGCGCCGGTGGTCTGGACCTGCACCACAAAACGACTCTTTTCCTCCCGGAGGTAATCGCCCTTAAGCGTTAGGACGGCGCTGCCGGTGCCCACCTTGCTCAGGTGGTGCAGCCGCCGGGTATCCGCGGCCCCCAAAAGTTGGAACCGCACCCGGTCAATCTCGTTGAACGGACTGTCCGTTAAGGCCCAGTCCAGCCCGTAGCCGAACCAGGCCGCGTCCCAGACCCCGGGCAGTTCGGCCCGCACGTGCAAGGCCCGGCTGGCGCTCCCTGGGGCCAGCTCCGTCTGGAAGACAGAAAAGACTTCCATCCCCGACGTGGCCCCCCGGTACATAAGGTGGGCGCCCTTGTCCCAAAACCGCCGCTCAAAGGAGTCGTGCACCAGGGGCGGGGTGCGGCTCTCCTGGCGGGCATAGAAGGCGTCCCACAGGAACTTGAAAACCGCGGTGTAATCCCGGCCCTGCTCCTGGCCGGCGAAGTAAAGGAAAGACATCAGGTCCAGGATCCGGTCCACCGCAAAATCGTAGGTGTAGTCGTCCCGGGACCGGCAAGCCCGGCGGATGCAGGGGTAGGTATTCAGCGGTTCGTATTTGGCGGCCTTCTCCCCGGTGAGATAGAGATAATAAAGCTGCACCGGGGTTCCCGGCTCCAGAGGCGTTCCCAGTTGGACAATGGTTTCTTCCCCCTGGTTGATGAAGGACCCGCCCAAGTAGTAGTTGGTAATGTCCCCCGTCAGGGGCTCGGCCCAGAAGCCGTCCCAGGGGAAGGAGGTGGTGGTGGGCCACACCCCCCGAAAAAAGCAGACCCGGCCGCCTCCGGGATTGGGGGCCTGGACCGCCACCGTCCCGTCTTCGCCCACCTGGGCCACGGCATTGCTCCAGACCCCCGCCACCGCCTCCTGGAGGGGTGTGCCGCCCATGTTGTCAAAAGCCCAATTGAACTGGGAGGGCCTAGCCCACTGCATCCGACTCATGTTTTTCCCTACGATGGAAGGGGTTAAAAGGTTAAGAGGTTAAAAGGTTAAAAGGGAGAAAGGGAGGAAAAATAAAAACTATGGTTGCCTTTGGGTTTTGTATTGAAAGATCCTCTCCTTTTTCCCTTTTAACCTTTTCCCCTTTTCTCCTTTTAACCTTATTCATCATTCATCCCCCAAATACGCCCGGAGCTTGATCTCCCCAAAGTCCACCCACAGGTCGTAGAGGCAGCGTTTGAGGATTTCCCGCAGGGCCTGGGCCGCGCTGACGTTCTCAAACCGCACCCCGATGGCATATTCCGGAGTGAGGCTCCGGGCCAGGTCAAAGGAATCCCTATGGATGGCCTCTTCCAGTCCCACTTCCGTCAAGATGTCGGAGATAATGTCCACCGGGTGGCTGGGGCCCGCCTTCACTATCCTAGCTTCCACTAAGGCGCTATGGCCAATAACCTCCACCAGGCCCAGTGCCGGGTCCGCGGCCACTCCTGCCCAGGTGGCCTCCCCGTTGAGAAAGACCGCGGTGACGGCCTCAAAGGGCGCCCCCGGCACCGCGTACCGGTAACGGGGCGCCGCCGCGGTAAAAGTCCAGTGGTCCCCCGCGGCCAGGTCGGTACCCGGGCCGGATTCCCAATAGACTGCCAGCCCTTCCTCCAGTTCCACCGGGTTCTCAGGGCCGGCGGTGAGGCAGTCGGTCTCCCGCCAGGTCTGGCCCTGGTTGACGGACCAACGGAATCGGGCCCCGCCCACTTCCCCTCCGGTTTCGGCTTCCACCAGGTAAGCCCGGTCATAGTCGCCCCGAAAAGTCCCCGCCACCTGGAGCGTGGCGCTGCCGCTGCCGGTTTTCACCGGGTCACCCACCAGAGCCGGAATGACTTCTTGCAGTTCTCCCCGGGCCACGTAAGCCCCCCGCATGAAGGGCCGCTTTTCCCCGTCGGCGGAGGGCGCGCCCAGGAGGCGCTGCAAGCGCACCGCGGCCAGGCTGCGGCTTTCCAGTCCGGCCCGGTGCCGGTCCCGCCAGCCGTGGGCCATGCCGGTGATGCCTTCCAACACCCCCTCATAGACCAACTGCCATGCCACTAGACCATTTGGCAGTTCCCACCCCCGGCGCAGGGTCACCAGCTTCTCCCGCCAATCCAGGCCCCGGAGGTAAAAATTCTCGCCCCCCATGAGCCACTGGCCCCGGCGGTTGTCCATTATCAGCACGTGGCGGCCGTCCCGTACCTGGCTGAAATCCCGGGCCAGGTTCACCTGCAACCGGCCCGGGTCCAGGATCTCGCTTTCCAGCAGGCCCACCCAGCCCTCCAAGCGCAGCCCGGCCACCGCGCCGGGGAAAGACCCGTCAGCCACGTAGCTCTCGTAGCCGCCCTCCGGGGCCTGGATCACTCCATAGGCCGTATAGGAGTCGGCCTCTTCGGAACTATCCACGGCCCAGGAGCGAAACCGCTGCTGAAATTCCACCCGCATCTGGAAATAGGGCTGGAGATCCGCTTCTTCCCCTGGGGTCATGGGAACCAAGGGCGCTTCCGGCGTCTGGGCCGCATCGGCTCCGGTCCGCAGGTAAACCCGGGGTTCCATGACCCCGCCCTGGTCTTCCCAGAAGGGAGCCGCCAGATTGAGGTGGGGGGAATATGTATGCATAACCGGGGATGTCCAGGACCCCGAGGTGTGATAGCCGCTTTCCAGGACCAGCTTTCCCGGTTCCCCGCCCCAGGCGGTGTGCACGAACTCCCCGGAACCCGGCGCCAGCCCGGTGTCCAGCTCAAATGGCGACAGCACCGCCTTAACCCGGGGCCGGGCGCCCCGGAGACGGGCTTCTTCCTGGAGAAATTCCGAATTTGCTTCTCTCATAAAGGCAGTTTTTAGTTTTGAGTTTTCAGTTTTCAGTTTTCCAGGAATGACAGGCCATCCGGTAGATTCAGATCATTTTGATAATTATAAAAATAACTTCCGGTTCCATTGTGCGTTTGCATTAGCAATAAGATCATGCCGAACACTGAAAACTAAAAACTGAAAACTGCTTTTAAATCTCTTCCAGCACCATGCTCCCGGACCACCGCCCCGGGGCCGTCTCCCGGAAATCCAGGTCGTTGGTCCACATCGCGGTAAAAGTTTTGGCGCCGTCGGCATCCCGGAAAAACGCGATCTCCGCCTGGGCCTGCTTGAGGGCCGCCAACTGCTCCTTTTGCGCCGTGGGCAAATGCTGAAACTTCAGGACCCACCTCTGCTTCAGGCCGCGCTCGTAGCTCCTCAAGGAGCCGTCCAAGGCTCTCTCCCGGTCGGCGTCGTCCTGGGAAAATTCCTGGTAATCCCAGGTGAAATTCACCGGCAGGATATAGCTCTGAAGGGAGCCGCCCCGGGGAGTCCATTCCAATTTGGCATTAGCCATTCCCTACCGCCCCCTTTAAGACCGGTCTTCGGTCCTCGGTCTTCGGTTTTCGGCAAAAAATTGAACCATTGAATTTATTCTCAGGAGACTCAATATTGCTTGGTAAGGGCAAGACAATTACTCGCCCGCTGGCCGGGTTACCTTCAATCCTCATTAGGTTCCCAAAACCACCGAAAACCGAAGACCGAAAACCGAAAACTGCCTTTACCAGGCTGTTTCCCGCTGCAAAGCCGGTAAAATATGGCGCTGCACCAGGCGGTCCCAGTCCAGGCTGGAAACCCCGGCCGCGTCCAGGGCCTGCACCTGGATAGTGATGTCATAGCGGCGCCCCGCCCCGGCTCCCAGGTCAAACCGGCCGGTGCGCAGAGCCTCGAAATTCTTCTCCCCCAGCCGGGCCATGCTCTCCCGGGGCAGGATCCCTTCCCCGGTTTGGGCCACCACCAACTGTTCGTCGGCCATGAAGCTCCCCGGAGACACCACCAGCCCCTGGTGGGCCTCCACCATGCCGCCCTGGTGGAACCAGCCGCCGAAATCCATGACGCCCCCCAGAAACGAGAGCCAATCTCCCCCGGGGTCCCTGGCCCCCATCCTGGCCCAGGCCAGGGCCACCCGCTCCAGGGTCTGGAGGATATGGTCGCCCCAGTCCTCCACTTCGCCGGAAATATCCGCCAGGGCGCCTTTAAAGCTGTTGCTCAAGATGCTGCCCGCGGCCTCGCCCCGGACCGCGATTTCCCCGAACCGGTCCGCGGCCCGGGCCGTCATGTCGTCCAGGACGCCCTGCCATTCCCGGCTGAAGGCCGTCCAGTTATCCTGCAGGCCCCGGGCTTCCTCCAGCCATACCCCCAGCCGGGCCTGGCTGTAGTCCCGGGCCAGTTGGAGCATCTCCTCCTGGGCCGCCCGGAACTCCTCCAAATCCCTTTTACCCCAACCGTCCTTGTAATTGTCTCGGGGCATTCCCGCCTCCCGGGGTTCCTTCCAGGACCCGGCCCGCCCATCCCAGAAGGAGCCAGGTTTCCAAGGTTAAATCATTGGCTCGGAAAGGGTATCCCCCCCGCTTTAGCTGGTACAACAAGAGCAGGTGCCAGGTCCAGGGGGAAATGGCTTCGGGCCTCAGGTACTCCTGGCACACTCCACAGGCCCAGGCCGCGAAAGACCCATTTTCCATCTGGCATTTTTGCCGCACTTCCGGCCCGCAGATCCGGCCCGCAGCCAGGCTCTTAAGTTCCTCCAGCAGCCGCCAGCCGGCCAACGCCCCGCCTTCTCCCGGGGTCAGCCCCACTCCCGGTCCTCCCGCACCGTGCGGAGCCCTTCAAAGACCACCTGGCCCAGGTAGGAAACCAGGTCGGGAGCATGTCGGGCCAGCCGGTCTTTCCAGTCGGGATGCCGGGCCGGGTCCAGGTCCTCCCGGCGGCCATCTTCGGATACGGAAAAGCTTCCGGACGCGAATCCGGTCAAAATCTCCAGGCCGAACTTCAGCCGGGTCTCCCCCAGGCAGAGGCGGCGCTCACCCCCATCCAGGCGAAACGCGGAAACCTGATAGGCCACCCGCTCCTCGGAAGTGGGCCGGCGGTAGTTAAGAGTGATCACCGACCCGGAAATGGGGTCCTGAACGGCCAGGCTATGGATTTCTTCCCCTAAAACACGCCCCATATTTTCCCCTGCCTAGGCTGGCTCTTCTTTAGCCTGGGAAGTCGGGACCGCAGGTCCCGCCTTCCCAGGCCCTTATGCGGGTTGGGAGGGGGTTTGGGGGGAGGGCAGGGACCACCGGTCCCTGGCCCTTCCACCAAAATCATTTTCAATCCCCTCACGCCGCGTAACTGCTCACCTTATTCTGCACGTAGGCTATGACCGAGCCGTATTCGTCGTCTTCCAGCACCGCCAGTTCCACGTCTTCCGCCAGGCGCCGCTGCGCGGCCTTCACCGGCGCGGCCATCACCGCCAGCCGGGGAAAGACCAGTTCCACCTGGTAGTTAAACCCCGGCTCGAACTCCGGCCCCGCGGCCTTCAGGTAAAAAGACAGGTAATCGTTGTCCCGGAGGTGCTGGGCCACGAGAAAGTCCCGGAAGTCCCGGTCCACTTCCAGCTTTTGCTCCCGCCCGGCGCGAAAGGCCCGGTTGGCGTAAGCCGCGCCGGCTCCGGGAGCGCTCTCCGGCGTAAGATTATTCCGCAAGGTCCAGGTGAGCCGGCGCACTTCCGCCGCCAAACGGTGACCTCCCAGGAACCCGGCGCCGTCCCATCTGCCCCCCAGGAACACCTCCACCTGGCTCACTTTCAGGGGCGGCTCCTCCACCCGGTTGGGGAAGGCCATCCAGCCGCTTTCCTGGGGCAGGTAATATACGCGGTAGGTAGTCAAACCCCCGCCAGTCCCCGGAGGGGTGATGTCAATCTGTGCGGGCGCCACCCCGGACACGGCCTGGTAAGATACGTCTTCCCAGGCCTGGGTGGCGGGATTGAGGATCTTTATGGCCTGGACATTGCTTAATCTTTCGGCCGCGGTTCCGCCTTCCACGCCATTGTCCGCCAGAGTAAGGCTTGCCGCGTTTAAGGCCGCGCTCACTTCTTCCACCTGGGTGTTGTCACTCACCTTGCCGCTGCCCCGGACGCTGCCGGTGGCTTTGGCCCACCCATCCCGGGCCAGTTCCAGGCGCACCTGGTCAATGAAACAGGAGGCGAACCGGCGCTTCAGCACCTGGCGCCCGAAGCGCATGGCCGCGGTGAAGGAAGGATTGGAACGGCACTCGTCCACTTCCCCGGACCGGGGCGTTATGGTGTGGCGGTATCCGCCGACCCCCACCGCCTCGCTGGCCGCCTCCCCCAGTCCGTAGGCCAGAAGGAAGGCCAGGTGTTGGGGCTGCGTCCGGGAAAAAGATAGGATCCCCCCCACCTTGCCCCCCAGGTCATGGACCCGGTCCGGTTCTTCCTTGCCGGTCAACTCTTCCCGGTTGGGAAACTTTATGGCCTGGTAGTTGAGGACGGTGCTGGCGTCTGCCAGGAAGGCGGTGTCCAGTTCCTGCTCGATGTTCATGGCTGTTTCCCGTTGGTTGGCCGAAACCGCCAGCAGGTTATGGGTGGCCAGAAAGTTGCGGATGGACCAGGGCATGAATAATTCTCCCCTTGGCGATCTTTGCGTCTTTTGGTGGCATCGGCTTTTCAGCCTGTGTTCTAAGAAAAATCCTGCACCATCCTGGTGCGATACAAGGCCCCGTAAACCGTGAATTCCGGCCCGGACAGCAGCGCCTCTTCCTCTACCAGGGCCAGGGGAAGGAGGTCCAATCCCAGGTCCTGGTGCCACCAGGCCCGGCGAATGCCCTCCAGTAGCTCATACGCTCCCCCGGCACCCCGGCGGCCCTGGGCCTCTCCCCGAAGCTGGCGGACCACCACCAATGCCCGGATCTCCAGGGTTAGATCATAAGACCCCCAGCCCACTTGCTCTCCCCGCCCCCGGCGCCAGGTCACCAGAACCGCGGGCAGTCTCCAGGCCTGCTGTTCCAGGTCGGCCCGCCAGTCTCCCTGATAGGTCTCCAAGGTCTGCACCTGGGAGCCGATTTCAGCCTCCAGAGCGGCCAGAGCCGCGTCTTCTATGGCAACCCAGAAACCCGCGGTCATCTCAAGGCTTCCTTACCAATCCTTCTGGCCGTTTCGGGAAAAGAAACGGTTGGCGCTGCTTATCTCCGGAGCCAGTCGGGAGGCCTGAGCCAGTTCTCCTTCCAACCCGGCCAGTACCGCCCGCCCCGCGATCACTTCTTTCAGAAAAGCCACCGCGGCCTCGTACTTCTGCCGCCGCGCTCGGGGGGCCACACTTCGCCGGGTATAAAGGTGGTAGATGGACATGTCCGCGGCCAGGGCCTGCACCTGGGAAGGAACTTCCGACAGCGGGACGCGGTAGCGTTCCGCCAGGTAGGAGTCGATCTCCCCTCCGGCCTGGGCAATGGCCCAAGCCACCACTTCCGGGTCCGGCTCCTCCCCGGACTCGGCGGTAAGCTGGGCCAATTCCGTTTCCGAAATCAAATTTTTAAGGTCGTCCAGGGTGCAGTACGCCATTTTAGCTCTCAGCTTTCAGCTCTCAGCAGTCAGCTTTTGGGACTCAGCTTTTGTTTTTTGCTGAAAGCTGAGAGCTGACTGCTGACCGCTTTTAATAAAAATATGTCACCCGAAGGGTCCCATTCGCCTCCGCCACCTTAACCGCCTTGAACTGCCGCAGAGCCTGGTTGCCGGAAATCACCAGGACATCCCCGCTGCTGAAGTAATGGCCACTGCTGGTTGCGGGTGAGGACCCGTCAATGCGAAACCGGATATCCCCCTCTTCCAGGGACAGGAGGGCAGCCCGGGCCATCATCCGGGAGAAAGGGCCGGAAGTGGGTTTAAGCTTGCTACTGGACAGCACCGCCACCCCGGCCCCCACCGTCACCTCTTCGTATCCTCCCGGAATCCGGTTATACGTTTCCAAGGTGAATCCGCCGAACCAACCCATATAACCTCCGTTTCCGGTTTTCGGTTTTCGGTTTGAAGGTCCACTAGATTTATGTCCTTACCGAAAACCGAAAACTGAAAACTGAAAACTGTTTTTAACCTAACTCCGGCACCACCAGCAGGTCCGCGGTGCCCTGCCAAATGTTTTTCATGATGCCCCCGCCGACCGGGTCGCCGATGATGAACTGGGCCTGTAGTATCTCCCGGGCCTGGGCTTCCAGGGACGGTCCCACCACCAGCAGATTGGGCCTGATGCCCAGGGGCCGGCCTTCGGCGTTAGTCAGGGACATCATAGTCGCCCGGGCCCCGGCGTAATTGGTGGCGCTCAGGGCTTCCTTGCTGGCATAGGCCATTTGCCACAGGCCGTAAGCCGCGGCCCCCCGGTAGTCCACACCGTAGCGGTATTTTTTCCGCATGAAGACCTGCTCGTCCTCTTGGCCGTCCATGCGCACCAGTTGCACCCCCCGGCGCAGTTGAAAGATAAAGGGCTTGATGGCCCGGGAGGTGTCCAGGAGAAACCAGGGGGTGCCGGTGCCGCCCCCCAAGTTGGACGCGGCGCCGCTCCCCACCGGGTGGTCGGTGTCAAAGAAGAACTGGCCGTCGTAACAGGTGGTGGCGAATCCCCCCAGCATCAGATCCGCCATCAGCTGGTCGGGGTGCCGTTTGGCCTCCTGGGCCAGGGCCGCCACAATGGGGTTGTACAGCCCCAACTGGTCGTCTTCGATGTCGTTGCGCTCCACCTCAATGGTGGCTTCCCAGTCCTTGCTCTCGATCTGGTAGGCCTGGGGCTCCAGAGAGCTGATCTGCCGGTCCCCGATCCATTCCCGCACCATGGGAAAGTCCAAAAGGAACTTGTAATCCATGATCCGGGTGGTGGCGGGCACCGTCATGGCCACTCGTTCATGCCAGGTGGGGGTCTCCTGATAGGCGGCGTTGAACACCGCGGAAAAGGCCGTGTACAGCCGGGCTAAGCCCTCAGCATTGATGATCATCCTTACTTCCTCCTTTACCTGGCGATGTCGATCCAGCCCTTGGTGGCGGACACGTACTTGACCAGGACCCCCACTTTGACGTCATTGGTGACACCCGCCGCGGTATTAAAAGTTTGGTCGTCCGCGGCGTACATGGGCTGGCCCACCATGGCCTGGGTGAGGCTGGCGGCGTCGAATTCGAAGACCCCGGTGCGCCGCACCCGCACCACCTTGTCCCCGCCACTGCCGGAACTGTTGTCCGCCTGCTCCTGGGCCACCCCCACAAAGGTGTAGCCCAGGGTATCCGCCGCCGGCGCCGCCAGGCCCTCGGCGTTGACGCACACCAGGGAACCGGCAAAAATCTTGGTTGCCGCGGCCACCGGAAATTCCACTTCCACCCCTTCCCGGTACGTGGTCACCCGATCACGGGTTAATGCTGCCATAATTCACTACCTCCAGGTTTCTTGGACTTGGCCGCTGGCGGCCTTGGCTTTCAAATATTCTTCCGGGGCCAGGTTCAAGGCCCGGCAGACGGCCATTTCTTCCGGTTCCAGGTTCCCCCGGCGCCGGTGTTCCCCCGGCCGCGGCAGTTCCCCGGTGGGCACCGATTTGGGAGCATGAGCCGCGAAGGCTTTAAACCCTTCCGGGTCCTGGCGAAAATACTCCAAGGCCCACTCTTTTTGGGCCGGGGTGATTTTCCCCGCCTGGAGCGCCTCATCCACCGCCTGGGTCGCGGACTCCGCCGCCACCCGGGCCTTCAGGGCCTCCAGTTCCGCCTGGACTTCCTTCATCCGCTGCGCCCCGGCTTTCAAGGCCGTCACCGCGCCCTTCAACTGGGAGGCGGAAGCCTCTTCCGGCAGTCCCAGAGTTGCGCCCAGGTCCCGGAAAACTCCCAGGGTCTTGCTCCAAACCGCCTCCTCCTGGGTCTCGGATTCCAACCCCACCAGGGCTTTCAGTTTTTCCAGCATCTTCATCTCCTCTGCGCGTTCATCCAGGGCCAGCCCCTTCACTTTTACCCGGGGACCGGCCTCCCACCTGGCCACCAGGGGAGCCAGACCCTTGATGGCCGGCACGTTGGTCAGAGCCACCTGCATGAGAGCCTGAGGGCGGCGGGTTTCCGGGTCCAGCCGCAGCACCGGGGAAAAGTAGCGGTATTCCCGGCGACGTAGGTACTCCTGAGCCTGCTCCGTCCACTCCACCCGGCCCCAGAGGCCATCTTGCCGGACCTCCATCTCTTTGATCCACCCTGCAGCCGGCGCCCGCCCTCCCTGCAAGGACTGATGTTCGTAGTCAATGACCACGTCCACCCCTCGCAAACGAAAGGCCTCCGCCACTGAGTTCAATGACGCCACATCCACATACAGAGGCTCCCGGCGGTCCACCAGTTCCACCGTGCCCAGGGGGAGGATCATGATCCACTCCGGCAAAGCTGCCGCTTCTCCTTTAACTGCTGCGATTTTGGCCATCTCTTCGACCGACCTCATTTAAGGGCTGACTGGGGCGCCGCTTCCTCCGCCAGTTTCCCCGCCTGCCGGGACTGAAGCTCCAACTGCGCCGCCTGGGCCGGATCCGGACACCACTGGCGCTCCAACTCCCCGGCCAGCAGCAGCGCCGTATCCGCCGCCACCACCGCCTGACGGACCTGGTCCGACCACTCTCTTTCCGTCAGCAAGTCGCCGTAAAACCCCTGCACCGTTTGCATAGAGCGGCGCACCTGGTCAAAAACCCCCGGGTGGGGGCAGCAGCCTGCCATCAGCCAGACCCCCGCCAGGAACCAAAGCCATCCTGGGCGTCTCATCATCGGCCCTCCTTTCCTGTTTTAATATCTATTCAATCCCGCCTTATCCCACGGTAACGAGCCTATCTTTACTCCCTCCCCCTTGAGGGGGGAGGCCTGGGGAGGGGGTGGCGTAATATTCCAGTCTTGCTAATCTGAATAGTTGCCACCCTCCCCCTGGCCCCCCCATCGAGGGCGGGGGATAATATAAGTGCCTTAATCTGAACCGAAATTCTGATGGGTTTAAGTGTACCTAAGGCATTTTTACGGTACGTTTTATTAACTCTTCACCGCTTCCCGGCGCCGGGATGCCGAAGCGTTGGGACACGTGCTCCACCGTAAACGGCATCCCCATCTCCGCCAGGTTCAGATAAACCTCGGATAGAGTCTTGAGGTCCTGTTCTTCCTCAAATTTGAACCGCAGCCAGGGAAGGGGCCGGTCCCACCCGAAGTTAAACCCCACCAGGGGCCGCAGCAGCTGCTCCCTCAAGGTGGCGGCCAGGGCCTGGGCGTCGGCTTCCACCAGGTCCCGGCGCACCTGGGCGTGCACCCGGGCCGCAGCGTAGGTTCCGGTGGCCCCCGCGGTGTCCGTGGTCAGGGTCTGTCCCAGGACCGCCTTGGACATTTCCCGGTTGCAGAACTCCGCCATGGCCTGGTACGGATTGACCCCGGAGCGCGACGCGGCTTCCACAAACTCGATCTCCGTGGTCTTGCTGATCACCCCCGCGGCGTCGGACCCCAGGTTGCGGATGGCCTGGATCAGGGCCTCCCGTTCGGCGGGGGCCGCGGTGGGATCATACTTACCCAGCCTCAAGGGCATGCCGAAGACCTCGTTAAACGCGGCCCAGTCCTTCAGGGCGTAATTCTTCAGGAGGTACATCCACCCCACTACCCGGAGCACTCCGGCCCGGCTGGGATAGCCGCTCCGGGCCTTATACCGGTGATAGACCACCTTCCAGGGGGGCAGGTCCATCCCCCGCCAATCCCCCGCTTCGGTAAGCAGCCTGGGACGGCTGTCTTCCCCGAAGATGACCTGCTTCTGGGGAATCCACCGAAGGTCCGCCACCCAGGCCTGGCCCCCGGCCACCTCCCAAAGAATTTCGGACAGGGCGAAGCCCTTGCCGATGGCGTCCAGCAGGTCCAGGAACGCGGCCTCCAGGCCGGGGACGCGGTACAGCATCTCCCCCACAAAGTCCGCGACCTTTTCCTCCTCTGGACTTTTGGCGTCGGGTAGCACCTCGTAGTCCAGGCTCAACACCGCCATCTTCCGGGTCTGGAGAATGGCCGCCAGGTGGGCGTCCTTTTCCTCCATTTCCTCAAACAGCTCCATCTGGCGGTACACAAACCCCTGGTCCGCCTCCCGGAAGATCTCCGCCAGCCGGCCAGGCGTTAACCCGGCGCTGGGATAGGTGCGCCACCGTTCCGCCAGGCTCACCGCCGCCAGTTCCCGAGTCTCGGGCCCGGCGGCGGGCTTGAAGAACCTGCCAAAGAAATCTTTCAGTTTCATTCCCTGACCTCTATTCCCTATTCCCTATTCCCTATCCCCTGACCCCTAAAACCTAAAACCTGAAACCTGAAACCTGCCCCTAAAACGCGCCCCGCATCTGAAAAGCTCGGGGTTTTATGCTCTCATAGGGGCGAATCCCGCCGCTGGGAACCTCCTGGGCCAGCCGCACCGCGCCCTCCAGGGCGTCGGGGCCGTCATCGTGGAGGGTGCGGGAAGGGAAATAGAGAATCTGTTCAATGAGGAGTTCCTGGTCCGAATGCCCCCGGATAAAACGAATCTTCCCCCGCTCCAGGAGCGGCGACAGGCTGGCCACCCGGGTCTCCTTGGCCACCCGGTGGGTCACCCCTTTCACCGGCAGGACCATTCCCAGCTCTTTCCCCAATCGATCGAATTCATTGAGCAGCAGCCGCTGAAAAAGGTTGTCTTCCACCCCCAGCAGCCGGTAGCCGTACTGCCGGTGCCGGTTGAAGATGGCCCGCAGGGTCTGCTCCAGGGTGGCCCGCTGAATAAAGGCATCCATGACGTAAAACACCATCTCCTGGCGGTCCCACCCTACGGTGATCCAGGCCTTGTAGTCCGAAGCCGCCCCCGTTTCCAGGGAGGGGTCAAAAAACCCCACCACCACCAGGTCCCGGTCTTTGAGGCTGTCCGGGTGGTAATAGTGAATCCACTGCTCCTGGAACAGCCCCTTTTCCGGGGTCGGCTCGTTCATTTTTTCCCGGTTGAAGGCTACCGAACCCATGAGCTGCTTCTGAAGCTTAAGGCGGGAAAGGGGATGCCGGGCCTCCCACAGGGAGCTGCCGTCTTCCTGGATGGCCCGGTAAACCCGGCGGTTGAAGTGGCAGTAAGGTTCTTCCGGGCTGGTGATCATCAGATGGAGGGCGCTGCGCCACCTCAGGATGGTGCCGATAACCATTAATGTGCCCCGGGCGTCCAGGGAGGGGTAAACCGCGGACTTCACCCAGTCTAGCACCTGGGTTACCATCTCCGGGTTGCGCACATTGACGTCGTTTTCCAGGTCGTCCAGGATCACCAGGTCCGGGCGGTACTGCTTGTGCTTCAAACCTCGGATTCGCTGCCCCTGCCCCCGGGCCTTCAGCCGGACGTCGTTCTTGGTGACAAAGTCATCCACGCTCTTGTTGGCCTTCACCAACTCCCCAAAGTCCTGGTGCAGCCTTTCGTTATAGAGCAATTCCAGGTACAGGTAGCCCGTGAGGTCCGAAGCCAGGTCTTCGGTATTGCTGCCGATGATGATGAAGCGGCGCTTACCGAAGCAGATCTGGTGGAGCACGTACCCGAAGGAGCATACCGTGCTCTTGGCGAATTCCCGGGGGGCGGCCACCGCCGCGGGGGTCACTACCTCCCCCCGCTCCTCCAGCATCTTCACCAGCTCATAATGAAAGGGGGCGGGGGCATGGGAGAAATAATGGGGCAGATAGGTGCGGCAGAAATAGAGGGGGTCTGCGGCGGCCCGGGCCCGGCGCTCTTCCTGCTTGGCCTCCCGTTCGTCCCAGAAGGGGGTGACCTCCAGGGAGAGCCGCATCAAGATCGCATCGGCCCGCTGGCGAAATTCCGTTTTGGTGAGTTTTTTCTTCAGGGTCATCCTTGACCTTGCCTGAATATCAGGGTCATCCTTGACAGCTTTGAACAGCTGCTTCAGTCTTCTGCCGTGGTGGTTTGAAGAAAGAACCTCCCACCAAGGTTTGGTGGGGCGGGCCTCCGTGCCCGCCACAACCCCCCGAAGTGCCGTGACTAACTGAAAACTGAAAACTAAAAACCGAAAACTGCTTCACCTGCTGGCTTCGCCTTCTTCTTCCATTTTTCGGAAAAATTCTTGCATCATCGTGGTGATGCGCCGCAGCTCCTCCGGGTCCGTCACCCAACCCCGGAGGAATTCGCTGAAGTGATCCATGACTTCCAAAGCCGCGGTCCGGAGGTCCCATCCCTGGCTGCCCATACGGTCAATGAGGGTGATGAGTTTGGTGAGCTCCTCCAGCTCCTGGGGCTTGAGGTCACCCTTTCCCAACATCTTCCCGGCCTTTTCCCGCAAGATGCCTTTCAGGGCTTCTCCCAACCACCGGGAGGACACGGGAACCTGGCGGCGCTTCTCCTCCCATTGGCCTTCCAGGTGCCAGCGTTTCAGGGTGGCGGCGGCCACCGGTAAGAGGTCCTGGATTTCCTCTAGGCCCTTTCCCGCCAGGTATAGTGACTGGGCATCTTCAAAATAGAGTTCCCGCTTTCCCTCCCGGGTCTTCTTCCGGATCGCCGTCATGATGGCCGGAGGTATACCACCAACCCCGGCAAAATCTCCAGCACACCTGGGAAAAATGTCTTTTAAAGACAATACGGTTCACTTAAGCGATTCTAAGGAATTGGTGGGCAGTGCCCACTCTACATTTTATTGTCTTCTTGTCATGCTGAGCGAAGCGAAGCATCTCGTATTTAGAGATTCTTCGGTCGCCTTCGGCTCCCTCAGAATGACAAGAGAAATGAAATCGCTTCATCTCTTGGTGCTTAAGTGAACAGCATTGCTTTTAAAGACAGTTTTCAGTTTTGAGTTTTCGGTTCCAATTGGTGGGATGGGGTCCCCTTACTTCCGACCCTGTCCATATATCTTGTACCCCCAAGACGTCTTAATTTAGTTGAAGGTCGTGAAACCCAGGGTTTATTACTGAAAACTGAAAACTTTCATCAATCACCTTCCCGCTCCATCTCCTCTACAGAGCTAGCCAGGATGCGCACCGTGCCGCTGTGGAGCTTGACTCCTCTGAGTTTTCCTTCCCAAAACCAGCGGTACACCGTGGAACGGGACACGGCCAGATCCCTGGCCACTTCCCGGGGCCTGATCAATCTCTCTTGAGCCATCCTTGGCCTCCTTTCCCCTTTGGCCGTTTGAAACAATCAAGAACCATGCCCCGGCCGGTGAAGATGTTACAAATGACCCAAATGATAAGAAATCAAAGGAAGGTCAAAGAATAACGGGGTATTACGCAGGGTGCGTCTTACACGCCAAATTGCGTTTCTTCTGCTCTTTGTAGGGTGCGCACTGCGCACCATAATTAGGCGGATCTTTTCATAATTTACGGGTGGGCCAATGGACTGAATGACCGCTCTGAAAATGTGGCCGCAGGCTTCAGCCCGCGCCTGGAGCTGCCGCTTGGCCTTACCATTGGTGGGGCGGGCCTCCGTGCCCGCCTAAAGAACGTTTCCAAGGGTGATAGGTTTAGGCGGGCACGGAGGCCCGCCCCACCAACCTTGAGAGTTTTTCCCTAGGAACTTTCTCTAACCCCTAGAACTTTCCACCCAGTACCCCCAAAGATCTTAGGGGCATTCAGCGGCCCCGGAGGTTAATATGGCCACCGACAATTCCCAAAACTCAAAACCCAAAACCGAAAACTGAAAACTATCGAGCCTCTTGCAAAAGTCCATTTTTAGGGGTGGTTTCTTAAAAATATAAGCTTCATAGGCGTTCTCGTGCTAAGGTGATTTTGGGAAAAAACACACCAAACATGAGGGGGCGCCGATGAAGCTTAAG
>Ga0194125_10003863_pt1 | contig 23831 bp, 18 predicted proteins | sample TA2KigC250mmetaG_FD_148626 | JGI IMG/M metagenome (GOLD analysis project Ga0194125, IMG submission 148626) | Freshwater microbial communities from Lake Tanganyika, Tanzania - TA2015034 Kigoma Deep Cast 250m | ecosystem: Environmental > Aquatic > Freshwater > Lake | place: Tanzania: Lake... | reverse complement strand
CCGTCGATCGCTCTGCTTGCCCGGCCCTTCCTGAGACTCGGCGGAACGAGGATCGACCCTCAGCTTCATTCCGAGCAACGGACACGGCAATTCACCGGCATCGTCATCAAATGGATAGACGACAACAAGACGATCCGCATCCAGCTTCCAGCGGATGCGAAGATCGGAATTCCCCAGTGGTCGAACAATGGGTCAAAGATCGCCTTCGCGCGAGATGCTGAAAACGGGGTGGAACTGTGGGTGGCGGATACCAAGACCGGTCAGGCAAAGGTTATCCCCGATGTCCGGGTCAACGACGTCCTCGGCTCCCCCTTTGAGTGGATGAGCGACAACGCTCGTCTCCTCGTCCGACTCGTGCCGGCTGCAGCCGTAAAAGCTCCGGAGCCGCCTCAGGTCCCAAGCGGGCCGACTATAGAGGAGACAAGCGGAAGGGTCTCAAGGACGTGGACGTATCAGGACTTGCTGCGGAACGCGAGCGATGAGATGCTTTTTGAATACTACGCGCAGTCCGAGCTGGCCACAGTCGATTCCAGAACAGGGGCGCTCAGGAAGATCGGAAAACCTGAGTTGATCGTGTCGGCTGGTTTTTCGCCGGATGAGAAGTATCTGCTCGTGACGAGACTGAAGAAGCCCTTCTCCTACCGTGTTCCGTACTACAGTTTCGCGCGGAACGTAGAGGTGTGGGAGACGCAGGGTGCTGTGGTCAAAGTAATTGCCGATCTCGGTGTTTCTGACGACGTCCCGGTGCAGGGTGTGCCGAAAGGTCCGAGGAGCGTCCAGTGGCAGCCGCTGCACCCGGCCAAGTTGCTCTGGGTGGAAGCGCTCGACGAGGGGGATCCGCTGAAGAAGGTGCCGCACCGCGAGGTTGTGATGACCCTTTCAGCTCCCTTCACTGGCAGTCCGACAGAGGTCATGAAAGTGGAGCATCGGTTTTCGGGGTTCGACTGGACGGCAAAGCGGGACGAGGTTGTTCTCACGGAGTATGACCGGGACCGGCGGTGGCGGACATCTGCGTTTGTAGATCTCACAAAGCCTGAGGCAAGCCGGAGGGTCATTTTCGACCTCAGTGCCCGAGATGCCTATAACGATCCCGGACGACCTGTCTATGAAACCCGGCCCGACGGTCAGCGTGTTATGCTGCAGGATGGAGACTGGATCTATCTCACGGGCAGCGGCGCGACACCACACGGAGATCGCCCGTTTCTCGACAAGATGAACCTGGTGACGCTCAAGAAGGAGCGGCTGCTTCGATCAGGCGAGAAGAGTCTGGAGCGCTTCAGCTCTTTCGTCAAAGCATCCCGCACGCAGGTGCTTGTCCGATACGAGTCTCAAACGGAGGTGCCGAACTACTTTGTCGTCGACCTGAAGTCCAAGTCGCGACGCGTCCTGACGGATTTCAAGGACCCCGCTCCGCAAATGACCGGCATGAAAAAGGAGCTGGTGAAGTACAACCGGGCTGATGGGGTCCCGCTGTCGGGTACGCTCTACCTGCCGCCCGACTACAAGCCGGGGACGCGACTGCCGCTCTTGATCTGGGCGTATCCGCTGGAGTACTCGGATCCGAGCACGGCGGGACAGGTGCGCGGTTCGCCTAACGCATTCACGTTCTTCCGCGGAGCGAGTCCGCTCTTCTTTGTCACCCAGGGATACGCGGTCCTGATGGATGCGACGATGCCTGTAGTCGGCGATCCCGAGACGATGAACAACACCTTCGTCGAGCAAATCGTCGCCGCCGCGAAGGCAGCGATCGACAAGCTCGATTCGATGGGCGTTGCCGATCCGAAGCGTGTTTTCGTCTCTGGTCACAGCTATGGTGCATTCATGACGGCCAATCTCCTCGCGCACTCGGACCTGTTTACTGCCGGCATCGCAAGGAGCGGTGCGTATAACCGAAGCCTGACGCCGTTCGGTTTCCAGAGCGAGCGACGCTCCTTCTGGGAGGCACGCGACGTCTACATGGCGGTATCGCCCTTTATGCACGCGAATAAGATCAATGAGCCGATTCTTTTGATTCACGGCGAAGCCGACAACAATTCGGGCACGCACACGATGCAGTCAGAGCGCCTGTTCCAGGCGATCAAGGGTCACGGGGGCACGGCGCGGCTTGTGCTGCTGCCTCACGAGAGCCACGGCTATGCGGCACGGGAGTCCGTCCTCCACGCCCTGGCAGAGATGTTTGAATGGGCCGACAAGTACGTGAAGAACAAGCAGTGAGGGCTAGTACACGAGCAGTGATGTCATTCCCACGTGCCGAAGGCATCACTTCGTGAAACGCGGGAATCCAGATCGCTGCGTAGGAAGCGCCAAGTACGGAGAGGTCGCTATGTTCTGGACTCCTGCGTTCGCAGGAGTGACAGAGTGACGTCGTCCCCGCGCAAGCGGGGATCCAGAACACCGCTCAACACTGTCCGAGTGCTGGGACAATGCGAGGTTCTGGACCCCTGCTTACGCAGGGGTGACATCGAAGGGGATGTCATTCCCACGTACGCGGGAATCCAGAACACTGCTAAACGCGGGCCGGGGAGAGAGGCATCAGACGGGGACTTCAGGAACCACAAGCCGGATATTACCGTTTGCATGAGAACGATGGCAATCGCCACCGTGCTTGTCAAAAGCATCCACACTATCTGGAAGGAAGAACCTATGATGAGAAGATTCGTTGCTGTTCTGAGCGTGGGACTCCTGTTCATCTCCGCAATGTTCGCGGATGACACGAAGCGCAAGGTTGAGAACTTCACCCTGGAGGACTACACGGGTGCGAGGCATTCCCTGACGGACTACAAGTCCTCCAAAGCAATCGTTCTTATGTTCATCGCGACCCAGTGCCCGGTGTCAAACGCGTACAATGAGCGCATGGCGAAGCTGTACGAAGACTACAAATCGAAGGGTGTCGCGTTCATCGGCATCAATTCGAACAAGCAGGAGAGCGTAGAGGAAATCAAGAAGCACTCCAAGGAGAACAACTTTGGATTCCCTGTTCTCAAGGACTGGAAAAACGTCATCGCTGACAAGCTCGAAGCCTCTGTCACACCGGAGATTTATGTGCTGAATTCCAATTTTGAAGTTCTCTATCATGGGCGGATCGACGACTCGCAGAGGGAAGCCAGGATCACCTCGAAGGATCTTCGGGAGGCTCTGGACGCAATTCTCGCCGGAAAGGCCGTCGAGGTTACTGAGACCAAAGCATTCGGCTGCACCATCAAGCGGGTGAAGTAATTGTGAACTCACTCCTGCTCTCTGTCATTATGATTCTGCTGAATTTGATGCCGGATTCTCCGCCGCAGGACCAGCGTACGGACCGGGGGAAGCCTACTGCAACTGCACAAGAGTTCGCCATACAGCCTGTCGACCCGATCGATGAATCACGTTTCCGGAAGCTGGTGCGCGAGAGGAATGGGAAGATCCTGTTCTTGAACATCTGGGCTACCTGGTGCGTGCCGTGTGTCGCGGAGTTCCCGGACCTCGTCAGGCTCTCGGTGTCTTATGATGCAAAGAGGGTCGAGGTGGTCGGCATCAGTGCTGATTTTCCGGACGAGGTCGAATCGAAAATCGTTCCCTTTCTCCAAAAACAGAAGGTCCCCTTCAAGAACTATGTCGCCGATTTCAAGGATCAGCAAGACTTCATCAACGCGGTGAAACGCTCATGGAGTGGAGCTCTTCCCGCAACATTCATCTACGATACGGCAGGGGAGGAGCGGTTCGCACTCGTCGGCAAGGGTACCTTCGAACAGTTCAAAAAGGAAATCGACAAACTGAGGGGTCCGAAATGAACTCAACGACTCCCTATCCTGCGTTTCGTGCAACACGGAGCATCCGGTTCACGATGGTGCACGTCGTGTGCTCCGTCGTCTTGCTGAACCTCATTGCCACGTCACTTTCGGCTTCTCAAGATCCGCTGAAGTCGAAGTTCGGGGGCAAGCTGAAATCCGTCGTCGAAGCGAGCGATGCGATCGTCGGTATTGCGATCAAAGACCTCAACAGCGGCGACGAGTTCGTGCTCAACGGTGATGAGATCTTCCCCCAGGCAAGCTCGATCAAGATCCACATTCTCTCGGAGCTCTATCGCCAGGCGGAGGCCGGCAAGTTCCGGCTCAGCGACATTCGCTCGCTCCCGCGATCCGCGAAGGTAGGGGGGAGTGGAGTGTTGGCTGAGCTGGGCGAGAACAGCGTGTCGATGAGCATTCGCGACTACGCCGTGCTGATGATTGTCCTGAGTGACAATACCGCCACAAACCTCCTGATTGATCTGGTCGGTATGGAAAATGTCAACAAGCATCTTCAGGTGCTCGGTGCCACGAAAACGAAGCTGCAGCGCGTCATGATGGATGTGAAGGCGGCAGCAGCAGGGCGGGAAAACATCGGCACGCCGCGTGAAGTGATGACGGTTCTCGAGAAGCTCTACCGGGGCGAGATTGTGAACAAGAAAGCATGCGACGACATGCTTTCGATTCTCCGGAAACCGAAGGAAGGAGCGCTCCGGGCAGGCGTCCCCGGCGCCGTGGGGGTTGCCAACAAGGAGGGGGAAGTCGAAGGAACCCGATGCGATGTCGGTATCGTCTATCTCCCGGATTCGCCGTACATCATCTGCGTGATGACGAAGCTTCTGCTTAACGATGCAGACGGTCCGAAGATCATCACCGAGGTCTCCCGGACCGCCTATCAGTACTTCGAGCGGAAGGCAAATTCCAACCAGTACGGCCGGAGGATCCCCAAGTAGCATCCCTCTCCTGTACATTTTGAGCCCCGTGTGCTGAGTTACCCGGAATCGACGGCACGGGGCTCAGCGTTGTACAGAGATCTGATTGGTTCTGCGGCGATTTTTCAGTACTTTGAGCTGAAATGAAGAGCGTGAGCGACACAACGGTTGTTGTTGCGATGAGCGGGGGTGTGGATTCGTCCGTCACCGCGGCTCTGTTAGCAGAGCAGGGATACCGCGTTGTCGGTATGACGATGAAGACGTACGATTTTGACGAAGTGGGGGGGAATGTAACGAACGAGACGAGCTGCTGCGGTCTGGGGGCGATGAACGACGCACGCACGGTAGCCGCGAAGATTGGAATCCCGCACTACGTGGTTGATTTCCGGGAGGCGTTCGGACGGGAAGTGATCGACAACTTTGTCCAGGAGTACCTCCGGGGGCGAACTCCCAATCCGTGTATCATCTGCAATAGGGAAATCAAGTGGGGGGAGCTCCTCCGCAAAGCAGAGGCACTGGGTGCGGACTACGTTGCCACAGGACACTACGCCCGCGTCCGGTTCGATTCAACCAAAAACCGCTATGTTGTGTCTAAGGCAAAGAACGAGGGAAAAGACCAGTCCTATGCTCTGTGGGCTCTCTCGCAAGCGGCGCTGAGAAAGACCTTGTTCCCGCTCGGGCACATGGACAAGCAGGATGTGCGGGCGCTTGCACAGAAATTCGGATTGCGAAATGCGGACAAGCAAGAGAGCTTCGAGATTTGCTTCGTTGCGGACCACGACTATGAGCGCTTCTTGCGTGAGCGAGTACCTGAGCTGGAGAGCAAAACCGGGGCAGGCGACATCGTGTTGGAGGGAAAGGTCGTTGGCAAGCACCGCGGATACCCCTTCTATACCATCGGCCAGCGCAAAGGAATCGGAGCGTACGGCAAGCCGATGTACGTGACGGAAATCGACAGTACATCAAACACCGTCCACATTGGTACGGGGCGAGACCTCTTTCATTCGGGCCTTCGGGCTCACAGCCTGAATCTGGTCGGTCGTGCGGAGCTGCGGGAAGGGACGGCCGTGCAGGCGAAGGTCCGATACAAGGATGACGCGACACCGGCTAGGGTCTTCCCGGAAACCGATGGTCAATTCCGCGTGCTCTTCGAAGAGCCCAAACGAGCCATTACTCCCGGCCAGTCGGTCGTGCTTTACGAAGGCGACGACCTCATCGCTGGGGGTGTTATTGAGGGCGTGCTCGGCTAGGTTGGACCTTTCAACTGAAAGACCGGCTCAGTCCCAATCGGGGGCTTTGTCGTTCCTGCAGCTGGAACCGGAGCATTTTCGGGCCTTTTTCGGCTCCAGATGAAGCTTCCCTGCAAGCAACCGAGAAACTTTCCGCCTTGGCAATCGTTTATACCACAGACGCTCGTGAAACAGACTGCTGACGACTTCCAGCTGGTTGAGGCCTTTCGGAGTGGCGACGAACGGGCGTTTGAGCAGATCATCCGTCGCTATCAGCGTCAGGTAGCGAACATCATCTATCTGACCCTGGGAAGCAGGGAAGAGATCGAAGACCTCAGTCAGGAAGTCTTCATCCGCGTCTACAAGTCACTGGACCGATTTGAATTCGATGCCTCGCTGTATTCCTGGATCTACCGGATCGCGGTGAATCTGTGCATCGATGAGATCCGGCGGCGGAAGATCCGCAAGGCGGTTTCGCTGGAGTTCTTTACCGAGAGGAGATTGGAGGAGGAAAAGAAATCCAAAGACAAGGCCACGGCTGCAGATCCGCTCCTTAGGGAAGAGAAGCAGCAGGTGATTGTCGACGCGCTTCAGAAACTGTCACCGGGTCACAGAGCGGTTCTTCTGCTCAGAGAGTACGAGGATCTCTCGTACGTGGAGATTGCCAGAACGTTACATATTTCACCGCAGGCGGTGAAATCACGAATCTTCAGGGCTCGCGAAGAGCTCAGAACATTATTGAAAGGATATTTCAAGGAGCGAACATGAACCATCGAACAATCGAACGGTTACTGTCGCCCTATATTGACGAAGAGCTGCTGGAGCCTCAGCGGAGCGAAGTCTCCGAGCATCTCCGTGTTTGCGCATCGTGTGCCGGACGGCTGGAGGAGCTGCGAACGATACGGCGGCAGATACAGGAAGCGGCCGATGCCGCTCTCCCGGATAACTTCGCGTACTCAGTCTTGCGCGCTGCCCGGATGGAGCAGGAGAGTGCACTCCGCTGGCTTGGGGCAGAGCGTTTTGCGCGGGATGTGGTCCTCGGTCTATCGGTGATTGTGATCTGTCTGATCGGTCTTGGGACCGTCCTCAAGACTGAGCCTCCGGTTCGGGTTGACCGCTATCTCGCTGCTGAGCCGGCGGATTCGCTCACCCAACGGGTTCTCGGGCAGGAGGGCGAAATTTCAAAAGATGACATCGTTTACGCGGCAGTTATGAGATAAGGCAGATGAGAGTATGGAACTGAAAACAAAGACCTTCGTCTTTATTCTTGTGAGTTTCCTCCTCGGCGGGATCGCCGGTGGCTTCATCGGAAGAACCTATTTTGCGAGTCAGCCCAACATGCATCGACCGTCCCGAGCCGATGTTCAGGAGCAATTCGCTGAGCGTTTGCAGTTGACTCCGGAGCAGGCGACTCAAGTGGATTCCATCTTTGAAGCGTATCGGAAGAATTTTGGCGATTTCCAGAAGCAGTACTGGCAGACGTTTCGCTTCAAGCGCGACACCCTCAGACTTGAGATCAGGAGGTTGCTGAGCGAGGAACAGAACAAGTTGTACGAAGGGTACATCAAAGAAATGGAGGAGCGGGAAGGGAGAAGGCGTGGGGGGCGTGAGAGGTAGGCACCCTCAGGTCGTGTCCTGATTCTCGGGGCGGGGGGAGAACTGGTTGAACAGATTGAGTGTTGATGGAGAATACAATAATAAGGAGCAGCGTTTCATGAAAAAGCGATTCATCATTATCGGAGTAGTGATCGTCGCAGGGGCCGCGTTGGGATATTATCTCCTTGGAAATAATCAGGGGGCTGAGCCTGTGCAAATCGGACAGGTAGTGCGCACCGTGAAGATTGAGCGGGGAGATCTCGACCTCACCGTTTCGTCAAACGGCGTCGTCCAGCCGATCCACAAAGTCGAGATTCGTTCGAAGGCAAGCGGACAAATCCTTGAGATGAATTTTGAGGAAGGATCGTATGTTAGGAAAGGCGATTTGCTCGTCGCGCTCGACCAAACGCAGACGAAGAACGATTACGAGCAGGCGAAGGCCGATCTCGCGTCAGCGGAGCAATCACTGAGACAGGCGGAGAACAACGCCAATCGATCCAAGGAACTGCATGAGAAAGGGCTGATTTCAGACCAGGAACGGGATCAGTCGAAGCTCGACCTCGTGAAGGCGCAATCGCAGCTCGTCAGGGCGACGGCGGCGCTTTCCAGTGCTGACGAGAGGTTGCGCGACACGCGAATTCTCGCACCGATCAGCGGCATCATACTGTCCAGAAACGTTGATCTCGGACAAATCATCTCGTCTGCCATTTCCAACGTGGGTGGTGGATCCGTGCTCGCTACTGTAGCCGATATGCAGGAGGTGTACGTCATAACAAACGTCGACGAAGTGGACATCGGGAGGGTGAAGGAAGGGCAGACTGCGAAGGTAATTGCCGACGCTTATCCGGAAGACACATTCACTGGGGAAGTCCTTCGTGTCGCGCCACTTGGTAAGACTCAACAGAATGTTACGACGTTCAACGTTGTTGTTCTGGTAAAGAACATCGGGGGAAAACTCAAGGCGGGTATGAGCGCATCGGTGGACATCGAGATCTTCCGGCGTCAGAACGTCGTGCTCGTTCCGAATGAGGCCCTTAAAGATCCCCGGTCCGAGCAGGGCAGGGCTCTCCTTGCGTCTCTGAAAGGCGATTCGGTACAGACGACTCAGACCGTCGCCCAGAAAGAGGAGACCAAGGATGCAAAACCGGAAAAGGAATTGAGCATCGATGAGCTCCGGCAGAAGATGCAGAATGCGGCCTCTCAAGAAGAACGCGACAGGTTGAGGCAACTGATGCGCGAGCGTTTCGAGAGAATGTCGCCCGAGGAGCGGCAACGGATGTTCGCACAGTTCCAGCAACGAATGGGGGGCGCACAGGGTGGGCAACCCGGTGGGGGCGGGATGATGGGAGGAGGAGGAGGAGATAGAGGTCGGCGGCAATCCCAGGTGGGAAGTGTGGACGACGTGAAGCGGCGCGTTGTGGTGGTCAGAGAGGGTGACGGGTTTGTCCCCCGTCAGATCACAGTCGGCCCCAGCAACTTCGAGTATTCGGAAGTGCTCCGAGGGCTCAATGAGGGGGATGAGATTCAGATCACGAGCATTTCGCGGGCCAGGCTCGCTCAAGAGCAAATGAACGAGCGGATGAGGAGCATGGGCGGAATCAGTGGAATGACCGGTGGCGGACGGACGCCAGGTGTTGCTGGTGGAGGAAGACGATAAGGGGAATGCCATGAATTTCAAAGAGAGCTTTCTCACCGCCCTTTCTGCGCTCGTTGCAAACAAACTGCGCGCCTTGCTGACGATGCTTGGCATCATCATCGGCGTGTCTGCGGTTATTACGATGATAGCCATCGGGGAAGGTGCGCAGAAGGCCGTCATCGAGCGCATTCAATCGATGGGAACAAACCTTCTCTTCATCTCACCCGGAGCGGCTCGCACCGGCGGGATGACGGTGGTGCAATTCGGCACAAGCGTGAGGATGAAGAACAGCGACGGTGAAGCTATCCAGGAAAAGTCGTCGGCTGTGGAAGCGATCGTTCCCGAGTTAAATCGCAACGCGCAGGTGAAGTACGAGAATCGGAACTGGAATACCAGAATCATCGGTACAACACCGGAGTACGAAGAAGTCAGAAATTTCAGAGCTGCCTACGGCCGATATTTCAACCGCGCCGAAGAACGAGGAGTTGCGACCGTTTGTGTTATCGGTCAAAACATTGTCGAGAATCTCTTCCCGAGCTCTGACCCGATCGGGAAGCGGGTCCGGATCAACGGCGTCAATTTCGAGGTGATCGGCGTTCTCGAGTCAAAGGGCCAAAGCGGTTGGCAGAATCCTGACGACCAGATCATCGTCCCTCTTGCGACGGCACAGCGGCGGCTCTTTGGTGTTGACTACCTTTCCCAGATGACAGCGAAGGTTGTCAGCGACAAGAGAATGGACGAAGCGTTCTACGACATCGAGCGTATTCTCCGCCGCGAGCACAAGCTTCGGGAAGATCAGGACAACGATTTCACGATCCGTAATCAGGCGGATATCATCGCCACCTTCCAGGAAACACAAGAGACTTTTACGTTTCTCCTTGCCGGCATTGCCGCTGTTTCGCTTCTCGTGGGGGGAATCGGTATCATGAATATCATGATCGTGTCGGTGACCGAACGGACGAGAGAAATCGGCGTTCGCAAGGCCATCGGCGCACGACGGCGCGACATCATGTGGCAGTTCCTCATTGAGTCCGTCGTCATGAGTGTGACGGGCGGTTTCATTGGTATCGGAGTGGGGATGCTTGCGGCATACCTGATCACAACATATGGGAACCTCTCGCCGATCATCTCAATGAACTCGATCGTGATCAGCTTCATCTTCGCATCGCTCGTCGGCATCTTCTTCGGTATCTATCCTGCGTGGAAGGCAGCGATGTCGAACGTTATCGACGCGCTCCGATATGAATAGGTGGTGGAAGCACCGGAAAAAAGCTCTTGGAGGTAGCGTGGCACGTCTCATGAAATACAAAAAGGCATTGATTGTCGCCGCCCCATTGGCGGTGGTGGTCCTGATCATTGTGCTCGCATCGTCCCGGCCTCAGGAGAGGCAACGACGACCAGTTGGGTCAAATCCCCGGTCCGGAGAAATGCGCATGCCAGTCCGTGGCGTGGTGATCACGCCGCGGGAGCTGGACAACAAGATCCTGGCAACTGGAAACGTGCTCGCTACCGAGGAGGTTGAACTGCGGACCGAGACATCGGGCAAGGTGACAGAGATCCGGTTGAAAGAAGGGAGCCATGTGCAGAAAGGCGACCTCCTGGTCAAGATCAACGACAGCGAGCTGAGAGCGCAGCTGGAAAAAGCGGAATCGCGCAAGAGACTGCTTGAGGACAAGGAACTGCGTCAGAGAAGGCTGAGGGAGGTGAATGGGATCAGTCAGGAACAATACGATGAAAGCCTCAACGAGCTGAACTCCGTCAGGGCAGAGGTGAATCTGCTGAATGCCCAACTCGCCAAGACCGAAATCCGTGCGCCCTTCAGCGGCGTGGTCGGTCTGCGGTACATCAGCGAGGGGAGCTACATCTCGCCCACTACTCTGGTTGCCAGCCTCCACGATATCAGCTCCGTCAAGATCGAATTCTCTATCCCCGAGAAATACACCGGTCTCGTTCAGAAGGGAAACAAGATCCGATTTACGCTCGAGGGTTCGAGCAGGCAGCACGAGGGGACGATCTATGCCATCGAGCCGAAGGTCGACCCTGTTACTCGGACTCTGAAAATGAGGGCAATTGCACGGAACGAGCGTGAACTCATCTTACCAGGCTCGTTTGCGAAGATCGAATTGCTGCTCAGAAAAGAAGCCAATGCTGTGCTTGTTCCGAGCTATGCCATCATCCCCGATTTGCAGGGGCAGAGGGTCTACGTGGCAAGGAACGGAAAGGCAGCTCTCGTCAACGTCGAGACCGGGATCAGAACAGAGGAACAGATTCAGGTCATCAAGGGGTTGCAGGCGAACGATACCCTCATCACAACGGGTCTGTTGCAGCTGCGTCCCGGTGTGCCGGTTTCGATAACGGTTGAATAGTGATCGACGAATCCTTGTCTTCCCAATTCTTCATCAAATTATGACACTCTCTTCGGTTTTCATTAATCGGCCCGTTCTGGCGAGTGTTTGCGGGATACTGATCGTTCTCTTTGGAGCAATCGGTTTCACCTTCCTGGGCGTACGCGAGTACCCCGCAGTGGATCCGGCTGTGGTGAACGTTTCCACCAGCTATCGAGGGTCAAACGCCGATGTGATCGAGACCCAGATCACAGAGCCCCTGGAGGCGTCCATCAACGGCATCGCGGGCATACGGACGCTTACATCGTCGAGCAGCGACGGGAGCAGCAGGATCACGGTGGAGTTCGAGCTCGGTGTTGACATGGAGGCAGCCGCCAATGACGTGCGTGACAGGGTCTCACGCGCGATGCGAAGCCTCCCGTCTGATGCCGAACTGCCGATCGTGACGAAGGCCGATGCTGATGCGTCGCCCATTCTCACCGTTGCGCTCCAGAGTTCAACACGGAACCTCCTTCAGCTGACACAAATCGCTGACAACATTTTCAAAGAGCGTCTCCAGACGGTGCCGGGTGTCGCGGATGTCCGGATCTGGGGCGAGAAGCGTTATGCCATGAAGCTCTGGTTGGAGCCCGCGCGGCTTGCAGCGTTCCGCTTGACCCCGGTTGACGTCGTTGCAGCCCTGAACAGGGAGAATATCGAGCTTCCTTCCGGCAGGATTGAAGGGCGTTCAACGGAGCTCACCATCAGAACCATCGGCCGACTGCGTGAGGCAAGCGAATTCAACAATCTTATCATCAAGGAAGAAGGCGGGCGGGTAATCCGTCTTGGCGACGTCGGCTATGCAGCGCTGGGTGAGGAGAATGAGCGGAGTATCATGAGAGGAAAAGGCGGAGTGCCCCAGGTAGGTGTTGTGGTCACACCGCAGCCGGGGGCGAATCATATCGCCATCGCTGACGAGGTCTACAAGCGCGTGGACCAGATCCTGAAGGACCTGCCGGCCGACATTTCGGTGAATCCGATATTTGACGTCACAAGGTCAATTCGCACAGCGATCACCGAAGTCGAAGAGACAATCCTCATTGCGTTTTCCCTCGTTGTGCTCGTCATCTTCTTTTTCCTGCGTGATTGGAGAACGACACTGATACCGGTCGTCGCCATTCCCATTTCTCTGATCGGCTCATTCTTCATGATGTACCTGGCGAATTTCTCCATTAACATTCTGACGCTGCTTGGCATTGTGCTCGCAACGGGTCTGGTAGTGGATGACGCCATCGTGGTGCTAGAGAACATCTACCAGAAACTCGAGCGCGGATACGATCCGATCGAGGCAGGACACAGGGGTTCCAAGGAGATCTTCTTCGCTATCATCTCAACCACGATCACCCTTGCGGCAGTCTTCTTGCCCATCATTTTCCTTCAAGGATTGGTGGGGAGGTTGTTCCGGGAATTCGGTGTGGTCGTGGCCGGAGCGGTCGTGATTTCCGCGTTTGTCTCCCTGACTCTCACACCGATGATGAGCGCGAGGTGGCTCAGGAGAGCCGAGGAGGAGAACTGGTTCTATCGAAAGACGGAGGGCTTCTTCCGCCAGTTGACCGACCGATACAATCATTCGCTGAAGATCTTCATAAGGAGGCGATGGATTGCAGTAGCGATCATGGCCGCGTCTCTGGCAATTATTTTCGGCGTTGGGGCATTCCTCCCATCTGAGCTGGCACCCATGGAGGATCGCTCCCGACTCTCCATTCAGAATACTGCACCGGAGGGTGCAACGTTCGAGTACATGGACGGTTACATGAATCAGCTACTGTTCGCGATCGAGAGCACCGTGCCTGAACAGAATGGTGTCTGGGCGGTGATCGGGGGAGGGGGAGGGGGCGGGAGCAGCGGGGCCAACAGCGGTTTCCTCCGCGTATCGCTGAAAGCTCCCGGCGAGCGCGACCGGTCGCAGCAGGAGATCGCGGATGGGCTGACGCGGTTCGTCCAGCAGTTTTCTGAGGCACGCGCGTTCGTGACGCAGGAGCAGACCGTTGGTGTCGGTCGCCGTGGTGGGCTGCCTGTGCAATATGTGATACAGGCTCCCGACATCGAGAGATTGAGAGAGGTGCTGCCGAAGTTCCTCGATGAAGTACGGGAAAACGGCGCATTCCAGATGTTCGATGTGAACCTCAAGTTCAACAAGCCCGAGCTTCGACTGGAGATCGACCGCGAAAAGGCCAAGGCTCTCGGGGTCTCGATGATGGACGTCGCACAAACGCTCCAGCTCTATTTCAGCGGCCAGCGGGCCGGATACTTCGTCATGGACGGCAAGCAATACCAGATCATCAGCCTTGCGACTCGTGACAATCGGGACGAACCATTGGATCTGCGGTCTCTCTATGTGAGAAACAATAAGGGGGAGCTCATCCAACTGGACAATATGGTCCGCCTCACCGAAGAAAGTGCCACTCCGCAGAGGTACCGATATGATCGGTACATTTCCGCAACGGTGTCCGCCGGTCTGGCTCCCGGCGTCACGCTGGGTGACGGTATCAAAGCGATGGATCAGATTGCCAAGGACGTTCTTGATGAGTCGTTTCGAACGGCTCTTGCCGGTGCGTCACGAGATTTCGCCGAAAGCTCATCCAGCCTGTTCTTCGCTTTCCTGCTGGCCTTGGTGTTGATCTACCTCGTGCTTGCCGCCCAGTTCGAGAGTTTCAGGGATCCCTTCATCACGATGTTTACAGTTCCACTAGCTCTTGCCGGCGCAATCCTTTCGCTCTGGTTGTTTGGCCAAACGCTCAACATCTTCAGCCAGATCGGCGTTATCGCACTCGTCGGCATCGTGACCAAGAACGGTATTCTGATCGTCGAGTTCGGTAATCAGCGGCAGCGTGCTGGTTTGCCGATCAAGGAAGCCGTCATCGAAGCCGCCACCTTGCGCCTGCGGCCTATCTTGATGACAAGCCTCGCGACTATGCTCGGCGCCTTGCCGATTGCCTTGGCTCTTGGAGCCAGTGCGCAAAGCCGCGTGTCGATGGGCATTGTTGTTATCGGCGGCCTGCTATTCTCGCTCGTCCTTACTCTGTACGTCGTTCCCGCTCTCTACACCTATCTCTCGACCGAGAAGAGGAGGGTCGTCCAGCCCCCGAAGCATCGGGAGGAGGAGCAGAAGCTCGTCCCAGAGGAAGTCTTGGCGAAGTAGGCAAAGCAGAGGCTCCACCTGAAGCGACGCGTCTTCACAGAGGGCGCGTCGCTTCTGCTTTTGTTGGCTGTATACCCCCTTTCTTGATTAAGGCCTGTCCCTTTCCTATATTGGCTCGTCGGATCAAAGCAGACTCACATCCTCACCTTGGTGGAATTCTATGAGCAAAGACAGAATCAAGAGCCTGAAGGACCTCAGGTCCAAAGGGCTCCTTGGCGGGGGACAGTCCCGTATTGATGAGCAACACAAGAAAGGCAAGCTCACAGCCCGTGAGCGCATCGATCTGCTTCTGGACTCCGGAAGTTTTGAGGAGATCGGTATGCTTGTTCAACATCGGTCAAGTGATTTCGGCCTCGACAGGCAGAAATTCCTGGGAGATGGCGTCGTGACCGGACGGGGAAGAATCGGGGGAAGAGATGTCGTAGTGTTTAGTCAGGATTTCACGATCTTCGGCGGGTCTCTCTCAGAGGCACATGCGGAGAAGATCTGCAAGATTATGGATCTTGCTCTCAAGCTCGGAGTTCCTGTCGTTGGGTTGAACGACTCCGGCGGCGCACGGATACAGGAGGGGGTGGTGAGCCTGGGTGGCTACGCTGACATTTTCCTGCGCAATACGCTTGCTTCCGGTGTTGTGCCGCAGATCTCCGCGGTGCTGGGGCCTTGTGCTGGAGGGGCTGTGTACTCGCCGGCGATCACGGATTTCGTATTTATGGTGAAAACCACAAGCTACATGTTTGTAACTGGCCCTAACGTCGTCAAGACTGTTACGCACGAGGATGTGACCTTTGAAGAGCTGGGTGGGGCAATGACACATGCGACGAAGAGCGGCGTGGCTCATTTTGCCTACGACAGCGAGGTGGAACTCCTGCAGGGGATTCGGAAGCTGGTCTCCTTCCTGCCGCCGAACAATATCGATGATCCGCCGCGCTCTCAGCCCGGTGACGATCCCAACAGGATGGACGAGAGCCTTGATTCGATCGTACCCGAAAACCCGAACAAGCCGTACGATATGAAGGATGTGATCCGGCGGATCGTTGACACCGGAGATTTCTTTGAGGTGCAGGAGCTCTATGCCCAGAACCTGATCGTCGGGTTTGCCCGCCTGGATGGATATCCCATCGGTATCGTCGCCAACCAGCCGTCGGTTCTCGCTGGCGTGTTGGACATCGATGCGTCACTCAAGGGCGCGAGGTTTGTTCGGTTCTGTGACGCGTTCAATGTTCCGCTGCTCGTTTTCGAAGATGTGCCGGGCTTCCTGCCGGGGACAGACCAGGAATGGCGGGGGATCATCAAACACGGGGCCAAGCTCCTCTACGCCTTCTGCGAAGCGACCGTGCCCCGCGTGACGGTCATTACCCGGAAGGCGTACGGCGGCGCGTACGATGTTATGAATTCCAAGCATATCCGGGGAGACGTGAATTTCGCCTGGCCGTCGGCGGAGATCGCGGTGATGGGTCCGAAAGGCGCGGTCGAGATCATCTTCCGGAAAGAGATCGAGCAAGCCGCCGACAAAGAGCAGGCAATCGAGCAGAAGGTGAATGAATACCGGGAGAAGTTCGCTAACCCCTATATCGCGGCAGAGCGAGGATATATCGATGAAGTGATACTCCCGTCTGAGACTCGCCCCAAACTCATCAGTGCCCTCCGTTTCCTTGAGAACAAAGTCGACTCCAATCCAAAGAAGAAACACGGCAACATACCACTCTAACACCTTCATGCAAGCTCCGTGATCGCGAACACATGACTGCGATCAAGGTTTTCTGCGTCACCTACCTTCGCGCTCATTCTTGGTATCGTGTATGCGGCGGAGGGATCATGTCTCCGGTCAGGGAGAGTGCCGTTTCCGTCGAGAGAATGATTGTGTGGAACAACTGTCGGGGGGCGCATATGAAAGACGATGTCGTATTTCTTGGAGAGCAACCCTGTCCGAGGCCTTATGACAGCGAAAGGGTCCCCATCTACCGGGTCATCAGGAAAGACCACCCATACTTCGGCCAGATCTTCACGGAGCAACAAGTCCTGCTTTCAGGACTGTACTTCTCCGGTCTGGCGCCGCGTGCGCGTAATAATTTCAATGGGTTCCCTGTGGTCAATTCAAACAATGCTTGATTTTTTCTTGCTATCGGCTTATCTTTGTTGAAAATGACTTCAGCAGCACAGCGAGGGTTCATGAAGCGACTTGTACTGTGTGTTTTCTGTTTCATCGGCCTGAGTTGCTCCAGTGACCGTTCTGCGCGGACGGAAGGCATATTCGCCCGCATGGAGGAAGTTGCAAGAAAGGACTCGACTTCTCTTCTTTCGCCTTACGCATCTTCATCCATCGACTCACTCTCCTCACTTCGTCCACCGGACACAGCGTCGGCAGGCGGTGGCCAGGATTTGGCTGTTGTCGATGCTGCCGTTGTTGCCGATTCGCTCAGTGATGAGTCTGTCCTGATCGCCCAGAAGCTTGAACGGGCCCGGCAGCACTACCTCGCTGCTCTCAACGCACAAGAGGCGAGTGATTCGACCCTCTCCGAGCACGAATTCGAACTTGCCATCAGCACTCTGGACGAGCTGAGCTACTTCCCCGACATCGATTCGAACAAGGATTTCACTGATCTCAGCCAGAGCGTCATCGACGACTACGAGAAGTATATTCGATCCATCGACGAGCTGGGACCTGAGGCTTCGATCTTTGCGCTGCGTGAGAAACTCAACGCCGCGATCGAAAAACCGGCTCCCGCTGACACAGAGATCCCCAAGTATGATGTTGAAGGCACACTGGTTCCCTTGCCGTTCAACGAATATGTGGAACGGGCAATTAGCTTCTTCATGAACAAAGGAAGAGAGCACTTCGTCCGCTGGATGTATCTTTCCGGCAAGTATTTCCCGATAATGCGCAAGATTTTCGCCGAGGAAGGGGTCCCTGAAGAGCTCGTCTTTCTCAGCATGCCGGAGAGCGGGCTCCGTCCCGACGCCAGATCCTGGGCGAAGGCGGTTGGGCTGTGGCAGTTCATGAAGGGCACGGGGTCGCTATACGGGCTCCGGATGAACTTCTGGTACGATGAGCGGCGTGACTTCGAGAAATCTACGCGCGCGGCTGCACGGCATATGATGGACCTTTTTTCGGAGCTCGGCGATTGGAACCTGGTCCTCGCATCGTACAATGCGGGAGCGGGCAGAGTCTATCGTGCCATGCGTCGAACCGGGAAAACCGACTTCTGGGAGCTCAGGAAGTATTTGCCAAAACAGACGAGGAACTACGTGCCTCAATACATCGCCGTTGCAAGGATGGCGATGGATCCCGAGGCGTACGGATTTACCGATCTGGAGATCGCAGAGCCGCTGAGGTTCGAAACCGTTGAGATCGACGACTGTGTAGATCTGCGAGTCCTGGCGCAGTGCGCGCAAACCGACGTGGCGACCCTGCGGGAGCTGAACCCTGAGCTTCTCCGGCCCCATACGCCGCCGGGCGTTACGGGATATCGGCTGAGAATCCCCGAGGGCAAGACCGAGCTCTTTGCTGAAAACTTCGCCGGAATTCCTCCCGATCAGAAGAAACAATGGGTAGTCCACAGGGTTGGCAAAAGCGAGACGCTTTCTGGTATCGCTCGCCGGTACGGCTTGACGACGGCGGTCCTCAAGGAAGTCAACAATATCCGGTCGGAGCGAAGGCTCTCTGTCGGCGCTACGCTCGCTATCCCAGTTTCGCCCGACGAAGTGGCCAGCGCAAGGGTCCCGTTCGACTACGACAAAGATGTCAAGCGAGTCACATTCGGAAAAGGCAAGGAAGCGGCGTTGGCGGCGGCTCGAGTCGACGCGACGAGTGGCAGGAGTTCTGGGTCGGCGCCACGGAATCCGAAGGGCAAAGAGCGGTTGATCTACACTGTGAAAAGAGGGGATACGATAGGACACATCGCTGAGTGGTACCGGGTCCGGGCGAGCGACATCCGGAATTGGAACGACATTGCCTACGGCAGCTACATTCACCCGGATCAGGAGCTCACGATATATGTAGATCAGGGCAAAGGCGATCAGTTCCGCCGGATCGATGAGATGGCGTTTGAGCAAAAGGAAGAGTTGAAGAGGAGGGAAGTGGCGAGCGGTACCGCCCCGGCATCCCGGCCGTCAGCGAGAACCGGCGAAAGCGGTCAGATTTGGGTTCAGTACACTGTGCAGGAAGGGGACGCGCTTGTAACGATCGCCCGGGAGTATGGCGTGAGCGTTAATGATCTCAAGCGCTGGAACGGGCTAAGGGGGGATAAGATCGTGATAGGCCAGAGACTTGAGATCTTCAGCGAGCCAGAAGAGAAAACGCGTATCATTCCGACCGAAAGGCCGGCACCGATCTCCGGTCCTTCGACAGCGCCACAGGGATCACCACCCAATGATGAACGGATCCACCGGGTGAAGAAAGGGGAGACCCTCTCCAGGATCGCCAGAAGCTACGGCATCACAGTAAGCGAACTGATGAAGCACAACAAGCTGACCTCCTCGAAGATCAAGATTAACCAGACTCTCAAGATCCCGACATCTTCGGGCTCGACCTCAAGCGCCGTGCAGTATCACGAGGTCCGAAGCGGCGACTCGCTGTGGAAGATCTCCAGGATGTATGGCGTGAGCATTGGTGACCTTGAAGCCAACAACGACGTGTCCGACGTGCTCCGCCCGGGTGACAGACTGGTTATACCCTCCAAAGACTGAAAGCACTCCACGACTCCGTCCATCACCACGGCCCCCCACGATCCTGCACCTCAGTTTCGGTGCGACACACTCTCTGCGCTCAAGAGAGGGATTTAGGGTACGTTCGAAAGTACGATCAAGGTACGCAACCGCGCACAAGCCTGTTCCCGAACTCATCCCCCTGAGGGTGTATAGAAAGCCCTTTTTGTCACTCTGAGGGGAGCAAAGAGGATCATTTTCTAGTTGAGATTCTTCTCCGCCTTCCGCGAAGCAGATGGTGGACGGGTCGGCGGATCAGAGACAGATGTGCTTTTAAGGCCCCAAGATTTTCTCGAGCCGCATCGCCATCGGCAATCTCAATCCGGCCGAGCGCAAGATCTTCTCTTGAGAGAGCAAGCCGTACGGAGTTCCATCGTACAAAGCCCTGCCCTGATGCAGAACGATCACCCTTGTCGCGAGCGTGAGGAACAAGTCCAAATCGTGGGATACAACGAGAAATCCTCTCCTCTTCTCCCGAAGCCGGTCGATCATCATCCGGAGAATCCGCTGCTCGACCTGTGACAGGCCGGAACTCGGTTCGTCGAACGCGAGGAAAGGGGAGCCCGAGGCAATTGCGCTGGCGGTGGTGAGCAGCTTTCGCTGGGCTGGAGGTAAGTCATAGGGATGAGAATGAGCAAGGGTTCGGAGCTCACACAACGTTAGCGCTTCTTCGACAAGAGTTTCCCGATCAGGGCGCCTGAGGTTGCGGGGAGCGAATTCAACCTCAGCTCGCACGGTGGAAGCGAAAAGCTGGTCTGCAGGATTTTGGAATGTCACGCAGACCTGCGCGGCCATAATTGACGTAGTGGTGACGGATGTATCCAGCCCCGCGACGACAACACGTCCGGATGATGGCTTCAGAATTCCGTTGAGCAACTTCAGCAGCGTGCTCTTGCCCGCCCCGTTTTGCCCAACGATCAAGAGGAACTCGCCGGCCGACACGCGGAACGAGACATCCCTTAACACCGGCAACCCGGGCTGGTAGGCAAAGGTGACGTTTTGAAATTCTGCACTCATACTATTCCCAATCGTCCGGCAAGGCGTTGGTGTGGCGACCCAGGCTGTTCCTTCGCTGTCTTGATGAGAGTCCTTACTCTGCGCCAGCTTGCTGCTGGCAGGACGGATTCGAAATTCTCCAGCGCGGCCAGAAATTCCCGCGGCGTCCCATCAAAAATCACTCTCCCCTGATCGAGCACGACAATCTGATGAGCCACTCCGAGAGCGAAATCGACATGCGTGTCGGTGACGACGACGGTTGTTTTCTCCCGTAGTGACTTCAGGATCCGGTGGAGCTTGACTCTGGCAGTCAGATCCAGAGCAGTAGTGGGCTCATCGAGCAGCAGGACGCTTGGCTGCGCGGCGAGTATCGTCGCAAGCGCCACTCGCTGTGTCTCGCCTCCCGAGAGGGTTGTCGGATTGCGGTGTGAAAGGTGATCGATCCCAAGCCGTTTCAGCAAGGGCGGGATTCTTTGTCTTATCTCGTGTGAGGGAAGCTCAAGATTATCAAGGGTAAACTGCACCTCGTCGTAGACCGTGTCCCGGATGCCGGAGATCTGGACGCTTGGATCCTGGAGCGCGAGACCTACCAGAGGGAACTGGATGATCTTCGGAAGGGGAGAGAATTTCGCATCCGCGATGGTAATGGATCCCGAGGCAACGACCTGAGAGTGATGTCTTCCGAGGACGCCCGAAAGAACGTGTAGGAGCGTAGTCTTCCCCGCGCCGGTGGGGCCGAGAACTGCACAACAAGATCCTGCAGCCATTCCGACTGAGACCTCGTTGAGGGCAGGAGTTGCTCCGGCTGAGTAGCGAACGGACAATCCTTGTATCTCTAGACGAGCAGCCATCTGAGGACGGAATAGATGATTATGGCGACGGACAACAAAATAACAGCAGCCGTGAGCAAGTTCCGGCTCCGCTGCTCATGGGCGGCAGCCGGCATTGGCACAGGTTTGTGGAGGAAACCCCTTACCTCCAACGCGGTTCCGCGGTCAATGCTCTCGATGATGGAGGAAAGGACCAGCGGTGAAACGACGGAAAACAGCGCTTGTGATCTTGAGAAGATGCCCGCGCGGACAGGCGCGCCACGGGCCTCCTGTGCAACAAACACCTGATGGATTCGGGCGGGAAGCTGGTCAAGGAAATGGAGCGTCAACAGGAGAACGAGGACGAGCTGGGGCGGAAGTCCTTTCTGCTGAAGAAACCGGATGAAGTCCCGCAGCGGTGTCGACGCAAAGAAGAGCAAGATGGAAATGGAGAGAAGAAGCAACCGGACGGCGGTCCTGATGCCGAACATCAATCCTTCTTCGTGGAAATCAAGGGTCGCGATCGTAAGAACGACATCGCCTCCTCGCAGGAAGAGCGCGTTGATGCCCGCGAACAGGAAAACGATTGTGCCACCGTAGAACAGGAATTTGTTGAACGACTTGCTCGCACGCGCAGACTGAGGCCGGTAGCCAGGGAGGAGATACCTGACAAGGATCAGGAGTGTGATGAGAATCAGGTTGATCGACCAGTCAAGCAGGAATGCGCACAGCCAGAGGAGGAGCACCAACGCGAGCTTGGATGAAAGGTCGAGTCGCATACTAGGCCGCGGCTTGGCCCTGCTGAATGTTCGACGCGCCGCGCAGTTGGCCAAGGAGTCTCTTCGGCAGGCCGCGTACGAGGAAGAAGACCAGAAGATACGTGATCAGCTTGTCGGCCGGATCGGATGTGAGGCCTTGATAGAAAACGCTGTCGAGCAGGGAATTGCCCATTGCCCGGAAGTAAAGGACGAGGAAGTCCGTTCCGGACAGCATCACACCGCTGAAGAGGTACGCAGAGATTGGTGCCGACACGATCGCCGCGAGCACTCCCTGGAGAACCCCGCCGATTGCCACGAGGTACCATCGCTTGAACCAGCCTCTTCTCGCCAGGTAGCCGGTGAACGCCCCGATGACGATGACAACAGGAATGAAGAACATCATCGACGGATTGCCGAAGGCCGAGGCGAGGATGTTGGCAAAGCTCCCGCAGATGACCGCCGACCAAGGCCCGACGAGAACAGCAGCCAGCACCGTACCGATCGAGTCGAGGTAGAGCGGGATTTTCAGCAGCGCAGTGATCTGTCCAACGGTCAGGTTCAGAGCGATGCAGAATGCGACGAACGGAAGCGCCGCTCCCGTGAGTTCGTCTGCAATGCGCTGGCGGATCGATCTTTTCATTTGCGATGGAAAAATCAAACGTCGCGCTGAGATGGCTCTGCTCAGCGTCTAGCGGGGAGGTCCCGACCTGAAGCTTGCCGGGACGACAGTGACCGCCTTTGGCGAAGGCACAGATTCACCACCCTGTCGATCCGAGCCGCTTCAGTTCGGAATCTCAAGTTGGGCCGAACGGCTAATTCATCTCACAAACAACAGAACCCGACGGCAGCCGGGTTCTCAGACGACCTCTGCACGGACAATCGGCGATGTCCTTAGACAACCAACGCAGCTGGATTTTCGAGAATCTTCTTGAAGTCCTGCAAGAAGCGCGCTGCGACTGCACCGTCGATGACCCGATGATCGGAAGAAAGCGTTGCTTTCATCGCGTGGCCAACGACGATCTGTCCACTTTTTACGACTGCCTTTTCCGCGATTGATCCGATGGCCAGGATTGCGCCCTCCGGAGGATTGATGATCGCAACGAAATCATCCACGCCGAACATGCCGAGATTGCTGATGGTGAACGTCGCGCCCGTGTACTCTTCCGGCTTGAGCTTTCGCGCCCGCGCGCGGTCGGCAAGGTCCCGCAGCTCGGAGTTGATCTGCGTGATGCTCTTCTGCTCGCAGTTGCGCAGAATAGGAGTGACGAGACCCTCGTCAAGCGCAACGGCGACGCCGATGTGTGTGAAGTGATACTGCCGCATCTTGTCGCCGAGATACGTCGCATTCACCTGAGGATGCTTCATCAGTGCCGCGGACGCCGCCTTGATGATGATGTCTGTGAAGCTCAGCTTCAAACCCGTAACATTGTCGATTTGGTCGCGGAATGCCATCGCTGGTTCCATGTCGATCTCGATGGTGACATAGAAGTGCGGCGCGACGAGCTTGCTTTCTGTCATCCGCTTGGCAATGGTCTTGCGAATCCCCGAGAGTTCGACGTCCTCGGCCGTCCCGGGCACAATCGCGCGGGGTGCGGGACCGGCGGCCGGGATCTCTCCTGATATGACTCCTTCGATGTCGCGCTTGATCACCCGTCCCTGCGGACCGCTTCCCGGCACCCGGCTCAGGTCGATCTTGTTCTGCAGGGCCAGGCGACGGGCTATCGGTGAGGCTTTGGTCTTGCCGTCAGTAGGCTGGACCGCCGCGGCAAGCGCCGGCTTGCCTGATATCGTCGGGGTCGGGGCCGCTGAGGTCTCCATTTTCTTCGCCAGGGCTCCTGGCGGGGCTTCCGAGAGCATGGGGGTGATATCCTCGGTCTCGCA
>Ga0194125_10003862_pt1 | contig 23833 bp, 18 predicted proteins | sample TA2KigC250mmetaG_FD_148626 | JGI IMG/M metagenome (GOLD analysis project Ga0194125, IMG submission 148626) | Freshwater microbial communities from Lake Tanganyika, Tanzania - TA2015034 Kigoma Deep Cast 250m | ecosystem: Environmental > Aquatic > Freshwater > Lake | place: Tanzania: Lake... | reverse complement strand
CTGCACCAGGGCGTCCGTCACTTCGATGATGCTGCCCACCCCCGCCTGGTAGCGCCCCTGGGCCAGGCGCAGGTTTTCCTGGGCCGCTTCCTTGGCCTTGGCCGAAGCCCGGATCACCTCCCGGGCCGTCTGCACGTCCAGGAAATTCTGCTCCACCTCTTTGGCCACGTCCTGGGCCAGCACCTCGGCGCCGGCCAGGGTGGCCCGGAGCTGGGCTCTGGCCTGGTCCACCGAGAACTTGGTCTTGAGGCCTTCAAAGAGGGGGAAGTTCACCCCCACGCCCACCCACCAGTCGGACAGCAGGGGATAGCCGTCACCCTGCCAGCCGTAGGCCGCGGTGCCGGAGAAGGTGGGGAAATAGCCGGAGCGGGCCACCCGGATGGCGGCCCGGTCCCCCTCCTGCTGGTAGCGGTTGCGCAGGACTTCCGGCCGCTGCTTGAGGGCCTGTTCCTTGAGGTCGGCCAGGGTGAGGGTCTTGGGGGGCGCCTCCAGCACGTCTTCCACCGCCGCAAAGGGCCAGCTTTTCAGGCCCATGGCGGTGAGCAGGGAGACCCGGGCCAGGTCCACCAGGTTTTTGGCCCGGAGGAGCGTGGTCTCGGCGTCATAGAGATTGGCTTCCGCCTTGGTGACGTCGATCTTGGCCCGGGTGCCCACGCGGTAGAAACCCTGGGCCTGGCGCAGGATTTCCCGGTTGTTCCGCACGTTTTCCTCTTCCACCCGGACGGCCCGCCCAGCCGCCAGGTAGCCGTAGAAGGCGGTGCGCACCTCCAGCACCACCCGTTGGCGCACGCCGGCCAGGTCCTCACCGGCCTGTTGATAGCCGGCCCGGGAGCCGGCCACGGCGCCGGCGGTTTTCCCGAAGTCGTAGATGAGCTGGGTGAAGTTGAACCGATAAATATAAAAATCCCTGGGTTTGGGGCGCCCCGAGATCGCGCCCGTCACCCCGCTGGGAAAGGCCTGGGACGTCGCCCCCCGCCCGGAGCCGGCGAAGGCGTCGCCGTAATAATAATTGCCGGTGAAACTGGCCTGGGGGAAGTAGCCGGACCGGGAGACGCCGATCTGGGCCTTGGCCGCGGCCCTCCGTTCCTGGGACTCCTTGATGGCGGGGTGCTGCTTCAGGGCCAGTTCGATGGCCTCTTTTTCCGTGAGGCGGCCCTGGGGGGCGGCGGCCAGGCCGGCCAGGGGAAGGAGAAAGACGACACAGACGGCGACCAGGCAGAGATGCAGGAGAATGCGGCCCGTTTGGTGGCGACAACTACTTCCCGTCATGTCAGAACTCCGGTCGCCGGCGGTGATGGTCGGTGGCCTGCTCAAAGGCGTGGGCCACGGTGAAGATCTGCGGTTCGCCCAGGGGAGGGCCCAGGATTTGCAGCCCGATGGGCAGGCCGGCGGCGGAAAAGCCGCAGGGGACCGAAATGCCGGGAATCCCCGCCAGGTTTACGGAAATGGTGAAGATGTCCGAAAGATACATGGTGAGGGGGTCGTCCAGCTTCTCCTCCAGCCGGAAGGCGGGAGTGGGGGCCACCGGCGCGGCCAGCACCGCGCAGCGTTGGAAGGCCGCCTCAAAGTCCCGGCGGATGAGGGTGCGCACCTGGGAGGCCTTGCGGTAATAGGCGTCGTAGTAGCCCGCGGACAGGGTGTAGGTCCCCAGCATGATGCGGCGCCGCACCTCTTCGCCGAAGCCCCGGGTGCGGGTCTGGGCGTACATCTCCCTGAGATTCCCGGCCGGGCCCCGGAAGCCGTACTTCACACCGTCGTACCGGGCCAGGTTGGAGGAGGCCTCGGCCATGGCGACCACGTAATAGACGGCCACGGCGTAGGCGGTGTGGGGCAGGCTGACCTCCACCAGGTCGGCCCCCAGCCCGGCCAGGGTGTTCAGGGCGGCTTTGACCGCGGCCTCCACGTCGGGGTCCACCCCCTCGCCGAAATATTCCCGGGGGACGCCCACCTTCAGGCCGGCGAGGTCCCGCCCCAGGGCCGCCAGGTAGTCGGGCGCCGGCGCGAGCAGCGAGGTGGAGTCCCGGGGGTCGTGTCCGGCGATGGCGTTCAGGAGCAGGGCCGCGTCCCGCACGGTTTTCGTGAGGGGGCCGATCTGGTCCAGGGAGGAGGCGTAGGCCACCAGCCCGAAGCGGGAGACCCGGCCGTAGGTGGGTTTGAGCCCCACCACGCCGCAATGGGAGGCGGGCTGGCGGATGGAGCCGCCGGTGTCCGAACCCAGGGCTGCGGCGCACAGGTCCGCGGCCACCGCCGCGGCCGAGCCGCCGCTGGAGCCGCCGGGGATGCACTCCCGGTTCCAGGGGTTGCGGGTGGGGCCGAAGGCGGAGTGCTCCGTGGAGGAGCCCATGGCGAACTCGTCCATGTTCACCTTCCCCAGGAACACCGCCCCCTCCCGGCGCAGGCGGGCGCACACCGTGGCGTCGTAGGGCGGGACGAAATTTTCCAGGATGCGGGAGGCGCAGGTGGTGCGCAGACCATGCGTGGCCAGGAGGTCCTTGAGGGCCAAAGGCGCGCCGGTCAAGGGGCCGCCTTCCCCCCGGGCCAGGCGGGCCTCCGCCTCCCGGGCCTGGGCCAGGGCTCCGGCCTCGTCCACGGTGATGTAAGCGTTGAGGTCGCCGTCTCGGGCGGCGATGCGGTGGAGATAAGCCTCCGTCAGCTCCACCGGCGACACCCGGCGGCGGGCCAGCAGGGAGGAGACTTCGCTCAGGCTGAGACGGCACAGCTCTTCGGCCATGGCGTCTCCTCAGATCACCCGGGGCACCACGAAGGCGCCCTCTTCCCGGGCCGGGGCGTTGTCCAGGGCCAGGTCCCGGGGCAGGCCCGCCTCCACCCGGTCCTCCCGGAAGGGGGTGGCCACCGGCACCACGTGGGCCATGGGGGGCGTCTCACGGGTGTCCACTTCGGCCAGCTTCCGGACGTAGGCCAGGATATCGTTCAACTGCCGGGTGAAGCGGTCAATCTCTTCGGGCCCCAGGCTGAGCCGGGCCAGTTCGGCCACATGGGCCACCTCGTCGCGCGTCAAGGCCATGGCACAAATCTCTTTACCTGAAAAAATCCGGTGGGGCGAGCCTATACGCCAGCCACCTTCAGGCGGCCGGGGACGGCCGCCCTGCCAGGCACTGCGTCATCCTTCGTTTTGACCCTGAGGGTACGACGGGGCGCAGGAAGGGGGCACGGGGCAGCCGCGAAGATTATCGCCCGCCCGCTCCCCATCGGTGGGGTCAATTTTAACGTTATTATTATAACGGCTCTGGCGGCCGGCGCACTAAAGAATATGCCACGCCTTCTTGCGGTTGCGCAAGGTTTTCGCCGGGAGCGTCCGACGCGACATCAGTCGGAAAAATGGCGGCAGGCGCGGAGGCCCGCCCCACCGGATTCTCAAGAACGTTTTTTCATGGGGAGAGAAAAAACTAAGGAAAAATTGAAATCCTTGCAGGATTTCCGGCCTTGTGATACCACATAATCACGCGTGGCAGCGAGTGGGGTGGAGGCTGACGGCGGTCAGGGGCATGACGGCAAGCAGGGACGCCCAGAAATTGATGTATCCGGCCGGGCTGGTCCGCCCGGACTGGTTGAAGAGGCTCCATCGGGCCGGCTGCGGGCATCCGGGCGGCTCCTTGTCCGCCGGAGAGATCCCGTCGGCCCTTTTTTTCGACGGAACGGGCCTTAATCCCGAAAACAGTTGCGGCCCTTGCGGAGACCGCATGATTCTCGCCAGGGGCCACGCCACCCCGGCCTTGCACCAGATCCTCCGCCGCCTGGACTTCTTTGTCCCGGGGGAAGTTCTGCACCCTGCCTCGGCAGTGAAATCTGCATCGACTGGTCAAAGAGAGATGGCGACGTGAAAGGCAACGACACCGACAACGCGGCAAATCCCACCGGCCGGCGCCTCCGGCCCCGGTTCGTCACCGTCCTGGCGCTGGTGCTCCTGGCGGGTTTCTGGGGGCAGCCGGTCTTTTCGGCCGAGTCCAAAACCTACGAGGCCCTGCGCCTCCTCACCGAGGCCTTCTATGAGATCTCTCAGAAATACGTCTGGCCCAGAGGTGAGGAGGAGATGCTCCGGGGCGCCCTGAGGGGCATGCTCAACTCCCTGGACCCCGACTCCTCCTTCCTTACCCCCGAGGAATACCGGGATTATCAGAAGGGGGAGGGCGGTCCGGAAGCGGAAGCCGGCCTGGAACTGGTGGTCAAGGAGCACCTCCTCGCCGTGGTGGCCGTTCTGGACGGTGGGCCTGCCGCCAAGGCCGGCATCAGGCCGGGGGACCTTTTACTGAAGATCAATGGACAGATGGTGCGCAATCTCACCACCCAAGAGGTGTCGCGGCGTTTTCGGGGCGCGGCGGGGACCGTGGTGAAGGTGCAGGTGATGCGCAACGGCCTGATCAAGCCCTTGGACCTGGCCGTTTCCCTGGCCCCCCTGGCCCGCCCCAAGATCACGGCTCAAGCGGTCAAAGAGGCCTTCATCTACGTCCGCATCCCCTATTTCACGGATGACACGCCGGCCGAACTGGCCACGGTGTTGAAAGACCTGAAACGGCGGCAGCCCCAGCTCAAGGGGTTGATCCTGGACCTGCGCAACAACGCCCGGGGCAGCATGGAACAAGGGGTGCGCACCGCCTCCGTGCTGCTGGGAGACAAGGAAATCGTCAGCACCCGGGGCCGGAAAGGCGGCGGCCAGGTCTCTTACCGGGGGAAGCCCCGGGATCTGGTCCTGGATTACTCCCTGCCCATGGTGGTCCTGGTGGACCAGGGCACGGCCCGGGCGGCGGAGATTGTGGTCGCCGCCCTGCGCCATTATAAGCTGGCCAGCCTGCTGGGGGCCAAGACTTTCGGCCTGTGCGGCATCACCAAGGCCTTCCCCTTAAAAGACGGCTCCGCCCTGGTGATGACTGTGGCCCACTGTTACACCCCCGAAGGCCAGCGCATCACCGGCGTCGGCCTGGAGCCCCAGGAGGCGGGCAAGAAACCGCCGCCCGGCGCCGGGCCGCCGCCGGTGCCGCCGCCCATGGCCGAGGAGGATCCCTGGGTGCAGCAGGCGGTGGAACTGCTCAAAGGCGGTAAGACCTTAACCATGGACTACCCGAAAGGATGACGGCGATGACCCCCGCGCCCCGTCCTCAGTCGGAAACCATCACCCAGCAAACGGACGAAACGGTTGTGACCACCATGTTCAGGCGGACCCAAGGCACCCTCGGGATGTTCCTGGTTATGGGCCTGGCGCTCTTCTGCGCCGGGGCCTTGTTGTTATCCCTCCTCTCAGTCTGCCCGGCTCAGCACCCCGCCGGCCAGGATCCCCGCCAATCCACGGCGACTCCCAACACCTCCGGACGGGGGGAGGACCCGCTCCTGCAAACCTTTTCCCAGGCCCTTTCCCTCATCGAGCAGCATTATGTGGAGCGGAAAACCGCCAAGGATCTGATCTACGGCGCCATCCAGGGGGCCGTGGGCACCCTGGACCCCCATTCCTCCTTCCTCAACCCCGAAGAATTCCGGGAGTTGCAGATTGAAACCAAGGGGAAATTCAGCGGCATCGGCATTGAAATCACCCTCAAAGACCAGGTGTTGACGGTGGTTTCGCCCATCGAGGGCACCCCCGCCTTCCGGGCGGGCTTAAGGGCCGGCGACCAGATCCTCAAGATCAATGGGACGTCCACCAAGAACATCACCCTGACGGAGGCGGTAAAGAAAATCCGTGGACCCAAGGGCTCCAAGGTGACCCTCACCATCAACCGCCAGGGATTCTCCGCGCCGCAGGAATTCGCCATCGTCCGGGAGATCATCCCCATCCGCAGCGTCAAGGCCCGTCTCGTCGAAGGCAATATCGGCTATATCCGCCTGGCCAACTTCCAGGACCAGACGGACCCGGACCTGCGCTTTTACCTGCGCAAATTCAAGCAGAAACTCTCTCCCTGCAAAGGTCTGATTCTGGATCTGCGCAACAATCCGGGAGGGTTGCTCGAGCAGGCGGTGCAAGTGGCGGACGAATTTCTGAACACCGGCCTCATCGTCTACACCCGGGGCCGCGATCCCCACCGCTCCATGCGCTGGTATGCCCGGGGGGGCGGTGAAGGGGAGGACCTCGCCCCTCTCCTAGTGCTCATCAATGAAGGCAGCGCCTCGGCCTCGGAGATCGTCGCCGGGGCCCTCAAGGATCAGAAACGGGCCCTCATCGCGGGCTCCAAGAGCTTCGGCAAGGGCTCAGTGCAGACCATCATCCCCCTGGAGGATGGTTCCGCCATGCGCCTGACCACGGCCCTTTACTACACCCCCAGCGGCCAGACCATCCACGAAAAGGGGATTGTCCCGGATATTGAACTCAAAGAACCGGAACCGCCCAAGGGCAAGACCCTGGAAAAGATCCGGGAAGAGGCCCTGGAGCGGCACATGAAGGGCGAGGGCATCACCGACAAGCCCTGGGACCAGCCCATGACCGCCGCCGATCTGCAGCAGGACCCGGTCCTCAAAAAGGCGGTGGAACTGCTCAGGAAAGGGCTTCCCAAACGAGGGGCGCCGCCGGCGTCGTCTTGAGGCGCGGCGGCCCCCGCTTCCTCATGGCCCAAACCGGGGCGCCCGCGAGGATGAAATCCGGAACAGCCGTCCCCGGCTGTTCTTCTAAAGAGCAGGCGAGGGCGCCTGCTCTGCATTTAGGCAATAGATTTCCACGGCAAAAGTCATATTTGGGAGGCCGCGGCAGGGGCGCCTGCGCCCATGGAGCCGCCGGCCCCCGCGCCGACTATTTCCACCCCGTCATGTTGATCCCATGTCCCGAGCCGCCACCCCTCAGACCCCGCTGGTAGCCATCATCGGCCGGGCCAATGTGGGCAAGTCCACGCTCTTCAACCGTCTCACCCGTTCCACCCAGTCGCTGGTGGACGACCGGCCGGGGGTCACCCGGGACCGTCTCTTCGGGACCGTCACCTGGGAGGACCGCACCTTCCTCCTGGTGGACACGGGCGGCCTCACCGGCGGGGAAGACGAGATGGGCCGGCTGGTGCGCCGCCAGGCCGAGGCCGCGGTGGCCGACGCCGACCTCATCCTCCTGGTGGTGGACGGCAAGGAAGGCCCCCAATCTGGCGACGAGGAGGTGGTCTCCTACCTCAGGGCCACCGGCAAGCCCCTGCTGCTGGTGGTGAACAAGATCGACCACCCCGGCCGGGAAGACCGCCTCCCCGAATTTTACCGCTTCGGCCTGGACCCCCTCTACCCCGTCTCCGCGGTGCACGGTCTGGGCGTGTCCGCCCTGTTGGAGGAGATCGGCCGCCGCCTCCCCCCGGAGCAGCCCTTCCCCGCCGCCCCGCCGGGGCTCCGGGTGGCGGTGCTGGGCCGCCCCAACGTGGGCAAATCCTCCTTCATCAACCGGGTGCTGGGCGAGGAGCGCCTCATCGTCAGCGCCGCGCCCGGCACCACCCGGGACGCCATTGACACACCCCTCACCTATCAGGGGAAGGACTACGTCTTCATCGACACCGCCGGCATCCGGCGGCGCAGCCACGTGGAGGCGGGCCTGGAATACTACATGGTGGTCAAGGCCTTCAAAGCCCTGGACCGGGCCCAGGTGGCCTTGCTGATGCTGGACGCGGCGGAAGGGCTCACCCAGCAGGACGCGCGCCTGGCCGGCCTCATCGACGATTCCGGCAAAGGCTGCCTGGTCTGCCTTAACAAGTGGGACCTGGTCAAGGGCGAGCCGGAACGGGCCCGCCGGACCCTGGAGCGCCTGGAGGAGGGCCTGGCCTTCATGAGCTACGCCCCCATCCTGCCCATTTCCGTGCTGACGGGCCAGCAGATTCCCCAGGTCTTCCGGCGCCTGGAGGAAATCCACGCCCAAAGCGGCCGCCGGGCCTCCACCGGCGAGCTCAACCAACTGCTGGGGGCCATTACCGCCCGGGCCCGCCCTCCCCTCTTCCGCTTCCGGCCGGTTAGGTTTTATTATCTCACCCAACCGGAGACCCACCCCCCCACCTTCGTCCTGTTCGCCAATTACCCCGAAGGCGTGCCCGACGCCTATCGGCGCTACCTGGTGAAGCAGCTGCGCCAGGGCCTGCACATCCCCCACGCCCCGGTGCGCCTCTTCCTGAAAAAACGCCAGCGCCGCCGGAAAACCTGAAAAGCATTTACCGCCACCCCCCACACCCCCATTGGCGCTAACTTAAGAAAAAACCAGTTTACATCATAACATACCGATTATACTTAAAATCCCCCTAAATCCAATACTGTTCACTTTACAATAATTCTGTGGTATCCTGTGACAACCCAAGACAGGAGGGCCGCAGATGGCACGGACACTTGCAGAACTCCCCAAAGGGAGCCGGATCACGGACTATATCAGTTTGGGGGTTGTAGCCAAGACTTTTCCTGAAACCCAGGTAAAGTCGGTGTTGGCGGACACTGGGCGAAGCAGTCGGCGTCAACGGGAACTGCCGGCGCATGTAGTGGTTTACTACGTTATCGCCCTGGCGCTCTACATGCAGTCCTCCTACCGCGAGGTGCTGCGCTGTCTGTTGGAAGGGATTCAGTGGTTGTTGAATCCCACGGTGCGGGTCAAGGTAACGGGCAAGTCCGGCATTTCTCAGGCCCGGACGAGGTTGGGAGTAGAGCCGCTCAAGCAACTGTATGAGCAAGTTGTCCGCCCCATTGCCACCGAGGCCACCAAGGGGGCCTGGCACCGGGGTTGGCGAGTGGTGAGCCTGGACGGCAGCACCCTGGATGTGGCCGATGAGGACGCCAACGAGGTGGCCTTCGGACGGCCGGTGGCCCAACGGGGCAAGAGCGCCTATCCCCAGTTGCGCTTCGTCTCTCTGGTGGAAAACGGCACCCACGTGCTGTTTGGCAGCCAAATGGGAAGCTATCATACCAGTGAAATGGCCTTGGCCAAAGAGGTGCTGCCATGGCTGGCTGACGGTATGCTGTGCTTGGCTGACCGGTATTTCTTCAGCTTCGCTTTTTGGTGTCAAGCAAGGGCCACCGGAGCCCACCTGCTGTGGCGGGTCAGAAAGAACTTGCGCTTGGCCTGCGAGCGGCGCTTGCCGGACGGTTCGTATCTGAGCCGCATCTACCCGTCCGGAGAGGACCACCGGCGCCAGACCAACGGCGTGGTGGTGCGGGTCATCGACTATCAGCTGGAAGGGGTGGCTGGGGCTGAGCCCAGGTATCGCGTGCTCACCACCGTCCTCCAGCCAGAAGCGGCTCCAGCTACAGAGTTGGCGGCCCTGTACCACGAACGCTGGGAGATTGAAACGGCTTTGGATGAATTGAAGACCCACTTGCGGGGCGCTCGCATCGTCTTGCGCAGCAAGAGGCCCGACTTGGTGCTCCAGGAATTTTATGGCTTGTTGCTGGCCCATTTTGCCATTCGTGGCCTGATGCATGAAGCGGCCCTCAAGGCGGATGAGGACCCGGACCGGCTCTCTTTCGTCCACGCCGTGCGAGTTATCCGCCGCAAATTGCCCAGCTTTACCGCTATTCCCCCCAGGGGAGAAGGCGGCGTTCCATGAGTGTGTCTTGGAGGAGATTCTGGAGGAGCGAGCGGTATCCAGCCGCAACCGGCGCAACCCCCGCGGGGTCAAGCGGAAGATGAGCAATTTCCCCTTGCGCCGTCGTGGCTCTAAACCAATGCCCAACATAGACCTCCAATCGGCTATTAACATACTTAAGTGAACAGTATTGGATTTAGGGGGATTTTAAATAAAATCGGTATGTTATGATGTAAACTGGTTTTTTCTTAAGTTAGCGCCAATGCCCCGCCGGGGGAGAGGGAAGAAAGCAAAAACCGTCTCATTACCCCCTCTCCCCCCCCGAAGGGGGGAGAGGGCTGGGGTGAGGGGGGTCAGAGAATACGTAATCGTACTTATGAAATTGTGCACTAATGCTACTGCGTTCAGTAGTCCAAAAGTCCTTTCATTTTCCCCCCTTTGCTAAAGGGGGGTCAGGGGGGATTTGTCAGTATTTGTTGAGGGTTAATCAATAATTCCATGTAGTAGCACTAAGCTCCGGGCAGGACTGCCGCTGTCGTTCTCTCTCAAGTTTGGCGGCGAAATGCCGATAAGTCCCCCATCTTTCTGCAATTGCCTACTCGCTCAGGCAATGGTGGTCCTCTCCAATACCGGGCCACGGGTTGGCGGCGGGGAAGTGGCAAGGCAGAACCTGCAAAAAACCTTTCGGGTCGGGTGACGGCATGGTTTATCTGGTGACCGGCGGGGCCGGTTTCATCGGCTCCCATCTCTGCGAGTTGCTGCTGGCGGCGGGCCAGGACGTGGTGGCCGTGGACAACCTCTCCACCGGCTCCTACCACAATATTGAGGGCCTGAAAGCCAATCCCCGCTTCTCCTTTGTCGCCGACGACGTCCGGGACCGGGGCCTCATGGAGGACCTGGTGCGCCAGGCCAAAGTGGTGATTCACCTGGCCGCCGCAGTGGGGGTGCGTCTGGTCCTCGATCAGCCGGTGGAAACCCTGGAGTCCAACATCCTGGGAACCCACGTGGTCCTCTCAATGGCGGCCCGCTACAACCGCACCACCCTCATCACCTCCACTTCCGAGGTTTACGGCAAATCCGGCGCCCCGGAATTCGGCGAAGAGGACGACCTGGTGTTGGGGGCCAGTTCCCGGAACCGCTGGGGCTACGCCTGCTCCAAACTGGCGGACGAGTTTCTGGCCCTGGCCTACCATCATCAGAAGGGGCTGCCGGTAATCATCGTGCGCCTCTTCAACACCGTGGGACCGCGCCAGACCGGCCGCTACGGCATGGTGATTCCCACCCTGGTGGGCCAGGCCCTCCGGGGCGAGCCCCTCACCGTGTTCGGCTCAGGCCGGCAGACCCGCTGTTTCGTCCACGTCTCCGAGGTGGTGCAGGCCCTGGTCAGGCTGATCCGGGAGGAACGGGCCCTGGGCCAGATCTTCAATCTGGGCAGCACCGAGGAGGTGTCCATCCTGGAGTTGGCCCACACCGTCCGGGAGGTCCTGGGCTCATCCTCGGAAATCGTCCACGTGCCTTACGAGGTGGCTTATCACGAAGGGTATGAGGACATGCCCCATCGGGTTCCCAACATCCGTAAAATCCGGGACCTGATCGGTTTGCCCCGCAGCTCCCGCTGCGGCAGATCATCGCCGACACCGGGGCCTGGTTGTCCCGGACCGCGGGCCGTAGTCTTCCCGCAATCAAACAGCCCCCCGGCGGCTGGCGCGAGGGCGCAGGGGGACTGGGCGTAGGCGACGCCGATGGCCTCATGCCGACTCCCTCCTGGTATATGGCCCCGAAATCCTGAGCCCTCAGAAATGAAGCGCAGACGGGCAGGGGAGTTCCCGCCCCCTGCCCGTGGTCGCCTTCAATCCGCCCGATTCCCAAGTTCCACCTTTCCCTCCGGTGCGTGGGTTGCATCCGGGAGTCAGGGGTGATTAACCCTGCAAAGTCAATTGGTCATTTTTCGCTTTTTTCTCCTCTTATGAGAGAGATGGGCGAGGTGATTTCGCTGTTGAATCCCTTCCACCAGCAACAGGGCGCTCTCAATATCATAAACCCGTAAGGGGAGAACAACCTCCAGCAAGATTCTAATGCTACTGCGTTCAGTAGTCCAAAAGTCCTTTCATTTTCCCCCCTTTGCTAAAGGGGGGTCAGGGGGGATTTGTCAATATTTGTTGAGGGTTAATCAATAATTCCACGTAGTAGGACTAAGCTGCTAAAGCGTAATATGCGGTGCTTTTTCGCCCCAATTTTATTTTGGGGGTATGCACTTGACTCAAGTGACCCCAATATGTAGTATGCGCGGATGGAAGATTATCCGCGGACCCTTATGGAGTTTGAGAGTCGGTTTGCAGGCGAAGAGGCCTGCATCGAGTACCTGATAGCACTGCGGTGGCCGGAGGGTTTTTTGTGTCCGGCTTGTCAGACCAGTGCGGCTTGGCGAACGGCCCGTGGCTTGTTCCACTGCCAGGAGTGCGGCTTGCAGACTTCTGTAACCGCCGGCACGGTCTTTCAGGATACGAGAAAACCATTGCAGGTTTGGTTCAGGGCTATGTGGTGCGTAACGAATCAGAAACATGGAGTCAGCGCCCTGGGGCTTCAGAGGGCGTTGGGGTTGGGAAGCTATCGAACTGCTTGGTTGTGGTTGCATAAATTGCGTCATGCCCTGGTAAGAGACGCCCGCGATCGACTTGCAGGCACGATGGAAGTCGATGAGACGTACATTGGCGGCGAGAAGCCAGGTAAGCGTGGCAGAGGGGCTTTGGGTAAGACCCTGGTGCTCATTGCTGCCCAAGAGGACGGCCACAGAATCGGGAGAATCCGCTTGCAACGAATTCCTAATGCTTCCAGTGATACTCTGGGTCTGGCGGTGCAAGTTTGTGTTGAGGCCGGATCGGTAATTCGCACCGATGGGTGGAGTGGTTATAATACCCTGCCGGAACTTGGTTATCATCGCCAGGTGGTTCGACAAGACTCTCATGTTGGTGAAAACCTTCTTCCTCTGGTCAACCGGGTGGCGTCTCTGTTGAAACGCTGGTTGATCGGGACCCACCAAGGAGCGGTGCGGGCCTCGCATCTTGACTATTACCTTGATGAGTTTACCTTCCGCTTCAACCGGAGACGATCCCGATCCAGAGGAAAGCTTTTTTACCGGCTCCTCCAGCAGGCCGTCGCAGTGTACCCCTGGCCGGGTCACAAAATCACCCCTGCTCAAATTCCGACATAACACCAGATATGGTATGTACTTGAGTGAAATGCATAGCCCCATTATATATTTCACGACTTTCAAGGCGGGCTGGCTCGGGTCGCGATCGGTGATGAAAAGGGGCTCAGCCATGGTTTCGTTGATAGAACGGGAAAATTTGTCATTCCTTGTCAATTTAGGGTGGCCGAAGATTTTTCTGAAGGTTTGGCGCCGGTTAAGACCAATGGAACTTGGGGGTTTATAGACTCCCGGGGTGATTTGGTTATCCCGTCCCGGTTCGATGAGGTTAATTATTACGACTCAGAGGATCCAAAAGGCGTTATACAAGGGAAGCCCGGGATGGCGGAGGGACTGGCGGCAGTGAAGCTGGAGGGCCGGTGGGATTTTACTGACCGGCAGGGGCGCATGGTTACCTCCCGCAGGTTTGATGGGGCCTACCAATTCTCGGAAGGGCTGGCGCGGGTCAAGAAAGATGAGAAATGGGGCTATATCGACCGCACTGGGAAATGGTCATCGAGCCGCAATTCACAGGGGGAGTGGAGAGATTTTCTGAGGGGCTGGCTGCAGTTTGGATTCCCAAAGAAGGCAGTTATCAAAAGGGAAATATTGGTTTTATCGACCGTCAAGGAAACCTGGCGATCCCGGCCAGGTTTGACCTGCGCTACTTTGAGGAAGGGGCTACGGACGAATTTCCCAGGTTTTCCCAAGGGCTGACCCGAGTAAATATCAACGATAAGTATGGTTTTATCAATAAGCAGGGAAAGCTGGTTATCGCGGCAAAGTTCCAGGAGGCCGGTCATTTCGCTGAAGGGTTGGCCCCCGTAACCGTAAGTCGCGGGGCGGTCTCTAGAGACGAGACTATGTAGGCGTTGCGGAGGAGCGCGACGGCCGAAAACAAAGGGCCCTTTCCTGTACAAAATCAGAGGAAATACGGCTTCATCGACCGGACCGGCAAGTGGATTTGGTTGGACACTGATTGACAGACACTGGGGAAACTTTGCGGTGATAAGCGCTCAAGTTGAACCCCGTCTCACGTAATAGAAATAATTTTGATTTCCCCTAGGATGGCAACCTATGTGCGTCATTGGCACTTTTGCACGCCTCCTGACCCCCCTTGTTTTACTGGTTCTGGCCTTTCCTTGGGTAAGTGGGTCGGCGGAAAAGGAGGCCACCACCCTATTCCCCATCCGCCAGGCAGAAAAGTGGGGGTTTATTGACCAGACGGGGAGAATTATTATCTTCCCCAACTTCGATGAAGTATACGATTTCAGAGAAGGACTGGCCCCGGTGCGGAGAGGCCGCAAGTGGGGTTATATCGACCACTCCGGTAAACTGGTCATTCCGCTTCAGTTTGAGGAAGTTTATGGTCTGGCCGAAGGCCTGATTTTGGCCCGGCTGGGGGGAAAGTGGGGCTTTTTTGACCGCACCGGCAAGATGCTCCACCGGCCCCGTTTCGATAAGGTTTACCGGTTTTCCGGCGGGCTGGCCCGGGTCAGGATAGGCCCCGAAGGAGGGGTGGTGGACCGCACCGGCCAAATCGTCCTCAAACTCCGGGACCAGGACTATTGCCCTTTGTCTTTTGCCGAAGGCTTGGCCGTATTCAGTATGGGCGGCAAGTATGGTTATCTCGGCCCCAACGGGAAAATCGCCATCCCACTTCGGTTTGCAGAAGCGCTTGACTTCTCCGAAGGGTTGGCGGCGGTGAGGCTGGCGGAGCAGTGGGGTTATATCGACCGAACCGGGAAGATGGTCATACCCCCGAAATTTACTGGTGCGGCAGCATTTTCCGAAGGCCTGGCTCCAGTAAAAATGGGTAATAAATGGGGCTATAGCAACCGGGAGGGAGAAATCGCCATCCCCCCGCAGTTTGACGGGGATACCTACCGGGGCGCGGGTGCGTTTTCTGAGGGTTTGGCCCCGGTCAGGATGGCCGGCAAGTATGGGGTCATCGACCGCCAGGGAAACCTGATCATCCCGCCGCAGTTTGATTATGTCTCTGAATTCTTCCAGGGGCTGGCAAGGGTAAGCATCGGGAACAAGCATGGGCTGATTGATGTAAAGGGGGAGCCGGTCACCCCTGTACACTTCGATAAAATCAACCGTTTTTCCGAAGGCCTCGCCGCAGTGAAGTTGGGCGACAAGTGGGGCTTCATCGACCAGACCGGGACCATGACCATTTCCCCGCAATTCACTCTTGACAAGGAAGAGGAATCGGGTTTCGGTTTTGCCAATGGCTTGGCCCGAATAGGGGCTGATCACCAGTGGAGCTACCTTGACCGGACCGGAAAGATTATTTGGCCTAAGACGGCAAACCCCTCGACAACCCTGTATCCCATGAAACAACAAGGCAAGGAAGGCTATATTGACGAAAAGGGCCAGGTCCGCATTCCTCCGCAGTTTGAATCGGCCTGGCCTTTTTCTGAAGGGTTGGCCAGAGTGGGAATGCATGGCAAGTACGGCTTTATCAATCTTCGGAGGGAAATGGTGATTCCGCCCAGGTTCGATCTTGCTTCAGGAGCGGGATTCCGAGAAGGACGGACGGGAGTGCAATTGAACGGCCGGTGGGGATATATCGATGCCGGGGGCGATCCGGTCATCCCGCCGCAATTCGCCGGGGTCGGCAGCTTCTCGCAGGGGTTGGCCCCGGTTCGCAACCATCAAGGCCACTATGGCTTTATTGACCTTAAGGGTAATGTCGTTATTCCCTTCCAGTTTGAGGAAGCCGGACCTTTCAACAAAGGCTTGGCGGTGGGAGGCGTTAACCGGCGTTATGGGTATATCGATCCCACCGGCCAGATGGTCATCAACCCCCGGTTCGAGGAGGCCAGGGCTTTTCGGGAAGGCCTGGCCACGGTAAAGCTGGGGACAAAATATGGCTGCATCGATCCTAGCGGGACATTGGTCATTCCGCCCCGGTTTGAGGGTCTGGGAGAATTCTGTGAAGGCCTGGCATTGGCAAAAGTCCGCGGGAAATGGGGGTATATCGACCGTCAGGGGAGGATGGTCATCAAGCCGCGTTACTACGACGCCGGCCCCTTCAGCTCCGGGCTGGCCAAGGTTTCTTTGAGAATAGGGGGGGCCTATGTATACATCGATCGTACGGGCCGGGTGGTCATCCCTTTTACCTATGAGATGGGAGGGGAGTTTCACGGTAAGCTGGCAGAAGTTTTATGGAAGGGAAAGTGGTGTTACATCGACCGCACCGGGAGGCTAGTCTGGCAACCTCAAGAAGAGCTCAAGATGAAAGGCCAAGGCCAGATTAAAAAGCAGTAAAATCGCAAACCTTGTGGATACCATGATGAAACAAACTCTAGGGGCCATGCTGGGGCTGCTCCTCCTGAACATGGTGGGTGCTGCGGCGGCAGGAGCGGACACTTCTAAGACTTTGTTTGTCATACACCAGAACGGCAAGGCCGGCTTTATCGACGGGTCCGGCAAGGTTGCCATTCCGCCCCGGTTCGACGTGGCCTGGGGTTTTCGGGAGGGTCTGGCCTCGGTGCAGGTGGGGGAAAAATGGGGGGTCATCGACCAGCAAGGGAACCTGGTGGCGCCGGCCCAGTTCGATGCAGTAAGACCGTTCTTTGAGGGACTGGCTCTCATAGAGGTCCAACGAAAATATGGCTTTATTGATCGGCATGGCAAGATCGTCATCCCCCCGCAGTTCGAAGGGGCCGATTATTTTAGCGAAGGACTTGCCGCGGTAAAGGTTAGTGGCAGGTTCGGTTTTATCGACCGGCAAGGCGCCATGTTCCTTTCGCCTCAGTATGAGGACGCTTCCGGCTTCTCGGAAGGGCTGGCTCCGGTTAAAGAAAAGGGCAAGTGGGGGTACATCGACAGGAAGGGGAAAATGGTCATTGCTCCCCGCTTTGCCAGCGCCGGCCCCTTCCGCCAGGGCCTGGCTGAGGTGGGCTCGGAGGAAGGTCCGGAAACGAAATTCGGCTTCATCAACCGGCAAGGCCAACTTATTATCCCACTTCAGCCCTTCGGGGAGGTCTTTTTTTCCGAAGGTTTATTGGCCGTGCCGGATGACCATGGCAAATGGGGCTTCCGGGACGCCACCGGGACATGGGTCATCCCTCCCCGGTTCGATTTTGCCCATGCCTTTTTTGAAGGGTTGGCCTTGGTGGCGGTCAAAGAAAAATACGGCTTTATCGACAAGGCCGGGAAGCTGGTGATTCCATTGAGATATGACCGCGTGGCGAAAGGTTTTTCAGAAGGCTTGGCCGCGGTAAAACTTCAAGGCAAATGGGGCTATATCGACAGGCAGGGGAATATGGTCATCCCGCCGCAGTTCGATACGGCCTGGCCTTTTGCAGGTGGATTGGGGGAGGTGATCCAGGGGGAAACCGAGGGTTACATCGACAAAACCGGCAAGTGGATCTGGCAATCCGGGTTGCTTGAGGAACCACCCAGCCCTCCACCGGGGAAAGATCAGTCCTTCCCGGATAAGCCGCCCCAGAAAAAGGAAAATCTGACCTATGAAGACCGGCGGGCCTTGCAAGAGATCTTGAAATGGCCGGAGCACTGCGGCCCCGACCCTGCGGACCTGCGCCGTCCCGATGCCAGTCTCCCCCCGAAAAATCCATCAGGGTTGCGCTTCTGGGAACTGGAGCCCAAGAAATATCTGGTGGAAGTGAAATGTCAGGTGGGGCCCTATAACGACCTGCAGCTTTACCTGTTCTATGATGAAACCACCGCGCCGCCCGCTTCCCGGTTACTGCAATTCGAGCGGTATGACCCGGGGAGCAAAACCATTGGGGTGGAAACGGAAACCGAGCTATTGGGGTCTAATGAGTTTCAGCCTCGGAAAAAGGAGCTTACCCGGTTTGACATGGCACGAGGTTTGGGGGATTGCGGTGCGTGGTTCAAATACAGGATTAATGAAGACAAAGGAGTCCTGCTGGAATATCGGGCCAAGGCCTGCGACGACAAGGAGAAGTTCGACGGGATCGCACGCCCCGAGACCTTCCCCCTCGTTTTTCGCCGCCATGAGCCGGTGGTGGGGAAGTGAAACGCCGGGGTAAGGGAGCTATCTCATTCGAAAGGAAAGAGGCCATGAAAAAAGGGAGAACTTGGTCGGTCATGCTGGCGTTGGCGCTTTTCGTATCAGGGAGCCTGGCTGCCTTTGATATCCTTATGGCGAAGGAAGCGGTGCCAACTTCTTCTGATTCGCAAACCAGGAAGGCACAAAAAGCACAGGTTGGCAAAAAGAAAATTTACCATGAGTTAGGCAGAGTTATGGGAGGTCAACGTACCGACGGAAAAGACCTCTTTAATATCACGTTCGGCAAGCACGACGACTTTGAAAGATTGGTTTTAGATATCCATGAGTGGGTGACGGACGAAAATCTGCTTTCCAAAGGGAAGGCGCCGCCCACCGACATCCCCTGTTCCTTTGAAGTTTACTATGAAGAGTATCCCTTCCGCTTGGTTTTTGATCTTGAAGGGGTGCGCGAGATGAGCGCCACGTTCCCGAATATTTCCGCCAGTAACTATATCAGCAATATATATGAGTTATTTGCCCATAGTTGGGGTAACGTTAGATTTGCCGTAACATTGAAGAAGCCCATAAACTATGAAGTTTTCGAGCTTCATAATCCCGCTAAAATTGTGGCGGATATTAAGGAGGGAGAGAAGAGCTCCATCCAGTTTCCCCCCATCTATTCATTAAGAACACAGTCATATAATATACGCTCTAGTAATCTGAGAGATATTCATGAGAAGATAACATATCTAAAAGAAGGGGAAGGCAATCTGAGAGATGATTGGGGAAGAGAGGAAATAATTCCTAAAGGCAAGAAAGTACGAATGTTACAATCAAAAGATAACAAATTATTTATAGAAGAAGGATACTATAAGACGAAGCAAGAGGCCTTAAAAAGACAGAAGATCTTTGCTAAAAAAGGAATAACCTTATTCATTGAAAAAAGGAATGTGGATGAAATTCCGCGGGGGCTTGATAAATAAAAAGTTATTTGTGAGGCCCACAAGGGCTCATTTCCAATCCCTGACATGAAGGCCCCCGTAAGGCGGCACGGTAAACTTATTTGATACCTGTCACAGACCGGCAGATCGTCTGATCAGCCGGTCAGTCACCAGATAATTCGGGAGACGGATTATGTGGCAAGCGCTGGGCGTCATCTCCCTGTGTTTCATGTTGGTGGGCGCGGCCTCCTTTGGCAGCATCGAGGAAGGTAAGCCCCCAGAATTGTTGCCAGTCTATGTGGGAAACAAGGCGGGGTTTATCAACCGCCAGGGGAAAATGGTCATCCGGCCCAGGTTCGATATGGTGGGCCATTTTCATGAGGGTCTGGCCGCGGTATCCATCAAGGAGATCTGGGGTTATATCGACAAGACCGGCAAGATGGTCATCCCGTTGCGCCGAGGGCTGACCTCTATGCCCTTTTCCCAGGGCCGGGCCCCAATCCGCGTCAAGGACAAGGAAGGTTATATCGACCGGACCGGTAAGGTGGTGATCAAACCGCAGTTTGACACTGCTTTTTCTTTTGCGCGGGGGTTGGCCTGTGTCAAGGTGGAGGGGGGCTACGGCTTCATCGACCTGAAGGGCAAGCTGGTGATCCCCCCACTGTTTGACGGGTGTGTAGATCTTCCCGGAGACTTCGTCAGTATAGAAAAAGGAGGGAAATACGGCTTTCTGGACCGTAAGGGCAATGCCGTCAGCCCGCTCCAGTATGATGCCGCCTGCGACTTTGCCGAAGGGTTGGCCGCAGTCGCCCTCGGGAACAAATGGGGCTTCCTCGATGGCACCGGCAAGCTGGTCATTCCCCTCCAATATGATGCCGCCAGCTCATTTTCCCAAGGGCTGGCCGCGGTGGCCGTCGGAGACAAATATGGCTACCTGGACCGCACTGGCAAGTCGGTGATTCCGCCCCAATTCGCTGAGGCGGGGGACTTTTCCGAGGGTTTGGCTTTGGTGCACCTGCCGGATGGCGCCAAAGGGTTGGTGGACACCCAGGGAAAGATCGTAACCCTGGACTTCCCCCTCGAAAAAATGGAACCCTTCGCCCAGGGTATGGCCGCGGTCAAGGTGGGCGAGAAATACGGCTATGTGGACCAAACCGGCAAGTTGATTATTGCCCCCCAGTATGATGAGGCTCACCCGTTTGTCCAGGGTTTGGCCAAAGTTTCCCGAGGGGACAAATATGGTCTGATTGACCGCACCGGCAAGGTCGTGGTCCCCCTGGAGTATGACCGGATCTTTGATTTCCACGAGGATCGGGCTCGCGTCCAGAAGGAGAGGTATTTCGGTTTCATCGACCGAAGCGGCCGTCTGATTACTCCCATTATGTTCCTCTATTCTGAAACAGATGATTTCGATTTCCACGGCGGCCTGGCCTATGTGGAGGCGGATGAATATTGTGGCTACCTTAACCGGGAGGGGAAGTTTATCTGGAAGAGCAAATAGCCCAAAGGGGGCAAGCCCGATGGAACTCTACTCCTAACGTTAGGTTTGGTACCAATGCCGGCGGCAGGTTATTCGATCTCGAAAGATGAGGTAGGTCCATGAAACCGGCAAAGATTGGGTTAAGGAGAATGAACCGGTTAAACGTGTCTCTTTTCATCGTAGCGCTGCTTTTGGTAATCCCGGCCCAGGCCCGGAAACTCCTGCCGGTGGATGAAGCTGCCAAAGACCCTTCCTTCTTGGCCTTCCGGGAGCAGCTTTTGGCCGCGGTGAGAAGCCGGAGCCTGGACGGCGTCCTTAGCCTTACTGCGCCTGACATTCAGAACAGCTTCGGCGGTGATGACGGGGTGGAGAATTTTTTAAAGATTTGGAGGCCCCAGGCCCCGGATAGCCAACTCTGGAGCACCCTGGAAGAGATCCTCACTATGGGTGGGCGGTTCTCCCAGGACCGGCAAGAATTTTGGGCGCCCTACGTATTCAGCGCCTTTCCTGACAAGCTCGACCCTTTCCAGCATCTGGCGATCACTGGCAAGCAGGTGGAGGTGCGGGTCGGGCCCCGTATGTCGGCGCCGGTGATGGCCACTCTCTCCTATGAGGTGGTGAAATTGGCTGAGTTCAAGGCGGTGGTGGAAGAGACTCCTAAAGGTCCCCACCGTTGGCTGAAGATAATCACTCCCCAAGGCAAGGTGGGATATGTGGCGGCCAAGCAGACCCGCCGCCCGTTGGACTACCGGGCCGGCTTCAGGAAGATGGACGGACGCTGGGTTATGGCGGTTTTGGTGGCCGGAGACTAGGTTTCTGCCTGTGGTTATCAAGACGGTGGTAATCATGTAAGGATTACATTTAAATCGATGCAACCCCTGGCCTTAAAGATAACCACGTCGTTCCTCACCTATCTCGTCATCTCCCTGATATACTTGCCTCTGCCTGTTAAGTCCACTGCCGCTTCTCTTGGCGCTCAAGATTGCCTTCGTCATACCGGGAAGGTCAAGGTAAAAGAATTTTTCTCTACCTTGCTGGAGAAAAAGCAGCCAGGAACCCTGGACCTGGGGGATGAGGTAAGTGCGCTGATCACACCTTGGCCCAAAGACGACGAACAGGTGGCACGGCTGGTGGTGCGAGACGGAAACAAAGAGGTGGCCTCCGTCCAGGATTACCTGTTCACCACTTGTTTTCGCCTGGAAGCAGGTCCAGCCCGATACTGGATCATTGAGGGTTGGAACGGGGCCGCCCACGGGGGGTACCGGCATCATTATTTCTGCCGCCGCATAGCCGGGGAACCCATGCGCTTTTTAGGAACGATTAAGGTGGGGGACCGGCGGACCGAGGCCACCTTTAGCCAGGAAAATATCCGCTGTCGCAATTCCCAGCCCTTTGTGCGCTACGACGATGACCGGTTTGCCTATTTTGAGACCAGCTTTGCCCAATCCTCGGCCATGTTTTTCCCCAAATTTTACCGGCTCACCCCCAAGGGCCTGGTCTTGGATAATCGGGCCTTCCCGGCGGAGTACCGCCGGGAGATCGCTCGGATCGAGGCGGAGATCAGGTCAACCGCAGCCCAGATGCCGACCAAACCCGAGAGGATCGGTTCAGGAACTGACCTGGACGTTTGGCTGTTAGCCCGCACCATTCACTATCTGGTGCTGAGGGAGGACAAGCAGGCCTGGGAAAGTCTGGAGCTGGATGTTGCCCGATACTTTAAGACGAAAAAAGGTCTAGGTGAATGGCAGAGGAAGATTAGGAGCAAGATGTCCGAAGCCCCATATTAGGAAGACAATCAAGATTGTTAGCTTCGGATTCAAAAAGGGAGACAACCGGCAGGGAACCAGGGAGAATATTTTTCGCCTGGTCCTTATGATAATGGTGGTCCTGACCTGGGCCGACAGTTCGGTGGGAGGAAAGCAAAAGCCTTACAGGTTCAGCAGATCGGCCAGCCGCTCAGCGGGTTCGACGATATTAAGGATATTGAAAGTATGACTTTCAGCTCAATGCTCTCCTCGTTATAAAGGCAAATTTACGTAGTTTAATTATAATTATCTATCTCCCAAAGTGAGCGATTTATTACTTGCACGTTATTTGGTAATAGGTTATCTTATTGATATTAATGGGCAATTTATCGATCCGTCTTTGCTCAGCCAAACCCAATAGGTGAAAGGTGGTCACAAGCGCTACTATGGCTGGTAGAAATAACCATCGCAACGTTATCGATGGAGTTGAAGCAACTTCTGACACCTTGACCTCCAGAGGCGGGTTGACCCTTTTTGTAAGGTATCTACGTAACATAGCCATTTATCCGGTTTTGGAACGTCTTTTCGGCTCCATCCGCAAGAATGCCAAGGGGCAGCCGGTGTCCGAGATCTTCAAGCAGTTGTTGTGCTTCTTGTTGGATGGCGCCAGCCGTCACCTGGTCTACTTTGACGCCCTGAAAAAGGATGAGGGATACGCCGCCGCCATTGAGACGGCCCCGGAACGGATGCTCTCCTCCCATGCGGTCAAAAGATTTTTGGGCGCCTTCTCCTGGCATCGCATCTGGCTGTTTCGCGCCTTGCTGAAGCAGTTGTTCCGGTGGCGGCTTAATGCTACTGCGTTCAGTAGTCAAAAAATCCTTTCATTTTCCCCCCTTTGCTAAAGGGGGGTCAGGGGGGATTTGTCAGTATTTGTTAAGGGTTAATCAATAATTCCACGTAGTAGGATTAAGATTCGGAAGCCCCAGGTGGTGGTCCTGGGCCTGGACACCATGGTGATGGATAACGATGAGGCCCGGAAGCGCCATGGGGTGGAGCCGACGTATAAAAAGGTGAACGGCTTTCAACCCCTGCAGTTGACCTGGGAAGGCCTGCTCATCGACGCCGTGTTCCGGGGCGGCAACGGCTGCTTCCTTATGTGCGGCCGCTGTCCATCTTCTATACCAACCTGGGGATGGCACAGGCCATTGATCAACGCCTGGCCGCGGCGGGCCGGAAGGGTTATCTGGAGGCGGAGGGCATCATCGCCGGCTATCATGGCCGGGGGGCGGATGAACTGGTGCACCGCGGCCTGAAGGACTTCGGCTTTGAAGAGCTGCCTTTTTTGCGGTTTGCGCCCAATGCGGCCCTTTATTACACCATGCTGGTGGCCTTTTTCCTCTTTGAGTGCTTCAAGGAGGATGTCTGCAAGGAGGTGATTCCGCTGGGGGCCTATGCCGCCACCCTGCGGCGTCGGCTCATAGACGTGGCGGCCAAGATTGTCCGGCATGCCGGCAAGATCATCCTCAAGGTGGCCGCGGCCGCCATGGAGCAGCTGCAGTTTGCCGCCCTGTGGGTCCGGAGCGGCGCGCCACCCACGTTTGCCTGGGCCTGAGGGCCTTGGAGGGTTAAACAGGCCGGGCCTTCTCATGGGGGATCCGGTGCTCATGGCAAATGGCAAGGGTGAAGTATGCTTTGATCAAAGGAAATTCTGCCCTTTTCGTCAGAAGTTTCCCCCTGATGATAAACTTTGCTCTTTTCTGACCGCGTCTTAACCTCAAAAGGACATTTTCAACAGCACTGTCCGGTTAGGAAATTGCAGGTGGAACAGTTACTAGTGGGATAACACATAAGTCTCGCTATATTTTCTTCCAGACATATGGCTTGGGGTGTTGATTCAAATAGGCTATTCCCTGTGGCCTGCTCCCCGGAAACTAGCCCGGCAGAAATGTTAGAATCTCCTGAACCCAAGGAGATTCGGGATGAAGAAGAAGCGGTTTACGGAAGAGCAGGTCATCGGGATTTTGCG
>Ga0194125_10003861_pt1 | contig 23834 bp, 18 predicted proteins | sample TA2KigC250mmetaG_FD_148626 | JGI IMG/M metagenome (GOLD analysis project Ga0194125, IMG submission 148626) | Freshwater microbial communities from Lake Tanganyika, Tanzania - TA2015034 Kigoma Deep Cast 250m | ecosystem: Environmental > Aquatic > Freshwater > Lake | place: Tanzania: Lake... | reverse complement strand
CTGTTGTTGGAGGAAACTGGTCGACAGGACTTACTACAACAAAAGCACTTATACTTGAAAATATAGGCACAAGCAATGCTTCTCTTACTCTTAGCACAGTTAAAGATGCGTCAGATATGTTTGGCGGAACTTCAACTTTACAAGCATATATGTGGAATATATCAAGCAAAGAAGCTAATGGGGCAAATACAACCTGCAGTGCAACCAGTGAGACAATGTATAAATTTGTCAATGTAAACAAAACAACCGGAGGAAAGTTTTGTAATCATCTTGGTTTTCTTCAGGCAGCAAATGAGATTTATATAGATATTCTGCTTCAAATTCCTTATGATTATTCTACAAGTTCATGGTCAGATGTGATAACTGCCACTGCTGGAAATCCTAGCGGTTAGTTTTTTATTTTTTCCTGCATTCTCTGAAATATGTTTGTAAGAAGAAAATTTTTGGCGCCAAAATAATATTTTGATATTAATTTATTTTCTATAATATTTCAAAATTTAATAATAATTTATATAGCACAAAAAACATCTGATTTTTTATTAATGTTAAGTTTAATTGTATACTTGATATTGTATACTTATAATCACTTTATTAATCTCTCAAAAATTATATCAGCAATTCTTTTATTAATCCAATATAAAAAGTTATTAACAGTTATTTTTTGAGGATATGGTATATGTTTTATTAATTGAGATTACAACAATATTTTCACATAAATTTAAATCATATTAAGTGTATATATCCTGTAATAGAAAGATATAAAAACAAAAAATTTGTCTTAAGAATATGAATGCTAAAAGAGGATTTATAGCTTGTATTTTGCTTTTGTCTTTGCTTGAATGTTATAGTGTTGCTGCTTCATTAGGTGTTGGGCCAGCATCAACATATGTTAATTTTCAACCAAATATAAATTTTTCAGTTAATTTTTTTGTCAGAGGGCCTGCACCAGAGCAGAAAATAGGATTATATGCAACAGGAGACCTTAAAGAATATGTTGAATTTGATAAAACAAATATGACTGGTCCTGGAACTTTTAGTATTACTGTCAGACTTCCTGACAAAATCAGCAAAGTTGGAAAAAACAGGCTTATAATAGGAGCTAAAGAAATTGGTGATGAAGAAATTAGCGGAATAGGAACTGCTTTGGCTGTAGAGGTTTTAGTGGAAGTTTTTGTTCCTTATCCTGGAAAATATGCTGAAATATCCTCTTTTTCTGTAAATGATATTAATCTTGGCGAGCCAATTAATTTTCAGGTAGATGTTGCTAACTTAGGGGAACAAAACATTACAGCAAGCGTCTATGTAGATATTTATGGCGCAAACAAGAGCAAAATTGAAACACTGAATTTAGGATTAAGCGACATTGCAACACAAACAAAAAAACTTTTTAAAAAAATACTAAATACTTCAAATTATAACTCGGGCTTTTACAAGGCGGTTGCTACATTGAATTATGGGGCAAATGAGACAAAAATAGAGAAAACTTTCAAAATTGGCGGCTTGTTTGTTAATATAACTAACTGGACTTCAGAATTTGAAGCAGGAAAGTTAAATAAGTTTGATATTCAAATTGAAAGTTTTTGGAATGATAAAGTAAGTAATATTTTTGCAGAGGTAAATATTACTGACAAGAACAATGCTCTTCTTGACACTTTTAAAACTCCTTCTGTTTCTTTGAGTCCATGGCAGAAGACAAATCTTTCAGGGTATTTTAATGCAGAAAAAATTAAAGCTGGAATTTATAAAGCTGATATAAGCATTTTTTATGAGGACAAGACAACAAGAGTAATAGCAGATATAGAAGTTAAAGAAAAGAAAGGGCTAAATTTTGTGCTTATAGTTCTGATTAGTGCAGCAGTCGTGCTATTCATTGCAGCTTTAATTTATTTTTTCTTGAGGAAAAATGCTGGAAAAAAGAAAAGAAAATAGACTTGGCAAGAAAAGAATAAATAAAATTTTAATTATTTTGATAGTATTAATATTTATTCTTTCGGCATTTAATATAATCAGTTATTTAAGAACTTATTCGCTCATTCTGGACAAAGAGGTAGTTTATGCAAAAATAATTATATCTGACAGGTATGGTTTTGATGTTAATAGTACTGCACTTACATTTGGGAAGATTGCGCCAGGAGGAAGTTCGTCAATTAAAACAACAATTAAAAATGATTTTAATTATCCTGTAAAAATTGAAATTTCTTCACAAGGAAGCATATCAATTTTTCTTAAAGTTTCAGATAATAATTTTTTCCTGAAAAAGGGCGAGGAAAAAACCATTGTTTTTGTTGCTTATGCAACAGCTGAGACTAAGCCAGGATTTTACGACGGAAATGTTACAATTATTACAAAAAAGAAAGCATTTTTTAATTTTTGAATATCAGAATTATAGAAAGATATTTAAGAGTGTTCTTTTTTATTATCCTATGCTTAAGAAAAGATGGTTGTTTATATGCATTTTTATCTTAATTTTTAATATTGTCTGGCTTATAATATATAATCACCCTGCCTCTATTGTTACTCCTTTTATTATTATAAAAAACTTTATTTTTGCTTCTGTTACAAGTGTTGGAAAAATATTTATCACTATTTCGGGCGGGTTTGAGGTTAATATTCATAGTCCAGTCAACACCACTTATAATTTTAATATAGGAGATTCTTATTTGTTATCTTTAAATGTTTCATCAAACAGGCAAATAAGTGACTGGCAGTATACTCTTGAAGATTTGAGGCATAACAAAATAGTTTATGACAGAATTTTATTTATTCCTAATATCACAATTGATGTTGTAAGATGGAGCAACAAACTAACTGTGTATGCAAATGATACTTACAATTTTCAAGGAAATAATAGTGTTATTTTTTATGTGAATGTGCCGAATTCTGCCCCTGTCATGCAGATAGGAGAAGGGACTCATATATGCGAGGGAAAATATTTTTTGTATGTTTTTAATGTTACAGATGTGGATGAGAATTCAGTTTCTCCTTCATTGTCATCATACAACCCATTTTTTGTATCAAATCAGAATTCAATTAACCTGACATTCAGCAATTTTGAAATATTTTCTGGAGTCTTGCAGAAAAAAGATATTGGAGTTTATTATGAGAATGTTTCTGTTGATGACGGGCAGTATGCTGACAACAGAATGTTTAATATTTCTGTTCTTGCAATCAACAATATTCCTGTAGTAGAAAATATTGGAGTTCAGACTATATGGGTTTCAGGAGAAAACAACTTATTTTACAAACAGCTTTCTGTGCAAGATACAGAAGATGGAAATCAGAATTCTGGAAATCTCACATTTAATATTTCAATCTCAGGAAGGCAGATATTTAATATCAGCAGAAATGCAACAATGCTGTTTTCCCCTACTTCTGGCGATTTGGGGATTTATAATATAATAATTTGCGCATCTGATTTGGGTGCAAGCTATCCAAATTTAACAGAATGCGGGCAGGATGAAAGAAATTTATCTTCATGCATTAATTTCAGCCTGACAATAACAGATGCAAACAGAGCTCCTCAAATTCTGTCTTATTATCCATTAAATTTGGGCTTGAATATAAATTCAACTGATTACTTGAATTTTAATGCAACTTATTATGACCCTGATTTGACAATTCCAGATTTGTACTGGTATGTTGATGATGTGTTAAAAAATTATGTTTCAGGAAGCAATTCTGCATGGTTTAACTGGAGTTTTGGATGCGGTGTTTCTGGAAATCATACTATAAGGGCTGTTGCAACAGACGGAAATTTATCAACTTTTATCCAGTGGAATTTAAGCATTAATCTTGTTTCATGCCCGCAGCAGCCCACTCCTTTTGTTGGCGGGGAAGGGGGAGGAAAGGCGCCATGCAAGCCAAAGCCAGGGTGCGAGAACTGGCAGACATGCCAGAACACAAAAAGAAGCTCAATTAGTATATCAAAAGAAGATTTTGAGTTTATTGAGGCATCATGCTCATTAAATATGTATGATGAAAGGTTCTGCGGATTTCAAATAAGAAAGTGCTATGACTTAAATTACTGCAATATTACTGGAAACAGAAGCGAGGAAATTCGAGTGTGTTATTATACAGAAGAGCCAAACTGCAATGATGGGATAACAAACTGCCATGACGGGGCTTGCGAAATTCTTGCTGACTGCGGGGGAAGCTGCAAGCCGTGTCCTACTTGCTCTGATAAAATTAAAAACCAGAATGAAGATGGAACAGACTGCGGGGGGCCGTGTCCTGTCAAGTGCCCTGTTGAGAAGCCGCTTGTTCAAAAGCCATTTATGCTTATGTATATTTTAATAGGATTAATATTATTAATTTTGCTTGTAATTATAATAATAAGGATTTCAAGAATTATAAAATATAAGAGAGAGATAAGCTCGTTCTGGCGCTGATTTTTCTATTAACATAGATTTAAATACTTTAAAAAGTACTTATTGATACTAAATAAGTACTTTAGAAAAGAGGAAGAATAATAAAATGGGCGAAATAGTTTTTAAGGACAACAGCGTACAGGTTGGATACAGAATAAAAATTCCAAAAGCTATTATTGACACTTTAAATTTGAAACTCGGGCAGAAGATAAAGATAAAATTTGATTCTGACAAAAAAATTATAATTATTGAGGAGGACAAGAATGAAAAGAGGAAAAATTGATTTTATTGCTGTTATTGTTTTGATAATTGCATCAATACTGCTGTTTGCACTGGCAATGGCAATAAACTCCGGCACAAACGGGAATGCAAATATTATTATTTACACTTCAGGAACATTCAACAAGCTAAACTTGACATCAGGAAGCATTTACTCAAAAACAGCGAGCCACTGGAATTTTTATTTTTACTCTAATTTTACAAATTCAACAGGAGCATTAAACTCAACTCATGCAAACTGCACCCTGCGATTTAATGAGACAGGAGTTTATGGAAACTGGAATAATTTCACTTACAACTCAACATCTTTTTTGTGGGAATATAACAGAAGCTTTATTTATAAGGGAAACTTAAGCTTTCAGGCAAACTGCACGTCTAGTTCTGGAAATATAAGCTTGGAGGATTATTTTTATATAAGAAACACCCCGCCGTATGTTGATTTGCTTTCCACAATACAATTTTACCAGAACGAGAGCAACGGAACATATTCTTCAAGCAATTTCAGCGAGTATGTTACAGAAAACGATGTTAATGACAATTTAACTTATTCAATAGAAAACATAACTTCAGCAAGATACTCAGAAACCTCTGCTAATTTTTATTACTGGGTTTTAATAAACTCAAGCACCGGATTAATTTACTCGAATGCAACATATGACAACCAGACTGATAATTTTTACCTTACAATTAAAGCAGCTGATACTGGAAATAATGGCTTGGATGTAGAGCCAATAATGAAAGGAGTTTATTTTAATGTTACTGCTGTAAATGACGCTCCTGAGATTGAAGTGGAAAATAAGACGCTTCCTGTGCTTGACAGATTTGAGTATATCATTCCTATAGTAGATGAGGAAGGAAATCTTCCGTATTTTTTCAACATAACGTTTATAGGATGCAGTGTTGCGCAGTGGTCCACAAGGAACAGCACACTCTGTGTATTATTTAACAGCTCGCAATGGTCAACAAACGGGACTGCAATAAACATAAGCTTTATTCCGTCGAGAAATGATGTTGGAAATTATACAATTAATTTTACTGTAATTGATTCTGGAGTTCCAAACGCAACAACAAGCGTTGTCGTGAATTTTTCAGTGACTAATTCAAACCTGCCTCCTTTCTTCACTTATTTATGCAACAATTTTAGCATATCTGAAAATTCAAATTTTACATGCTTCATCAATGCTTCTGACAGCGATGAAACATTAAACTTGGGTTTTTCTGCGAATTATTCTTGGTTCAAGTTTAATCTGACAAATTCAAACTCAGTGAGCGTTCCTGTAAATATTACAACAAGATATAATGCATCTGTGCTTGTTAATTTTACTCCAACTGATTCAGAAGTCGGGAATTGGAGCGTGAATATAAGTGTTACAGACACACCAGGAGCAATAAACTCGAGTGTTTTCTGGTTTTTTATAGATAATGCAGAAGATTCTGTGAGCCTTAATTCAATCAGCAATATTACAATTTATGAAAACATAACATTGTATGTAAATGCAACAGATAATGATTTGCTTGTTCCTGACAAAAATGTGAAAAATGAAACAATTTCGTTTGTTTCAGATACAAGCTGGGTTTCTGTGTCTTCTGCTTATTCTGCTTCAAATTATGCAACTGTCAGAATAGAAATAAATTATAATCAGGCAGCCGCCGGGCAGAACTACACAGCGAGAATTACTGCTTCAGATACAGGAGCAAATATTGCAGAAAGATATTTTCAAATTCAGGTTTTAGGAGACAATGCACCACAATGGCTTAATCCACAGACAAATATCGCAGTTTATGAAAATAATTATACATATTTAAATCTCTCTCAAAATGTTTCTGACAGCGAAGGAGATAATATTAATTTTTCATTCATAAATAATACAAGTTTTCCTGCATTTTCACTGAATTCAAGCACTGGAATAGTAAATTTTACTCCGGCAGATTTGGATGTAGGATACCATAATGTTACAATAAATGCAAGCGATGGAAAACTTAACAGCCTTAAGGGATTTAATTTTACTGTTTATAATGTTGATGACGCACCCTATATTGAGGGCATTACAGACCAGACAGCAAATGAAGACACAGCGAAATCCATTCAGTTATATATACAAGACGAGGACTTGAAAATACCGCAGACAGGATTTTATTATGAAAATTTTTCAATTAACATTACTTTTCAGGGAAGCAACACTAATTTATTTAATTTTTCCCTGTTTAACAGGACTTTAACTTCAAATAAGTCATATTATCTTGCCAGTTTCACGCCAAGAAAAGCAGATGCAGGCAGCTATAACATAACACTAAATGCAACAGATACTGGAAACTTTAGCTACAAAATAAGCTTTAATCTGACAATAAGCGCGATAAATCACGCGCCCTCTTTAATGAATTTTACAAATTACACCTCAAAGATTAACAGCAGTTTTTATCTGCAAATCAATGCATCTGATATAGAAGACGGCAATTCAACTGCAGGAAATACTAATTTCACTTTTTTATACAGCTTTTTATCCGGAACGAGCTTTGCTAATGCCACAACTTTTAATGCCACATCTGGAATAATAAACATCTCGCTGAATGACTCTCATGCAGGAAAATACAGAATAAACATAAGTGTTTCAGATTCTATGGGAAAGAACAGCTCTGGAAATTTCTGGCTTTTTATTTACAATAATCCTCAAATTATCATTCCTCCAAGCACATACCAATTCAGGCTTTTTGAAGCAAATAATTCAAACCTGACATTTAAAGCCAACCATAGTGTTATGGATAATTTGACATATTATTTTTATATTGACAGAAATAATTCAAGGGAATTGAGATATAATCTGAGCTATTACGGAAACAATACAAACTTGACATGGAGGTTTTATCCAAATTACACTGATGAAACTTATGGAATAACTAATTTAACTTTGCTTGTTCTCAATCCTTTATATCCTGAGCTGAATTCTTCTGTTTCATGGAACTTGACAATAAATCACACTAATTATCCTGTTAATTTTTCAGGATATATAGGAGACAAGGAAGCAACTTATTCAAGCACTATTACAATATTACTAGGAACTTATTTTTCAGATATAGATTATAGTGATGCGGCTTATAATCAGACAATTAATTTTAATGCAACAAGCAACTCAACACCAAGCATTATATCCTCAAGTTTCTCTGGCAATATCCTGACTTTATCTGCATCAAGCGCTGCTTCTGAAATTTTCAGAATAACTGCTTATGACTTGAATTTGAGCAATGCAACTATGAGCAATATATCAAGCAATACTTTTCTTGTTACATTTACAAATCCTCAGACAGTTCCAACGCCATCTCCAGGCGGGGGAGGGGGAGGAACCACTGTGAAATTAGAGCATTATTCAATAAAAATAATTTCTCCCGGCGATGTTATTATATCTGACAAGAATTATATTGAAATTCCTATTGTTATCCAGAATACCGGGCAGGTTAATCTCAAGGGAATAAGCCTGTCAGGAATAGTGAGTTTTAATAATATTTTAAGCGATGATTTGAAGCTGACTTTTGCAAACTCACAATTGAATGAGCTTGGATTTGGACAGTCAGCAAATGTCACTTTGAGAATTTTGACTGATACGCAGAAAGCTGGAAAATACAAGGCAACTATTTTTGCAAATGTGACTGCCCCAAAATTCAGCGACTGGGGTGATTTTTTCATTGACTTGAGAAAAACAAATGAAACAGAAGCAGACCAGATGCTTGTATTCACTCAGAAAATGATTTCAGAAAATCCAGAATGCATTGAACTGACAGAACTTCTTAAGGAAGCAAAGAAACTTTTTGAGCAGAGCAAGTATCCAGAATCCAAGGAAAAAGCGCAGGAGGCTGTAACTGCGTGTGAAGAGGCAATTTCAAAAAATCCTGTTATGGGAGGAAAAACAACATTTGTATCTTCAACATTAATTTATGCAGGATTGGGAATAATCTTGGTTTTTGTTTTATGGATTATAATTTATATTTATAAAAAAGTAAAGTTTAATAAAGATAGGTGGGATGGTTATGTATAAACCTCTAGAAGAGGTTTCCAGACTGCTGCTTACAGCAGCAAACATCAACCAAAACAGTTGATGTAAATAAACCTTTAAAAAGGCTTCAAAATCGTAAGATTTTGACAGTGCTCAGGAATAAGAAGTATTCCTGACATTTCCAAATGTCGTGCTTATCAGCAGCAAACATCAACCAAGACAGTTGATGTATAATTATATAATTGTATAATTATATAATTTGCTAAATAAAAAAGATAAAAAAAAGGTGAAAATGAGCAACAAAGATGTCCCGATTTTGATAGAAAAAATTGAAAAAGAAATTGGAAAAATAATTGTTGGGCAGAAAGAAGTTATTGATGGAATTTTAAACGCTGTTTTTTGCGGCGGGCATGTGCTTGTTGAAGGAGTGCCGGGAATAGCAAAGACGCTTCTTATCAAGGCAATGGCTTCTGTTATGGGATGCAAGATGAAAAGAATACAGTTTACTGTTGACTTGCTGCCTACTGATATCACTGGAATTTTGAGCTACACTCCTGAAAAAAGATTTGAAATTATCAAAGGGCCGATATTTGCAAATTTCATAATTGCTGACGAGATAAACAGAAGCCCGCCAAAAACACAATCAGCATTATTAGAGGCAATGCAGGAAAAAGGTGTTACAATATCAAGAAAAACATACAAGCTTCCTGAGCCGTTTTTTGTAATGGCAAATGAGAATCCAATTGAAGTTTCAGGAGTTTACTCGCTGCCAGAAGCCCAGGTTGACAGATTTTTGTTCAAGCTTCTTATGAACTATCCAAAAAAAGACGAAGAAATAAAAATTCTCACCCAGAATGTCACTATAAATAATTTTGAAGATTTTAAGCTTAATAATATTCTTACACCGCAGAAAATACTTCAGCTTCAGAAAAGAGTAAAGGAAGTATACAGCTCTAATGAGATAAAAGATTATATTGTCAAGATAGTTGAAGAGACAAGAAGCAAGAACTTTGATTATGCAAAATATATTTCATACGGAGCAAGCCCGAGAGCCTCGATATCAATGTTTATAGCAAGCAAGGCAGAGGCATTAATGAAAGGAAGGAATTATGTTGTGCCGGCAGATGTCAAAGCCATAACTTATCCTGTATTAAGGCACAGAATAATACTAAATTATGAAGCAGAGGCAGAAAAAATTTCTACTGACAAAATTATAGAGCATGTCTTGAGCAAAGTTAAAGTTCCATAATTAAAAGAAAAAATATTACTTTACTAAATCAAAAGCATAGAAAAATATTACGCAATATAAAATCCGTTAATTATAACTTCAAGTGAATTAAAGCTAATTCAAAAATTAAAACTTAACAATTAATTATACAAATATTAAAAATGAAAACGCTAAAGGTTGATTTTGCAACTAAAATCTCACAGTTTGAAAAGGTTATCAAGGAATTTCAGCTTAGGAGAATACTTTACAAGAGCCTTTTTAGGGCAAAAGGATTGGAATTTGAAGAATACCGCCATTTTGAAAAGGATGAAGATGCGTCTTCAATTGACTGGAAAGCAAGCCTGAGAGCAGGCGAGATGCTGGCAAGAAAGTATGTTGAAGAAAGAGATATGGATATTTATTTTGTTGTTGATGCAAGCAAAAGCATGTTTTTTGGCTCAAAAGAAAAATTAAAGGCAGAGTATGCTGCTGAAATTGTTGCTGTTCTGAGCAATTTAACGCTTGATTCAAATGACAATCCCGGATTAATAATGTTTCAGGAAAATCTTGTGAAAAAAATCAGTCCAAGAAAAGGGAAGAAGCAGTTTAATCTTATAATGAGATTTTTGTGCGATGGAGAGAATTATGGCGGGAATTTTGATATTAATAATGCAATTAAGTATTTATTAAAATCAATATCTTCAAAATTTTCAGTTGTGATATTAATTTCTGATTTTATTCATGTAAAGAAGGAATTTAAATTTGATTTAAATCTGCTGTCAAAAAGATTTGAAACTATTGCCATAATGGTTAGAGATTCATTGGATGAGGAGCTTCCAAAAACAAGCCAGCAGATTTTAATTGAAGACCCGCATTCCGGAAAGCAGATGGTTGTAAATCCGTCTCTTATTGCTGAAAATTACAAGAAGAATGTTAAAAAACAGAAAGAAGCAATCACAAGAATATTCAGAGAAAAAGGGATTGACTTGCTTGAACTTAGCACAGGCAAGGAATTTATAATTCCTCTTGTTTCATTTTTGAGAGCGAGGGCAGGAACATTTGCAGGAGGGGGAAAATGAACATTTCTTTTTTATATCCCGGATTTCTTTTATTTCTTCTTTTAATTCCTCTTATAATATTGATTTATTTTTTAAGCTCTTTTTACAACAAGAAGAAAGCGATATTGTTCCCAAATTTTGAGGCGGTTGAAAGAGTTTCAGGAACAGACATATTCTCAAAAAATTTCATCTCGCTTTATTTTAACATAGCAATTATTTTTTTGATTGTCGTCGGAATTTCAGGAGCAGTTATACATATACAAGCGAATACAAGCTCGTATTCTTTTGTTATTGCAATTGACAATTCAGGGAGCATGAAAGCAGCAGACATTGAGCCAAACAGGCTCGAGGCAGCAAAATCTGCTGCAAAGAATTTTGCTGACTTGCTTCCTTTTGGGGTTGAGGTTGGAGTTATAGGCTTTTCAGGAGATGCTTCTGTTTATGGGAACATGGATAATTCTAAAATACGAGTTAAGGGAGCAATAGATTCTATTGATTTTGGAGAAGTGCAGGGAACAAATATTTTTAATGCTGTTGTTGCAGCAAATAAATTACTTGAGAAGAGGAAGATGAAAACAATTGTCCTGATAAGCGACGGGCAGTTGAATGTGGGAGATACAGGGCAGATTATAAGATATGCAAACAGAAACAATATTATTATAAATACAATTCTTGCTGGAACAACCGAGGGAGGATTAACAGAATGGAATACTATTTCAAAATCAGACGAGGATATAATGAAGAGCCTTGCTTTTAATACTGACGGCAAATTTTTTAAGGTGCAGGCTAAATCTGAATTGGAAAATTCTTTTGATGACATTCTCAAAAAGCAGGAAAGAGAAATTAAAATTGATATTTCATTATATTTATTTATTGCTGCTTTAATTTTGATATGCATTGACTGGTGGCTGTTTAATTTTCGATTCAGAACTCTGCCTTGAAATTAAAAGCATTTTTAATTTATATGATATTATCCACCATAAATTATCTTGCTTCTGTTTATATTATTAGAATATGTCAAAAATTAGCCTAATCTTAACTTATTAATGTTAAATGACAAATTTAATGGATTAATGTGATTATTATAATTTAAATAATTTTGATTTTATTTCAACAAGGCTTACAACTTCCTCCACAATCAACTTTTTCCTCATCTTCATCTTTGATATAATTATAGCAGTGTTCGCAGTATTCCTTGTTCTGCCTCAAGTTTATATTAAACTGATTTTTTGTATAGTCAACTTTTGCGAGAAGTTCATTATTAAGCTTGTCAAATATTCCAAGATAACTTTTTCCGCACCATTCAATTTTTTTGGCATAGATGTCTGTATTTAAAGAGCATTCTCCGGTTTCAGTTATAGTGTAAATACATCTTTTTACATCCATGCATTTTCTTGAATGAATTCCTTTGACATTTTCTATTCCTTTAACTAATTCGTTGAGATTATAATTTACTTTGCACTCGCTCCAATCATCACAGACAATTTCTGGTATGCATTCTTTTTCTGATTTTATTATGCATCCCAGCTGTCCGGGTTTGAAATAATATGTTCCGCAGCCATTCATATCCTTGCATTTTGGTGTTGTATAGCCATTTATGCACTCGCTCCACTCGCATCTCCAGTCTTCTTTGCATTCCTCCTCGCAGTTTCTTGTAAAATCTGGAATATCTGTAGGAATCAGGCATGATTTCTTGTCTTTGCACCCTCTTTTCTGAATTCCTTTCTGGCACGCCTCCCATTCGCCACACATCCACTCAGATTTGCATGTTGTTTTCCATCTTCCTGATGTAAGGCTTGGGGGAAGAATGTCTGATTTTGTAGGGGAAGGAACCATCTCACTGGGAATAATTCCAGGAGATTCTTTTGTTATTGAAAAATTGGCAAAGACAGATTCTGCGCTTGAGCAGTAATCTATAACAACTATTTTTTCGTCAATGCAGATATTTTCAGATGAGTAATAATAAGCCAGTATTTTTTTCGGATTTTTATCAAATTCAAATTTATATCTTTTTGTCTCATTTTTTTCAGGAATATCAAGAATTGTAAACTTTTTATTTTCTATAAATGATATATTTATTCCTGTTATTTTATAGTTATCAATTCCTCTTGTTATTGACAGGAGAGTTGAGTTTGTAAAATAATCAAAGCAGGCATTGTAATCAAGCTTTATGTTTGTCTCCTCGCATTTTTCACCTGCTATTGGTTGGGTTGAATAAAATTTTGAAACTAATAAAATTATCATAATTGCTATTATAATCAAGATTATTACGTTTATAATTACTGCAATTTTATTTTTCATTATAATTTTTAGATGTTTTTATTATTTTTAAATAATTTTATCTTTAACTATTTGTTATTTTATTTTTCCTTACTAAATATATTTGCATTTTCAGTATAATTTTGTGATTTATTTTTAATTTAATTTTTTAGCTTGTTTGTTTTTACTTAATACCTTGGGCTAAGCTATGGGATTTTATTTTAATTTAGAATATATTAAAAACCCTTCCATGATAATATTCTGATATTTTTTTAAAATATTTGTCCATTAACTTAAGCTCAAGAAGCTGATATAAAAAAGGATTTTTTGTAACAATTGATTTCTGCTCCTCTTTCCACCTTGTTACAATCTCTCTAAGCCTGTTCTGCTGTGATTGAGGAAGCCTGGGATATATTCTTCTGAATATACTGATAAATATTTTGTGCGCTTTTTTAAGAAACATAGATGATTTTTCAAGCTCTTTAATTATTTTTGGATTTTGATTTATTATTATTTTTATATTGTCAATATTTTCTTCTTTTACTAAGGATGAATTGTCAAGCATTATATTTTTGAGAACTACTTCTGACTGCTTTTTATAAATGAAGAAATTTTCCAGTTCTGGAGTCATTCTTTTGTAAAAATCAAGATTATTTATTTCATAGTTAAGATTTTTTTCAATTATTTCCTTCAATTTGCGGATTATTTCATTAATTTTTTCATTTGTTATTTTTTCTCCAGAATAATAGACAAAAAGCATTAATTCGCAGAATTCCCTTGGTTTTTGCTCTTTTCTTTTTTTGAATTCTTCCACCATTTCTGAATAAGTCAAGAAAGGGCTTGTATTAAAAAACTCTGAAAAAAATTTCTTGGCGAGGTCATTTATCATATCCAGCTTTTTTTCATTTTCTTTATTTGAAGAAGCGATTTTTCTCAGTTCAGAAACATAGATGTTCTCTGTTTTATTCTTATAGGAATCAACTTTTTTTTTCAGTTTAAGCTCAATAATTGTAAGAATTATGGCTGCGATTATAGAAATTGCTATAAATGCTATTAGAATATATACTGGAGATATCACCTCTGCCATATTTATTTCAGGCAAGAAGCATATAAAAGGTTTTTTGTTTGTGTTTTTTACAGGCTTAGTTGAAAATCTCTTTTTTACAGTAAAGCTTAAAAACCCTTTTCTTTTTAGCAATTTATGGCTAATGGAATAGAACGCCCGCTTGACTTGCTGAACAACAGCAGGGGCAAGGAAATCTTGGTGCAGCTGAAGAATGACAAGCAACTTGTGGGAACACTGCTTGCATTTGACATACACATCAATATTGTCCTTGACAACACAAAAGAGGTTGTTGGGGGTGAAGTCAAGAGGAGCATTGGTTTAACTTTTTTAAGAGGAGATACTATAATTTTTATATCTCCTGCTTCATCAGCTAGAAAAGAGTAAGCGTTTTCCGGTTTGATTTCGCTGCGGAGATGCTTCTTTATTTCTTGATTATAGCTTGGACTGGAAAGAAGCATCTCATAAATCAGAAGATTTATATAAAAATTATTAATTATATAAAATATGAAAAGTAAATTTAAAACTTCTGAACCTCCTGTTTTTGCAATTATTGGTTTTATTTTTTCTTTTTTAGCTGGTTTTCTTTTGTTTGTCAGAAGTACTACAATTTCTAGTAGATTAATGAGTTTAGGATTGTGTCTTGGCATTTTTGGTTTTGTTTTTTGTTTAATTGAATTTCTGAAGAAGAGAAATAATGCTGCAATAATTACAGCAATACTTGGCTTAATTTTGAATATATTATTGGTTTTAATTTATTTTTATTATCTTCTTGTATATTCTTGATATTGCTAGAACAATAATTTAATGAGAATTACTGCAACAATTAATTGAGTTAAAGTTCCTATGAGCCAGGTTGTTTCTGTTTGTATGACTGAATGGAATATTATATATTTTTTCAAATACTTATTGTGCTTGAGTTTTGTGAGATAAAGAATTTTAATCATGTCTGGAAGCAAGGAAAAGAATATTGCCAGCATTGTGAGATTGCTTGGAAATTTCCATATAATCCAGATTAAAATTAACAAGGTTATGATAATTCCAACTAACTCAAAGATAATAAGATTTCTTGGAATTTTTATATAATAATTGCTTTTTGTCAATTTTTCTTTCATAATATTATCTTTATGCGGAATTATGTCCAAGACAAAATGAAAAATTAGGGAGAGAAAAATTACAGGCAAAATACTTGGAAAGTATTTTGCTATCACTGCTCCCGCAAGAATGTGGATTAAATAAATCATTTATACCTCAATTTTCTGCAAATCTTCTGCAATTTCAGAATTCTTAAATATTTTTCTCGCTTCTTTCAAGATTATTTTTTCCTTGTTTTCGTATCTTTGAGACAAGTGAGTAAGAATTAATTTTTTTGACTTGCTTTTTTTTGCTGTTTGGGCAGCCTGGGACGCTGTAAGATGCTTATATTCTTTTGCTAATTCTTTCCCATTTTCTGAATTTTCCATAAAAGTTGATTCACAAATTAATAAATCTGAATTTTCTGCTAACTTTAACATATTTTCATTGACAGCTGTATCAAGAATTATTGTTATTTTCCTTGCTTCTTGTTTATATGTCAAATCTTTTGCTTTTATTTTTTTTCCATTGAATATAATATCGTTTCCTTTCTGCAACTCGGAAATTATTTTGCCTTTTATCTTCAATTTTTCCAATTTGTCTTTTTTTATTCTTATTTTTTCTTTTTCTGTGAATGAATATGCCAAACAAGGAGTATTATGCTGCATACTTTTTGCCTCGAGAATAAAATCAGAATTCTCAAAAAAACTGCCTTCAACTTCTTCTATCTTATATTTTATTTTGCCTTGGAATACAAAAAGCTTGAAAATCAAGTCCATATACTGCCTTGTGCCTTTTGGAACATAAATATTCAGAATTCTTGAGTAATTATTTAAAGCAAGGGTTTGCAATAATCCTGGAAGCCCGAGAACATGGTCGCCGTGCCAGTGAGTTATTAATATTCTTGTCAGTTTGCATGGATTTATTTTTAACTTGCGAAACTGCCTCTGCGTTCCTTCTCCGCAGTCAACAAGAATATTCTCATCTTTATAACTAAGCAAAATGGCTGTATGATTCCTTTTTGCAGTAGGAATTGCCTGCCCTGTTCCTAAAAATATTATTGGTATTTTCATGATTTCATTTAGATAAATGGTGTTTAAAATCCTTTGCAAGATTGCAAAAACTATCCTTAAGGTTATTAAGTTTGGTTTCTATTTTTCCAATTGTTCTTGATATACTAATCAGAAAGCCCGCGATTACAAATAAAGAAGCAATAATTAACAAAACAAGAGAAACAATTATGGATTCAGTTGTCCAGCTTCCGCCAAAAATTTTTATTATTAATTGATATATTATAAATATAGAGAATGCTATTAATAAGATCAAAATTAAGATATTAAGAATTTCCCTTATTCTTTCTTTTATCTCAGATTCCATTTCAGCTCCTTACAAGCAAAATTATTAGTAATATTGCTATAACTAACAAGAACCATTTTAATATGTTTAATAATATTATTCCTATATCTTTTTTCATAAATTAACTAATGCAATAATATTTAAAAAACCTATTGATTGTAGAAAACTTTAAATACAATTGATTGTACTATCAGATGTATGAAAAAAGGAACTATTTTAAGTATGAATAAAAGTACTTTTAAAAGTACTATAAAACGCAGTGATATAAAGGAAAAAATACTTGATATGCTTGAAAACTCAAAAAAGCCGCTTTCCACTGCTGAAATTGCTTCTAATCTTGGCAAGTCATGGCATACTGTTATAAGATACTGCCTTGATTTGGAGATTGAAGGCAAGATATTTAAATTTGAATTGGGAAGAATTGCTGCATGGCAGGTGAAAAAATGAAAAAAAGAGGAGTATTATTGTTAATGTCTATGATTATATTGTCAGCAATCTTAGTTTATGCTTCTGTTTTTTCTGATATAAATCAGGGAGATTTTTCTGGAACTTATAACTTGACATTTTTCAATATTTCAGGATTTATACAGCTTAATGCAAGCATTTTTGGAAATAGCACAATAATTTCTGGAAATATTACAGAACTTGCAGGAAATGAGACAGAATTAATTTCATACTGGAGGTTTAATGAATCATACTGGAATGGGACAATTGAAGAAGTCAAAGATGTTCTTGGAAAAAATAATGGGACTGCAAGAAATGGGGCGAATATAACTTCTGGATTGTTTGGAAATGCGGGAAATTTTTCTGGCAGTTCCGGCACTTATACTAATGAAATTCAAGTTGCAAATAAAGAAGAGCTTAATCCTTCGAGCAATAGTTTTACAATTACTGGCTGGGCAAAATCAATTACGCGGGGAGGAAATGGGTATCAACTTTATGTTGCAAAAAGGGATAATATTGCTGGTGGCAAAAATGGATATTATATTGGCTTGCTGGAAGGCTCTGGAGTTAAATTTGTTGTAGGAGACGGAACTAATAGGGTAGACACAAGTTATGTTCCTTTAGATTATACAAAATGGTTTCATTTTGCAGCAGTTGTGAATAGAACAAGCAACCAGAGTTTAATTTATATTAATGGAACACTTGGAGCGAGTGCAAGCATATCTAATGTTGGAAGAATAAATAATTCATGGAATTTATCAATTGGAAATGATGAGGGGCAAGCTTTGCTTGGTTCAACATACCAATATCCTGTGAAAGGGCAAGTGGATGAGCTTGCATTCTGGAATTATGCATTAAATTCGAGCGAGATTTTTGGATTGTACCAGAAGGGAATTAACAGCACAACAAACATAACAACAAATGATACACTAATAACTTCTGGAACATATGAATCTTCTGTTAAAGATGCTGGTGCAATATCAGAGTGGGGAACTTTATCTTGGAATGGGCTTCAGCAAGGGCAGGGAATAACAACACTGCAAGGAAATGTTTATTTGAGCTATCTTGAGGGAAATGCAAATGACGAAAATAATTTAAATAATGGGATTTTAAGAAATTCTCCGACGAGTGTTTCAGGAAAAAATGGATTGGGATATCAGTTAAATGGAGTTAATCAGTATGTTGAGATTTCTGACAGCAATAGTTTGGATTTAAGTTCAGACTTTTCTCTTGGATTATGGGTTAATTTCAGTTCTCTTCCTGCTGCTGGGCAGTGGCAGGGAATAATTGCGAAAGGAGGGGCAGGAGACTCACCTCCTGATATTAATCATAATTTCTTCCTGTCATTTGACAATAATATGGGATGGGGCAGTGGAATAGGAATAACCTGGGGTTATGAAGATTCTTCTGGAAATAATTATCAGACAAGATATCAATTCACGCCGGATTTGGGAAAATGGTATCATATTGCAGGAGTTTTTAATGATTCTGCAAATACAATGACTTTGTATATAAATGGAAGCCAGGTTTCTCAAACTGCAAGTGCGACTGCTGTTCCTGTAACAAATACTCATCCTGTTTTTATTGGAAGAAATATTAACGGCAGTTCAAGTGTTTATTATCTGAATGCTGTTGTTGATGATGTTTTTATCTCAAATAAATCACTCTCGTCGGGAGAAATAGGAGAAATTTATTCTGGCTCAACTGGAGATGGATTAAAGTTTCAGATTAAAACAAGCAATGATAATTCAAGTTGGAGCTCTTATGCTGGAAGTGATGGAACTTCTTCCAGCTATTATACATATCCTTCAAGAATTAATACAAGCAATTCAAGATATATACAATATAAAACATTTTTTGAAAATTTAAATTTCAGGCTGTATAATGTCAGTATAAATTATAGTGCTGTTTCAGAATTATCTGTAACTCTTGACTCGCCTGCTGATAATTATCTTACAAATGAGTATAATAATATAAATATAACTTGTTCTGCTTCTTCACTAAATCAGCTTGTTAATGTAACTCCATATTACAGCAAATTTGGATGGGGAGAGAGTGAGCCAGCAAGAAGCATTTCAGGAACAACAAATACAACAACTTTCACTTTAAATGAAATTTCCTCAACTATTTTGTGGAATTGTTATTTTTGTGATGCTGGAGGAAATTGCGCATTTTCCAGTTTAAACAGAACAATTATAGGAGATATTCTTGCTCCTTCTGTTGATTTGATTTCCCCTGAAAACAATTATATTGAAAATTCAACACAAAATTTGAATTTTATTTTTAATGCAACTGATAACAGAGCTTCTAGCTTAAATTGCAAACTTTTGATTAATAATTCTGAAGCTGCAAGCAATTCTTCTGTTATTTCAGGAATTCAAACAACTATTTCATATTCTCTTGCAAACGGGAATTATACATGGAAAATAAACTGTTCAGATGGATTAAATTCTGGATTAAGTGACGAAAGAAATCTAACAATTAGTGTTTCTTCTGCTTATGTTCCGTTCTGGGCTAAAGCAAATACTCATACACACACAACAAATTCAGATGGGGACAGCTCTCCTGCTGTTGTTGTGGGATTATATCAGGGAAAAGAATACAGCATTCTAGCAATTACAGACCATGGAAAAGTTACTAACTGCACTCCATTTACAAATTTAAGTTTTATTTGTGTTAATTCTGAGGAATGGACTTCAAGCAAGCATATGACAAGAATAAATGTGAGTGCTGCTTATAATAATAATATTGTAAATCTGCAAAATGCTGTGAATGCTGCGAATTCAGAGGGAGGTTTTGCAATTATTGCTCATCCTAACTGGAGCTCAACTCCTTGGAGTGTTGCTGAATTAACTTCTTTGCAAAATTATACTGCAATGGAAATTTATAATAAAGTTATTGAGAGATTATCTCCTGATCCGTATTCTGTTTCAAAATGGGACGAAGTTTTAAAAACAGGAAAAAAGATTTTTGGAGTTGCTGCAGATGACATGCATCAGGTTAATGTTGATTTGGGATACGGGTTTACAAAAGTTTATATGCCAGAGTTTACAAAATCAGCCTATATTAACTCAATGAGAACTGGATATTTTTATTCTTCACAGGGGCCGAGCATGGATTCTTCTCCTTTCACACTGGTTTGCGATGAATTATCAAGTTATCACATGGGAGAAAGTGCAAATTGCTCTGCTGTAAGAATAAGCGCAACAATTTCTGCAACAAACTCCTCGCTTGTTATGAGGAATATAAGCTTGATAAAAGACGGAGCTGTGATAAATTTTACTTCATGCTCTTTGCAAAACTGCTCATTTTCATATTCTGAAAATGTTTCATCTTCTGGATATTACAGAATTCAGGCAATTGACTCTGGCAATAAACAAATCTGGAGCAATCCTATATGGGTTACAAAAATTGCACTTCCGGTTGTTATAAATGTTAATTTTCCTTTAAATAATTCCAATATTTCTGATTATACTCCTCTGCTGAATGTTTTATTAAATCAGCAAACAAGTTTGTGGTATAATCTAAATGGAGGAAGCAATAAAACATTATGTTCTGATTGCTCTTCTTATTCAGGATATATTTTATTAAATGAAGGCAAGAATATAGTTTCTGTTTATGCAAACAATTCTGACAATATTGTCAAAGAAAGCAGAGTTTATGTTACTTTGAATTTTAATAAATCTATGTCTGAAGATTTTTCAGATAATTCTTCAGTTGAGTCAACTGAAAAGGTTTTTTGGAATAATGGAAAAATGAGCATGAATGCGAGCGAGATGTTTGGGAATTTTGTTTTTAAACCAACTATAACAAGAAACAACATAACAAGCTTTTATGTTGAATGGAGCGAAAATAATACTGAATATGCAAAAGGAGAGGGGCAGAGAATTCCTATAATCTTTAAATATAAGTTTGGAAGCTCTTCGTGGATTTTCTTGAATTCCGGGGAGTATATAGTTAATGGAAGCAGTGTTTCTGGCTTGAATGGAAATAATCTTTCAGTAATGATTGATTTTGAAAAAAATTCTTTTACACCTGTTGATTTGCTGGATTTCAGAATAAAATGGACAGAATTTACTGTGCCTTTAATATTTATTCCAGTAAATAAAACTACAACTTCATCAAGCGCAGTAATTTTATGGACTACTGACATTGAATCAAATTCAAGCATAGAGTATGGGAACTCTCCTATTCTTGGAAATTTTATCACTGACAGCAATTTTGTCACATATCACTCATTAACAATTCCAAATTTAAATCAGAATACTATTTATTATTTTAAGATTAAAAGCTGCACAAATGACAGCTGTGCTGAATATCCACAATCTCCTTATCCTGTAGATTCATTTACAACACAATTAGCATCTGTCCCTCCTGTTAATCCTCCTTCTGGCGGAGGAGGGGGTGGGGGAGGAGGAACAAGCATAAATGTTACAAAAGAGCAGGCTGGAATTGAAGTTTCTGGAATAAGTGATATTGTTGCTAGAGCAGGAGAATTGAAAACCATGTCTGTTAGCGTGAAAAATTTGGGAAAGAAATTTTTGAATAACTGCAGATTAAAGGGGGAAGGAGAAAATTCAAATTTAGTGTCAAGCAAAAGTATCAAGGGATTAAGCCCTGGAGAAATTTTTGAATTTATTTACACAATCTCGGTGCCAAGCGAATTTATTGAAGATGCAGATATTGTTATCAAGATTGCGTGTGATGAGGCTGAAACTCTTAGAAAATTCAAGATATCTCTGCCAAAAAATTTCCTGAATGTTGAAATCAAGTCTCTTGAGCAATCAGGAAATAAATTAAGATTTGATTATAATCTTGAAAGCAATGAAGAACAAGATATTTTTGTAGAGTATTATTTAAAAGACAGCAATGGAAATAAAATTACTTCTGGAAATGATTCTGTCATTTTGAAAGACAGCGCTGATTTTGAAGGAAGCCTTGTTATTTTTGGAAATCTTGCAGGCGAGTATATTTTGAATATTAAGGCAAGCTCTAAAACAAATTCGGCTTATGCGCAGGAATCTATTTTAATTGGAGAAAAAAAGGGATTGTTGGGAAGAGCAATTTTAGTGGCTGGGGGTGGCAAGATAGTTTTAATTGCATTAGTTATTGTTCTGTCTGTGCTTGTTTTGACAATAATTGTCAAAAGAATTATGAAAAAACAAATACATGAAGATAAGACAGGATATGTCAAATTAAAGCTTGGAAAATAATTACAAAAATTATTCTATAAATTAAAAAATGCTCCTGCGAGGATTTGAACCTCGGACTTCTTGCTTTCTTTCCTATGATAGAAGGTTCGCCTCAAATAATCAAGCGCTCTATCCAGGCTGAGCTACAGGAGCTTATTAATACCACTTAATAATCATATATAAATCTTGTTGGGAAGATTTTTTAACTTACATGTTTTTAATATAATATGAAAATATTATTTGTTTGTGCGCATAACAGGTTTAGAAGCAAGGTAGCTGAATTTATTTTTAAGAAGCTTGACAAGAAAGATGAAGTCAAGTCAGCAGGAATTCAGCTTGATTTTTCAAGGCCGTATGTTGCAGAAAATGTGAAAATTGCCTTGAAAAAAAGAGAAATTTTTGAGATTGATGAAAAAGCAAGAGAAATTAATATTTATGATTTGGAATGGGCTGACAGGATAATTATTATTGCAGATAATATAAATGAAGAAATTTTTCCTCGCGAAAAAACAGAAATCTGGAAAATTGGAGATGCGGATGAAAAAGACATGGAAAAAATAGAAAAAATTGTTTCTGAAATTGAGGAGAAAGTTAAAAAATTAATTGAAGGATTACATTAATTTTGCAAACTATAAATCTTTAAATATACTTAATGATACCCTATATTATGCGCGGGTGGCACAACGGCACTGCAATCGCCTGCAGATAATAAACAGCAAGCGATTTTGTGGGGGTTCGACTCCCTCCCCGCGCTTTTATCATAATATTTATTAATCCTTAAAATTTATTATAATTATGCTTAAATGGTTTGAAAGCAATAATGGAAGAGATTTAGGTTGGGTATTGTTAATTTTAGGAGGAATATTTTTTATAATTTTATTTTTTGTAATGCTTCCTTTAAATGAAGTAATTTATCAATTGATTATATCAGGATTGGCTTTTTTATTTGGATTATTTATACTTCTTGTTCCTTTTATTAAAAAATTACTAAGATAAAATAATTGTGTTTTTATTTCTATATTCCAGTATCATAATATTTATAACTTCCTTCTTTTTATAAAGAAGCAAAATAGGTTTATCAAAATTAAAAAGAGAAATCCAGCCAAATTTCTAAAATGATTGTAAAATGCTGGTTTTGCGGGAAAGAGATGCATGTTTCTGAATATGATTTTGCCAGATGGAGCAAGGGAGAGTGCATTTTGTGCGACTTATGTGATGTTGATTTTAACAACAACAAAAGCAAGACGATAAGATTATAAATATAAAAAATTTATATCAAGCAAAATATTGTTATTAATTTATTATTGATAATTATCTCTATAATTTAATGTTAAATTAACTAATTGATAATAAAGTTTTACTTAACATAATAGTAAATATTAAATAGGCTTTTATTATATTTCTTTTTATGAAGAAAATCTATCTTGTGCATGGATGGGGAGGAAATAATTCCAGTGAGGGCTGGTTTGGATGGCTTAAGGAAGAGATGAAAAAGAGAAAAGCAGAAGTGATTGGCTTTAACATGCCAGATACAGACAATCCAGAAATT
>Ga0194125_10003859_pt1 | contig 23837 bp, 19 predicted proteins | sample TA2KigC250mmetaG_FD_148626 | JGI IMG/M metagenome (GOLD analysis project Ga0194125, IMG submission 148626) | Freshwater microbial communities from Lake Tanganyika, Tanzania - TA2015034 Kigoma Deep Cast 250m | ecosystem: Environmental > Aquatic > Freshwater > Lake | place: Tanzania: Lake... | reverse complement strand
TCGGCCCCCGGGATGGGTATGCGCATTATGGGCTACAGAGCTTCACTCATTTCAGCGGACCTGCGCATTTCGCCTGGCCGGGACTGCGGCACAGTGGTGACCTGTGTCTTTCCGGCCGACGCGGGCAGATACGCGCAGGACCTGCACGAGAACCATCCACGCAGGAAATCGAGCGGCCGGCGCGCAACCCGTCCGCGTTCTCACAGGCAGCGTTGAACCAGGTCCAGCGCCGCGGCCAAATCGGATCTTATCGCCGTTTCCTCACGAGCGTACATGCCTGACGCCGAAACGAGCGCGGCCCCGGCCCCACCCACAACGTCAATCCCGCCCCCCGACGGAATCGCGAGGGCGACCGGACCCGTCTCCTGGGCCGAAGGTCTTACACTTCTAACCACACGAACTGCCATGAAAACCGCAATGAGAATCGCGGCACAGCCAGTCGCAGGCGCGAGAACAGCCGGCAACGTGATGAGGAGCCTCCGTCCCCTGTGCGCCGCGCCAGCCTGCCCGACGCCCCGGGCTATGCGCGCATGCAGCCCCGGCGGCAGCCGCTGCTCCGTCGCCGACGCGGCCCTCAACTCCCGCGCAACGCCCTCGCAGCGCGCTGTAAAACCCCGGCAGTCAGGGCAACCGGCCAGATGCCGGCGCACCGAGCCGCCAACATGCCGCCCGGAATCCATCGCGCTGGATATTCGCCACCTGAACCACGCGCATCTCAGCATGAGACACCACCTTCCGCAGACTCCGGATCCGCAGGCTGACGCGGCACGGCCGGCGGCATCCAATCCTCTTCCGGTCTCGCCGACAGCACGGCAGACATCGCGACCCTGGCACGATGCAACCCCACCTTTACGCCGATGATGCTCGCCCCCATCACCCGCGCTATTTCCTTCACGGACATTCCCTCGGCATACATCAGCCAGAGCATCGTGGCCTGCTTCTCAGGCAGCGAGTCGAACACCACCTTCCATAGTCCGCACCTGGCTTCCGAATCAGCCGCGATGAATGCCGGGTCCCTGGTTTCCGCACGCCCGTCCCCGCCGCACACGGCGCGCCGACGGGAACGAACGATGTTCAGCCCCGCCCTTCTCGCAATCGCAAACAACCAGGGCCCCGCAGCCGCGCCTTCACGGAAACGCGCCCGCGCCCGGTAAGCCCTGATGAACGTCTCCTGCGTGGCGTCTGCGGCGTCAGCATCATTGCCGGTAAGCCGGCGCATGTAACCGAACACGCGCGCGCCATGGACCCGGATTGCCTCGTCAAACGCCTCTCCAGAAAAGCATCGCGGACCGGCCGCCCCGCCGGCGGCAGGGATGTCACCGTTCCGCTTCACTGCACCGACTGGATATTCCGCGGCTTCCGGGCCTTTTCCTCGTCCATGAGCCGGACAATATCGGAGGCCGGAACGTTGAGCGACATCGTCACGGCGAGCCCGTCCCTCTGCACGGCAACAGACTTTGATACACGCGCGAGTTCCGGCCTTTCCTGCTCCGAAAGCGACATCAGCGCCTGCAGGCCGCGGGCAATCGACTCCATCTGTGCCGATGCCTCATCCGTCCTGGCCTTGAGCGTCACCGCACCCACGAATTCCCCGTTCCGCTCGTCCATCGTCAGTGTCATGTGCTCAGACTGCTTCAGCAGCGCAGCATGCGGGTTCGCCTCGTTCATCCCCGAGAGTCTGGCGGATCCGTAAACGGTGACCATGTGGTCCCCGACCGGCATCGCTTCCGGGCTCATCGCCGGAATCCTGCCCTCGGCAAGGTCCAGCGCCCGCATGGCGGCATCGCGGCTGCCCGCGATCATCACCGTCCCGTCGGCCAGGAAGGCCCCGAACGACTCCGCCCCCTTCCCGTCAACCCAGCGGTGAAGCTCGACGTTCCCCACCCATTCACAGGCGTATGATTCGTTGGCCGCCAGCAACGTCAGAAGGCGCTGGGCGTTGTACCTTCCCTTCACGAGTGTGACGCTGTCCTCCCGCTTGCCGTCGCCGCCGTGAACCGTGATCGAATTGAGATCGGTTCTGACGTCAAGTTCGAGCACCGCGGTCAGCGCCGCGAACCTCCGCTGGGCAGACTCGTCATTCACGTCCGCCAGCATCCTTTGGCCGATCGTCCCGTCCCTCAGGCGCTGCAGGTCAACATGGAGCACCCACTGCGCAGAAGCCGGCACCTGCCTCAGATCAATACCGCCGCCAACCGCCGTGCCCGCCGCCAGCAAAACAGCCAGTCCGCCCGCCCAAATTCCGTTCATTAACCTCTTTTCCTTTCTTTCTTCCTCCGGTCATTACGCCGCTTCACATGAATATACACACACCGGCCCGGAAAGGTTACACGCCTTCTTTCCGCCGCCCGCACCCCGGGTACCCGGATATCCGAACTGCCTGGCAAATGAAGGGGATGCCCGGCATCGTTAAGACCTGCAGCACAGAAGATGCGACGGTCGGAGCCATGGGACAGGACGTGGACTGAATAAGGCTGCAAGTGGCGGAAACACCCGGAATGCGGCGGGGAAGCATTACGTGGAAATCCCCGACAATGTTGAAGACATCAACGGCGGTCTGCTTGGTGCGGCATCGCGCGAGGGCGAATTGGCACCCCCTAGGGGAATCGAACCCCTCTTACCAGGATGAGAACCTGGTGTCCTAACCGATAGACGAAGGGGGCGCTGTTGACCGCCTCAAGAAAAGACCGGCGGAAGGATATGCAGGCACCCCTGTCGAGTCAATGACGAGTTTCCGGGAAGAACGGCCCGGACCGCCTGATAGCGCCCGGACGGAAGCGCTCCCGGCGGAGCAGGCGGACAGCGGGGCCCATGATGCCCCCTTTTTTTCCTTGTTTGCCAATGATGCGGGTCGGATACTCGACGCCACACTTGTTCACGCGATAACGCTTTTTCAGGGGAGCGGAGCAATAATGAAGTATCTATCAGCAGTAGTGATCGCAGCTTTGATTTCAACGGCGGCATTCCCGAGCCAGACATCCGCCCAGTATGATCCGCTCGAATGGACAGCCAGCGCCGCGTACGGCTATCTGGGGTATTCCAAGTCCGATTCACGGCTCAAAGACGGAGAGCTGCTCACCCTCAGGCTCGCGAACAACCTGAACCGATGGATATCGATCGAGGGGCTCTACTCTCTCGCGCGCAACCTCGAAGGCAACAGCGACGGGCCTGTCCCCAACGTCGCCAAGACATGGACCGCGTGCCTCGGCGCCGAAGCGCTTCTGCACCTCGTTCAGCAAGAGGGCTCCATGTTCGATCCGTTCCTCGCCGCGGGCTTCGGCGTTAACTGGTACGACCACGAGGTCCTCAGCCAGAACATCGCGTTCTCGACGCGCCTTGGCGGCGGTCTCAACGTGCGGTTCTCGGATGAATGGGCGCTGAGAGCGGACCTCCGCTTCATTCTCCCGGGCGGCGACAATGAGACCGATGGCTACACCGCCGACATCGGGATCTCTTACAGCTTCGGCCCGGCCGTGCGCACGTACGCCGCTCAACCTTCTTCATGGGACCAGGTCAGGCCCATCGCCCCGGTGCCGGTCACGCCATACGCCGCCCCGCCGGTCCGATCCCAGCCGCTTCCGGTTGCGCCAGTGGCTGCCAGCCAGTTCCCTTCGCCTTTCGAGACGAAGTATGAACCGGCGGTGCAGTTCCTGTCGGGTTCCAACAAGATTGACCCTCGCTACTTCCCCGAACTGGACACCATAGCCGCCGCGATTGCGGCGTCTCCGACAGCCTCGGCCAGGATAGAAGGCCACGCGGACAAGACCCGCAATTCGGACGCCGAATACAACCGCCGCATTTCCCAGGCCCGCGCTCAGGCTGTTCTGGACTACTTCGCGAATGTCCACGGAATACCACGCTCCAGGATGCAGGCGATCGGCGTGGGCTTCGACCGCCCGAAGTTCCCGAACGACCCGGCCAACGGCAACCCGGCGAACCGCCGCGTGGAAGTCTACATCACCAGGCCCTGACACGTTCCTTCGCCTCATGAACCGCGGGACTGTACCCGCGCCGGCGCATGCCCGGCCTCTGTGCCGTTTGCGTTCCGCCCACCCTTCTGGCAACATCCCTGGAGCGTGCCCGCGGCGGGCGCGCCGGAGGGACAGGGCCTGAGTATTGACACTTCGATATTGAGCGTCGGCTTCAGGGAGCATGACCTCTGCACACGGTGCGGCACCTGCGGCGCGGTGTGCCCCACCCTCGCGGTCTCCGCCGGCCGGAATGGTTTTCCCCTTCTGGATGAGAGCAAGTGCATATCCTGCGGCCTGTGCGGGAAAACCTGCCCCGGTTCCAGAGTCTCCTTCCCCGAGCTTTCATGCTCTGCCTTCGGCAACGCCGGCTCCGCCGCGGACTTCCTCGGGCACGCAAGCCGCTTCCTCGCAGTGCACAGCACCGATACGGAAGTGCGCGCCGGCGCCGCAAGCGGCGGCGCCGTCACGGAGCTGCTCCTCTTCATGCTGGAAACAGGCAGGATAGACGGGGCGGTGGTCACAGGGATGGATCCGACGGATCCGACTCGCGCCATGACCTTCATTGCCCGGACCCGCGAACAGATACTTCGCGCCCGCCAGTCGCGGTACATAATCAGCCCGGTCAACCAGGCGCTGCGCGGCATCCGGAAAACGCAAGACCGGTTGGCATGCGTATGTCTGCCCTGCCAGGTCCACGGAATACGCAAGTGGATGGCCGCGGAGCCGGCCATCCGCGACCGCATCGCCTGCATCATCGGGCTCTTCTGCGTCACCACGCTTGACTCCCCGGTCATACGCGAACTCCTCGCCGCGCGCGGAATCAGCCCTGAATCCGTGGATGAGATCCGCTTCCGCGAAGGCGGGTGGCCGGGAAGAATATGCGCATTCATGAAGGACGGGGCGGTCGTGCCCCTCCACCACTCGAACTTCAAGGACGGAGCCATAAACTACCTGACCCGGCTCTACAGCCCCGTCCGCTGCCGCATGTGCCCGGACGGGACCGCCGAGTTCGCGGATATCTCGGTCGGCGACGCATGGATGCGCGGAAGGGAGGGATATACGCATCCCGCCATGTCTGTTGTCCTGGTCCGTACACAGGCCGGCGCAAAGCTGGTGGACGACGCCGTCGAGGCGGGTCGGATCGTTGCCCACGAGGTGCCGGCGGAAGCGGTAAGACGCGCTTTCATGACATTCGAAAAGAACAAGAAGAAGTCGGCCGTGCTGCGCGCCGCGCGCCGCGCGCGCTCAGGCAAGCCTGCCGTCGGACTGGAAGGCGACTTCCCGGAGTGCGGCATCACCGACCGGCTTCGCGAGCGCGGCGCATCCCTGGTCCACCTGCTTGGCGCCGCGCCGCGCGTCAGGGTGGCCCTGTTGCGCATGCTGCTTTCCGGGTTCATGGCCCCGCTGGTCGCGCTGCGGCGCAGACTCAAGAGAGCACCCGCCGAATAGGCGGGCACGCCTGCATCCAGACGCCGCCACGCCCGCCCCCGGCATCGCCCGGCGTCCGATCAGGACTCAGGCGGAAAGCTTGACGCGCGCCGCGCGCTTGGGCGACTATTCGCCGCCGGCCAGGCACACGCCGGCGGAACGAGGCTCTGACCACGAAGGGAACGAAGTACGCAATGTCTGCAATCACGAGACTCGCGAGGCTTTTCCGCATATTCCTGGATTTCAAACGGGGACGTGAGACGCTGCCGACCATGCCGATCCGGCTCTGGTTCGATTCATGCGCCCGCTGCAACCTGCGCTGCATCATGTGCCCCAACAAGGACCTGTCGCCCGAGGAGAAGGGCGTCATGCCGATCGAACTGTTCCGGAAGGTGATCGATGAAGTGCGCGGCCACGTGCATGACATCTACCTCCACCACCGCGGGGAGCCGTTCATGAATCCGGCCATATACGACATGGTCCGCCACGCCGCGGCTAGCGGCATCAGGACCCGCTTCCACACGAACGGAACGCTGTTGAACGAGGAAAAGGCCCGTCTCATCCTCGACACGCCGCTGGACCTCATCTCCTTCTCGATAGACGGTTTCGAGCGCGAGGCCTATGAGAAGGTCCGCATCGGCGCCTCGTTCGACAACACCGTAGAGAACGTGTTCCGCTTCCTCGCGCTGCGCGCGGAACGCGGCACTCGCAAGCCTTACGTGGTAATAGAGAAGATCAACTTCCACGATGGCGCGAGCGACCTGAAGACCCTGCCCGGCGCCGCCGAACTGAAACGCCGCTTCCTGAAAGCCGGCGCTGACGAGGTGATCGAGAAGCACGAATACGCCTGGGCGCTGGAGACAAAGGAGCCCGTCAAGGCGGGCGAGAAGTACGCCCGCTGCACGTTCCCATGGTACGCCGCCGTGATATCGTGGGACGGCACCGTGACCCCGTGCCCGCAGGATTTCCGGTGCGTGATGAACATGGGCAACGTGGCGACGCATACACTCAGGGAGATCTGGAACGCCGAGGCGTACCGCGAACTCCGTCGCAAACAGACGTCCGACGTGCCGTCTCTTCCGTTGTGCAGGAACTGCGACCGGATACGCCGCAGAACCGTCGGCGGAATCCCGCTGCAGTACATGGCGTCGTTCCTTGCCGATCACATGCTCGGATACGGCGCCCTGCGGCGCTTGATGGGAACGGCCGAACGGAATTCGTAGCCGGGAAAGACAAACCCGGACGGCGCGTGAAACGATGAAGAAGCTCCTTGCCGCATCTTTCCTTCTGTCCGCCGCCGCATGGCTGCTGTTCTCATGGCCCCTGCCCCGCCACGCGATCAAGGCCATACCCTCCTCGGCATCGAACATAGAGCCCGGCCACGTCCGCACGATGATCGCTGGCGACCACCTTCAACTCATGTACCATTTCTGGCTCCTCGAGGACTCGCTTTTCGGGAAGACCCCGTGGTTCACGAACCCGTACGAATTCCGGCTCTCCGAGGCCACCCCGCCAGGGAAACCGCGCGCCTACTACCTCCCGTTCTCCCTGCTGTACGCCGCGGCGGCGCAAGTCGCCGGCCGCGCGGCCGCATGGAACCTGACTGGTTTCATGTCGCTCTGGGCCTCGTGCATCGCAACCTGGCTGCTGGCCCGGCGCTACGCCATGGGATCAGACATGACGGCGCTCGCCGCGGCGGCGTTGTCTCTGATCCTTCCGTTCCGCTGGCACGCGATGCTCGGCGGAAGTCCCACCGGCTTTGCCGTCTCCCTTGCGCCGGCGCTGTTCCTGGGGCTCGACACCGCCGTCCGCAACGCATCCCTGCGCGGCGGACTCCTGGCCGGCGCAGCGCTCCTGGCATCGGCCCTGTCGGACCGCCACATGTTCTACTTCGGCGCGCTGGCGTCCCCGTTCTGGCTCGCCGTCGCCTCGGCCGCCGCCTTCGCGGATCCCGCGCCGCGCCCGCCCATGCGTCGCCGGGCCGCCGCCCTGATCCCGTTCGCGGTGCTCGCGCCGGCAGCATATCTGCTGCTGCGCCTCACGACGCGGTCAGTGGAATCGTCGGTAATGGCGGCGGGCCGTTCCATCCAGGAAGTGGCGCTCTTCTGCAGAACGCCGGACGGGCTGTTCCTCCCGTCCTCTGTGTTCGAGTCGGAAATCATGATCGGGCTCGTCGCTGCTTCCGCCGTCGCGATCCCACTGACCGCGATGTTCATCAGAGCCGGGAAATCCGACCGCAAAGCAATTGCGGCCATGGTCTCCGCGGCAATGCTTGTAACGGCGCTGGCTGTCATATCCATCCTCGCAGTCGGCGTGAACGGACCGCGTGGAGGCGCGCTCTTCGTGCTATGCAGAGATGTGCTGCCCAAGTTCGACATGATCCGACAGCCGGCAAAGGTATTCTGCCTTGCCCCGTCGTTCCTCGCTGTGGCTTTCGCCGCCGCGCTCTCTCCTTTCCTGCGGCAGGTTCCGGCCCGCCGCGCCGCGCTGGCGCTCACGGTCATCCTCGCGGCCTGCACGGTGGAGTACCGCCGGTGGGTGAACCCGACCGTCTGCGTCCTCGCCAACGACCAGCCAGCCTACGCTGCCGCGGCGGCCAGCCGCCAGGCCGGCAGACCGCCCCACGCGCTCGCAATCCCGCTCTGGCCCGGCGACTCACACTGGTCCTCCCTGTACCAGTACTATTCATCCCTCTACCGCCTGCCGATGGTGAACGGTTACAGTCCCGCCGCCGCAATGCATTATTCCATGGACGTCTTTCCCGCTCTTGCGCCGCTGAACAAGGGCTGGCTCGATGGACCCATCCTCGCGGAACTCAAAGGGATGGGAGTCGGATCGCTAATCTTCCACGAGAATGCGTTCCCGGAAAAGGTCAGCCCCTTCCCCGGCTGCCACACGCTGAAACGGCTCCTGACCCATCCCCAGCTCCGGCTCATGAAAAGGTCCGGAAGCGTCTGGACTTTCGCGATCGAACCTCGCGGGGCGGATGCACCTCTGCCGCCGGCGTGGGACTTCTTCTGCCCCGCGCGCAACTGGCAGTCAGAACAGGGCAGCGGACTCGGTGTTGAACTTGTCCGCTCGCCGTGCGCCGACGGTGGCGCATTCATCGAAATGCCGGAACCCGGCACGTCCCTCACGTTTCCCCGCACCCGCGCGCTCTGGGAAGACGGAATGCGCGTGCTGTTCAGGCTCCGGGGCGCAGGAGAACTCACGTGCGAAACCGTGGTGGATGGAGAACCCGTCGCCGCCGAATCACTGCGCCTTGCATCTCCGGACTGGACATGGATCGAGGCGGATATCCCGCGCTTTGAAGGTCATCGAATGCTCCAAATGCGGATAGCGGTCACGAGTGGACACGCCGATTCCGACACCGCCATCCTCGCCGCCGGCGACCGCACCGCCCCGTCCGCCGCCGCGCCTCTGCGCATTCCTGCGCCGTGCCTCTTCCACTACGGCGAGACGAACCCGGAACGCAACACTGTCCTGTTGCGCGCGTCCGACATCGCTTCCTACGAAGCCATCTACGGGCCGCGCCTGCCGTTCAAGCCCGGGCGATACGGGGTGACGATGGAGTACACCTCACCCGCCCCGACCGGTACGGTCCTCGGAGAACTCGCCGCCTTCGCCGGAGCGGCCCGCGCCGCGAGAATGCCCGTTGTTTCCGGCTCAACCCCCGAACTGTTCTTCGATGTGCATGACAACCGGCCGGTCAACGTCTATTTCCTGTTCGGCTGGAAAGCGGACGTCGAAGTCTCATCGTTCATGTTCCGGCCCGTAGCGCAGGAACCCGCGTCCGACCCTGTCCCCTGATCCCCTGTAGCAGCCGCACGAAGGGCAGCTCCCTCACCACTAACCCAGAACAGGGGCAGGTTCCAATGCCTACCAGAACGCTTGGCCAGATTCCAAACTGTCCGCCGCCTCGACTCAATCCGGCGCACCCCATGTCTTGCCATACCCGCCCGATCGCACAGCCACTCATCAGTCTTAAAGCGTATTGCGAAGGGATGCCCCCGACGCCTGAGTCGGTCGCGTTCACTATTCCTGCGGCGAGACATACGCGCGAGTCGTCCTTTGCTTGACGCTTCAACCGGGCGAGGCGACTATGGACGGGCATGGCCGGGAAACAGAGAATCCTTGTGCTGTCCGTCGGCGCCGGGTCAGGACACCTGCGCGCGGGAGAAGCCCTTGAACTCGCCGCCCGCGAAAACCCGGAAGTCGGAGAAGTCCTCCACGTTGACGCCCTCAAGCTCACGACCAAGCTCTTCAAGGACTGGTACGGCGGCTCGTACATGGCGCTCGTGCGTAAGGCGCCGACCGTGTGGGGCTGGTTCTACAACTACAGTGACGAGCCGTGGAGCACTCACGGACTGCGGCTCGCGCTGAGCAGGCCGAACGCGGGCAGGCTTGTCCGCTTCGTCCGCGACTTCGCGCCGGACGTGGTGCTGTGCACCCACTTCATGCCGTCGGAGGTGATCTCGCACCTGATCGGCCGGCGTAAACTCTCCGTGAAACTGGGCATGGTCGTCACGGATTACCACGTACATGCAATGTGGCTGGCGAAGACCTTCCACCACTACTTCGTGCCCTGCGAAGAAGCCAAGGTGCACATGACGATGCTCGGATACCCGGAGGACCGGATAGCGGTCACCGGCATACCCATCCACCCCTCGTTTGCCGCCGCGTCCGACCGGGATAAACTCCGCAAATCCCACAAGGTAGATCCATCGAAGCCGGTCATCCTCGTCTCCGCCGGCGCATTCGGAGTGACCGACGCCTCCGACATCGTCGAATCGCTGAGCTACATAAAGACGCCGGCGCAGATAGTAGTCATATGCGGAAAGAACGCCGGCCTCAAACAGGAGGTGGAGGACTATACGTCCAGCCGTCGCGGGCCCGGCCCGGAGTACCGCGTTCTCGGGTACACCAACGTGATGCACGAATGGATGTCGCTGGCCGACCTGTATATCGGCAAGCCCGGCGGCCTTACCTGCTCCGAAGCAATGGCAAAGGGACTGCCGATGATCATCTTTGACCCCATCCCGGGCCAGGAGGACGCGAACTCGGACTACCTCCTTGAGAAGGGAGTCGCCCTCAAGTGCCGCGATGCGTCGCTCCTGCCGTACAAGACGGACATGCTTCTCGGCGACGCCGCACGCCTCCGCGCCATGCGCGCGGCCGCGCTCGAATGCGCAAGGCCCGACGCCGCGCGAACAGTGATAGATGCCGCCATGGCCATGGATGAATCGCCGGAATTCATGCTGCCGTTCGAGGATCAGGCCTTTGCACGGCCCGACCATTGGGCGCGACCGCTGGACCGCGACGGGGTCCCGAACCTGTTCCAGGTCGACAACACGATCTACCGCGGCGGACAGCCCACCGCGGAAGGTTTCCGAACCCTCGAGGAAATGGGAATCCGGACCGTCGTCAACCTCCGATCTTTCCACTCCGACAGCCGGCTCCTCAAGAACACGGGGATCCGGGAAGAACGCCTCCCCGTACGACTGCTTAACATCATGGAAGACGACCTCGAAGAGTTCTGCCGGATAGCCAGCAGGTCCGGAAACGGCCCGTTCTATGTTCACTGCCGGCAGGGGATCGAGCGCACGGGGATTGCCTGCGCCGCGTACCGGGTGGCCATGTGCGGGTGGAGCGAGGACGATGCGATAGACGAGATGGTCAATGGCGGTTTCGGCTACCATCCGCTCTGGGCAGTACTGGCCGGCCGTATGCACGCGTTCGCCGCCGCGCGCCGCGCGCTTGCACGCAGCGCCGACGCGGCGCGGCCGCCCTTGAACGGGACGGAACGGGGACAGGCACCGGCAACCGGCGGAATGAGACCACAATGAGAACACCTTCCGCCCTGCTTCTGGCGGCCGCCGTCGCCATCGCGGCAGCACAGCCGCAGTCCTTCGCGGACACCGATGCGGCATCGCACTCCCTGACCGGCCTCGATGAACAGGCGGTGATCGAACTGCTCGGAAACCCGAAGGGAACGGTCATCTCCGGAACATCGAAGATCCTCTACTACGAGCGCGGCTATGTAACACTGTCGGACGGCAAGGTCGTGCACAACAGCATTGTCAGTCCCGCCCAACTCGCACGACGCCGCGCCATGGAGGCGGAGGAGGCGGAAGAACGCCGTGTTGCACGCGCGGCTGCTGCCGCCGCGCGCAAGGCGGACGGCGAAGCCGAAAAACAAGCACGGCTCTCCGACGCTGCCTTCGCGCAACGTTCACCCGCGGGCCGCGTCGCCTACTGGACCGCCTTCAGCAAGCGCTTCCCCGAGGTGAGCGCAGCGGCGGAACTCGCGGCCGCACAGAACGAACTGGGCGAAACGGTCCGGGCCGAAACCAAGGAGGAACTCGCGAAACTGGACAGGGAAATAGCCGGAACCAAGACAGCCGTGGCCGAGGCGGACCGCGCCTCCAGGGCTTCCAGCGTCCATGGCAGCGGGAAACGGACAAAGGCCCGCCGTGAACGGAACCAGCTTCTCGAGAAGCTGGCCGAACTTGAGCAGAAGCGTTACCTGCTCCGCGAAGAGATAACGGACCAATGATGCCCCGCCTTGCCCGCCTCTTCATCCGGATGACGTCGCGCCGCGGCGCCACGCGCATCTTCGCCGGCGGCATCATCTTGGCATCCATCCTGGCGGCGTCCGACGCGCTTGCGCGCGCCGGCGGCGGCGAGAGCTTCAACTCCGGCTCGTCGTCAAGCGGATCCGGCGACGGAATGGGCGGTGGCGAAGGGTACCTCGTATACGCCCTGCTGCGCCTCGTCATCGCTTACCCCAAGGTGGGTGTCCCGGTCGCCGTTGTGGTCGTCGCGCTGGTTATGATCGCCGGCAGGACATCACGGTCCGCCTATGTCTCTTCCGTCATACGCCACGACAGGCAATCGCCGGCGCGGAGCGATATCTCGAGGGAGACGGCGGCGCTGCGGGAGAGAGACCCGGCATTTTCCCCGCAGGCCTTCGAGGAAAGGGTTGCAGCCGTGTTCCCGAAAGTCCAGGCGGCATGGTCTGCATCGGACCTGAAGGCGCTGAGGCCGTTTGTTTCCGACGGCGTCTACGAACGTTTCCGTATCCAGCTTGAAATCCAGAAAAACTGCCGCCTTAGAAACACCGTTGAACAGGTGCGCGTGAACGCCGTGCGGCTGGTCGATCTTCAGTGCGATCCTCACTTCGACGCAGCCCATCTCCGGATAGAAGCCTACGCGGTGGACCAGACCGTGGACGCGGCCACGGGCAAACGCGTAGCCGGCTCGGACCTCCCGGCGGGTTTCGTGGAGGTGTGGTCGTTCCTCCGGAAACCGGGCGTCCGCACATCCGGCCGCCGCGGGCTGATGGAATCGTCATGCCCCAACTGCGCCGCGCCGGTTAAACTGGCCGATTCGGTCCAATGCTCGTCATGCGGCGCAATCGTGAATTCAGGGGAATACGACTGGGTACTCTCGGGCATCACGCAGGACTCGGAATGGGCCCCGCGGGCACGTGAACAGGTGCCTGGACTTTCCGACATGTCAAACAGGGATCCCGGCTTCTGCATACAGCACATCGAAGACCACGCCGCCGTGGTCTTCTGGCGGCACAGGGCGGCTGAGTTCTTCGCAGCCGGGACCTACATGGACAAGGTCGCCCGCCCGGAATACACACGCTCACGCTCCTCGGACTTCCGCGCGGGCTCCGACGGGAAAAGCACATTTCACGCGGATGCCGCCCTCGGCGCAGTACGTGTCGTGGGCGTGGATACGGGTTCAAGCGACGGGTTCGACCGCGTTCAGGTGCGTGTAACGTGGTCGAGCCACACGGAAAGCGCGGTCATCCCTTCGCTTGTGACGCCGGCCCCTGGCCGCTCGATGCTCCGCTCGCACCTTTTCGTGCTCGCGCGCAAAACAGGGGTGCGCACGCCAGTCTCGCATGCTCTGAACAGCGCGCACTGCCCGGCCTGCGGCGCACCTGAAAGCCCCGGCTCCGGCGGATCATGCCGCTACTGCGGCGCCGCCCGCAATGACGGCTCAACGGGCTGGGTGCTCGATTCGGTCGAGCCGTTCTTCGGCTTCATGCATGGGCCGGCGCGGCGCGGCGACACGGAGGAGCCGCTGCCCGTACTCCCCGCTGCCGAAGCCGAACGCCTGATTCAATCGGCCGCCGCCGTGATGATTGCCGACGGAGAGATAACGGCCGACGAGGAAACCGCGCTGGGCCGGATGGCCAGGCGCAGAAACATCCCCGAAAGCCGCATGAACGAGATCGTCGAGCGCGTCCGCAATGACGGCGCCGCGGCCGCTCCCATGCGCGGCAACACGCCGGAGAACATGGCATTCCTCCGGTCCTTGATCATCATGTGCCTTGCCGACGGCAAGGTGGTGAAGGCGGAGCGCGACACAATACGCGCACTCGTCTCGCACATGCAGTACACGGATTTCGATGTAGACTACGCGATCCGGCGGGAAACGGCGCGCTTCTATGCGGAAGCGCGCCGCAATAATCGCAAGACGAAGAAACACGCCGAGACTACAGCGTAACCCTCACGCCGCCGTACGCGCCGAGCCCGGTCGTGCCGGTGCCCCAGATGTCCTCGTATTCCTCGTCCAGCAGGTTCTCCACCCGCGCGAACACCTCGGCGTTGTCGTTGACACGGCAGGAAACCGCCACGTTGACGAGAGTGTACGGGTCCAGTTCCACGCGCACCGGCATGAAGGTCACCGGGTCCCACATGTTGTCATCGCGCTCGCCGACGTGGACCAGTCCGACATCAACACGCGCTCCCGGCACGAACTGCCAGCCGGCATCCAGGGTTGCCCGGTGCTCCGGCCTGCGAACCAGCCTTTCGCCTGTGTCCGCATCCTCCGCGTCGAGCCGCGTGTATCCCGCGCGCACGGATACCGTCGCGACAGGCTTGAAGAACAACGCTGTTTCCACGCCGCGCATCTCGGATTCCGGCCTGTTGACGTAGCCGAAGTTGTACTCGATGAGGTCGTTCACGCGGTTCTCGAAGTAAGTTGCCGACGCGCCGCATCGTCCGGAGAACCACTCCTGCTCTATCCCGGCATCCCACCCGATGCTCTTCTCCGGATCGAGGTCCTCGTTGCCAACCGCCCCCCACGGGGTGGCAGGCGCATGAAGCTGGTAAAGCGAAGGGGCCTTGTAGCCCGTTCCGACCGACGCCTTCAGCGTTGTGCCGCCCGCGACCTGCCACGCGGGAGAAAACCGGTACGTCAGGGCATCCCCGGAATCCTCGTGAGTGTCCCACCTTCCGCCAGCCGTGAGATGGAGTTTCTCCAGCACGGTCACGCTGTCCTGCGCTAAGAAACCGAACGAATCCGCGGTGGTGCGCGGAAGGCCGTCCGACTTGCCTTCCTCCGTTTCGTACTCCGCGCCGGTTACCAGCACGTGACCACCCGGCAGGGCAAACTCGTTGCGCCACTGGGCCTTGAGCAGGACCGAATCAAAGTTCAGCCGCCCGAACATGCCGTCATTCTCGCGTTCGGTCCCGATATGCGAGAGCGTGAGCACCTGTTTCCAGCGCCCCTCCAGGAGCTCGAGTTCCGCGCCGCCCTGGATCGCCCCCTGGCGCCTGCGTGAATAGCCGTCCGGATCGTCGCCGTAGTCGCCTTCAAATGCATCCGTGTCGGAGTCGGAGTCGGTGTACCTGCCGAGCACGTGCAACGCCAGGTTATCAAGCGCCTTCCAATCGGCCCTGCCTGATATCTCCGTATTGACGAATCCGTCTTTCTCGGTGTTGCCGGCGTAGTCCTCGCCGGCCGCGGAAACGCCGCGCGTGCCGAAACGGCCGACGCTGATCGAGTAGCCGCCGCGCTTGCCGCCCCCGCCCAAGGTCGCCGCGCCTCTGTAGGTGCCAAACGAGCCGGCCTCGGCCGTGAGAACTGCCTTCGCGCCATCCGAACCGCGGCGGGTGATTATGTTGATCACCCCGCCGATCGCGTCGGACCCGTAGAGCCCGCTCTGCGGCCCGCGCAGGATCTCGATCCTTTCGATGTCGGCAACGCCAATATTGGAGATGTCAGCGCCGCGCGACGGGTTGATCGGGTCGTTCAGTTCGACGCCGTCAACAAGGACAAGCGTGTGTTCGGTGTTCGCGCCCCGGATGAAAACCCCCGCCGCGCCGCCGGCGCCGCCGTTCTGCACAACGTGAATGCCCGCGACTGCGCGCAAAACGTCCGCAAGCGATGTCTTGCGCGACCTGAGTATTTCGTCGGCCGTTATCACCGTAACGGAACTGCCGACATGGGACGCAGGCATCTCCGTCAGCGTCGCGCTGACGACCATGTCGTCCATCACCGCGGTCTCTTCACACAGAACCGGAGCTGCGGCCAGAACCGCCGCGCCGGCCACACCGAGAACACCCCACGCTTTCCTGTCCATCGCACCTGCCTCCGTTCAGCCCGCGAAACATTCCCCGGGCAGCAACACAAAGGCCCATGACAACTCCCCTGAGGGTTCATCATGGGCCTCGGCGCACGAAAAACGGCGACACGAAACGCACCCCTCACCCGCGAAGGAGTCTCCAAGCCCCGGGACTACCGGCCCCGGGGAAGGCGTTCGTGACACGACAGCGTCTTCTGGCTCCCGGCTTCATACCTCATTCCCGCCTTCCGGTTCCGTCAGGAACCGTGGCACGTGGGAACTCGTAGCCGGTTACAGCGGCGCGACCGCGTCCGTTTTTCACGGACTTCCGCCCGCCGCATCACGATCAAACCATGGGAAAGAACCGGGCGGACGTTAGCCGCGCCATTGCCTCGAGTCAACCCGTATGTCGGCTCAAGTCAGTCGGAATACTCGATCCTGACGGTGTAGGAACTGGAACTCGACGGTGAGGAAGATACGTGAAGGATCGTCAGCCGGCCCTTGAGAACATCAATATCGCCGGCGTAACTCCTGTCGCTGTCACGACCGTCAAGTACAACCCTGTGTTCGCCTGGTTCGACGTCAAACGCCGCGTCATCCCAGTCCCCCACCTCCATCGCGAACTCGCTGTCGACGAAGACATCCATCTCGTCGTAGGTCTCGTTGTTGACGACTATGCTGCCCAACCCATCGGCCGGAGTGTGGTCCCTGTAGCCTTCATCGTCCTCGAAGCATCCGGCCGAGAACACGGCGACCGTCATCGCGAAAACCGCGCATTTCCAACTCATGATCCACCTCCGTGCCAGGACGGGCCGGCAGAATTCAGTTCGCAACGTACACCGCCGTTCCGGAAGGCATCGCGTTCCAGTCGCGGATCTCGTTGCCGCGCACGCGCCTGCCGTCGGGAAACACGTAGAGCGTACCCGGCCTGTTGTACTCGGACCTGGCAATCGCCCATGCCGACACACCCGGGGCTATCACGCCGGCGGGACTCCGCACCCCGGGGGCCGCCACCGCCGGCGCCATGCGCGTGGCGGGGCCGAACAGGTTCTGGGCAAGTTCCGGGTCGGCGTTGACCAGGCGCCCCGCCTTGACATCCGGGTCAAACGCAGGCCCTGGCCCGAGCCCCAGCAAGCCGCGCGCCCTGGCTGACGCGAACTGCATGCCGCAGCGTTTCCTGCCTCGGTGCGCCTTCCTGTGCCACCTGTTCGGAACGCCGTAGGCGACCATCGAGTGAGGTATCACGCGGTCGTCCGGAACGTTGTAGACTTTCTGCAGTGCCTCAATCAGCTCACGCACGGCCCTGTACTGCGCCTGAGTCATGTCACGGTCGTGGTACCCGACGATTTCTATGCCGACGGCAACGAGGTCGAGGCTTGTCTCGCCGTTCCACATACTCCGCCCCGCATGGTAGGCCACACGGTCGCGCTCAATGATCCTCAGAACCTTGCCTCTTTCATCCACGAAGAAGTGCGCCTCCCCGTAACGGTGCACCTCGTTGAGAGACGCCTTCCTGGAACCTTCGGTGGTGTGAAGCAGTATGAAAGACGTCCGCGCACGCTTCGGGCGCGAGGAATTGAGCGGGCTGTAGTAGCTGCTCATCTCCAGCGCGACGGCGGTCCCGGCAGACATGCAGAACGCTAATGCAGCCAGCCTGCCAATGATGCCTCGGCCCATGCTCATGTCTCGGGAATGATAGACCAGGCGCGACGAATGGGCAACACTGCACGGCCGGCCGACGAGAACGCGATCCGCGGCAGATGCCGCGGCCTACCCTTCCAACAGGTTCTCCGCCGTCATCTCGGACGGAACGGGTAGTTCCAGCAGGTTCAGCACCGTCGGCGCCAGATCGGACAGCTTTCCGCCCCGCCTGAGCCGGCGCCCGCGCGCGTCGCTTGCCACGAAGATGCAGTCAACCGGGTTCAGCGTGTGGCTGGTCTTCACCATGCCGGTGTCGTAGTCAACCATCTGCTCCGAGTTCCCGTGGTCCGCGGTTATCAGGATACGCGCATCCAGCTCGAGCAGCCGCCGCACGGCCTTTCCCACGCAGTCATCCACCACCTCTATCGCCTTGCGCGCGGCGTCGAAGTTGCCGGTATGCCCCACCATGTCGCCGTTCGCGAAGTTCACCGCGATGAATGCGTACGGGTTGTCCTGCAGACGGCGCAAGAGCTCCTCGGTGACCGTGTAAGCGTCCATCTCCGGATGACTTGCGTACATTGCCGGATCGAAACGGCCCGGGACCTCAACCTGATCCTCGCCCCGGTACGGCGTGGTTGACTTGCCGTTGAAGAAACTCGTCACGTGCCTGAACTTCTGCGTCTCCGCGATCCGGAGCTGCCTGAGACCGGCGCGCGATATCACCTCTCCGAGCAGGTTCTCCATCCCCCCGCCCTCGTCCATCGCGCCCATCATGTAGCTCGAGAACTCGTTGTAGTACCGGGTAAGCCCGACGTACACGACCTTCGGCTTCCTCGTGAGCGTTGCAGGGAATTCCCGGTCAACAAAGGCCATCGTGAGCTGGATCGCCCGGTCCTGTCTGTAGTTGGTGTGGAGCACGGAATCGCCGTCCATGACGCCGTCGTAACCCGCCACGCGGTGCGGCGGGATGTACTCGTCGAACATCTCCACCCCGTCCGGGGTCCTGTCGTTCGCGTAAGAGGCGAGAACCGCTTCCTCGGCGGATACCGACTCCCTTCCCTCCCCGCTGACTATGCAGTTGAAGGCCCGGGACGTGAGAACCCAGTTGCGCGAGCGATCCATGGCGTAGTAGCGGCCCATCACCGTGCCGATCCGGCACAGCCCGACCTCGTCCATCACCTGCGCAAGCCTGGCAAGATACTCGAGCGTGCTCCTCGGCGGCGTGTCGCGCCCGTCGAGGAAGGGATGAATCACGATCTCGCCTTCCGGGAACTCGGCGCGCGCGCGCCGCATGATCTTGAAGAGGTGCTCCTGATGGGCGTGCACTCCCTCGTCCTGCAGCAACCCCAACAGATGCAGCCTGCTCCGGTTGGCCTGCCAGTTCCTCACCAGTTCCTGCCAGCGGGCGGCCTTGAACAGTTCCCCTGTACGCAGACCGTCGTCGATCCTCTTGAGCTCCTGAATGACTACCCGGCCGGCGCCCATGTTCAGATGCCCGACCTCGCTGGAGCCCTGGTACCCCTCGGGCAGTCCCACGGCCTCGCCGCAGCAGTCCAGCAGCGTCCACGGGTAATCGCGCCGGTACGCATCTGTGTTCGGTTTGCGTGCCGCGGCAACGGCGTTCCCGTCAACACGCTCGTTGATTCCCCATCCGTCCCTGATGATCAAAGCAACCGGTCTGGCCATTGGTGAAGTCCCCCCGTGAACGGCGCACAAAACGGAACGCGGAACAAGCTGCGTCCCTACTCCCGCTTGACCCGCCGCATGTAGTGCTCCAGGAAGTCCTGGATTATCTCGTCTTTCGTGATGTCCCCGACCCGGCAGGTGGCATCGCCGGCCCTGAAGAGGCTTTCGATTGTCACGTACCGCAACCCCTTGCGTTCACGGAACCTTACCTCCGCGTAAGGCCTGAAGCCGCTGGGGAACATGCGCCCCTGTATGCGGTAGCTCATTTCCTCATCGGACCCGTTGTAGATCAGTATCGCGGCGGATACGTCGGAACTGCGGATGGTCGACTCCCTGCCGTGATGCGCCATCGCCTCGCGCACATCCTCGAAGGCCGGGACAACTGTCTTTGATATGAACTCGGTGAACGGCGCTATGTGCGCCGCGCCCTGCTTCACGCGGCCGGCTTCACCGAAGAAATCATCAAGCTGCTTTCGCCATGCGGCCCTCACTAGCCACCTCCATATCCACGGGAAGACCGAGAAGAAACCCGCCGGCAGACGCGCGGAAACCACAAACTCCGCGCCGATACCGGCAGGGGATGGAGTCTATTGCGAACCACCCCCGAGAGAAAGCCCAAACAGAACACACCCGCGGGCGGCGCAACCGCGGGCAGCCTCATCGGAATGAGGACGCGCGGGCCGGATCACGGCCCGCGCGTCCTTTGCGGTCTGATCTGTCTTCGCCGGGGGCCTACCGGATCATTATCAGCAGCATCTTGAACTGAGTCTCGGCGCGGACGTCATGGGGCACGCCGGCGGGCATTATCACAAGCTCGCCCGCCTTCGCCTTCACCGCCCGCCCGCCTATTGTCAGAACGGCCTCGCCGCCGAGAATCAGCACCGTGGCGTCGTATGGAGACGTGTGCTCGCTGAGCCCCTGCCCTGCATCGAAGGAGAAGACCGTCAGTGTTCCCGTCTTCTTGTCGAGCAGCGTCTTGCTGACAATCGCGCCGCTCGCGTACGCAGTGGACTCTGCCAGCCCGATCGGTTCGCCCTTGTTTGCCGCCATGGCTCACCCCCGTTTTGAAACGCCCTTCCGCGTGCTCCCGCCGCCGGAATCAAGCGGCCCCAAGGATGGCGTCCAGATCCTCCCTGGCCGTCGAGATCGGCTTGATGCCGAACTTCTCCACCAGTATGCCCAACGCCGCCGGCGATATGAAGGCCGGAAGCGCCGGCCCGATCCGTATGCCCTTTATCCCGAGATGAAGCAGCGTCAGCAATATGCAAACCGCCTTCTGCTCATACCATGAAAGCACGAGCGAAAGCGGAAGGCTGTTCACGTCAGTGTTCAGCTTCTCGGCAAGCGCGGAGGCTATCTTGATCGCCGAGTAGGCGTCGTTGCACTGCCCGCAGTCCAGCAGGCGCGGAATTCCGCCGATGTCGCCGAAATCCAGCTTGTTGAACCGGTACTTGCCGCACGCGAGCGTGAGAATCACGCAGTCTTTCGGCACCGCCTCGGCGAACTCGGTGTAGTAGTTCCTGCCCGTCTTCGCCCCGTCGCAGCCGCCTATCAGGAAGAAATGGCGCACCCGCCCGGCTGCGACCGCGTCCAGCACCTTGTCGGCCACCCCGAGAACTGCTTCATGCCCGAAGCCGACGAGAATGGTCTTCTTCGGCTCGTCCGAGAGGAATCCGGGCGCGTCCAGGGCCGCCTTGATCACCGGCTCGAAGTTCCCGTCCGCGATGTGCCTGACACCCGGCCACGCGACGAGCCCGCTGGTGAATATGCGCTGCGTGTACGAGTCTCTCGGCCGCTGTATGCAGTTTGTCGTCATCAGGATCGCGCCAGGAAACTGTTCGAACTCCTTCTGCTGATCCTGCCACGCGCCGCCGTAGTTTCCGACGAGGTGCGGGTATTTCTTCAGGCCGGGATACCCGTGCGCCGGAAGCATCTCGCCGTGGGTATAGACGTTCACGCCCTTCCCCTCGGTCTGCTTCAGAATCTCCTCAAGATCCTTGAGATCATGCCCGGACACGAGGATTGCCTTGCCCTTTACCGGGGTCACGGAAACAGGGGTAGGCTTCGGATGCCCGTACGCCGCGGTGTTGGCGTGATCGAGCATCTGCATCACCTTCAGGTTCACCTCGCCGCAGCGCAGGTTCATCGCGAGAAGCCGGCCGAGATCGGACGGGCCGCCGGCAAGGAAGTCCAGCGCCTCGTGGAAGAAATCATAGACCGCCCTGTCTTCCACCCCGAGGATCATCGCATGGTCCGCATAAGCGGCGGTTCCCTTCAGCCCGTAAGTCAGAAGCTCCTGCAGGCCCGCAACGTCCGCGCCGGCGGACTGGACTCTTTCCGCGATCCCGACTTCCTGCCCCTCCGCGATCAGCCCTGCCAGGTCGGAGGCCGGCCTCCAGCGCGCCGGGCCGTCAAGTTCCTCGACCGTACTGCCGCTCTTGCGGCAGGCGCGTTCGTAGAGATCTCTTGCATTGACGAGCGTGGCGCCGGCCTTTTTCAGAATCGCCTCCATCCGCGCCGCATCGAAATTGACATTCGTCACGGTCGTGAAGAGCGCCTCGATGACGAACCGGTCGACATCACGGTCATGCGCGCCGAGAAGCGCGGCCCTCCTGGCATACATGCCGATCCCCTTCGCCGCGTGGACGAGCAGGTCCTGTAAGGCGGCGACCTCCTCGTCCTTACCGCAAACACCGAACCTGGTACAGCCGGTCCCCTTGGCGGTCTGTTCGCACTGATAGCAGAACATGCTCATCTTCCACTCCTCCGTTCTTCTCTGTCCTTCCACACGCAAGCGCCCTATCGCGCCGTTGACGCGGCCCATCATTCATCAGGATCACAATGTGGACCTTGATCCGCGTCAAGAAAAGTGCGATTTCTTTAACGAAAGGAAGACACTATGCCGCCGACACCGCACCGGGCGATAAGAACCATCTCGCAATGCGAGCTCTTCAGGGATCTCAGCCCATCCTCGCTTCGCAGGCTGGCTGAGGCGGCGCGCCCGGTTGAGTTCCGCCGCCGGCAACGGCTTTTCGCCGAAGGCACGCCGGGGCGCAGCGTGTTTCTGCTCGAACGCGGGTCGGTCCAACTCACCAAGGCCGCTTCGGACGGCTCGGACGTTGTCGTGCGCACGGTGCGGACGATGGAGATGTTCGCGGAGGTAATACTGTTCGAGTCCGACTCCTACCCGGCCACTGCCACCGCATTGAGCCCGGTCCAGGCCCTCGCGTTCGACAGGCGCGACTTCCTGCGCCTGCTCGATGAACACGATTTCAGAAACGACTTCATGCGCATGATAATGCAGCGCCTCCGCTATCTCGCCGGGCGCGTGCGCTACATGGCTGCGTTCGACCTGGAACAGCGCTTCCTGCTTTTCGTCCGGGAACAATACGGCGAACTGCCTTCTGTCACGGTGACCATCCCGAAAAAGAACATAGCCGCCGCGATCGGCGCCACGCCTGAAACGTTCAGCCGCCTGATCCGCCGCATGACTGAAGCGCGCGCAATCTCCTGGAAAGGCCGCGTCCTGTCGGTTTCAAGCGCCGCGTGGCGCAACATCGGCGACGCCGAACCGTGACCTCCGCTCAACCCATTCTGCGAAACGCCTGACGAAACGGGGACAGACCATGAAGACATTCACAGCGAATCACAACAACGCCCTTGCCGCCGATTCCGGCTCCGCAAACCCGAGTCGGACAGCCAGGGTCCCACCGCGCTCCGACTTACCGGAGAGCCGCAAGTGGAACCTGTCGCCGCTCTACCAGGCGGACGACGGCTGGGAAGCGGATTTCCTCCGGATAGACCCGCTTGTCGCACCGCTTGAAGAGATGCGCGGACGCCTTTCCGCCGCGCCTGCCGTCGCCTCCTTCATGGATGCGGAAACGGCGCTCGACCGTCTCCTCGAAAGGCTCTGGGTATTCGCCCACCTTCGCGCGGACGAGGATACGGCCGACCAGAAGGCGCAGGCGCGCCAGGCGAGAATCACGGCAAAACTCGCCGACGTCGCAAGCCGGCTTTCATGGGCCGCGCCGGAGCTGCTATCCAATTCCGAGGAAACGCTGCTCAGTTGGATGGATTCGCCCGAGCTCGCCCGGAACCGCTACGCCCTTCTACGTCTTGCCCGGCGCCGTAAGCACGTCCTCACTGAAGGCGAGGAACGCATACTGGCACGGTGCGGCGAAGTGCTTTCCGCGCCGCACCAGGCATTCAACCTCCTCACAAACGCGGATATGCGGTTCCCGGAAGTGACTGGGTCGGCCGGGGAAAAGACGGAGCTTTCGCAGGGCCGCTACATCTTGTTCCAGCGGGACCCCGACCGGCGCGTTCGCGAGGATTCCTTCCGCAAAATGTACGAGACTTTCGGCGCGCTCAGGAACACACTCGCGTCGCTGCTCATCGCCGCGGTCAAATCCCACAACGCACAGGCGGAGCTGAGGCGGTTCCCGTCGGCAATCGAAGCGGCGCTGCACGAGGACCAGGTGCCTGTCTCCCTCTACGACGGCCTCATTGCCTCGACGCACGCGGCCCTCCCGGTCTTTCACAGGTACACGCTGCTCCGCAGGCGCACACTCAAGCTCGACAGGCTGGACATGTACGATCTCTACGCCCCGCTTGTCCCCGAGTATGCGTCGGAAATCCCGTTCGAGCGGGCACGGGAATGGGTGATTGAAGCCTGCGCCCCGCTGGGTGCGGAATACTGCGCCGCGCTGGATTCCGCGTTCTCCTCGCGCTGGATAGACGTCCTT
>Ga0194125_10003856_pt1 | contig 23860 bp, 18 predicted proteins | sample TA2KigC250mmetaG_FD_148626 | JGI IMG/M metagenome (GOLD analysis project Ga0194125, IMG submission 148626) | Freshwater microbial communities from Lake Tanganyika, Tanzania - TA2015034 Kigoma Deep Cast 250m | ecosystem: Environmental > Aquatic > Freshwater > Lake | place: Tanzania: Lake... | reverse complement strand
ATTGCTTTTTTAACTGCTTCGATTTCGCCTGCAATCTGATACGAACCATAAACTTCGTCAACCGGAACAATTCCCGATAATTCCTTTATTACCTCTCCGTCCTTTCTTATCACTGCACCATAACCTGTTATTCCATCTCTGTAAGAACCGTCAACATCTATTTCTATTCCTTTATTTTTATATGGACTTCCTGTTAATGACAAATATTCAAAGAAAATATTTTCTATTTTCCTGAATAAAAATTCGTTATTTAGTTCATGGCCTCTTATACTAAAACTGTCTTTTCTCGACTTATAATATATTATTATTTTCCCTGCCGTGTCAATACCTTTTGTAATTAAAATTTTCACCGAATACTCACGAAGTGTGTCCGGTAATAACTCACCGTTAATTCCCTTCTTAATCAATTCCTCCTCAAAACAAGTTGCAAATGTTATAATTTTATCCCCGTATTTATAATCCATATTCCATAATCATTTTATTTCCATCCTGAAAAATTTCCAGTCTTTCATATTTTTTACACCGAATTTTTCATAAAATTTCATTGCATTCTTATTCCAGTCAAGCACAATAAACTCTATCCTTCCGCATTTTTCTTTCTTCGCAATTTTTATCAGTTCACCGAATAATTTTTTTCCTACCCCTGCTTTCCTGTAACTGCTCTTTACATAAATGTCTTCCAGATATAGCGTCGGAGCAGCAAGAAAAGTGGAATATGTAAAAAAATAAAATGCATAACCGATCAGTGTGCCTTTGTTCTCTGCTACCAGTACTTTTATCTTTGAATTTTTGGAAAATATATCATTGACTAATTTCCTGCTGAGGCTCCTATTTGGAGGAGTCAATTTCTCGAACTCGGCGAGTTCAACTATTAAAGCCTGTAGTTGTGGGGAATCTTTTTTTTGTATTTTTCTTATTATCATATTATTTAAAAAATTGACAATAACAATTTAACTTTCAATATAAAAACGCTTCCGCTTCAATGTAAAAAATTTTACATAAACCGATAATTAACGTTATTAATTTGTTTTTACATAATTATTTATGTTTATTTTTATAAAAAAAAAGTTTTATGTTTAATTATATAATAAATTTTCAAATTGAAAGGAGAAAAAAATGAAAAAAATTTTTATCATTCTTTTGCTTTTAGTATCTGTAAATATCGCTTTTTCTCAGGATGTAAGATTGGAAAATGCAATACCTACAGGTAATAACCAGCAAACAAATCCGTTATGGGGGAATGATGTAGTTGTCTTAGCTTATGAGCCAATCGGACCGATGGTCACCGGTAAACTCGGAGACACAATTTTTGTAGCAATCAACGACACTCTGTCAACCGTTAATCTGGGACTGATTATAAAAAAATCAACCAATAACGGTGCAAACTGGACTTTGCACGGTAGTGGAATAACTTACAGAAATAAAATTGATAGACTCGTATTTACCAATGCAGGACTCGGACCGGATTCGCTGTATTTGTTTATGCTTATAGAAAATACAATTTACAGATGGAACATACCGACCGGAAGTTTTGCACAAATTTTAACGGCAGGTAACTACAGAACTTTTGATGTTACCGGTTCTTCAACCGGAGCATTATATCTGTTTTGTGATGTATTAACTACAAACGGTATTCCGAGATATGCATCTACTGACGGCGGTTTTACATGGCCCATTACTGCAACTGTCACTTCTACAGGTGCTATTCCCCGTGTTTCACAAATGGTTGACGGAGACACACTTATACTGAATTATTATGATACCGGTTCTATTATTGGAGGCGACACTACAACCGCTAAAATACGCTCTGCAAGATACAGACAAACAGCTAACGGAACCTTAGGTTCACAAAATTTTCAGGACGTAATTCCTGCCGGCGACCCCAAACCTCAATATAAAAGTGCAAAAGTCGGAATAAAAGTATGGTTAATTTACTCTGTCGGAACTACAGGCAATATGAATATTAAAGGTTGCAAAAGCGACACAGGAGGTGTGGTATATAATGCCCCTGTTGATATTGCCGTATCTCCGAATGAAGATGAATACTGGTTTGACATAAGCGTGTATACATTCGGCACTACAGGTTTTGATTTAATCTATTATTCCGACAGCTTGCAGACGGGTCCGCCGACTAACAACACAGATAAAATTTTGTATTGTTTTTCAAATGCAAATTCAACTAATTTCTCTAGTCCTGTTCGAATCAGCGAGCATCCGCCTGAATGGTCTGCAAACGGATATATCCCTCAAATCGTTTTCATTCCTCCATCGGACCTCGGAACAATCTGGGTCGGACTCGACGGCAGCAATAAAAAAGTTTACTGGGATAGATACTCGGCAGTAACAAAAATCAGAAATGCAAACAACGAAATACCAGCAAAATACAATCTTTCTCAAAACTATCCGAATCCATTCAATCCAATCACAAAAATACAATTTGAAATTCCGAAAAACGGATTCGTCACGCTGAAAATATATAACGCGCTCGGGAAAGAAGTATCAAGCTTAATTTCCAAAGAAATGAATGCGGGCATTTATACGGTGGATTTCGATGCTTCAAACCTCTCAAGCGGAGTGTATTTCTATAAAATCGAAGTAAACGGATTCAGCGATGTGAAAAAAATGATGCTGGTGAAGTAAAATTTTCCTGAAGTATCTTTATTTTTATACAGCCGTACTGCTTGAAGCAGACGGCTGTTTTTATTATTACTACAGAATAATTCCGAACTTTTTTATTTGATAATTAAAAATATCCTTTTTAAATACTGAATAGTTATAATGGTCTCTCGGCTCGCCACTTAATACGCTCACCGACTTTTTAGTAAAATAACTTCATATTTTCTTGTAATTAATTTAATTAAATTTGCACTTTATAATTAATGTTATTTTATGACTAAACCGGACTATACCGATAAAATTATTTCGCTTGCGAAACGAAGAGGTTTTGTATTCCAATCTTCCGAAATTTACGGGGGACTAAACGGATGTTACGATTATGGACCGCTTGGTGTTGAACTGCTTAATAATGTGAAAAATATCTGGTGGAAAGATATGACTTACAGAGAAGATATCGAAGGTATAGATACTTCAATACTTATGCATCCGAGAGTATGGGAAGCTTCGGGACACGTAGAAAATTTTACCGACCCGATGGTTGACTGCAAAGAGTGTAAAGCAAGATTCCGTGCTGATATTCTTGATGAACTCGAGTGCGGCAATAAAGCATATAAAGGCAGAAAAGCTATAAAATGCCAGCAGGAAGGAAAATTTACCGAAGCAAGAAATTTTAATTTAATGTTTAAGTCTTTTATAGGTCCGGTAGAAGACAGCTCAGCAGTTGTTTATCTCAGACCTGAAACTGCACAGGGAATCTATGTAAATTTTCAGAATGTGCGGGAAACTTCAAGACAAAAGATCCCGTTCGGAATAGCTCAAAGCGGGAAAGCATTCAGGAACGAAATAAATACAAAGAATTTTCTTTACAGAACCCGTGAATTCGAACAGATGGAAATGCAGTATTTTATAAATCCCCCAGAAGATAATAAATGGTTCGAATACTGGAAAGAAGAGAGGATAAACTGGTTTTTAAAATATGGTTTAAAAAAGGAAAAAATAAGAATTTATACACATGAAAAACTTGCACATTATGCAAAAGCAGCAATAGACATAGAATATGAGTTTCCTTTCGGCTGGGGAGAAATTGAAGGTATTCATAACCGAACGGACTTCGACTTAAAAAGACATTCCGAATATTCAGGGAAAAAAATAGAATATTTCGACGATTTAACAAATGAAAGGTATATTCCGTACGTTATAGAAACCTCAGCAGGTGCATCGAGAAGTTTTCTTGCGTTTCTTACGAATGCTTACGAAGAAGAAGAAGTAACCAGAGAGAATCTTGACGGCTCGAAAGCAATGGAGAAGCGGACAGTATTGCATTTTCATCCGTCTCTTGCACCCATTAAGGCAGCCGTATTTCCGTTAGTTAACCGCGACGGAATGCCTGAAATTGCACATATCATAGCAAACGATTTAAGAAAAAATTTCAGGGTGTTTTATGATGATTCCGGTGCTGTCGGACGAAGGTACCGCAGGCAGGACGAATGCGGAACTCCATTTTGCGTTACTGTGGATTCGGATACACTGAAAGACGGTACGGTAACCATCAGGGACAGAGACTCGCTCGAACAAATCAGGATAAACAAGGACAGAATTTCCGACTACTTAATTACGAAAATAAATATATAATTATACTACGGAAACAATAATATTAATCATCGGATTAGCAGGTGCATCACTTACTACATTTGCCTTCCTGCCACAGGCGATTAAAGCAATCAGGACAAAACATACAAAAGACATTTCTCTTCCTATGTTAATTATGTTAGTGTTCGGAATTATATTATGGGTTATATACGGAATTTTAATTTCAAATATACCGCTGATAGGGGCAAATACAATTTCTCTTATACTAAATATTACTCTGTTGTCACTGAAAATAAAATACGGTTAAGACCTGATAAGAAAATTAATCATTTTGATTAGTTCCCCTCTGACCTTCGGAGTAAAATACCTGAAATCCTCTTCCAGTTTTTGAATTCCTTCTTCCGGATTTCCCAGTTCCGGAACAATAATTTTAGCTCTTTCAAAATACTCTTTTGCATTTTCATTTTTCTTTTGATTATAAAACGACAATGCAGCGCCGAGTAACGCATTTGTCCACTGATAATTCAAATTGAGGCATTTCTCAAAATATTCCAGTGCCTTGTTATACTCATTTAATTCAAGATACACGTAACCGACATTCGAATACGCATCTTCGAAATTCGGAAGATGTTTTATGACAGTCATAAAATCCGACAAAGCATCATCATTCTTACCCAGGGCAAGATTAATAATTCCCCGCGTACTATAAGCCATTGACAGATCAGAGTCAAGCTCAATTGCTTTATCGAGAAGTTCGAGTGCTTCCGAATAGTCTTCATCGAAAAATTTCATCATTCCGACATTCGAATACACTTCAGCATATTTCGGATTCAGTTCAATTGCTTTTAAAAAATCTGTTTCAGCATTTTTTTCTTTCAGAAGAAACTTACAGTAACCGCGGTTATTATACGACTCGGCAAATGCAGGATTTAATTCAATCGATTTATTAAATGCTTCAATTGCTTTTTTATAATTACGCTTATGAAAAAACAGAATGCCTTTTTCGTTATAATACATATAATTATCCGGATTCAGCAAAACAGCTTTCTCAAAATCCGACAATGATTCGTCATATTTTTTTAATATTCTGTAAACATAGCCTCTGTTTTCATATGCTTTAAGGCAGTTTGAATCGAGTTTTAATGCGGAACTGAAATCTCCGACCGCATCATCATATTTCCTCATATCAAAATAAATATTCCCTCTGTTTATATAATATTCCTTCACCGAATTATCGATTTTTATTGATTTATTTGCATATTGAAGTGCTTCTTGAGTTTTTCCGGCCAGGCGATGTATCACAGAGATATAATAATAAGGGGGAGAATAATCCGGTGCGATATTTATCGATTTCAAAAAATCTTTTAATGCATCATTAGTATTGCCGCAGCTTTGATAGGACAATCCTCTTTCATAATAAGCCAGATAAGAATCAGGTTTCAGCACCAGGCATTCCGTAAACAATTTAATTGCCTCTTTGCATTCACCTGCTTTCAACTTTTCCTCTGCTTTTAAAAATAACTGTTCATAACTTTGAGCCGTACAATACGACTGCAAAGAAAAAAACAAAATTCCCGAAATTATAAACTTAAAAAAATTCATTAAAATTTTTAAACATTAATAATGATTTTCATAGTTCAGTAAAAATATGAGATAACTGAAGAAATTAATATACCGACAAGTACGAATAAAAAATTCACCGGACTCCGCTTATTAATGAGTTTAAATAGTCAGAGCCATGACAAAATGATGTTTTCTCTGTTTTCAGGGTCAACCTTAGCAGGATATTCATTTCCTGTTTTTATACGGGATGCAATTACTTTCGATACTATCTGCCTGTGGTTATTAATATAATAATTATCATACCTGTGTTCTTTCAATACTTCCAGCTGGAATTCAAAGACCGAATCATAATTGATAATTTCTCCCGTATCTTTAAATGAAATAATTTTCACTCTTACGGGAATTCCTTTGCTGCTTAGTTCATTCATTTTATTTTGCTGTTTCATAAATTCCGCCATCGAAGACATTCTTTTACCGCTTGCTTTCATCGAACCGTTAAAACCCTGAAGTTTAGGAAAATCCTTAAAAAGTTTTCCGAAATAATTACCTAAAGCAAAATCAATAATTCCGACTATAATTAAAACAGCGCCTGTTATAAACAAACCGGAAGCAGCCTCCGGGAAAAAAACAGCAATTACAATTAAAGCTATTCCCGTTATAATCAATAGAATTCCGATTATCTTAATAAACGAATACATCCCTTTCATAAATTTACGATTTAAATTAAAAATAAAGTTAGAAGAATACGAAAATATTTCAAACAGATGCTATTTCAGAAACTCATTATAAAGGTTTCCATATCTTGTTCTTACAGGCATATGTTGTCCCATTCTTGCGACCCATCCGTTTTGTACAGTTTGCCATGCTCCCGGGGGAACACCTAAACTTTCGGCATATTTATTTACGTTCTCAATACCCATTACAGTATTTTTCATTAGTCCGGCAGATATTTCCGCATATTTATCGAGTGTTATTCCTTCAATCGGAACCCACATCGGATCATTCAAATCAACCGGTTGAGAGGCTGCCTGCTGTGCTTCTGTTGCCTGCTTTTGCATTTCTGCCGCTTGTTTGGTTAAATCTTTTGCACCGTCCATCATTCCTTTAAAGTCTTTAAATAATCCCATTTGACTACCCTTTCCTGTTTAATTAAAAAATAATTTAGTTTTATATTTCAAGTTTATATTTATCTAAAATTATAAACAAGGTAAAAAAAAAATCTACAAAAAATGATAAAAGAATATATGGATGTCCTGAATTAAAGTCAGGCAAGTCGGGTTGAAAGTATCATAAAAAAATAAGGATTTTCATATAATTGTATGGATTAGGGACCGTTAGTGATTGGTTATATGGAATAATTACTAAATTAACTATTTATTATTTACGGTTCGACTAGTATTTCCGGTTTGTTTATTTTATAATTTCAGTGCTGCCATTTGTTCTCTTACGGCATCAGCAGATTTATCAAATGCTGCTTTTTCTTCGTCGTTTAATTTTATCTGCACAATTTCCTCCATGCCCTGTCTTCCTAATTTAATAGGCACACCAAGGCAGACATGATTATGTCCATACTCGCCGGTCAGATATACACAACATGACATTATTCTATGCCTGTTTTTTACAATAGTATCAATCATTTGCACGACTGCAGCAGCCGGTGCATAGTATGCACTGCCCGTTTTCAGATGTTTTACAATTTCCGCACCGCCATTTCTGGTACGTTCGATAATTGCATCTATTCTGTGCTGCGGAAGTAAATCCGTTACCGGTACACCTGCCACTGTTGCGAATCTTGTTAACGGCACCATTGTATCTCCGTGTCCGCCTAACACAATTGCATGGATGTTGCCGATAGAAACATACAATTCTCCGCAAATGAATGCTTTAAGCCTTGCGGTATCGAGGACACCTGACATTCCAATTACTCTGTTTCTCGGGAAATGACTATTAATAAATGCCACATAAGTCATCACATCGAGCGGATTAGTAACAACGAGTAAAATTGAATTCGGAGAGTATTTCACGGCTTCTTCAGTCACTTTCCTTATTATATCGGCATTAATATTTAACAAATCATCTCTGGACATTCCCGGTTTTCTTGCCATACCCGCAGTCATTACAATTATATCCGAATTTGAGGAAGGTTCCATATTATTAGCGCCGTATATTCGTGTATCCGAATTTTGTATAGCCGATGATTGATAAATATCAAGAGCTTTTCCCTGAGGAATTCCTTCGATTACATCATAGATAAAAACCTCATTTGCCAGATTTTTATCTACTATTATCTGTGCGGCTGTTGCACCTACGTTTCCTGCTCCGATAATTGTTATTTTCATTTACGTATAATTTAATTTATAATAATTCATTATTTGCCGAAGTTACGCACCTGTCACCCTGAAACAAGCTCAGAACGACAAAAAGGATTGTATTTAATGTTTTGCGAAAATTCTGTTATTTATTACGAAAACATTTATTTTCGGAATAAATTCCAACCTGCTGATATTATTAAAAAGCTAATTATTTTTTTCATTCAGAACAGCCCACGACTTTATTTAACCCGCAACTTCTTGCGTGCCTTAAGGACTTCAGTTAGTCCAGACTTCAGTTGCAGCCCACGACTTCTTGACTTTAGTTAGTCGTGGGAGAAAGAATCGTTTATATAATAAAATCCGTTTTAACGGTTTACCCTTAATATATAATTTTGAAAATTGATAAATGTAAATTACCCGCTATCGGGTACCCCTCGGTGGAATTTACCCCGACTTATCGGTAAAGGAATGATATAGGAACAGATTCCTAAACATCCGTCGCGGCATACGGAATGCCATTGAAAAAGCACGAATGAAAAAAAACAAAAAGATTACAGATTATTTGTAAAAATTTTGAATTGTATTGAATTTTCATATTTGCAATATTGATAAAAAATTAAATTTATTATGAAAAAATTAATATTTGTTATCATGGTATTTCTGTTCTGCAATATCTCGCACGGGCAAAATAATCCACTTCTCGAACCCTATAACACCGCTTACAATGTTCCGCCCTTTGATAAAATCAAAGTCGAGCATTTTCTGCCTGCTTTTAAGGAAGGGATGAGGCAGCAGGAAGAAACAATCCGAAAAATCATTGAAAACACTGAATCTCCGACTTTTGAAAATACAATAGAAGCGTTAGAATACAGCGACCATCTCATTTCAGAAATCGGCGGTGTATATTACAACATGCTTTCGTCAAACACGAGCAAGGAACTACAGGATATTTCCAGAGAAATTGCCCCGATGATATCGAGACATAACGATAATATAACGCTTAACGACAAATTGTTTACAAAAATTAAGTATATTTACGACAACCGGGAAACTTACAAACTCGACACAGAGCAGAGCAAACTACTTGAGCATTATTATAAGATTTTTATCCGAAGCGGAGCCGATTTAGACGACAATAAAAAAAACAGGTTAAAGGAAATAAACGAGAAAATATCAGTACTCAGATTAAAGTTCGGTGAGAATTTACTTGCCGAGACAAACGCATATAAGTTAACAATAGAAGACAAGAAAGACCTTTCAGGTCTACCGCAAAATTTAATTGACGCTGCTGCAGAGACGGCAAAAAAGTCAGGGCAAGAGGGGAAATGGATTTTTACGCTGCATAATCCGAGTATAATGCCCTTTCTTCAATATTCGGATAAAAGGGATTTACGGGAAAATATCTGGAGGGCATACACCAACAGAGGAAACAACAATAACAACAATGATAACAAAGACATTATCACTGAAATTGTAAATCTAAGAATAGAAAAGGCAAAATTACTCGGTTATAAGACTCATGCAGATTTTATTCTTGAGGAAAACATGGCAAAGAACCCTAAAAATGTTTATAATTTACTTGACAAACTCTGGGAACCGTCGATTAAAATGGCAAGAAAGGAATCTTTTGATTTGCAGTCAATGATAGAGAAAGAAAACGGAACATTCAAACTCCAGCCGTGGGATTGGAGGTATTACACAGAGAAGGTAAGAAAAGAAAAGTATGATATTGACGAAGAATCTTTAAAGCCGTATTTCGAACTTGAGAACGTAAAAAACGGAATATTCAAACTTGCCAATAAATTATACGGAATTACTTTCAACAGGCGCGACGACATACCCAAATACCACGATGATGTACAGGTTTACGAAGTAAAAGACGAAGACGGTACATACCTCGGCATATATTATTTGGATTTTTTCCCGCGTCCATCAAAGCGCGGGGGGGCGTGGATGAACAACTACAGAGACCAATATTATTACGACGGAAAAACCGTAAATCCGATTATAACCAATGTCTTTAATTTTACAAAACCGACTTCCACCACTCCCGCTTTATTAACATACGATGAAGTAGAAACATTTTTTCATGAATTCGGGCACTTCTTACACGGTATGCTTTCCAAATGCAAGTACAAAAGTATAGCAGGAACAAATGTTGCAAGAGATTTTGTCGAGCTGCCTTCACAGATAATGGAAAACTGGGCATCTGAACCTGAGGTGATGGAGTTATACGCAAAGCATTACAAAACAGGCGAACTGATACCTCCGGAGCTGACGGCAAAAATGAAAAATAGTTCGAAATTCAACAACGGATTCGGCACATCCGAATATCTGGCTGCATGCTATCTCGATATGAGTTATCACGCACTTTCAGACAATCTGAATTTAGATGTTACAACTTTTGAAGATAATGCAATGAACAACATAGGATTAATTCCCGAAATCATTTCAAGATACAAGAGCACTTACTTTAATCATATTTTTAATTCAGGATATTCGGCAGGATATTACAGTTATATCTGGTCGCAGGTTCTTGATGCCGATGCATTCGAAGCATTCAAAGAAAACGGAATATTCGACAAAAAAACAGCAGAATCATTCAGGAAGAACATTTTAGAAAAAGGTAATACGGAAGACCCGATGGTACTGTATGTAAGATTCAGAGGCAGCGAGCCGGGAATAACACCCTTGCTGAAGCGAAAAGGCATGGATTAACATTGATGATAATTGATTAATCAAAATTTCCGAATTTCTGAATACACCTTTTAATACTAATACTTTTTAAACTTATCGAGCAGTATTTTCAATTTTTTTTCCATTTCAATCTTTTCGGCTTTTTCCTTCATTTCTTTTTTAATAAACGGCTTGTCTCTCATAGATAGATTTATTCTCTTTTTTTGCAAATCGACGTCCAGCACTCTGACATAAACTTTCTGTCTAAGTTTCAGTGTATCAAGAGGATTATTAATATGTTTATCCGATATCTGACTGATATGTACAAGCCCGTCCTGTTGGACTCCGACATCCACAAATGCTCCGAAATTAGTAATATTAGTTACAATTCCCTGTATTTTCATTCCGGGTTTCAGATCTTCAATTTTTTTAACTTCATCTGAAAATTTAAAGATTTCAAGTTGTCGTCTCGGGTCCCTGCCCGGCTTCAGCAGTTCGTTCATAATATCATTTAATGTCGGTAAGCCTGCTTTTTCGGTCACGTATTTATTCAGGTCAATTTTATTTTGTATTTCTTTATTTTTTATCATATCGGAGACTTTCACACCCAAATCTTCTGCAATTTTTTCTATAATATGATAACTTTCCGGATGAACAGCAGTATTATCAAGCGGGTTTTCGCCTTCTTTAACTCTCAAAAAACCTGCAGCCTGCTCGAATATTTTTTCATCAAATCCGTTTATTTTTTTCAACTGTTCCCGCGACACAAAGCTGCCGTTTGCGTTTCTGTATTCAACAATTTCTTCTGCAAGTTTGAGGTTCAAACCCGAAACATATCCAATCAATTCCTTGCCCGAGTTATTGACATCCACTCCAACGCTGCAGACACAATTCATGACTGTTTCATCGAGTTTTTGTCTGAGTAATCTTTGATTGACCTCATGCAGAAACGGTCCGGAAGCAAGAGATTTCGGGTCGATTTTAACGAGTTCAGCAACAGGGTCCATCAACCGCCGTCCTATTGAAACGGCACTTCTGACGGTAGTATCAAGATCGGCAAATTCTTTTCTTGCAACTTCCGAATTAGCATAAATCCCCGCCCCGTTTTCATTAACGACAACGATAACGGTTTTTCTGTCAAGCAGAACAGATTTCACGAAAATCTCTGTTTCCCTGCCCGCTGTTCCGTTACCTATAGCAATTGCTTCAATTTCATATTTCTTGCATAAACTTCTGATTTTTTCTGCAGCTTCCTGTTTTTGTTCATCCGAATCATGAATAAACATCTTATCACTGTGAACCAATTTCCCTTGCCTGTCGAGGCAAGCCAGAGAACAACCGATTTTAAAATCCGGGTCAATGGCGAGTATTCTTTTATGTCCAAGCGGCGGAGCAAGCAGCATTTGTTTTAAATTACCGGCGTGCACAGATATTATTTCGGAATCTGCTTTTTCTTTAAGGTATATACGAAACTCCGTTTCCATTTCCGGTTTTAACAATCTCTTATAACTATCGGCTATAGCTTTTTTAACCTGTTCCGAGAGGTTATTAGAGGATTTGATAAAAATCTTCTCGAGAATTTTTAAAACATCTTTTTCGTCACCGTAAATTTCTACACTCAGAAATCCTTCAGTTTCCCCGCGAAAAACAGAAAGGACAGTATTAGAAGTTAATTCAGGAAGAGATTTTTTAAAATCAAAATAGTCTTTATATTTAGTCCCTTTTTCTTCCTTTCCTGTTTTAACACTCGAGTACAAAACCCCGTTTTTTTTGATATACAATCTGAGTTTTTCCCGTGCAGTTTTATCTTCACTTATCCATTCAGCTATAATATCCTTTGCACCCGACAGTGCATCATCAATATTTTTTATACCTTTTTTCCCGTTAATAAACCTTTTTGCCGAATCTTCCAAATTTATTTCACCCTGTGCAAACAGCATTAAGGCAAGTTCTTCCAGTCCTTTTTCTTTTGCAGCGACAGAGCGTGTCTTTACTTTAGGTTTATAAGGGAGATATACATCCTCGAGCTGGGTCAGGGTAAATGTATTATCCAGTTTTTCTTTTAATTCATCGGTCAGGGATTGTTTTTCCTTGAGTATTTTTATTACCTCAATCCGTTTTTTATCCAGCTCTTCAAATTTAATGATTCTGTCTCTGACAGCCGTTATTCGGGCTTCATCGAGCATTCCCGTCATTTCCTTTCTATAGCCGGCTATAAAAGGAACTGCCGCACCGGCAGACAGCAAACGGGTTACTGCCTGAACCTGTGTCGGTCTGAGATTGAGCTCCGCAGAAATTATGTTAATATACTTAGAATTCAAAACTATACAAATTTTATTCCCGGGGCTCCGTTTATTTTTTCTTCATAATTATACAGAATCAAAAAATTGAACTAATCGAATACGGCTTCCAGACGCTGATAACTGTTGTGCATTTCTTCCAATGCCTTATCTATTGTTTCCGGTTCTCCTGACTCGAGAGCAGTTTTCAGCTGTTTTGTATCGGTAAGCAGTTTGTCCGCCGCTTTTTTATAGTCTTCAGTTTTGGCGGTTAATCTTTCAGGCAGACTCGAATTTATAATTGCTTCTGCTTGTGTTATTAAATCATCCATCACATTTTTTATGTCATTATATTTTTTATCCGGATAGTATTTATGATAAATGACATAAAGGATTTTGTGGTAATTATCGACTTCTTTTGTAACCGGTCTGATTATTCTAACCATCATCTCAAATTTCGCATGTAAATTTTCCGCGGCATCGAGCATTTCCTGCTCGTTATTACCTAAAGCAGCATTATAATATCTTTCCGCTGCGGAATTTAATTCTTTCAAACCTTCTTTCCACTTATCTTCTTTTTCTCTTAAAATACCGGGCAGTTTTGCCTCATTGACTTTAGCCATTTTTTCCTTAATAGGTTCGACAAAACCAATCAATGCTTTTATATCCTTATTCGGATAGGCGTCATGCCACATCGGATGAATAATATCGTGAAAATCGAATAATGCAGGGACAGCCCATTTGATTTCCGATGAATCAATTTCATGTTGAGCATAAACGGCAGAGCATCCTAAAAATAAAAACACACTGATGTAAGATAACAATTTTAATAGTTTCATAGTTTTTTCATTTAAAATTTTTTAATAAAAGCAATTTAAAATATTTAATTAAATTAATTTAGTCAAAACCATTTATATTATACTAATTTTAGCTATTTATCAATTTTGGATTTTAATCCCCATTTTTCCAATCTGTATCTCAAATTTCTCTCTGTCGTGCCGAGCAGTTCAGCTGCTTTGGTCTGATTTCCGTTTGTTTTTTTAAGTGCTTCCAGAACTAATTTTGTTTCGAATATTTCAACTTTTTCATTCAGAGATTTACCCTGCATCTGCAAATTCAATATATTTTCACTTACCGATTCCTTAACATTCGAGGGCAGATCCTCTCTTGTAATCACATTATCTCTTGCTATAACAAGAGCGTGGTGTATAATATTTTCCAGTTCTCTGACATTACCCGGATAATTATATTTAAACAACAAATCCATTGCTTCTCTTGAACAAACGGGTTTTTCCTTTTTAGTTTTGGGTGTATATTTATCTATAAAATGTTCGACCAAAGCCGGGATATCTTCTTTTCTCTCTCTTAAAGGAGGTATATGAATATTTACTACATTAATCCTGTAATACAAATCTTCTCTGAATTTTCCCTCTTTAATCAGGATGTTCAAATCTCTATTCGTAGCGGCAATTATCCGCACATCAATCTTTATCGGCTCGACACCTCCGACTCTTTCAAACTGTTGTTCCTGAAGAACACGCAAAAGCTTTACCTGTGTCGAAGGTTTAATATCCCCTATCTCATCAAGAAAGACAGTTCCTCCGTCTGCAACTTCGAATCTTCCTTTTTTCTGTTTATCTGCTCCCGTAAAAGAGCCTTTTTCATGTCCGAACAATTCGCTCTCGAGCAATGTTTCCGTAAGGGCAGCAGTATTAACAGCGACAAACGGTTTATTTTTCCGTGAGCTGTGCAAATGAATTGCTCTGGCAAGTATTTCTTTACCCGTTCCGCTTTCTCCCGTAAGCAGCACCGATGCCTTGCTGTCCGATACTCTCGCAGCAAGATTAATTACATTTTCCATTACTCCGGATGCGGATATCAATGCGGGAGACTGTAGTTTTTCATTCAATTGTTCTTTCAGAGCTTTATTTTCCGATATCAGGTATTGTTTTTCTTCAATTCTTTTTATAATCAATTCGGTTTTTTCCAGATTTACAGGTTTTTCCAGGTAGTCATAAGCACCTTCTTTCATAGCCAACACCGCTTTATCAATTGAGCCGTGTGCGGTAATTAACACTACATCCATATCCGGAAAATCTTTTTTCAGATTTTTCAGAAGTTCGATACCGTTCATACCCGGCATTTTATAATCTGTAATTACAACATCGACGATATTTCCTCTGACCGTTTCGAGGGCATCTTCACCCGAACCCGCTTCAAATATTTTATAGCCAAGATTTCTAAGATGTCCCGACAGTACAAACCTCTGGTTTTCTTCATCATCAACAATTAAAATTACGATATTTTTTTTCATAGATTATTTTTTCTATTTATTAAATCCTCAGGGAATTTCAATAACGAACTTTGTTCCCTGTTCTTTCTGACTCCGCACAAAAATTTTTCCTTTATGCTGAAAGATTATATGCTGTGAAATCGGCAGTCCGAGCCCGGTTCCGTTTTTTTTCGTGCTGAAATACAAATCAAAAATTTTATTTAAATTTTCCACAGGGATACCCTGACCGTTATCCGTTATTTCAAAAATATTAAGGTTCCTTTTAGTCTTATAAATTACGGATATTTCTCCGTTTTTTTCGACTGCCTCGATTGAATTTTTTAATATATTCACAAACACCTGTTTAAACTTTTCATAATCAATATTTATTTGTTTTTCTTTTTCGATATCCACATTAATTCTAATTCCTTTTAATTTCATTTCGACTGCGAAAACAGATATTGCATCATTAACAAACCCGGTTACCGAAACACTATCGTAGTTTAACTTCGAAGGTTTTGCAAATTCCAGAAACTGGTTAACGATTCTGTTGACACGTTCAGATTCCGCACGAAGTACATTGTTCATTTTTTCAAAATCTTCCGATTTCAGCATTTCGCCGAATTCCTTCTGATATCTTTGAGCAATCATATTAATCGAATTCAGCGGATTTTTTATTTCATGTGCAACACCCGCCGCAAGTTCACCCATTGCAACAGATTTTTCCTGCTGCTTAATCTGGTTTTCCAGAATTTTTAAATCAGTAATATCATTCAGCACAATTGTAAAAGAATCAATTTCATTTTTTTCAGTAAAAATCACACTGCTGCTCACATTAACTATGGAGACATTTCCGTCGGGTTTTTCGATTTCGAGTTCCTTATTATTGACAGGTTGTTTATCTTTAAACAAATCCGTTACCGGGGAAAATTTATCTTTAAAAATTTCATAAATATTTTTCCCTATAACTTTTTGCTTTTCGACTCCAAAAAACAATCCGGCATTTTTATTGAATATTTTTATATTTTCGTTATTATCTATTGTAATTACGGCATACGAAATATTATCGAGAATATTTCCCGTAAAAATTTTTATTTTTTCATATTCTCCCGATAAAATTCTGTAATTCTGGCTTGAAATTGCAAGACCGAGGACGATTATCGCAATAACAACAAGAATTCCGGTAATAATAAGTATTCTTCTCAGCATTCTTCCCTCGAGTGAGGTAACCTCTTCCATACTTATTGCGGCTCTGAGCAGTCCGATTTTCTCCCCTTCGATTTTAAGAGTTTTCACGGCTTCAAAAACCTTTTCATCATAATACTCAATAACCCGTGTATAGATAGAATCGCTGTTATAGGCAATTTTCAGAAATTCGTCTTTATTAATTTCCGTTACATTAACAGAAACTTTATTTGCCGCAAGCAGGTCTTCTTCATCCTGCAAAACAACATACACGATACCGTTCAATTTGGAAACATCAACTATTAACTTTCTGAATCCAATTTCATTTTTAAATTTAACAAATGAATCCGCGTCGACATTCACCACAATAACACCGCCTTTATTTACTGCACGGGAGACTGCAACGGCAAATCTGTTTCCGCTTTCATATTTGGCTTCTTTCAAGCCGATAATAATTTCGGTATCTTTTCCTTCGATAATATTCATTATATAGTCATCAGATTCCTGTTTTTTATGTTCGGTTTTCCGGACAGTATCGAAAGACATATTCGATATTATTCTTGTACCTTTTTTGTCGAATATATTAATTCTGTATACATCCGATTCACGGGCTATTTTTTCCAGGTCCTCATCGGTCAAAACGCTTATACTATCGAGCCTTTTGACTGTTCTTGCCACTCCGAGCAAATGATTTGTCAGCAAATTATCGATTTCCTGTTCCGATAATATTGTGTTTGAGCTGTTAACGCTTATTGTATATATCAGCGAAGCAGAGAATTCATTCAACAAGCGGTAGATTTCTTCTTTATTTTTCTGAAGTTCGAAATACGAAGGAAATATCAGTATAATCGCAACAAAGAGTGCAATAAAAGTCAGATATCCCGGCTTAACAAACGAAAATTTTTTTAAGTATTTTCCTTTCATAGGTGATTTTTTAAAATAAGGCATTTTTTTTTTCTAATAAATAGAAAAATTTTTAAATTCATTTTTTTTTATATGCTATTTTACAAAAAAATTTTATAAATTACATTAAATTCAAATTTCAGCAGACATGAAAATTAACAGAGACAATTCGATTGCGGTTGTAATCGATGTACAGCAAAAATTATTTCCGTTTATCCACGAAAAAGAGAAGTTATCAGACAACATAGTAAAGCTCATTAAGGGAATAAAAGTATTGGGTATACCGATACTTGTGACGGAGCAATATTCAAAAGGGCTGGGTAACGCCATACAATCCGTACAGGAAGCGATAGGCAATTACAGTTACACAGAAAAAATGTCTTTTTCATGCTGCGGATCAGGTACTTTCACAGAGGCACTAAAAAAATCAGAAAAAGACAATGTAATAATCTGCGGAATCGAAGCACATGTATGTGTACTGCAGACCGTACTTGATTTAATAATAGGCGGTTATCAGCCGGTTGTTGTAGAAAACTGTATTTCAAGCAGAAGTTTAAATGACAAGGAAATTGCAATCGACAGGATGAGACAGGAAGGAGCTGTTATAACAACCTACGAATCGATTTTATTCGAACTGCTTGAAGTATCGGGAACAGAAGAATTCAAAGCAATTTCAAAAATCATCAAATAATTAACTGCAGAGACAACCTCGCTTTATGATTATTTCTTTTGTCAGAATTGTTTCTATTTCTGTGATTTCAGCAGTGTTTTCATCGCTCTCAATTATATCTCTGCTGTTTAATCGTCACGGAAAAGGAGTGAAATTTTTTACAAAAACCGCAGCAAAACTCGTTCTTTATACATCGGGAGTTAAGTCTGAAATCACGGGAACCGAATTGCTGAATCCGAACGAAAGATATCTATTTATTTCAAACCATCAGAGCTATTATGATATTCCTGTTTTGATTGATTCCATCCCGAATGACATCAGGTTTGTATATAAGAAATCGCTTACCTGGATTCCGTTTTTCGGATGGTTTTTATATTTAACCGGATACATTCCAATTAACAGAAAAAATGCACGTTTGGCATTAACATCCCTTCACAAGGCGGCAAAATCACTGGTCAACGGCCGGTGCATCGCAATTTTTCCCGAAGGGACAAGGAGTAATGACGGAAATATACATGATTTCAAGAAAGGAATGTTTATTATAGCAAAGGAAGCAAAACAAAAAATAGTGCCTGTAACAATAAGCGGAACGAGGAAAATACTTCCGAAAAAATCATTAAGAATCAGGCCGGGAAAAGTAAAAGTTACGATAAGCACCCCGCTCGATTACAAGGAAGATAAAAATTTTCTCGAAGAGATAAGAACAATAATAATTAATAACTTTCAAAATTAACCAATATGGCTGTAACATTACTTGAGGTAGAAAAAATTTCAAAGCTTGCGAAGTTAAGATTCGACGACACTCAGAAAAACAAACTGCAAGAGGATATGAACAGGATATTAGACTATGTAGAAAAAATAAACGAGTTGAATCTTTCGAAAGTCGAGCCTGCAGGGAACATCAACGAAACCTATAATTTATTCAGAAAAGACGAGATAAAACAAAATTTAAAACAGGAAGAAATATTTAAAAATACATTCACAAAAAGTCCGCCATTTTTTAAAGTCCCAAAAGTAATAAAAAAATGAAAATAATCGGTATAATTCCAGCACGATACCGCTCGACAAGACTACCGGGTAAACCTCTCATCAACATATACGGAAAACCGATAATTCAAAGAGTATACGAAAACGTTTCAAAGTCAAAGTTACTGAATCAAGTAATAGTAGCAACAGACGACAAAAGGATATTCGATTGCGTAAAAAGATTTTGCGGTGATGTAATGCGAACTTCAACAAAGCATAAATCCGGAACAGACAGAACAGCAGAGGCAATCCGAAATCTGAATTGCGACATAGTAGTAAACATTCAGGGAGACGAACCTTTAATTGATGCAGCCAATATTGACAAAGCGATACGACCATTACTTAAAGATAAAAAAATACAGGTTTCAACACTCGCGATTAAAATACACGGAGACTGCAATGACTCAAATACGGTAAAAGTAGTTTTCGATAAACATTACAATGCATTATATTTTTCAAGGGCTCCGATACCATACTATCGGGACAAGGATTCAAAAAACAAAGCATGCTATAAGCATCTCGGTTTATATGTTTACAGAAAAAAATTCCTGACGGAATTTGCAAGGATGAAGCCGACGGCACTGGAAACTGCAGAGAAACTCGAGCAGTTAAGAATACTTGAGGCAGGGGAAAAAATCAGAGTTGTTATTACAAAAACAGATTCTGTTTCCGTTGACACGATTGACGATTTAAAGAAAGTGGAGAAAAGAATCATTAAATGTTAAATTGTAAATGTTAAATGTTAAATTAATAAGATTAAGAAAATGATTAAATGAATAACTTTAATTTATTAACAAAGAATTCCCGAGCTGTTTGATTTTAGTTCGGGACATCAAACATTCAGGAGGTTTTATTTGAAGCAAGTTAAATACATTTTTGTAACAGGCGGAGTAGTATCATCGCTGGGAAAAGGCATTTCATCGGCGTCACTCGGATTATTATTAAAATCGAGGGGTTTAAGTGTAACCATACAGAAGTTTGACCCATACATAAACGTAGATCCGGGAACAATGTCGCCTCTTCAGCACGGAGAGGTTTTCGTAACTGACGACGGCACCGAAACGGATTTAGATTTAGGGCATTACGAAAGATTTCTGGACGCCAATATGTCTAAGTCGAACAATGCGACCACGGGACAGATTTACAATGAAGTAATAACAAAAGAAAGAAGGGGCGATTATCTTGGCGGGACAGTACAGGTAATTCCTCACATAACAGATGAGATAAAAAGACGAATGAGACTGCTTGCAGAGACAGGGAAATATGATATAATAATTACCGAAATCGGAGGTACAGTCGGTGACATTGAATCCCTGCCATTTTTAGAGGCAATGCGTCAATTCATGCTGGAGGTTGGCAAGCACAATTCCATCAGCATACATTTAACATTAATCCCATTCATACAGGCAGCAGGCGAACTAAAAACAAAGCCGACGCAGCATTCGGTAAAAACACTGCTCGAAATAGGTATTCAGCCGGATATATTACTTTGCAGAAGCGAAAGAATATTGAGCAAAGAGCTAAAGTCAAAGATTGCATTATTCTGCGGAGTCGAAAAGGAATCGGTCATACAGGCAATAGATTCAAAAACAATATATCAGGTACCTCTTAATATCAGCAAGGAAAAACTGGACGATATAGTCATAAAAAAATTAAATATCAAATGCGGAAAACACAAATTAGGCAACTGGAAAAAAGTAGTACATAAGATATTAAATCCTAAATCAGAAATCAGCATAGGAATATGCGGAAAATATAATTTAGTACCCGATGCATATAAAAGCATAATTGAATCTTTCATTCACTCGGGAGCCCACAATGAAGTAAAAGTAAATTTAAAGTGGATAGATGCCGAAGCGGTTGAGAAAAACGAAAATATTTTAGAACAGATTTTCAGCGGAGTTTCGGGGCTTTTAGTATGTCCCGGATTCGGAGAAAGAGGAATAGAAGGAAAAATAAGGACAATAAGATACGTCAGAGAAAACAATATTCCTTTTATGGGAATATGTTTAGGGCTTCAGTGTGCCGTAATTGAATTTGCAAGAAACGTCTGCGGTTTAAAAAACGCAAACTCAACCGAATTCAGAAAGACAAAGCACAACGTAATCGATATAATGGAATATCAGAAATCAGTCGAGATGAAAGGTGCTTCGATGAGGCTGGGTTCATATCCATGCATTTTAGAGAAAAAAACACTTGCATACAAATGCTACAAGAAAGAATTCATAAACGAAAGGCACAGGCACAGATACGAAGTAAACAACAGTTACAGAACAATACTAACCGAAAACGGCATGATACTTTCGGGATTATCCCCTGACGGTTCACTGGTCGAAATAATCGAGCTGCCCGAAAAAACCCATCCGTTTTTCATTGCAAGCCAGTTTCACCCGGAGTTAAAATCGAGAGTAATCAATCCTCATCCGATATTCAGGGAATTTGTTCACGCCTGTAAGACTTACAGCACCAAATAAATATGCAAGAATTTACGGGACTAAATAGCAGCGAGGTAAAAGAAAGGGAATCAAAAGGATTAACAAACAAATCATCACGTCATAAAACAAAAGCCGTTCCTGAAATTTTAATCGAAAATATATTTTCACTTTTCAATCTGATTATTTTCGGGATAATAATTTTCGTTTTAATTTTTTATTTCAGAACTAAAGAATTAAATCTGCTGCTCGATTCTTTAGGTATTTTTACAATCGCATTAATAAACACGCTGATAGGAATTTTTCAGGAAATTAAAGCAAAGCGTGCTCTTGATAAAGTAAGTTTGCTGTTGAAAAAGCAGGTAACAGTCCTTCGGGACGGCACAGAAACCGGTATAGAACAAACAGACATAGTAAAAGACGAAATAATCAAGCTCAACCGCGGCGACCAGATTATTGTTGACGGAAAAATAATATATTCAAAGAGACTTGAAATAGACGAATCACTGCTGACGGGAGAATCTTTACCCGTAGAAAAAAAAGTAAATGACAATGTACTATCGGGCAGTTTTTGCGTATCGGGTGCAGGTTATTACAAAGCCGAAAAAATAGGAGACGAAAGTTACGCACATTCTGTAACCGCACTGGCAAAAAAATACAAAATTACATTGACTCCCCTGCAGAGAAAAATCAATCTGATTTTAAAGACACTTTTCGGAGCTGCTATATGTCTTGTAGCTTTAGAAATAATACTCGGCAATTCCGAGACTGCACATTTCGGGAACATAGAATTTATAAGAAAAATTGCTACGATATTAATTTCACTTGTACCGCAGGGATTAGTACTGTTTTCTTCGGTTACATTTGCCATCGGAGTTTACCGAATCAGTAAAATCGGAGCAATCATACAAAAGCTTAATGCGATTGAATCCTTTTCGAGCGTGAAAATAGTATGTATGGACAAGACCGGTACGCTGACAGAAAATAAGTTAAATGTTCAAAAAATAATAAATCTCAACAATGAGTTACCGGAGCAAAACATCAGAACACTGCTCGGAACATATTCAAGGCTTTCATCCGAAAAAAACGCCACTATAAACGCCCTTGAAAAGTTCGATTATTCAGAAAATGCGAAAGTGATTGATGAACTGCCTTTCAGTTCCGAAAGAAAAATGAGTATAATTCATCTTAAGTTTGAAGATAATTCAGGAGCCTTTCAATCCGGAGCCGAACAATTTTTCATACTTGGTGCTTACGACATACTTCTTGAAAAAATATCACCCGAACTAAAAAAAGAAGCCGAGAATCATTATAAATACAACGACCTCAAAAATTTCAGAAATCTGTTATTCGGTACAACAAATTCGATTACAGACACAGGCAGCATAGACCCTATTTGCATAATTTCAATTTCAGATACGCCAAGACAGGATGTATACAAGGCGCTCGAACTTTTCAAAGAAAAAGACATAATGTTTAAGATACTTTCGGGTGATTCGGCGGAAGCAATAAAGGCGGTCACTTCGCAAATCGGGTGGGAAATAGAAGACAGCCGGTTAATAACCGGGAATGAGCTTGACAAACTGGATGATAAAGTTTTCGACAATATAATTTATGAAAAGGTAATATTTGCACGTTTAAAGCCCGAGCACAAACTAAAAATCATCAAGAGTTTCAAAAAGCAAAAAATATACACCGCAATGATAGGCGACGGTGTAAACGACCTTCCCGCGATAAAAGAATCCGATATGGGAATTGCAATGGAAGAAGGCAGCCGTATTACAAAAGAAATTGCCGACATAGTTTTATTAAAAAACAAATTTTCCCTGCTGCCTGAAATATTCAACGAAGGAAACAAAATCGTCAATTCAGTAAACTCCGTTGCCAAGTTATTCCTCACAAAAAATTTTATTATAATTTATATATCGCTTTTATCCCTTTTCTTTCTGCTTGATTTTCCGCTGACACCGAGGAGAGTATCTTTGCTGAACATATTTGCAATCGGTCTGCCTGCATATATAATTGCCGTGAGGAATAAAAACATAAGCAGGTGCACAAATTTCACAAGAGACGTGTTTTCATTCGTAACAATCTCCGCAGCAGTAATAATGTTTTCCGGATACGCCGGTACCGGTTTCACAAGTATACACAATTCTCAGGTCTCGATTGTAATGCTATCAATAATGATTATAATCGCCATTATGAATTTCATAATTGTTTCGTTGAATTCAAATGACAAAATATTTTATTATATCCTTTACGGGGCATTGCTTTTAATTTTATTTCTTTTCTTCTCCGTATTTAATTTCGACAATGTAATTTTTAAATACATAAAA
>Ga0194125_10003847_pt1 | contig 23875 bp, 11 predicted proteins | sample TA2KigC250mmetaG_FD_148626 | JGI IMG/M metagenome (GOLD analysis project Ga0194125, IMG submission 148626) | Freshwater microbial communities from Lake Tanganyika, Tanzania - TA2015034 Kigoma Deep Cast 250m | ecosystem: Environmental > Aquatic > Freshwater > Lake | place: Tanzania: Lake... | reverse complement strand
GGTCTGACCCTGCGATTGCTTGACCCTGCGATTGCTGCGCGCGCGAGGCCCGGCGCACGGGCGAGGCCCAGTGCGTCGCGCAGCAGTTTGGCGTATTCGCCCGCCACAATCCAGGGCGCACGGTCTTCCCAGTGGGGCGGAGCAGGAACGACGGCGAAGACGCGCGACGGCGCATGGCAACGGGCGCGTTGCATGGCTCGGCGCGAATGGAATCGCGATGTCACAAGGGCAATGCGCGTCATCTCGGGATGCACCGCGAGAAACTCGCTCAAGGCCTCCATTTCGCCGTCCGTGCCGCTGAACTGGCCCGGCACAACGATCATGCGCGCGTCCGCTTCCAACACCACATCCTCCGGCGCGCGCTGCTGCAAGCCCCCACCCTCGCCTCCGCGAAGCGCATCACACAGCTTTTCAACGGCCCAGGCAGTGCGAGTGTGATTGGTCTGGTGGCGACTGCACCAGTAACTGATCTGCGGATCGCTGCCGATGAGGATGACCGGTCGACGCACCGGCGGTATCTCGACCACCCAGTTCGTCAGCGTCCCAATCCGCCGGTCCTGCGCGCGCGCGCCAGCCACAAGGTAGACCGCATCCCATGCCATTTGCGCGTCAGCGCAATCTCTCGGGCTCTGGAGCCAGCCGGCGGCCGGTCCGATGACCATAACCAACAGAAGGCCGGCCGCAATCAGGCGGCGACGATACCTTCCTTGCGGTGCCATGCAGTTGCCATCCCTTCCCATGCCGCTTCGTGCGGCGTCTTCCGCCGGGCCGCCGATGATTGTATGACCGGGGTCGGGCCACAGCAAGCGTGTGTCCTGCGCGCGTTTGGCTGCGGAAGGACCATAGTTGGAATGCAGTACAGGTTCTTTCCCGCCAGAGTAATCAGCCGTAAGCCGGAGCCGGCTCCCGAAGTATCCACTGGCCACATGATGAATCACGAATGGCTTGTTATTCCGTCGTAATCCGCTGTAGCTTCACCGGCCATGAGGATCGGAATCAACCTCACAGGAACGTGTCGCCGCAACCGGTCGGGCTGCGCGCAGTTCACGATCCGCGCGGTTGACGCGCTCGTGAACCTGAACAACCGGCGAGCGGATCCCGACGACTTGCGCTTCTACTGTCGCCTGTCTCGATTCCGGCGACGGGCTCTGTGCCACCGCCCAGACGGGGCGAGGCTCCACTGGTTTCAGGACCCCGTCTGGCCGGTCCGACCGCGGCTTGACGTGGTGCACGGGTTCGGAACACACCCGCCTCTCTGGCGAGGTCCGGCGCTCGTGGCAACCCTCTTTGACGTCTTCTCCATGCTCGAGGACAGCGGGGAGTGGAACTCCGACCGGTTCCGCGCCGCCAAGGAAACCCACTACTCCCGCCTCGCCGAACGATGCGACCTGATAATCGCCGCCAGCGAAGCAACGCGCTGCGACTTCCTCCGCTTCTTCCCCTACCCCCCGGAGCGCATCCTGCGCATACCCGGCGGCGTCGGCCCGGAGTTCTCGCCATCGCTGGGAACGCGCGGAGCGGAAACCGCCGGGCGTTACGGCGTGACGTCGCCCTATTGCCTCTTCGTCGGCTCGGCCACCCCGCGCAAGAACGTCCGCCGTCTTGTCCATGCGTTCAACGCCTCCGGCGCCGGCGACACCTGCGTGCTTGCCGTTGCGGGATCGCATACGGACGAGAGCCGCGCAATCTCAGCGGAGCTGGCGTCTTCAGGCCGGACGTCACGCGTGGTCTTCATGGGGTACGTGCCCGATGCCGACATGCCGGCGCTGTATGCGGGCGCCAGGGCGTTTCTCTTCCCCACTCTCTACGAGGGGTTCGGCATGCCGGTCCTGGAAGCGATGGCCAGCGGGACGCCGGTTCTTGTCTCCAACACGGGCGCCGCCCCGGAAATCGCCGGCGAACACGCGGTGCAGGTTGATCCCAAGGACGTTGACGACATCGCGCGGGGCATACGCGACATCCTTCAGACCGGCGCAGGCCTCGTTGCTCCGGCGCTTGCCCATGCCGCAACATTCACCTGGGAGCGCTGTGCGGCCGCCACTCGCGAGGCATACGAGAGGGCAGCGGCCGACCGCAGGTAGGGAACCATGCCTCATCCTTCCCGGAACAGGAACCGCCTTGAGAACTCGGCGGTGTTCCAGACATACCGCTCCAATGCTGTCTTCCTGGCCGCCTCGCCCATCGTCCTGCGGGCGCCGTGGTCGTGCACGAGGTCGGCCATGTGCCGGGTCAATTCCTCGACCGTGTTGAATACCAGTCCGCCGCCGGCATCAAGCTTCTCTGTCAGAATCGGGAGGTCGGCGGCGATCACCGGCAGCCCCGTAAGCATCCCCTGCACCATCGCCTGTGAAAACGTCTCCCGCATCACATCCTCGTCGCGCGACGGCACGAGCAGAATGTCCATGGACCTGAGGAAGTCCGGCATCTTCTCAAACGGCATCCACGAATGAGCGACGATCCGGTCGCTGCCCGTATCGGGCGGCGACTTGTACGAGGCAAGATGAAGGCCGCACCGGGCCGCAACATCCTCCGCCAGCCCCCTGAACGCCGCCATCGCCGTGTCCGCGCCTTTCCACGGGCTGTCGAGATGACCGAGCACGCAGAAGTTGATTCTCTGATGTTCACGGCGTTCGTGACCGGCCGGATGAAACCGGTCCGCATCCGTGATGCCGTAGCTCACTGCCACGTCACCGAAACCGGCCGACTTGTAGTGCCCGGCTATCTTGTCGTTTACCGTCACAACCGTGGAAGGCCAGGCTTTCTGGGCAATCACCGACCGGCGCGAAGGTTCCCGGTGCGCAATCAGAACGCACCGCGGCGCGACTCTGAACATACGCAGCAGAACCAGCGCGGGCACGAGCCTGTTCGCGACGTTGCCGAGCAGGAATACGTCGAACTTCCTGAACAGCACCCCGCGCAGCCCGCTGACACATTCGACATTTGCACCGCCCGGCTTCTCGCGCAACAGCGCGGCCCACGACGGATGCAGGACCGCGGTCACCCTGTACCCCAAACCCGCCAGGTCGCGGAGCAGGTTGAGGTTGAAGAGTTCCACTCCGCGCGGCGCCTTCTCGCAGGGCGAAAGCAGGACCTTGTCCATGAACAGAACCCTGTTGCCTCCGTTCGCGCTCATTTACTCACCCCGTAAGTTTCTATGCGCGTGCCGTGCTTTCTGAGGTGGCGGCTCCAGATGGCTTTCGTTGCAGCGTCTATCTCCAGCGCAAGTTCCTTCCTTCCCCGCGGATCCCATCCGCGGAGCGACATGTACCGTTTGAGGAACATGACCCGCGCCCGGCCCGGAACCCGCGCGGAAGAGTTGAGCCTCGCGAGGTCGTCAACCGCCACGCGCCGCTCGTCCCGGTACGCGCGCCGCGGCTCGTGCAGGTCTATCAGCCTGGCTGTTCCGTCTTCAGCGACGAGTATGTTTCCGACATGCAGATCGCGGTAGTGGTAGCCTGCGGCATGGAACCGCGCGACCTGGGCCGCGAGATCGAGGACCAGCGCGCGGCAGGGCCCGTCGCCACGGTCCGCGGCGTCAAGATACTCGCGCAGCGTCGTCCCCGGCAGCACACGTTCCATCACGAGATCGCTCCCGAACCACAGGCCGAACCGCCTGAGTTCTCCCAACGCAAGAGCCCGCGCCACGGCAACGCCGGCGGATTCCAGCGCGCGCGCATTCCGCCATTCCGCCATGGCACGGGTCGGCTGAAACGCATACTTGATATGCTCAAGGGCCACCCTCGGCCTGTGCCGCTTGACCACAACGCTGCCGGGCACCGTTCCATCCGGGAACTCCACCACGAGGCACTCGCGCCCTTTCTTCCCGTGGATCAGGTTCCCGTTCTCAGGAATCCCGCCTTCGAAGGCGGCAAGGAACTCCCTGGCGACACGCCACTCCCAGCCCTTCCCATCCCTTACCCGCGACGGCTCTTCGCCCGAACGGTCCGCCGCGCAGAGTTGCCGGTAGAACGCGCCAGACTTGCTCGCGCGCTTCTTGTTGGAGAAGCGGGTACACGCGGCCTCCGCAGCGGCTCCGCGGATTGATGCAAGACGCGCCTGCTCATTCGACAGACGCACCAGTGCGGATGCGATCTTCGCCGCGTCCGGTTCCACCAGCATGCCGGTTACTCCGTGAGCGATCAGGTCAATGGCAAACCCGCGGCGCGAAGCAACAACGGCCACCCCCGCCGCCATGGCCTCGCGCACCGTCCTGCAGGACGGGTCCGTCCCGTGCGCCGGGTACACGAGCACATCCATGGCGGTGTAGGCATCAACAAGACGCTCGCCGCGGCAGTACCCGGCGGCGACAACGCGGCCGCCGATCCCCGCGGCAGCGGCAGGCCGGAGCACAATCCGATCCACCGCATCGCCCCTGCCCCGTCCGCAAACCAGCAGGCGCGCGTTCACTCCGCCCGCCGCGGCCAGCGCAACCGCATCTATGGCAAGATCTATGCGCCTGGCCTCGCGGATGCGGCTCACAACCCCGACGACAAACCCGTCCGCCGGCAGCCCGAACGACTCCCGCGCGGCTTTCCTGTCGCCCCGAGGGGCGAATCTCGCCACGTCAATGCCCGGCTCAATGACCGCCACATTCCGGAACGGAACACCGGCACGCACCGCGGACATGGCCGCGCGCGCCGTTATGGCAACCACTCCGTCGCACGCAAAGGCGGCAAGCAGCCTCTCCCGCAGGCCGGAGGGCAGCCCGTCGGGCTCGTAGACGCTCCGCACCAGCCGGGCGCCGCCGCGCCCGACCCCCGCCAGCGCGGCGAGCAGGTGGGCGTTGCGCATATGCGCGTGGACAACGTCCGGCCTGAAATCTTCAACCAGCTTCCTGATCGCCGCGCCCGCGCCCGGAACAGTCCACGGCGAGAGGTGCTTGGGAAGAACGATGCGTCGCACGTCGCGTATGCCAAGCTCCGACGCCCTGGCTGCCGCGTCTCCGTTGCATGCCATCGGCGGACGCGCGCAGGCAAAGACAACGTCGTGGCCGGCATGCTGCTCCGCGAGCGCCAGCTCGGCGGCCGGCTCCGACCGCTCGGTCCACTTCCAGTTGCTGAGAAGGTGAAGAATCCTCATGCCGAATCCCCGGGGCCGACGCTGAAGCGCCCGGCATAGGGCAGCTCATCCATGCGGAGCCTGGCCGGCGCGGCGGAATTGTAGCCCTCAAGCACCGCGCGGGCGGTATCGGTGTCGCCCCACCCGTTCAGCGCAAGCGACCTGGTGACGGCGAAGAAGTCGCGCGCCGCCCGCGCGCGCGGAACCCGGAAACAGCGCGTTACACCATCCATGTCTATCGCCACAAGCCCGCCGTCGCCGCGGACAAGGATGTTCTCGTCCTTCAGGTCACGGTTCGAGAAACCGGCGGCGTGGAACAACCCGAGCAGCGCGCCGTACCTGCGCGCGAGCCCGGCGCGTTCCGCCTCCCCCGGGCCCATGGCGGCCATGCGCCTCGTCAGGGCCATGGCGCCGCGCTCCTCCTCGGTGACGAGATACTCCCGCACTCTCAGCAGGCCGGCGCGCACCGTGGCCCACGCAACCGGACGGGGAGTCGGCACGCCGGCCGAAAGAAGGCGCTCGGCGAGAATCGCCGCCCGCCTCGCGCCGGACAGGCGCAGCCCGTAGCGCCAGCGCGACCGGCCGCGCCGGGCCGTGCCCAGCTTGACGACCCAGCCCTCCGAGATCGCGACCCTGCTGCCCGGTGTGTCCTTGACGAGTGAGCCGGATTCGAAGAGGCCGCGAAAAGGCCCGTCCAGCCAGAGGCGGAACCGGTCACGCAGGTCCGAACGGACCTGCCACCAGACGCCCCCGGAGTGCATCGCCACCCATGAACCACTGCTGCCGGCTGACATGTGGCCGAGCGTAGCCGAGAATCGCGCCGCCCACAAGCGCAGCCACGGCTCTCCCGCGCCCTTACAGCCTGTCCGCCTCCAGGTTCAGGTACTTCCGTTCGGCCTGCGTCAGTTCCACGTCCAGGCCGGGAAGCGAGGTCCGCAGTTCCCGCACGTCGCGCGGGCCTATCAGCGCGAAGCTGGGGAAAGGCTGCGCAAGAACGTACGCGAGGGCGATGTTAACCGCGCTGCATCCCTTCCGCTCCGCAAGCTCAAAGGCGCGCTTCCGTCGTTCCCGGTTGTCCTCCGCATCCCATGCTTCGAAGTTCTGCTGCCCCAGTTTCTTCCACTCCGAATCGCCAAGGAAGTATCCGCGCGCCTGGCTGGACCACGAGAAGTGCACCGTCTGCGTGCGCTCAAGCCATGCCCTGCTTTCAGGGTCCGAGACGTGGATACAGCCTGGCCAGACGGGGATCACCATCCTCGCCAGCGAAAGGTTGTTGTTGAGGATTGCAGGCCCTTCCCTGCCGTGCGCCTTCGCGTATGCCGCAGCCGCCTCGAACCGCTCGATACTCCAGTTCGACCCGCCCCACGCGCCTATGAGCCCCCGCTTCTTCAGGGAATCCAGCGTGTCAACAAACTCGCCGATCGGCACATCCCTGTTGTCGCGGTGCATTATGTAGATATCGGCGCGATCGAGCTTCAACCGGTCGAGCGAGACAGCGAAGTCCTGGAGCAGAAACTCCGGGGTACACCGCGGCGTAGCGGCGCCCTTCACCGCAACCACCACCTCATTGCGCACGCCACGGTCGCTCATCCACTCACCCAGCAGCTTTTCCTGCGATCCTCCGCCGTACAACCACGCGGTGTCAAACGCGTTGCCGCCGCACTCGTACCAGGCATCGAAGACGCTCCTTGCGTGCGGGTAGCTGACCTGGTTGTCGCAGCCGAAGATCAGGCGTGACACACGCCGCAACACACCGGGAATACTGCCGTACTTCATCGCCGCCCGGCTCTTGACGCGCAGGGGCCTGCCCGCCGCGGTGTTCTTTCTTCCGCCGGGTTTCTCGCAGTCGTATTCAAGCCGTATCCTCGCCCGCCACAGGTCAAGCGTGTTCATGTTCCCCAGGGTGTCGTTCCAGGTCATCGCGGGCGCCGCCGGCTCCCGGCGTCCGGCGAAGATCGCTTCCGCGGCCGCATCCGCCTCGTAGGCAAAGCTCGTTCTCTCGACGGCGACCTCGAATTCCGTCACCTTTCCGCCGGCATTGAGCACCATCCGCCCGGTCTCCGGCTTTTCGCGCGATGCACCCCACGGGTTCTTCATCAGGATCCAGCCGTCCGTGCCATACACCCGCGCGACGTTCTCCATCTGGAGCCGCACGCCGGCGGCGACCTCCGCGATGAACCCGTTCCTGAACTTCATGACCGCCATCGCCGCCTCGTCCACGCGTGTCTCGCCAACCACGCCGACAGCCTGAAGCTCAACCGGGTCGTCAAAGTCAGCTCCGCATGCCGCGCCGGCAACGAGCCTGGCGAATGACACGGGGTAACATCCGACATCCAGAATGCCGCCGCCCGCCAGCGCATTCGAGAGAAGCCGGCTGTCCGGATTCCAGCCCGCCCTGAAGGCGAAGGAGGCCTGGACCGACCTGATTTCTCCGATGGCGCCGGAGCGCAGCAGCTCGAGCAGCTTCGCAACCTGCGGGTGGCAACGGTACATGAAAGCTTCCATCATGAAAGTGCCGTTCTCACGGGCCGCATCGAGCATCGCCGACGCTTCCCATGCGTTGACGGCAAAGGGCTTCTCGCAGAGCACGTGCTTCCCGGCCTCCGCGGCGCGGATGGACCATTCGGCGTGCAGCGGATGCGGCGTGGCGACATAGACCGCCTCAACCGACGGGTCGGACAGCAGCGCATCGTAGCTGCCGTGGCACGCGGCGGCGTCCAAACCGTGCCTCTGCCCGAACGCCAGCGCCTTCCCGGCGTTCCTGCTCGCCACGCCCGCGAGCTGCCCGGTCTTCGACTGCGCAAGCCCGTCCGCGAACGCGCGGGCGATGGCCCCCGTACTGATAATGCCCCAGTTCAGTTTCCTGCTCATGCACCCTCCGTCCCCACGCCGGCAGGCAAGACGTTTCGCCCGCGCGCCGCGAGAGAAAGGGGCATGCTATTTGAGCCGGCTCGTGGAAGCAAGAGAGGCACGGTATTGCACACTGCCCGGCGAAGCCCGTATCCTTCCCGCGAACACAGAACAGGAGCGCAGTCATGATTGAACACGGCGGAAGATATCTCGTGATGGGATTGCTTTCGCCCGGATCGCTGGCATGGGCGATCGGGCAGACCGTCTCTTCACTCGGCGGCAAGGTCTTCTACACCGTCCAGAACGAGACACTGAAGAAGCGTTACCTCGATTCCAGCCGGGAACTCAGCGACTCCGAACGCGCCGGGCTTGAGGTCGTGCTCTGCGATGTCGCCGACGAGAAACAGGTCGAGAGCGCCGTCCACGGCGCTGCCCCGCTCGCGGGCGTCGTGCACTCGGTGGCCTACGCGAATCCGAAAACCTGTCTCGGCGACGAGTTCCACACCGACGCGAAGGAGGACATTCTCCGCTCCTACGAGGTAAGCTGCGTGTCGCTTGCCGCGGTTGCCAGGCACGCGGCAAAGGCGATGCCCGACGGCGGCTCCATCGTGGCGCTGAGCTTCGATACGACCCACGCCTACGCCGGCTATAACTGGATGGGCGTCCACAAGTCCGCGCTGGAGTCGCTGGTCCGCCACCTCGCACGGCGGCACGGGCGCGACGGCATCCGCGTGAACGCCGTGTCCGCCGGCCCCGTATTCACCCCGGCGTCATCGAAGATACCCGGCTTCGAGACGATCCTCGACGCCTGGAAAAGCCGCGCCCCGCTGGGCTGGGATCCGTCGGCGGACAAGCAGGCGGTCGCGGACGCCGTGGCGTTCCTACTCGGCCCGCGCTCGACGCGAATCACCGGGCAGGTCCTCGCCGTTGACGGCGGAGCCGCCATTGTCGGCGGCGAACTGCTCGGCTACGAACGACCGCCCGCAGGCAACGCGCCTCAGTCAACCGGGAAGGAATAGAGCAGCTCCGGGCAATCGCGCCCGTTAAACGGAGGCTAATTCGATGAAGTGCCAGCCAGCGTGCATACAACACTTCCTCCAGGGCGCCTTCACCGCTCTGGCCGTCCTCGCCGTGGTGTCCGCCGGGATCCCGGCGTCCCTGCGCGCGGAAACGACAAACAGCGCATCGGCACCATCCGTTCAGCACCGAATCACCGCAGCCCGGATTTCGCGCAATCTCGAGCTGATGATCCGCTACTTCGGCATGACGGCAGAGCAGACGGCCGGCGTGAAGGGCATTCTGGACGCGCAGGCAGAATGGGAATCCGAATGGCACGACCGACTCGACGCCGCACGGGACGGCGCGGCCAGGGAAAAGAACGTCCGGGCCAGGGACGCGTTGTACGACGAACGGCGGGCGAAGCGCGCCGAAGTGGAGAAGCGGGCAAGGGCGCTACTCTCGGCGAAGCAGGTTGCGGACTGGGACGGTTTTGCCATCTACGCCTCGTTGTCCGCCAGACTGTCGGAGGCGCACTTCACCCCGGAACAGGACGCGGCCGTCCGCCGCATCTGCGTTGAATCCGGTGCGGTCTACACATCCACCAACGACTCCGCGCGCCTCGGAGTGTACAACGCATGCACGACACGCATAAGGAAGGACGTGCTCACTCCCGAACAGCGCGCGGCTGTCGACGCTGCAACGCTGCGGTCCCTCGTCATGGTCCGGCTTGCCGGTATCCGCCTGGACGCGGAACAGGCCGGGAAGATATCCGACCTCGCCGCCATGTCGGCAAAAGAACTGCCCGAAGGCGCCGGTTTCGCGGAACTCCAGAGGATCCGTGACGGGCTGATGGTCCGGATACGGGACGACATTCTCACCACGGAACAGCGTGAAGCGCTGGATTCGAGACGCGGGCGGCCGGCAGGCGCCGAACCGCGGCGGTAGCGTTCTACGCGCCGCGCGGGCCGGCCGGCGGGTGATCCATCAACGCCTTCGCGAGCCTCGACGCGGCGCTGTACTTCGTGAACGATGACCCGCGCTTCAGGAATTTCCGGTCTATCTCGTTGATCCGCCGTCGAAGCGCCAACGGATGAGCAAGCAGGTCCCGCACGCCGCGTTCGAGAAGTTCCCGCTTCGGGTACTCGCGCACAAGCAGTTCCAGCCACGAGTCCGATTCCTCGTAAGGAACCCGCTTCACCAGCGAACGGAGATACCCGATCACCTCCCTCGCCACAAGCCCGGCCACGTCGCCGGAACGCACGAACGAGACCTCGAGGTCGAAGCTGACAAAGCGGTTCTCGCAGACGAAGACGTGCGCGAAAGTCGCGTGTTCCTGCACAAGCCTCGGCTCCCGCCGCCGCACCGCTTCGTCGTGTCTCTTCGCCCACTCGGGAATAAACCGGGCCAATACGGCCTGCCGATCGGCCAGCGGCGCTTTCTTGTCGGAGAGCACGTCGAGCAGCAGCGGCGCGTCGACAAACTCCATCGCCAGGCACGGAACCGGCGGCGGAATCGGAAAGAACACGTCCATGATGGCAGGCGTCTGGAACCCGGCCATCCGCCACATGTTCAGGTTCTGGCGTTCTATCTGCGCCCGTGAGTCCGCGGAGTAGGACGTCAACCCGCTGAGGCGGTTGCCGATATCCGTCAGGACGGTCTGCAACGCCGAACGGCGCGTGTCGTAGGTCTTCAGTATCGCCGGAGCGCCGTCAACCGTGATCTTCCACGTCGCGTTCAGCCCGGATCCCCGCGCGCTCCCGTCTATCCGTCGGGGGTGAAACGAGAACAGCGCGTCTTCCAGCGTCGTCAGCCCGCTTGTCATGGCACATCAACCTGCCGTCCGGCCCGCGCCGGGCGCATCCCTTCCCGCAAGTTCGTCACGGAGGCGGATCGCGAGGCTGTATTTCGACTTCGGCCGCCTCTGCTTCGGACGCAGCCTGTAATCGAGCCCCCTGCCGACCCGCGTGAAGATGTTACTGTTCCGGAAAAAGACGGTGTAGATGTTTTCCAGGTACGATCGCTCGCCGTACAGCTCCAGCATATCGCTGAAATACATCCTGAAGAGATCCGGGTCCGTGACGAACTGGTGCAGCGACTTGATGTACGCCATGAGCTCGCGCGAGACGAGGTCGCGGATGTGCCTGCCGGAGCGGAACGTCATCTCGAAGTCGAACCAGAACAGCTCACCCTTGTAGTCCATCACATGCTTCAAGTCCCCGTTTTCGTGGATAAGCCTCGGGTCCTTCCGGTCAACCGCCAGGCGATGCCGCCTGCACCACTGTGCAAGGAATTCGCGGTACAGCCCGCGGCGCTCGTCGAGCGGCACGCTCGCGTCTCCGAGCAACCTGTGGAAATTGCGGCCCGGCACGTACTCGTACAGCGCATAGCCGCCTTCAGGCAAACCGGCGACCTCGACGTCGGAATAAATGTCGAACACCCTGATGCCTGCTTCGCGCCACACCTTCATGCAGGCCTGCTCGGTGCGGAGCCGCGCCCGGGGCATGAACGACGTCTGACCCATGATTATCACGTTGTCGAGCGTCTTCAGGACCGTTTCGACCGGCCCGCGGCTTCCGTAGTAGACCTTCAACACGGCCTGCCCGCCGCGAAAGGGTATCTTGTAGAGGAAGTTGCCGTTCTTAAGCAGAAGATACTTGTCGAGATCGTCGAAACTGAGCCGATCCATCCGTCACTCCTCTGAAGACGCAGCGTGAAGACACCGCAAGCGCGGAGAAAGTAACGACAGCGGCCTGCGAAGGCAAGCGGATTGGACTTTCATCGCCTGACACCCTCCGGTATAACCGCCCAAAATGAACAGGGACGACAGCAGCGCCATTCGGGCGGGACATGGATGGATATGGGGTCCCCCGCTCGTTCTTGCCTGTGCGGCGGTCGCGGTGAGACTCACCGGCTCCAACAGGGACCTGTTCGCATGGATAAACGGCTGGCACACTGTCACCGGCGACAATTACTGGGCGCTGCTTACGATCCTTTCCGACGGCGTTGTTTCCTTCGCGGTGATGCTGCCATGGATACGCAAACGTCCGCGGAACATATGGGCCATACTTGTAGCCTCGATCATTTTCACGATAGTGAGCCAGTTCACGAAGCACATGATGCGCGTGCCGCGCCCACCGCGCGTGCTTTCCCCCGACATGATTCACGTGATAGGTCCGCGGTACATGGGCAACTCTTTTCCGTCCGGGCACGCGTCCATGATATTCACCATGGCCGGCGTGTGGGCTCTTTCGTCGCGGACTGCATGGATACGCGCCGCGATGATCTTCTTTGCGTCGCTCGTGGCCCTCTCCCGCGTCGCCGTGGGGGTTCACTGGCCGCTTGACATCCTCGTGGGCGGGGCCATCGGATGGGCGCTCGGCTGGGCCGGACTCGCACTTTCGCGCGTCACGCCATGGGGCTACGGGCCGCGCGCCGGCAAACTGATGGGCGCGGGCATGATCCTCTGCGGCCTGGTCCTCTTCTTCCCCTACTGCGGCTTCACGGAAATTCTATGGGAACAGAGAACGTTGGCGCTCGTGGTGCTGCTTGTCGGCACGCGCGAATACGCGCGCCTGTTTCAGCGGGGAGAGAACCCGGCGTCGTGAGCCGGCCTCGCGTCACCCGGTGACCGACACAGACAGGAATTCGGCCACCTTCGCAACAAGCTGGCTGGGCGTGTAGGGCTTCTGGACCATCGAATTCGCCTGAATGCCGCGGTGTCCAGACTCGACCGCGCCAATTCCGTAGCCGCTGCTGAAGAGAACAGGCAGGTCCGGGCGCGCAGCGCGGATGCAGTCATATACCTCCAGGCCGCCCTTTCTCGGCATCTGCACGTCGAGCAGTACCAGATCCACCGAGTCACGGTTCGCCGCGAACACATCGCAGGCTTCCTCGCCGTCGCGGGCCTGGAGCACACCGAAGCCGGCATTCTCCAGCACTCGCACGGCTATCTTCCGTACCATCTCCTCGTCCTCGGCAACCAGCACGGTCTTTCCGTTCCCGGAACTCTTCGTCTTCGTTTCCACTTCCGTGTTCCTGGGCAGATAGAGCTGGACGCGAGTCCCGTCCCCGTCATCGTTGTCTATCAGTATCATCCCGCTGTGCCGCTTGACCGCGGCATAGGCCACGGGGAGCCCCATGCCGAAGGCGGAGGAATCAACCTTCGTGCTGAAGAATGGTTCAAAAACGTGTTCCATCACTTCGCGCGGGATACCGCGCCCCGTATCCTTCACCGATATCCTTACGTAGTCCCCCTTCTCGGCCCATGGATACAGTCGCACGAAGGCATCATCAACGAGCGCGTTTCCGACCTCCAGCGCAAGAACGCCGCCTTCGCGCATGGACTCCATCGCGTTCTCGCAAAGACCCCATACTGCGTCCTCAATAACCTGCACATCGCCGTAAACGCCATATGGACGATCGACGCAGTGAAGTGTGACCAGCAGGCGCGAGTCGCCGTGCTCACGGGCTCTTGATGCGATGCGGTCGAGCATGGACTGCACATCCACCACGCCCGGCTTCAACTCAACGCACCTGCCGCAAAGCAGCAGGCTCTTCAGGAACGAAGCCGCGCGCCCGGCCTCTGTCAGGGCGGCGTCCATCTCGGAAGCCAGAGGATCCTTCTCGCCCAGCTTGCCGCGCGCCGACGCGACGCTGTCCTGAATATGCCTGATCACCCCGTCGAGCCGCGAGGAGACGCCCTCGGCAAACCTTCCGATCGCCTCCATCCTGCCGGCCTCGCGCACACGCACGGCTATGTCGCTGTCAGCGGTAACCGGGGTTTGCATCAGAAGCACGCCTATGATCTGCGAGGCATCGTCGCGCAGGGGCGAGAGAATCGCCTCGCAGCGGAAGGACTGCCTGTCGCCGCGCGCACCGACCCACCGCCCGCGCCAGGGACGGCCGGCCCGCACCGAGTCCAGAGCTTTCCTGCAGGAGTCGGTAGAGACGGATCCGGAAACCGTTTCGCCAAGGCCCCGGCCGCATAGAGACTCCGGATCACACCCGTACAACTGGCCTGCCGCATGGTTGGCGTAGCGGATGACTCCCGAAATGTCGGCAACCAGTATGCCCACCGCCGCCTGCCCGAGCGCCGCATTCGCGAACGCTGATGCAAGCCACTTGCCGTTATCTCTGTCGGCAGACATCAGGGTATTCTCCACCCGCCACGGCGAATAACATACGCTCGCGGCATAGTAGCAGCCGATCCCGAAAAAGCCATCCTCTTATCACAGGAAAAGCGGATGTGACTGAGAGCCTGTGACTTGGAGCCGCCCTGCGCGAGCCTGCCGCAGAAGAGACTGGACATGTCGCCTTCCCCCTTGGAATCACCTGCCAGAGGGAAAAAGCATGGCCCCGCCCCCCCGTAAAGCAGCACCGCAAACGACGTGGAGCAGGCCGGAACACCCCGCATGCGTCACGCACCCGATCAGGTTGGACCGCAGTATCGAGGCAAGCCCTTATCGCGCAACGTTCAACAGACATGACAGCCTTTGCATACCCTTGACACTGCTGACTCACAAAGATGACACAAAAAACGTTCAATCCTGTACTTACGACTGGTATGATAATCGCGGCGTGGGGTAGGACTCGCGAGATCTCGTGGGTCGTGCCTTGCGGGAGGCTTGATGGAACGACCCATGAAACATGTTCGCACGCACTTTCGCCTGCCAAACGGATTCCGTGAAATAGTCCGTTCGACGGCTATCCTTGTTCTTCTCCCGCTCATCATTCTGCCGGCCGTGCGCGCCCGCGCAGCCGTGTTCGACGACACCGGAACAGGCGCACGAGACTGGGGCGTGAGCGGGACGTGGACACTGTCAAGCGGGACTGACGCGGACGGCGTTCCAGACTCAGACGACGACGCAATTGTGGACAACGACGGCACAATCCTACTCAGCGACGTCAGATCCATATACAACCTGCGGCTCGCCGGCAACGCCGTGATCAATTTCACCGACTCATCGAAAAGCCTCACGCTCCTCGGCCCGACAAACGAATGGCGCGGCGGAAACATCCGCTTCCACTACCTGCCAACGTCCGCCGTGACCAACCGCGGGACGGTGTACTACACGAGCCCGACACAGCGTCAGATCGAGTACGGCGGCTCGTTCCAGACAGAGGGCCCGTTCATCCACGCGACGCCGGCCGTTCTCTACATCAAAGACAACGACGACTTCCGTTTCAACGTTGCCGGCGGCGGGTCATACAGATTCACAGCGGCCGGCGGCACACTCCACCTCAACAGACCCAACGCAAAGCTCTTCATCAACAGCGGCGGCACGCTTTCGGCAAACACACCCGGGGCGGCATCCGTCTACGGCGCGGGTGTTTTCGACCTGAAGACTGGAGGAGCGATCGAAGTCACTTCCGGCGAACTCGAAATCTACCCCACCTCCACACGGTTCAATAACGTATCCATATCGTCAACGCTCTCCGCGGGCGCTTTCCGGATAACCGACCCGGACGGCGCAGGCGGAAACGTCAGCCGCCTTGACCTGAAAAGCGCAGGCAACTTCACAACGATAGCCTCAGGCGCCTCGGTTATGCTGTCCGGGCCGGATTCCGTCTTCTCCAGATACGACAACGGCACATCACTGGACGCGTCTCTCACCACGGTGAACGGCACTCTGTCGCTCAGAAACGGCCGCCCGATGTCGCTGAGCGGCGGATTCACGCTTTCAGGCGGACGCCTCGAATTCGGACTGATCCCGCCGGCCGCAACGAACTCACGCCTCACGATCAACGGAACGGCCTCGCTTAACGGGACAATAGACATCGTGAATTCCGGCGGGATGGACAACGGCACCTACGTCCTCATCCGCAACGCCGGCGGGACACTCGGCTCCCCTTCCCTTTCCCTCGGCACGGTGCCGCCCGACTTCACGACTCAACTGGTGGTAGACGGCCCGTCGGCCGAGGTGCGGGTGGTCGTGTCGCGAAAAGCGCCTCACATCACCAATGCGTCCGGAGCAACGTCCGTCCGCGGTAACGCCGCCGCGTTGAACGGGTATCTCACTTCCACCGGCATCGCCACTACAGCGGTGTTCAACTACTGGGGCGCCGCTGACGGCGGAACGAACCGCGCGCTCTGGGCGAACACAAACCGATGGGCGGCGCCTCAGAACCCCGGCTCATCCTTCAGCACCAATGTCACCGGCCTGGCCACCAATTCCATCTACTTCTACAGGTTCTCGGCGACAAACCGGGTCGGGCGAAGCTGGGCGCAGGAGACATCGGCGTTCATCACCGGCGCCATAAGGCTGTTGGCCACCGACACAAGCGCCTCGGAAACACTTCCGGACCACGCCGCGTTCAGCCTCTACAGACCCATCTCAACCACCAACGGGACTCTGACCGTCTTCTACGCCGTCTCCGGTGACGCGTCGAACGGCGCCGATTACGCATACCTCTCCGGAACCGCATCCTTCGCACGCGGCGCAACCAACGCCGCAATCCCGGTTACCGTCATTCGCGACGCGCTCGCCGAACCGCCCGAAACCGTTTCCGTCCGCATCCTGCCCGGCCCGTACCTTGTCGCCCCCCAGAGCAACGCGACGATCACGATCCAGGACCTCGTTCCGGCAACGCTATATGACCGCGCTTCAGGCGCATGGGCGAATACGAATACATGGGAAACGCCGAACGGAAGCAACATCCGGCCATCTTTCCCGCCACGCCTCGGAGACACGGCGATCGTAGAGGCGGGCGTTGTCACCGTAACAAACGCGGATACTGCCGCATCCGTCGCCGTCCGCATCCACACGAACGGCACCGTCACCGTCGGCATGGGCGGCGGCATCACGGACGCTCACAAGGGCACTGACGCGCTGCGCGGCTCGGAAACAAGCCTGCGTGGCGGCAAGGTGGCGTCGGCGTACAACCGGCGGCTTACTTCAGCGGACATCGGCGGGAATCTGACGATCGACACCGCCGGAACATTCAGCTTCGCCGGCAACGACTTCGGGGCCATCGACGACAATTCCGGGCAGGGCGTGACCATCGCCATGGACGAGATCACAATCCCCGCCAACCCTTCGCCAGCCTCTTTCACGGTCATTCCCGCTCACAACCAGCAAACCCTCACCTTCCTTGAAGGCGCACACATCCTCGGCAACGCAACCGTCAACGCCGTCAGCAACGGCACCGTGCTTTCCCTCGGCCCTCTTGATGGAACCGGGACGCTGATCAAGAACGGCGCCGGCAACCTGCGCCTTTCAAGGCCCGCAGCCGGCTTCACTGGCAGGATCGAGATCTCGCAGGGAAACATCCAGATGACCGCGCCCGGCCCGGCCGTGATGGCGGGCGGGGCTTTGGTAGTCCGCGCAAACGCGAGTCTGCTGCTCTCAGTCGGCGGATCCCCCGCCCCGGCGTTCCTGAACGCGGCATCCGTCGTCATAACCAATTCCTCGATCGAGATCGTGTCCGCCGGCGCCGATAACGGCCTGCTCCACGCCTTCGGCGGAGCGATCTCGGTCCGGGGCTCCGGAGTATCCACCATCAAACGCACCGCCACCCTTGGAGGCGCGGCGACGCTTCATTCCTTTGCCTCTCTTTCTCTGCCGGAATCGTCATCAGGCACGTTGCGCTTCACGTCGGACACCGATGTCGGCGAACAGTTCCAGTTCACCGACACCGTATCGCTGAACGGTCGCTGGACGATCGATGTTGTGAAGGCCAGCAACATGGTTCTGCTTGGCGAGATAACCGGCACGGGAAGTATGGAGAAGACCGGCGCTGGCAGCGTGGTCATGCCGGACGGCGGCTTCTTCACAACCCTGGTTGTCAGTCAGGGCGGAATCGAGGTGCCGCTCGGCGCGACACTCTCGGTTGACTACCTCTGCTCAGGCAGCCAGGGAGTCTCTTCGAACTGGGTGCCGGCGGGTATCTACCCGTCGGGAACCTTCCCGTGGCTGACCGGCGGCGGCAGCATTGCGGTGGGCTTCAACGGTCCGCCGTGGCCGATCCCTGAAACCAGGTCCGCATCGTCCATCAAGCCGGGATCCGCCACTCTCAACGGGGCACTCACATCCGCCGGAGACAACACGGCCTATGTGCGTATCTACTGGGGCGAGACGGACGGCACCAACAACGCGGCGGCGTGGAACACCAACGTATTCGTCGGCGCCTTCACCGACGCCGCCGTCTTCGGCACCAACGTCACCGGGCTCGTGGCCGGCCAAATGTACTACTACCGCGTCTTCGCCACGAACTCGTACGGCGCGGCATGGGCGGCCAGTTCCAGGTCTTTCACGGTCCCAAGCGACAAGCCGTCCGTTACGAACGCCGCAGCCTCGCAGATCGGCGCCGGTTCGGCCACGCTGAACGGCATCCTTGTGTCCACCGGCCGGACATCAACCGCCGTCTTTGCCTACTGGGGCCCGACCGACGGCGGCACCAACGCCGCCCAATGGGCTGCAACGAACAAGTGGATTTCGCCGAGACAGCCCGGACTGCACAGCCTTCCCCTGACCTCGCTTGCCGCGAACGGAACATTCCGCTTCCGCTATTCGGCCACGAACTCCTACGGCCGATCGTGGGCGCCTTCGACATCCGCGTTCACGACCGGCGAGGTCGGGATAAGGGTAAAATCCCACGCCGACGAATCCACGCCTTCTTCCGGCATGTTCGAGGTATACAGACCACGCGCAGCCACGAACCTCGCGCTGACTGTCCGCTACGCCCTTGCCCCCTCCTCCACCGCGGTTCAGGGCACCGACTTTGAAACGCTCCCGGGCTCGGTCCTGCTGCCGGCAGGGGCAACGAACGCGACCATAGCACTCCGCCCGTACGACGATTCTCTCGTCGAGGGGAGTGAGACCGTCTCACTCACCCTGCTTCCCGGAAATTACGCCCTCTCGGCCCAGAGCAACGCGGTCATGACAATCACCGACGACGAAGATATCAGCGTTTTCTCCCGCCGCATGCGGATACGGTTCCCCGGCTACACCGGCGCCTCGCCGCTTTCCGACTTCCCCGCCCTTGTGACGTTCAGGACCTCGACTGCCGGCTTCTACTCCACATTCTCAACGGCCAGCCCCTACGAGATGCGCTTCTTTGACGACTCCGTCGGCACGGCTCTGCCGTTCGAGGTCGAGGAATGGAGCACGTCCGGCAATTCACATATCTGGGTCAAGATCCCGTCCCTCTCCGGCACGAACACCTCCATCTGGGTTTTCTGGGGCCGGCCGGTCTCTCCCGTCCCGGCAACCTCAACGAACGGCGCGGTCTGGGGAAACAACTTCGTCGGCGTCTGGCACATGAACGAAACCATCTCCCAGAACAAGCGGTTCCCCGACTCCACCGCCGCGCATCACGGGACCTTCAAGGCCAACGACGGCACGCCCAACAGCACGCGGATAAACGGGGTCGCCGGCTACGCGGTTGATTTCAACGACACCGACTACATTGACGTGGCCGACGAGCAGTATTTCAACCTTGGCGCGAACATCACCGTGAGCTGCTGGGTCAGGGATATGCCCGACGGCGGATGGGAACCCTGGGTTTCGAAATACGGCGAGTCGGGCCAGGGCTGGCAACTGCGCCGCGACAACAGCAGCCCGCCCAGGCTTGCATGGACAACACGCGGGATCACGACCGAAGACTACCTGGGGACGGCCCCAACGCTGAACGACGGCCCCTGGCACTTCGTCGTGGGCACGCTCGGCGGCGGCAGACGGGAGATATATCTGGACGGCTCCCTGAACGCCGGAGAGAACAAGACCGGCACCATAGCCGCCACGTCCGACCGCGTGGCGATAGGAGCCCGGTTCGCCAACGGTGTAATCGGAGCCTTTTCCGGAGCGCGGATTGACGAAGTGCGGATTTCTTCGGTGGCCCGATCTTCCACATGGATACGCACTGAGTGGCTTAACGCCGTATCGAACTCGACCTTCTGTCTGTTCGAGCAGCCGCAGCTCAACATCGCCGTCACAAACAACGCTGCTTACGACCTCGGGCTCACATACGCCAGAATCGGCGGCACGCTTGTCGCCGACGGCGGCCAGTCGTCCACGCGCGCATATGTCTGCTGGGGCACCGCGGAGGGTGGAACTTCCACCGGCTCGTGGCAGAACGTGGTGTCATTCGGTCCAGGATGGAATGCTCCGGCCGCATTCACAACCAACATCACGGTCACATCCAATACCTTCTACAGGTTCAGAAGCTTCGTCACAAACGCGGTAGGCCACGCGTGGGCCGATTCGTCACGCACGCTTCTCACGGCCCCCGTCTGGCTGCAGGTGACCAAGAGCACGGCATCAGAGATCGGCCCGACCGCCGCAACCGTCACCGTGTACCGGTCATCCTCGGTCACCGCCCTGCCCCTGAGCATCAGCTTCGCAGTCGGCGGAACGGCCTCAAACGGCGTGGACTACGCCACGATCAGCTCACCCGTCGTCATGCCGGCCGGCGCTGACCGGGTCCATATCCCAATCTCCGCGCTCGACGACACCTTATGGAACGAAGGCGCTGAGACCGCCACCATCCGCCTTCTGCCCGGCCCTTACCTGCTCGGCAGCGGGACCAATGCGACTGTGAGCATCTTCGACAAGGGCGACGTCGGACTGTGGTCAAAACGGATGAAGATCTCATTCCCCGGCTATACCGCCGCCGAAACGCTTTCCGGCCTGCCGGTAATGGTTGCGATGGGACCCGAACGCTCCGGCTTCAGTTACAATGATTTCGCCTCTACAAACGGATACGATCTGCGCTTCCTGGACTCGACCGGCGAGACAGAACTGCCCTACGAAGTCGAACGCTGGCAGACTTCCACCAACATTCTCTCCCTGCCCGGCACCATTTCCGGCCTGTCGCTCTGGCTTGACGCATCCGACGCGTCAAGCGTCGTGAAGGACGGCAACAACATCGTCACGAAGTGGCTGGACAAGGCAGGCAGCAACAGGCACGCGGACCAGGTGCTCGGGTTGCCGGTGTTCTCCGGAGGCGCTCTCAACGGGAACTCCGTGCTGACCTTCTCCGGCTCCGACCTGCTCTCGACCACCTACAACTTCGATTCGCTTAATACCAATTACACGATCTTCACCGTCGCGCGCTACACCGGCGGGGCCAACAATCGTGTCATCAGCTCCACGACCCGGAACTGGATGTTCGGCTTCCACGGCGGCAGAGACGAGTGCTTCCACGCCGAGGGATGGATATACCAGGGCGGCAACGCAAACACTTCGTGGCACCTGCATGCCGGCGAGGTGCGAAAAGCCGCGGACCCGGTCGCCGCCTTCTGGAAGGACGGCGTCCAACTGGAGCGTTACAGTACGGGGTCGGACAACGCCAACTACCTGCCCGGCCGCATGGCGTTCGGCGGCCTGAACTACGTAAACGGAACTGAGCTTTCCGCCTGCCAGGTCGCGGAAGTCCTTGTCTATGACCGCCAGCTCTCACAGGATGAACACCAGCGCGTGGGCGCATACCTGACGGCCAAGTGGGGACTGCGCACGCACTACAACGTGCCGGGCCGCTCAATCGCGTGGGTCCGCCTGCCCTCGCTGACGTCTTCCTCCTATATCTGGGCACACTGGGGGAACCCGTCAGCCGCCTCCGCACAGCCGGCCTACACCACAAACGGGGCGGTCTGGTCCTCCGGTTACCGCGGCGTCTGGCACTTCGCCGGCGACGGCCGCGACTCCACTTCCTACCGCCATAACCTCACAGACGGCGGATCGGACAACCTCCTGAAGGCAAGGATAGCCTCCGGCCGCGGTTTCGACGGCTACAACGACTACATGGTCCTCGGCGATGTCTCCACCATCAGGATAAGCGCCTACACGGTGTCGCTCTGGCTGAACCCCCAGATATCCCAGACACAGTGGGGCGACATCGTCGGCAAGGATTACTACAGCGCTAACGATGAGGAAGACTACAACTTCGCCCTGCGTGCCAACTACTGGCAGAGCACAACCGGCGGCGTCATCCTCCACCACAACTGGTCCGATTCCGCGGGAGGGGTCTCAGGCCCCCAGGGCTCATCCAGTGTCCCGTTCGGACGCTGGAGCCACGCGGCCATCGTGAACGACGCTTCGGTCGGCCGCACCTATATCAACGGCATCCAGGACCGGCAGGCCAATGTCACCGGGTCCCTCAAGGTCCACAACAAACCCGTCTACCTTGCCCGCAACCTGGGCGGTTCAAACGGCGGCTACTTCACAGGCCAGTACGATGAACTCCGGATCGCGAACCAGGCCCGGTCGGCCAACTGGATCAGGGCGGAGTACATGACGATGGCGTCAAACGACGTCTTCACCGCCTACACGCCCGCGCAAAGCGGACACGAGGTGTCCAACCTGCCGGCAAACAACGCTCAGACCAACCGTGTCACGCTGTCCGGCCGCGTGGACTTCGTCCAGGGCGGGACATACCCCGAAGTGTACGTGTGCTGGGGCCGGACAAACGCCGGGCCGACCTCGATCGATTCGTGGGAGAACAGGGTTCTGGTCGGCAACACGTTCTGGACCGGCGACACCTTCTCCACGAACGTCGCAGTCCTGCCGGGCTACCTGTACTACTACCGCTGCTTCATGACCAACTCGGTCGGCTACGACTGGGCCGACGACTCGGGCGTGTTCCTGTCCGCCGCCGTGAACGTTTCCGCGAGCGACCAACTGGCCGTCGAGACCGGAAACAACACCGCAACATTCCTCTTCAGCCGTCCTCCCTCCGCATCGGCAGAGTCCGTCACGGTCTCGTTTTCCGTCGGCGGGACAGCCACCGAGGGCGTTGACTACGATCCCCTGCCCCGCATGGTCACCATTCCCGCGGGCCAATCCTCGACCACGCTTGTCCTGACGCCGATATATGACCGCGAGACGGAAGTGTCTGAAACAGTGACAATCACTCTCACGAACACCGCCCATGCGGTCACATCCTCGGTCCCGGCTTCGGCAACCATCGCGGACGGCTCTTTCATGAACCTGAACGTGATCTGGGACAATGCGGCGGCAAACGGCAAGTGGGAAAACAACGGCAGCAAGAACTGGCACCGGATCGGGTTCCCGTCCGGTTTCGACCGGTTCTTTGACGGGGATTCGGTGTCGTTCTCCTCGCCCGGCGGACCGGTCTTTGTTCAGACGGCCGGCGTCGCGCCTTCCAGCATTGCGATATCGGGCACCAACGCCTTCACTTTCTCCAGCGGCGTCATCAGGGGAACCGGCACGGTTTCCGTCTCCGGATACCCGACGGCAGTCTTCGCCGTCACAAACGCGTGGACCGGGCCGACTTACATCACCGGCGGAATGCTTGCCACAAAAGCGCCGTCCTCGCAGAACGCTCCGGGGAACCCGTTCGGCGCCTCATCCACGTTCGCCGGCAACGGAACGCGGCTCGCAGCCTACGACCGCTTCGGTTCTTTTGTCGGTTTCGAGAACCGGATTCTCAACTACGCCGGGTCTGAAATCCTGCTCGATAACTCCCTTCTCGGTTCACCCGGCAACGGCAGCCGCTACCGCGGGGCATCCGGCCAGGGGCGCTGGGGCGACACGGCAACGATCACGCTGCGGGGCTCTTCACTGCTCGTCCGCGGCGGTAACATGACCGCAGTCCTCACCCCGGTCGATGAGGACGTGGGCGCCATCAGCCTGAATGCCCTCTCCGCCGTCACCATCTCTCCCGCCACAACAAGAGGCGGCGCGTCAATCACCGCCGACCGGCTCGTGCGCAACGGAAGGGCCGTGCTCGCGGCTGGCGTAACCGGCCTGGACTCGGCCGACATCGGCTCGGTACTGCGCCTCTCGGTGGAACGCCCGCCCGCCTCGTCCAACGGAATGCTTCCGCCGTGGATACTCATTACGAACAGCATGGCCTTCGCGCTGTACGACAACGACAACAGCGACGGCTACATCGGCATCGCCCCGAAACCGTTCACCGCAACCTCCCTGTCTTCCGCCCTGCCCGAGGACGTTGTCAGGATATCCTCTTCGGCAACAGCGGCGTCAAACCGCACCGCCCACGCGCTTTC
>Ga0194125_10003846_pt1 | contig 23876 bp, 22 predicted proteins | sample TA2KigC250mmetaG_FD_148626 | JGI IMG/M metagenome (GOLD analysis project Ga0194125, IMG submission 148626) | Freshwater microbial communities from Lake Tanganyika, Tanzania - TA2015034 Kigoma Deep Cast 250m | ecosystem: Environmental > Aquatic > Freshwater > Lake | place: Tanzania: Lake... | reverse complement strand
ATGGCGAGCACTGGCATCTCCTGCGCACCGCCCTGCAGGGCGTGGCCGGCAAAGTCTGCCAGGCCGCCGGGGTCAGCCTCCCGCCCCCTGTGCGAGCCTGGGAAAATGTGGTGCCGACAGACAATCGCGCCCTCACAACTTACTGATTTTACATTACTTTACATTATTGACTGTAGAACTTGGGTCATAATCCCTTTTTTTCTCCAACTGCCATGCCATCGGCCCAGGGAATGCGCCGCACCGAGATCCTGCCGCTGGCGGCCGGAGTTGCCGTCAGGCTTTGGCTCTATCTCAGCAATGATTCATTCTGGCGCGATGAATCCATGGTCCTCCTGAACATCGCCCGCAAGTCTTTCGTGGACCTGACGGGAGTGCTGGACTACCATCAGGAAGCCCCCATCCCCTGGCTGTGGTTGTATCGTTTGCTGTTTCTGACGGGGGGCGGAGGGGAATTGCCGCTGCGGTTTGTCAGCCTGGCGGCCTCCTGCGCCGCCCTGGCCCTCTTCTTCCTGCTTGCCCGCCGGGTGCTGCCGGACCGGCGCGCCGCCCTCTTCGTCACCTGGCTGCTGGCTTTGTCCCCGGGGGCCGTCCATTTTGCCGCGCTGGCCAAACCGTATTCCGGCGACCTGCTCATTGCCGTGGCCCTCACCTGGCTGGCGGCGCCCTGGCTCCTGGACCTTGAGAAGCCCCCCTCCCTGGGGCGGCTGACCACGGCTGCGGCGCTGGCGCCCTGGTTCTCGTTCCCCGCCCATTTCGTGGTGGCGTCCCTGGCGGGGGCACTGCTCCTGAGATGGCGGCAGGTGGGAGGCGCGGCCTGCGTGCGGTTTCTGCTGGTGGTGGGGGCCTCGGTGGGCGTGCACGGCCTTGTCATCCTCCAACGTATCAGATCGCCGCTGCGCCGGGACATGCTGGGTCACCTGACCTCCACCGACCTCCTGCAACCTGCAAACTGGAAGTGGTTGGTCGGACAGATCTTGCACGCCCTGTGGGGGCCCGCCCGGGTGTCGTCTGCCATGCAGCCTCCGGAATATCTTCTCACCGGCGTCGTTGGGGCGCTCCTGTTGGGTTTGGCCGGCCTGGGTCTGTGGGCGGCGTGGCGGCGCGGCGGGGGCGCCTGGGTCGTCATGCTTGCCGGCCCGTTGGCCCTGGCTCTGCTAGCCTCGCTGTTGCGCCTCTATGTGCCTTACGGGCGCCTCCTGTTGTTTGCCACCGCCGGCCTTTATCTCCGGTGGGCTATGGCGCCTCCCACCTGTGGCAGCGCCTGCGCCGCCCCTGGCCCGTTTATGGGGCCGCCGCCCTGGTCGTTCTCTTCGCCTTCCAGGGGGCTGTCAAGGCCTTTGCCGGACCGCTGGATGGGGTGAGGGAGGGGATGAAGTTCATCGCGGATCATTGGCAGGACGGTGACGTGCTCCTCTTTGAATCCCGGGCTGCCCCCGGCGTCGCCTATTATCGCCTGTTGGGCCGCCCTTACGCCGTCAAATTGGCCCTGGCCTGGGAGGAGCATCCGTGGATCTCCGGGATCCCCCGGCCTGAGCCAAAGCGGGTGGACGAGTTGCTGCCCGCCGTACCCAAAGACCGGCGGGTGTGGCTCCTCGCCGAAACCCATGGGTATGTGCGCGGTCCCATGGAAGGGGTCTATCCCTTCTGGGACGAATTGGCGAGAATCTTAGGCCGGGAAAGGGCGCCCCTGCCGTCCTTCTTCAGCCCCCTGGTGCAGGTACGCGGCTTTTCCCGGCCGGGAAAGACGGACTTGCAGCCATGAGCGGCGCAAAACTATGAAGTACCTGATCATGGGCGCCGGGGCCCTGGGGTCGGTCATCGGCGGCCTGCTGCTCCGGGCCGGCCGGTCGGTGGTCTTTGTGGGCCGCGGCCCGCACTTTGAGCACATCACCACCCTGGGACTCGTCATCGACGGCCTCTGGGGCGAGCATCGCCTACGCCCGGCGCCCACTGTGCCGGACGACGGGCGGTTTCGCGCCGACATCATTCTCCTGTGCGTCAAGTCCTTCGACACCGAGACGGCCTGCGCCCAGGTGCGGGACCTGGCCGCCCCGGACGGCCTGGTGGTGTCGGTGCAAAACGGCCTGGGCAACCTGGAGGCCGTCGCCCGGGTCTTCGGGGAGCGCCGCACCATCGGCGCCCGGGTCATTTTCGGGGCCCGGGTGCCGACGCCGGGATGGGCCACGGTGACCGTGTACGCCGACCGGGTGCTGCTGGGGCCTTTCGAGCCCCGCACCCCCACCGAGCGATTGGGCCGGGTGGTCCAGGATCTCAACCAGGCGGGCATCCCCACGGCGCTGGTGGACAACATCCTCACCCACATCTGGGGCAAGGTGTTGTATAATTGCGCCCTCAATCCCCTGGGGGCCATCCTGGGCGCGCCCTACGGCAAATTGGGGGAGCATCCCGACACCCTGGCGTTGATGGAGCAGGTCATCGAAGAGATTTATCGGGTGGCCGCAGCCAAAGGCGTGGCGCTGGAGCCGCCCTCGGCCGTCGCCTATTTCCGATATTTTTTGGACAAACTCCTGCCCCCCACCGCGGCCCACTGGCCCTCCATGTGGCAGGACTTGAACGCCGGCCGCCGCACCGAAATCGAGGCCTTAAACGGCGCCATCTGCCGCTACGGCGCGGAAACAGGCGTGCCCACGCCCGCCAACGAGGTGCTGAGCCGGCTGGTGCGGTTCCTGGAGAGGCGATAACTCAAGAAATCCCCATGCGCATCGGCATCGACACGGGCGGCACCTTCACGGATTTTGTCCTGCTGCAGCGGGAGCAGGGGCTGGTGCACAAGGCGCCTTCCACCCCCGGCGACCCTTTGGCGGCCATTCTGCGCGGCCTCGGCGAACTCTGTCCTCAGGGGCTGGACGGGGCCGAAGTGGTGCACGGCACCACCGTGGGCACCAACGCCTTCCTGACCCGCTCCGGGGCCCGGGTGGCCCTGGTGACCACCGCGGGTTTCGAAGACGTGCTGTTCATCGGGCGGCAGACCCGGCGTCATCTCTTTGCCCTGGAGCCCACCCGCGCCCCGGAGCTGCTTCCCCGCCATCAGGTGGTGGGCGTGGCGGAGCGGGTCCGGGCCGACGGCTCGGTCTTGCTGCCATTGGCCGAAGACGAGTTGGCGCGGGTTCGCCGGGAGGTCCAGGCCCTGCAACCTGAGGCCGTGGCCGTCTGCCTGCTGCACGCCTACGCCAATCAGGCGCATGAACAGGCCCTGGCCCGGATTTTGGGCGATCTGGGCGCGCCCGTTTACCTGTCCAGCCGGGTGTTGCCGGAAATCCGGGAATATGAGCGCACCTGCGCCACCGTCCTCAACGCCTACCTGGCGCCGGTGTTGGAGCGCTACCTGGCGGACTGGTCCGGCGCCCTGCCGCAGGTCCCTCTCTTCATCCAGCAGTCCAACGGCGGCTTCCTGCCGGCCCGCAAAGCCTGGGCCTGGGGATTGGCCACGCTGCTTTCCGGCCCGGCGGGCGGCGTGGCCGGGGCCTTCAAAGTGGGACGGGACCTGGACAGCCCCCGCCTGCTGACCCTGGACATGGGGGGCACGTCCGCGGACGTGGCCCTGCTGGACGGGGAGCTCCCCTTCACCCACGAGCACACCCTGGAGGGCTACCCCCTGGGGCTGCCGGTCCTGGACATCCACACCGTGGGGGCCGGGGGCGGCTCCATCGTCTGGCGGGACCGGGGCGGCGCCCTCCGGGTGGGCCCGCAAAGCGCCGGCGCCGACCCCGGCCCGGTCTGCTACGGCAGGGGAGAGCAGTTGACGGTCACCGACGCCCAGCTCTTCCTGGGACGCCTCCTGCCCCAGACATTTCTGGGGGGCCGCATGGCCCTGGACGAGGCCGCCACCCGCAGGGCCGTGGCGCGCCTGGCCGCCCATTTCAGCGCCACCCCCGAGGAGCTCTGCGGCGCCGTGATCCGGGCCGCCAAGAGCACCATGGCCAAGGCCCTGCAGGCGGTGAGCCTGGAGCGGGGGTACGACCCCCGGGACTTCACGCTGCTGAGTTTCGGCGGGGCCGGCGGGCTGCACGTCTGCGAGCTGGCCCGGGAGCTGGGCATCCGCCGCATCCTGGTCCCGGCCCAGGCCGGGGTGCTTTCCGCCCTGGGGATGGCCCGGTCCGGCCTGCGCCGGGATTTTTCCCGGACGCTGCTCCTGTCCGGCCCTGAGCTCACGTTCCCCCGCCTGCAGCAGGCCCGGGATTCCCTGCAAAGGGAAGCCCTGGAGGAGCTGGCGGCGGACGGCTACCCCCGGGAGGCCCTCACCGCCGCCGCCTCGTTGGAACTGCGCTACGCCGGCCAGAGCCACACCTTGAACGTTCCCTTAACGCCCCACTTTCAGGACGATTTCCACCGTCGCCACCGCCTTCTTTATGGTCACGACTTTTCCGACCGCCTCCTGGAAGGGGTGGTGTTGCGCCTGGCTCTCCAGGCGCCCCCGCCGGCGGATTCGACCCCCACCCTATCCCCCCTGCGCGGCGGCCGGGCTCCTGACCTGCCCCGCCGCCACCGGGTCTGGCTCCCCCAGGGGTGGGAAGAGGCGCCGGTGCTCTACCGGCCGGACCTGGAGCCGGGTTTCCCTGTCCAGGGTCCGGCCCTGGTGGTGGAGGATTTTGCCACTATCCTGGTGTCGGAGGGCTTCCGGGGCGCTATCACTCCCCAGGGGCACCTGATCCTGTCGTAAAAATTTTACGGTGGGCGGAGCTTCCCGCAGATGCGACGCCTGCACCACAGGAGCCGCCGCTCCCCCGGCCCTCCCCTCAAAAAAAGTCATCTTGGCGCGCTGCCCCGCGGGCTGAAGGCGCACGAGAAACTGTCCAAAAAAAAATTGAATCAGGGGAAATGGCGGGGAAAGAGCTTTTAAACTAGAATAAATCAGTAAAATAAGACTGTTGCAATTTATGCCGCTGTGGTCGCCTACGCCTCCGTATAAATTATTGAACCGGATTTCCCTGCTGCGGTGTCAGGGATATTTTTAGGAAAAGTGTATCATCTGGAAATATCTGTAAATATTATTCCAAGGACTGCTGTGGCATGAATGATGCATATGAATAAAAGCGTATATGGACCTAAAATAAGGTACCCACATCCCCCCCTTAATCAAAGTTCATATACCATTTTCTCCTTTCACCGAACTGACCGGGTTCCTCCCCCACCCGGTCAGTTTTTTTTTCTCTTTCCACTTGCCCTCGCCTAGCGGGGACGGGTGCCCCCGCACGGTCCCGCAGGCCATGAGTCGTCCCGGCTTTCGCCGGCGTCCATCAGAAACCGCCGGCCCTCCAGGGGTCCCGGCATATCCAGGGAGGGCGTCTTGCGCCAGAAGGAAATCCTCTGCCGCCAGGAGCCCCGGGGCCTCTCCGGCACCTGCCCCCCGCCCCCCCCTTCCGAGGCGCCGGCGCCGGTCCCCATCATGCCCACCAGTTCATCCACCACCAGGCGCATCTGCTCCGACTGGGCGTTCAGTTCCTGGGCGGCGCCGGCGGCCTCCTGGGCGGTGGCGGCGTTCTCCTGGACCACCCGGTCGATCTCCGTCACGGCCCGGTTGATCAGTTCAATGCCCTGCCCCTGCTCCCGGCTCGCCGCGGCGATCTCCCCCACCAGGCGGTTGACCACTTTGGCCGACTCCCCCATGTCATAAAATTTCGTCAGGGTTTCCTGGACCAGTTGGCTCCCCTGGGCGATGTGTTGGGCAATCTCCCCCAGCAGGCCGTCGGTGGTCTTGGAGGCCTCCGCGGCCTGCAGGGCCAGGGAGCGCACTTCCTCGGCCACCACGGCAAAGCCGGCCCCGGCCTGGCCGGCCCGGGCCGCCTCCACCGAGGCGTTCAGGGCCAAGAGATTGGTCTGAAAGGCGATCTCATCAATGTTTTTGATGACCTTCTTGATGTTGTCGCCGGCCTGGGCGATGGTCTCCATGGAGGCCTTGGTGGCCCGGATGGACCGGTGCACCTCCTTGGTTTTCTCGTTGGTGACGATGACCATGCGGTTGGATTCTTCGGCGTGCAGAGAGTTCTGTTTGGCCATGGCCGACACCTCCTCCAGCGAGGAGGAGGTTTCCTCCAGGGAGGACGCCTGGTGCGCCGCCCCCTGGGCCAGGCTCTGGCTGGAGGACGCCACCTGGTGGGACGCGGACGCCACCTGGGCCGAGCTCTCCATCAGACCGCTGATGATCCGGTGCAAGGGCCGGGTGATGGTAAGCGCGAGGGCCCCGGCCAAGGTCAATCCCACCAGGCAGAGCAGCAGAATGCCGACGCCCAGGACGGTTTTCGTAGTCCCCAGGGCGGACTCCACCGAACTCTGCTGATGGGCCAGGGCCTCCTCGCATTTCTTCTGCAAGGTTTGCGCGGCCTGGAGCAGCGCCTGGTCCGAAGCCGCCAGTAGCTTCTGCCTGTCTTCACCCTGATGGCCCTCCGAAGATCTGGAGCGGGCTTGCACAGAGCCTTGGAAGGCCGATTCATAGGCGCCCAGGGCGGCCAGGAGGCCGTCCAGGTGCAGCCCCGTCTGGGCCTCCAGCCCCAGGAGCTTCAGGCGGCCGGCCTCTTCCCGCATCCGGCGCACCGCGGTCCGCACGGCCTGGGAATCTTGCAGATCACCTCCCGGCTGGAAACCCTGCTCGTGATGGCGGGTTGCCAGAGATGCCTGGAGAATCCGGTGAAAACCGTCGCCGATTGCCATCCCGCCGTGCAGCTGGTTGAGACTGCTCCAGAGATACCAACCTCCCCCGGCGAGCATGCCGATCATCAATATAAAGCCGCAGAAAATCTTGGTGCTCAACTTCACTTTCGCCATAAGGAGCCTCCCTGTCCGGCCACAGGCCTTTTATATTATCGGCCGGTGGGAAAAATTTCTTGACGGTTGGCCTGAAAAGTTTTTCGCCGGGCGTGGGCCAAGGGGCATAAACCCTCACCCATCAAGGACTTTTCCGGACAGAAGGTCGGGGCTCATTGATGCGCAAATATTAATGACGTTCTGTTACGGAAAGTTCCTGGTTCGTTTTTGTAGGACACCCGCCCTCGGGTGTCCAGGCACAGCTCCTAGGGCGGCCCGCGGCCGCCGACCTCGGCGTGCACGGCACGCCCTATGACCATGGATGACACCCGCCCCCGGGTCTGGGCAGGCTGGAAGTTCCGTAGGGTGCGCACCGCGCACCATTGCCTGACCTGGCGGCGGGCAGAGACGCCCGCCCCACCGGCCTTTTCATGGGTTACGGGTGGGCCAACGGCCCATGCGCGACTGTGATGAAAAGTTTGTTTGCAGGGTGCATTTTGTCCGCTATTGTCAAGGGCTTGTGGTGGGTACGGAGGCCCTCCCTATTGGACTTTTCATGCTTTGCGGGTGAGCCCCAGGCTCATGCATAACTGTTTAGAAACCAAAAGCAGAGAAAGGGCTTGTGAAGCCGGAGGGGAAGGTCGGGAAAGGTAAAGGAGGGAAAAGGCCGCCTGCCCCCGGCCCCGTCATCAGGCGGGACGTCCCGACGAACGGCGCAGCCCCCATTTGGCGGCCTCCACCACCGGGACGAGGAGGAGGCTGAGGACACCCGCCAGCAGCCAGTCCGTCAGGCGCAGAGGCCTGGTGTGGAAGAGCCGGGCCAGGGGCTCCCATTCGATCACCGCCACTATCAGCAACAGAGACGCGACCGTGGACAGTATCAAGAGCTTATTGGCAAAAGGCCCCACGGTGAACAGAGACAGAGATTCGGTGCGGCAGTTAAAGGCATTCACCAACTCCGCCAGCACCAGGGTGGCGAAGATCATGGTTTGGGCATGGGTGATAACCTGGGCCGGGTCGCCCAGACCGGCGGGGTCGGTGTAAACGCAATAGGCGAACAGAGGGATGAGGACCGTGACGAGGTACAGGGAGATCACCGCCAGCAATACCTTAACCGGCCGGTTGAAGACCCCCTCGGCCAACGGGCGGGGCGGGCGGTTCATGATGTTTGCGGCCTTGGGGTCCACTCCCAGGGCCAGGGCCGGCAAACCGTCGGTGGTGAGGTTGACCCAGAGAATCTGCAACGCCACCAGCGGCAGCGGCAGGCCGATGAAAAAAGCCCCGGTGAGCACCAGGACTTCCGTTATGTTGCAGCTTAACAGAAATAACAGGTACTTTTTGATGTTGTCGAAGATGGCCCGACCTTCCTCCACCGCCGCCACCAGAGTGGCGAAGTTGTCGTCGGCCAGGATCATGGACGCGGTCTCCTTGGTGACTTCGGCGCCGGTGACCCCCATGGCCACGCCGATGTCGGCCTTTTTCAGGGCCGGGGCGTCGTTGACGCCGTCGCCGGTCATGGCCACCACTTCGCCCTGTTCTTTGAGGAGGGCCACCAGGCGCAGCTTGTGTTCCGGAGCCACCCGGGCGAAGACCGAAACCCGGGCCAGGGCCTGGCGCAAGGCTTCATCATCCATAGCGCCGAGCTCCCGGCCGCTGAGGACCGGCACTTCTGCGCGGCCGGAGGGCGCCAGGCCGATCTCCCGGGCGATGGCGGCGGCCGTGTCCGGATGGTCGCCGGTGACCATGATGACCCGGATGCCGGCGCTGCGGCATTGGGCCACCGCCCGGCGCGCCTCGGGCCGGGGAGGGTCGATGAGGCCCGCCAGGCCCACCCAGACCAGGTCCTGCTCCTCCTCTGCGGGGTCCGGGGGCGGGAGCGAGGGGAGCCTCCGGTAGGCCAGTCCCAGCACCCGCAGGGCTTTCGCCGCCATCAGCGCCGCCTGCTCAGCGATCTCCCCCCGGTCCCGGTCCGTCAGGGGCCGTTCACCCTCACCGGTGAACACCCTGCGACAACCCGGCAGCAGGGACTCCGGGGCGCCTTTGAGGTACATCATCAGGCCGTCAGGCCCCTGGTGGATGGTGCTCATGCGCTTGCGCTGGGAGTCAAAGGGAATTTCCGCCACCCGGGGCTGACGGGCCCGGGTCTCCTCCCGGTCCAGGCCTGCCTTCAGACCCAGAACCAGCAAGGCCCCCTCCGTGGGGTCCCCCTGCACCGACCAGACGCCGCCGCGCTCTTCCAGGACGGCGTCGTTGCAGAGCAGGGAGATGCGGGTCGCCATTTCCAGAAGGGGGCGGGCCTCTTCCACCTGGTTCGGGGAGGCGGCCTCAAAGGTCCCGGCGGGTTCATAGCCCGAGCCGGTCACCGTTAGTTCCCGGCCGTCCAGGAACAGCCGCCGCACGGTCATTTCGTTTCTGGTCAGGGTGCCCGTCTTGTCGGTGCAGATGACCGTGGTGCAGCCCATGGTCTCCACCGCGGGCAGCCGCTTGATGATGGCGTTCTTCCTGGCCATGCGGGTGGTGCCGATGGCCAGGGCGCCGGTGACCACCGCGGGCAGGGCCTCGGGCACCGCCGCCACCGCCAGGCTGATGCCCCAGATGAGCATCTCCAGCCAGGCGTAGCCGCGCCACACTCCCAACAGCGAGGCCCCGACGGCGGTGGCCAGGCAGATGGCGCCCAACACCCTCCCGATGGTTACCATGCGTCTTTCCAGAGGGGTGCGTTCCTGGCTCACCTCCGTCAGCATCCCGGCGATGCGCCCGAATTCCGTGGCCATGCCGGTGGCCGCCGCCACCGCCAGCCCTCTACCGTAGGTGATCACGGTGCCGCTGAAGACCATGCAAGTCCGGTCGCTCACCGGGCAGTCCCCATCGGCCAGGGCGCACACCCCTTTGCTGGCGGGGGTGGATTCCCCGGTGAGCACGGCCTCGTCGGCCATGAGGTTCACCGCCTCCAGCAGCCGGGCGTCCGCCGCCACCTTGTCGCCGGTGTGCAGCACCAAAAGGTCGCCGGGCGCCACCTCCCGGGCCGGGATTACCTGTTCCCGTCCCTCCCGGAGAACGGCGGCCACCGGCGCCGCCATCTTCCGGAGGGCGGCGGCCGCCCGTTCGGCCCGGTACTCCTGCACGAAACCCAAAATGGCGCAGGCCAGGACAATGACCAGAATCACCCAGGCGTCCAGGTGTTCCCCCAAGGCGAAGGAAACGACGGTGGCGACGATGAGGATGACGATCAACAGGTTGCGGAACTGGCGAAGAAAGATGAGCCAGGGGGAGATCTTCCGGGAGGCGGCCAACTCATTGGGGCCGTACTGCTCCAGACGGGCCTCGGCCTCCGCCGCGCTCAGACCCTGGGGACCGGTTTCCAGACACGCCAGCGCGGCCTCGGGGGTCATAGTGTGGAAAGCCGGAGGAGCTTCGTCCATAATGCTTTGCTGTCCTTGCCGAATTTATGCAGTGGAGGGGCCGGGGACCGCACCCCTTCCCCTCCCCGAACCCTCGCGGCCTTTTCCATCCAGCCCTGTCCGGTCCCCTGTCAGACTTGGGAGCCGGACAAAAAAATTTTATCCCGGCTCACTCTCCCTGACCAGAGGAAAGGGGACCTTTTCCTTGCATCCGCCTGCCGGGGTTCTTATTATGAAAAAGTAGCCGGAGGTTTCAGCCTGCGTCCCTCCTGCTCCTGCCGCCCGGAGCGCCCGGCGCCGCCCAAAGGCTGCGGCTGCGAAAAACCGCTTGCCGGTTCACCGCTCTGTCTGCCTCGAACGGGGAGACATCAAGCTTTTCTCCATCACCGGAGTTTCGAAACTTGAACCATGATGCGGAGGAAGGAATGGATTTCCAGGATGCCGCCAGGCAGTTGAAAGAGGCCCTGCGACTGCGCACCGAGCCGCTGGGCGTGAGTTTCCCGCCAAGCGCGGAGGCCCTGCCGGACAAGACCCGACGGCCCTCCAAGGTCTTCGGCAAGAAGGTCACCATCTGCCAGGGGGTGACCATGGCCCGGGTGTACGGCTGGCCCGTGGGCCTGGCCCCGGAGGACCTGGTGTGCGTTCCGGGCATGCTGGCCTTCGGCTTCGTGCCCCAGGTGGACCCGGTGGCGGAGTTGACCCGGCTGGTCTGCGAGGTGGGCTTCCACGCCGAGGAGGGGCTGGCGCTCCGGGAAGTGCAGGCGCTCTCACGCTTCCACCCCGGCGAGATCGGCGCCGTCTATCTCGCCCCCCTGGACCGCCTGGCCCTGGAACCCCAGGCGGTGGTGGTCTACGGCAATCCGGCGCAGCTCATGCGCCTCATCAATGCCGCCGCCTTTGCCACGGGGGAGCGGGTGCAGGGGGAGTTCGGCGGCAAGATCGAATGCAGCTCCTATCTCATCGGCCCCGTGCGGCGGGACGCGGTGCTGGTGACCATCCCCGGCATGGGCGACCGCATCTTCTCCATGACCCAGGACGACGAGCTGGTGGTGAGCTTCCCCGCGGGGCGGCTGGCGGGTCTGTTGGCAGGCCTCAGGGAGGCGGGCAAAAAGATCGGCGCCCGCTACCCCATCACCGTGTACCAGAATTTCTCCCCGGAATTTCCCGGCCCCTATAAGGAAAGGGCGCTGAAGTGGGGGATTCTGGATTGAGGCGCGGGGGCAACTCAGGGCCTTACCCTTGCAGCCGCACGCCCCAGCCATGACCTCATGAAGTCTGCTCCCTCCCCTCACTTCCGCCCCCTCGCCCTCCGGGTGATGCAGGAGCGCTACCTGCGCCGGGACCCGGACGGGCGGGTGGTGGAAACCCCCGATGAGCTTTTCCGCCGGGTGGCCCGGGGAGTGGCCGCGGCGGAGGCCGCCTACGGGGGGGCCGCCGCCGTGGCCCGGCAGACGGAGGCCTTTTACGAGGCCCTGTCCTCCCTGAAATTCCTGCCCAACACTCCCACCCTGATGAACGCCGACCTGCCCCGGGGGCAGCTGGCGGCCTGCTTCGTCATCCCGGTGGCGGACGACATGCGCAGCATCATGGAGGCGGTCAGGGACATGTCCCTCATCCACCAGACCGGGGGCGGCACGGGCTTCACCTTCACGCACCTGCGGCCCCGGGGCGACCAGGTGCGCAGCACCGGCCGGGTGGCCTCCGGCCCCATGGGTTTCATGCGCATCTTCGACACCACCACCGACGTGGTGAAGCAGGGCGGGCGGCGCCGGGGCGCCAATATGGGCATCCTGAACGCGGACCATCCGGACATCCTGGAGTTCATCACCGCCAAGACGGAGCCGGGGGTGCTGAGCAACTTCAACCTGTCCGTGGGGGTGACCGACGCCTTCATGGCCCTGGTGGAATCGGGGGGCGACTATCCCCTCATCAATCCCCGCACCGGCCTGGAGGTGCGCCGGCTGCCGGCCGGGGAGGTCTTTGACGCCGTCTGCCGGGCGGCGCTCACCACCGGAGACCCGGGCCTGCTCTTCCTGGACGCCCTGGAACGGGACAATCCCACCCCGGACCTGGGCCGCCTGGAGGCCACCAACCCCTGCGGCGAGCAGCCCCTGCTGGCCTATGAGTCCTGCAATCTGGGGTCCATCAACCTGGCCCGGCTGGCCGAGGGCGGCCGCCTGGACTGGGAGGAACTGGCCCGCCTGACGCACCTGGCCGTGGCCTTTCTGGACGACGTCATCGACCAGAGCCACTATCCCCTGCCCCAGATAACCGCCATCACCCGGGGCAACCGCAAGGTCGGCCTGGGCGTCATGGGCTTGGCGGACCTCTTCATCCGGCTGGGCATTCCCTACGACGCCCCGGAAGCCCTGGACCTGGCGGAAGAGATCATGGCCCGCATCCAGGCCGAAGCGGTGGCCGCCTCTGAGGAGCTGGCCCGCCGGCGGGGTCCCTTCCCCAATTTCCACCGGAGCCGCTACCATCGGGCAGGCCGCCCGCCCCGGCGCCACGCCACCGTCACCACCATCGCCCCCACGGGCACCATCAGCCTCATCGCCGGGACCTCCAGCGGCATCGAGCCCCTCTTCGCCCTAGCCTATCGCCGCCGGGCCCTGGAAGGGGAGGAATTTGACGAAATCCACCCGCTGTTCCTGGAACGCATGCAGGAGCTGGGGGCGCCGGAACAGGAGTGGCTCCCCTGCCTCCGGGAGGCGGGGCGCATCCGGCCCTGCGCCCATTATCCCGATGAGGTGCGGCGCCTCTTTCCCACCGCCTTCGAGGTGGGCGTGGAGCACCAGGTGCGGATGCAGGCCGCGTTCCAGCGCCACGTGGAGAATGCGGTCTCCAAAACCATCAACCTGCCCCCCGAGGCCACCGCCGCGGACGTGGCCCAGGCCTTCCGGCTGGCCCACCGGCTGGGCCTCAAGGGCATCACCGTCTATCGGTACGGCTCCCGGCCGGAGCAGGTGCTCAGTCTGCCCACCGAGAGACTGACCCTGTCCCATGAGTTCACGGAGGAGTGCCGGCAGTGTTCGGTGTGAGCCGGACGGCAGGAACTTGACAGCCTCCCCTTATCAACTATAATGGTTATATCAATCATAATGGTTGAAGAGCAGGTGGATGGACATGCGCAAGAGAATTTCCGCGGTGAAGGCCCGGCAGAACCTGGGTCAGATCATGAATGAGGTGGCCCTCCGGGGAGACGACTATATCATCGAGCGAGCCGGGAAGCCTCTGGTTGCCATCATTGACATGGAAAAATACCAGCGGCTCCAAGGGGAGCAAGAGGAAGCTCTGCAGGCCGTCAGAGCCATCTGGGGGAAGATGCGGGGAGCGGACGCGGTCGAAGTGGGCGCGGCCGTCGAGGAAGCGATGGGGGCGATAAGGAAAGGTAAGGCCAAGCCCAGGTCATGATCCGGACGGTGTTTGACACCAATGTCCTGGTGAGCGCTTTGCTCTGCCCGGCAAGCCCTCCGGCGAAACTCCTGGAATTGGCTCTTCAGGGCAAAATTCGACTTATCCTCTCGCCTCACATCTTGCAGGAGGTGGAGCGAGTATTCTTCTATCCGAAAATACAGAGGATTCTTAAAAGGCGAGGCATTGAGCCCGGGGAGTTGGAAGAGGTCATCGCCAGGATTGTCAAGGTGACCGTGATAACGTCGGGAAAGCTGACCGTTCAAGCCGTCCCGGCTGATCCCGCCGATGACCTGGTCCTGGCTGGCGCTTTGGAGGGGCAGGCGGAATTTGTGGTGAGCGGCGACCACCACCTTACCGACCTGAAGGGATTTGCAGGCATCAAGATCATCGAGCCGGCCGCATTTTTGCAGGCATGTTTGGAGACAGAAGCATAGGGATGTGTTCATCCGGAAAGTCGTTTTGTTCCCTCCCCCTTGATGGGGGAGGGTTAGGGTGGGGGTGAAATAAGTTAGCAATACAGACCAGTTGCCCTATTGATCCCCCTCCCCCCAACCCCCTCCCACCAAGGGAGGGGGAGTTTCCGGATGAGGACTAGGGATGTTCCTGATCAGGGGATATCGTTCCATCGAGACCAGGATGCCCCGAGAACACGCCCAGAGGCGGGTGGGGTTCCCACCTCCGCCCCCGGGTCCCTTAACACCGAGAATTTTCCATTCTCTAAACCACAGGAGGTTATACCATTGATGAAACGTTTTGCTCTCGTGGCGGCCGCGGCTGTGCTGGTCTTGACACTGGCCGGCGGCGCCGCTTTTTCCCAGGACGTGAAGGCCCTGGTGGACCAGGGACTGGTCAACTGCGAAAAGGGCCGCTTCGACCAGGCCATCGACAACTTCACCCAGGCCCTCAAAGCGAAGCCCAATGACGCCTCGCTCTATAACTACCGGGGCCGGGCCAAGTACGCCAAAGGCATGAACACCCAGGCCCTGGCCGACTATGAGCAGGCGCTGAAAATCGACCCCAACTTCGGCTGGGCCTACAATAACCGGGCCCTGGTCTATTTCACCCTGGAGGATTTCCAGAAGTCCCTGGAGGAGCTGCGCCTGGCCCAGAAGGCCGGCTACAAGGTGGACCCGGAGTTCGTAAAAATGGTGGAGCGCCGGGCGTATTCGAAAAGGAAGTGATCCGCCGGGCGGGGGTGGCAGGGGTTTATGCCCCCTGGCCCCCTGCCCCGCCACAAAATTTTCAAGACAGTTACTCATGAGCCTGCGGCTCACCCGCAAAGCCTGAAAAATTCCCCCTGCCCCTGGCCCCCTCCCACGAGGGGCTGAGTATTACCCACAAGTGTGGGGGAAGGGATCAGGAGCAGCAAAACCCTCGTTCCCAAGCTCCTGCTTGGGAACGCACCTGCCCCCGAAGCTCCTGCTTCGGACAACCATGCACCAGGAAATGTGGCCGCAGGCTTCAGCCTGCGCACCATTCCTTTCATTTTACCTGGGTCGCCCGGCGCAGCCTGAAGGCTGCGGCTACCAGAACGTAAAGAATTGTGGGTAATGCTCAGCATGAGGGGAGGGGGAATAAAGGAACTTTTAGTAGCACCCGAGGTCGGCGGCCGCAGGGCCGTTCTGTGAATTTTGCCTGAAAGCCGACGACCGAAAGCTGTTTCCCTATAACAGCCTGCGGCTGCAAGAATTGTCCCGTAACCGCAACTTGGGCTCTGACGCCCGGGTCACTTTTCCTTGTCCGCAGGCGGGGTGACGCCGCGAATCGTGCCGCCGCCGTAACGGTCCGAGACCCCTTTCTTCTTTTTCTTTTTCTTCTTTTTGGCGCCGTTTTCCCCGTTGGCCGGAGTTTTTTGGGGTTCCGGCTGGGACTCAGGAGGGGCAATCTCCTTTTCCGGCTCCGGAGAGGTGGGGAGCGTCTCTTTTGCCGAGAGACCTCCGGCCAGGCCGCCCCCCCCGAGAGGAGCGCCGGCGAGCAGCAGCACCCCGGTCAGGCCCAGGGTCATGAGCCCCCGGCTCATGGCATACAGAAACCGACACAACGGCATCTTGACCCTCCTTGCCCCGGCGCGGCGAGGGCGGCCGGCGCTCACCGCTCCGGCGGCTGTTCCGGGGAGTCCAGGGAGCGGATGGGCTGGCCGCCGAAACGGGAGCCGCCCGGTTTGGCCGGCGCCTCCTCCGGTTTGCGGGCGGGGGCGGGCCTCGGTTGGATCTGCCTGGTCCTGAATTTGGTGTCTTTCTTCTGGTCCTCCCCTTTACCGGGGTCGATGCTTTGGGGCTGGGGTTTGACCTGTTCCACCTGGACGCCGGGGGTGGTTTTTTCCCCGCCGCCGGCCGGCGATTCCGCCGCCAGGGCCATGACCAAGGCCAGAGCCGCGGCCACTGCCAGACATCCTTGGCCTAAGGTTGTCAATTTCACCTGCCGCATATCTCCTCCCGCCTGGAAAAGTTTGCTCTGGTCCCGCTGTACCCTAATCCTGGGACTCCTTGCCGCGAATGGGCTGGCCGCCAAAGCGGGAGCCGCCGGGTTTGGCAGGTTGCGCCTCCGGAAGCGGTGCGGCGGCCGGAGGCGGCTGGAGCCCCCGGGTCTTCACCTTGGTGTCCTTTTCCACATCTTCCTCCTGCTCGGGGGCGAGCATCTTGGCTTTGGCCTTGGGCTTGGCCTTGGGCTTGCCTTTTTCCACCTGTCCGCCCGCCGGGGCCGGACCTGCGCCGTTGGCCCACAACGCCCCGGCCAGAAAAGCCAGGGCCAGCACGGCGGCACAGACAGCCAGCCACCTGAGCCAATGCTTCTTTTTCACCTGTTGCATCTCTCCTCCTGTTGACGGAGCGTCCTACTCCTGGGATTCCTGAGAGCGGATGGTGTGACCGCCGTAGCGGGCGCCTCCCGGTTTTTTAGGGGCGGCCTCGGGCGCGGCCTCGGGTGCTTCCCTGGCCTTCCTCACCTGATGGGGGCGGGGCGCAGTTCCGGAGGGCATCCAAAACAGACCCCAAAGGATGGCCAGCAGCCCGGCGGCGGCCAGGACTCCCAACACTATCAGCCATTTTCGTGACGACGGACGCGGCATCTTTTCCCCCTTGGCGGTGGCCGTCTCCTCTGGGCAATGCGGCCGGCGGGTCCGTCATTCGTCTTCCAACCCCAGAATTTCAAAAACCTCCACCGGGTCCTTTTTGCCTTTCAACTGCAAAGAGGCCTGTCCGCCGACCAACAGTCCCGGCCCCACTGCGGTTATGATATCACGGCTGGCCACAATGGTCCATCCCAACTCCTTGGTGGCGCTCTCCAGCCGGGAGGCCAGGTTCACCGTGTCGCCGATGGAGGTGAACTCCAGGCGTTTGGGGGAGCCGATGTTGCCCACCACCGCCTCCCCCACGTGCAGGCCGATGCCGATGCTGAAGGGGGGCAGATCCGACTCCGGGAAATGCTCCTCCATCCAGGGGCGGAAGTCCTGGGCCATCCGGGCCAGCGCCAGGGCGGCCCGGACGGCGCGGCGGGGGTGGTCGGGATAGGGGACCGGGGCCCCGAAGATGGCCATCACCGCGTCGCCGATGAATTTGTCCACCGTGCCGCCCTCCTCCAGAATGGGCTCGCAGGCCCGGGTGAAGTAGGCGTTGAGCATCTCCACCACCTGCCGGGCGTTGAGCTTTTCGGACATGGAAGTGAAACCCCGGATGTCCGAGAACAGCACGGTCACGGTCAGGGCTTCGCCCCCCAGGTCCGGACGCCGGCCGCTGGCCAGGAGGCGCTCCACCACCTCGTCGGAGACGTAGCGTCCGAAGAGTTGGCGGATGTGGGTCCGCTCCCGCTCTTCGCCGGTGAGGCGGATCATCAGCACGCCCACATAACCGAGGCTGATGGCCGCCTGCACGGGAGCGGCGGGCAGGAGCAGATCGCTCCGGAAGCTCAGGTAGGAGAGCCCGGCCACCGCCAGGCACAGGAGCGGCCCCGACGCCAGGCCCTGCCAGATGGACAGGCGGAAAAAGAGCACTAAGGCGCCCATGAGCGCCAATCCCAGGTAGAAAAGGGTCCAGGTCCTTCCCACCGGCCGGGGGAACCGGTCCGTGAGCAGGGTCTCCACAATATTGGCGTGGATCTCGGCGCCGCTCATGTCCTCACCCTCGTAGCCCAGGAAATGCTGGGAGTAGGGGGTGGGATGCACATCCTGCATGGCCGACGGCTCATTGGCGACGATGGCGATCTTGCCCCAGACCGCCCCCACCACGGAGCCCGCTTCCCCCGAGGCCATCTCGCCCAGAAATTCGCCGGTGTAAACCGAAGGCGTCACCTTTTTCTCCCCCAACAACCGGCGGAAGGAGACCCGGGAGAAGGTCCGGGGAGGGCCGGCAAAGCCGATGAGGGGAAAGGCCTCCAGGCGCACCGTCTTGGCGCTGGCGGCGTTCCAATCCGGGAAATGGGGATGCTCCTCCAGCCGCTTGATCTCCGCCGCCGCTTCCCGTCCCTGGAAGCGCGCCGCCAGAAGCTGGGAGAAGCTCAACGTGGTGCGACTCTCCCCCGGGTGATGAATGGACTCGGGGAGCACTTCCGGGTCGGCTATCATGGCGGGCAGGTAGCGCCGGATGACGTTGTCGGGGTCGGTGTAGAAGTTGACCAGGCCCACGTCATAGCGCGGCTGGGGCAGGGAAAAGTAATAGTCCACAATGGGCAGGTTGACGACGCGGCGGCCGTCCTCGTCCAGGCCCAGGGTGGCCGCCATCATCACCTGGCCCGTACCCAGCTCCCGCCGGAAGGGCAGGTCGAAGGTGCGGCTGATGTCGCTGCCGGGAAGCTTCAAACGCCTCAACCAGGACTCGATGCTGACGTAGTACAGATAATCCAGGCCGATGATCCGGACGTTCAATTCCCGCAGGCGGTGGAGGACCTGGGCGAACAGGGGCGTCCAGCAGACCAGGGGGACATCGGGGTGCTCTGCCAGGGTGTCGTCGTCCACGGCCACGATGACCACGTTTTGGGGTTGGTAGCGCTGGCCGGCCAGGCGATGCCACAGGCCGTAATAGAAATTCTCCGGCCGCTCCAGCCAGCCGGCCCCGCCGGCCACCAGCACCGCCGCAAAGATGGCCGCCGCCAGCAGGGCGCCGAAGACCCATTCCCGGGTGTGCCGGGGGGAGAGGTCCATGGCTTCGGCCAGATCCTGGAGGTCGCCCAGCGGACTTTTCTGTCTTACCATCTCCGACGGTCCTGAAATACTCGGGACATGTCATTCCCAATCATCCCGGCTGATCCGGGCTAACAAGCGGCTTTGCCTTGCGCTGCAAATATTGAGGGTACCAATGATTGAGCCACAGTCCCACCCCCATCAAACCCAGGGACACCGCCTGATAGCCCATCCCGCCTGAACACAGGCCATAGGTTTTCGCCGCGCTCATCCCTGTTGTTATGAGAAACACCGCCCCCCAGATCACCGCCAGGTTACGGCAGGTCCGGTAAAAGACAGGGGAGGCCTGTCGCTCCGGCGGCACGGTCTCCCGGGCATATTGCAGGACAAAAGGCTTCCCCGAAAAGATGGACAGCCAGGCAATGGCCGCCAGGGTCCCATGGGCCAGGATATCCAGGTTTTGGAGCACCCAGGGGTTTCTCAACCACACCACTGCCACCAGGTTGAAGCCGAAGAAGAGCAGCGAGCCCCAGGTCAGGAAGAACCCCTTGGCCAATTGTTTGTACCCCAGGACCGGCGTCAGGGCCAGGGCGACAATGATGGCGACGTTCACCCGCCAGAGGGACGGCCCGGCAATGATTCCAAAAACGATCCAGGGCAGGAAGCCCAGCAGAATTCTTAGCATCTCTTTCATGGCGTGAGCGCCTGACATGAGCCATCCGTTCAAGTCTTGTAAAAGGGGCGGCGGGGACGTGGGATCCCCCCTGCCCCTGCTCCAGGTCAGCCCCTTTGACCCGGCGGCTTGGCCGTCACCCCGAACTTGGCCATGGTTTCGGCCCAGTGGCGGTTGGCTTCGTCTCTAAAGGTCTCCACCCCGCCCGGAAAAAGGTCTCGTCGCAATCCCGCCTGAACTTCCGGCGAAATCTGTCCCTGGCGGATGAGCTGCTCACCGGCCTGGCGCACCAGGTCATAATACCAGGTGAACATCTCCTGATATTGTTCACCGCTTAAGCTATTACCCGCGGGACGCAAGATTTCCCCCAGGTAACGCCAGCCCAGCTTTTGGATGTAAAATTGGAAGTAGTGCACTAACGGCGCAAAATGGTTGAATTCCGGAAAGCCGCAGGGGGAGACCAGCAGCGCGGCTCGGTCTTTGGGATAGCGGTCCGGGTGGGTGCTCCGCCCCGGATGATGGGGATCTTCCACCATCCACGGTTCGTGTATGGGCAGGGTGCGGTCTATGAAGTTCTTCAGCAGGCCGGACATGGCATAGTGGTAGAGGGGTGTCCCGAATATGAGTATGTCTGCCTGCACAAATCTTTCCAGGACCGTGGCCATGTCGTCTTGCTGTACACATTTCCCCGGGGTCTTAACCCAACACAAAAAGCAGCCCAGACAAGGTTTGATCTGCACCTGGCCCAGATGCACCACCTCCGTGGTGGCCCCGCCGGCGCGCATACCCTCCAACAATGGGCCCAGGATATGAGAGGTGCTGCTCCTTTCCTTGCGCGGCGAACCATTGATAGCCATTACGTGCATGGGGGCCTCCTTGGGTCGGCAGTTCCGGCGGGAAAACACCGCGCCTCCTGCCTTTGGTTTTGTCAGAGTTTCGAGGGTCTTGCAAAATTCTCCTTTTGTCTTAGGAAAGGGCGGCGGTTTTGAAAACGCTCTGCAAGATGCCAACCTCTTTCATGGTGCGCGGTGCGCACCCTACGCGGGGACCAGAACATCGGAGGATTCTGTAGGGTGCGCACCGCGCACCATGATTTTTCGGAAATCGTAATGCTGTCCGTAAGTTTTGCAAGAAGCTCTTTCGTGATGAGGTTTCGACCCGGGACACGCAATTGTTAAACCCAAAACCCGGAACCCAAAATTTCAAACTCAATATCCAGGTGGAGGAAGGGGCGGCGCGTTTAACCCCCTATGGTCCTGCAGTCCCTTAACGCTGCAGCTCCCCCTGCAACGCTTCGGCCACCTTCTGGGCCACCAGCTCCGAGCCCTGGTCGGTGAAGTGCACCGCGTCGAACATGTAGAGTTTTTCCTGGGGAATGAGGCGGTCCAGGTCCACCAGGATGGCTCCCTCCCGGGCCGCCACCTCCCGGACGGTCTGGTTGAAGCGGTCATAGAGGCCTTTGTAGACCGCGTAAGGGATGCCCTGGGCCTCCACGGCCTTGAGTTGGCGGGCGATCCGGTCGTCGGGGACGGCCTTCAGGCGGTTGGCCTGGGTCATGAGCACCGGCCGGACCCCCCGGGCCCGGCACAGGTGCACGAAGGCCGTGAGGTTGGCGGTGAATTCCCGCAGCAGAAACGCCTCGTCCACGCTCAGGCGCCGGCCCCGCACCCCGGCGAATTCGTCAGGCGCCGAAAACTCTTGGGTCTTGCGCCCCAGGCTGCGGATGGCGGCGTACAGGTGGGGAATGGTGGCCTCCCTGAGGCCGGCCACCAAATTGCGGAAGTCGCCCCGGAGCGAGCGGCGCTCCTCCACCACCGGCCGCCGGGAGGCGTTCCGGTTCCAGTAGGTGCCTTCGTAAAGCAGGGTGGTCAGGTCGTTGACGTTGTGCATCATCACCACGACCGTGGGCTTGAGGGGCAGCACCTTGTTCAGCAGCAGATTGAGGGAGTGGAGGCTGTTGTTCCCGGAGCGGCTGGCGTTGTAGGAATTGACCTTGAGTCCCGTCCGGGCTTCCAGGAGGCGGCCGGCCAGGAAGGCGAAGCGCTTCTCCTCGGGCTGGTGGCGGCATTCGGTGGTGGAGCCCCCCAGGAAGGCCAGGGTCACGTCGGGCCGGTCGTGCACCCGGGAGGGCATGATGAAGCCCTGGGCGTCGGCCCGGAGCTGCGAGCGGGGCGGCAGCGCGCCGCCGCCCGGCTCCAACACGCCGGGGGGAAGGATCACGACTTCGGCATAGCCGGGGGGCAGCTCCCGCATGCGGATATGGCGGGTGACGCCGGTCTGGGGGGGCTTGATCTTCAGGGCCAGGAGGCGGTCGGCCAGCAGCGCCAGGCCGCCCAGGGCCACCAGGAGCACCAGGAACAGGGTCAGTTTGGCGTGGCGCTCAAACCAACCGGCCCGGCGGGGTTCCGTCTCCGGCTGCGCCTCAGCTTCGCCCATCCTGCCCTCCTGCCTGGAAAAGGGTTTTGGGTTCTGGGTTTTGGGTTCCGGGTTTGGTCCATTTATGCAGGACACCCGCCCCCGGGTGTCCCCGCCTTCAAATCACCTTATGCAGCGGATACTCCACGATGCCCTGGGCGCCCGTATTGATAAGATCGGGGATGAGCTGGCGCACCTCCGACTGGTTCACCACCACTTCCACCGAAAACCAGTCCGTCTCATACAGGGGCGAAATGGTGGGCGCCAGCAGGCTGGGCAGCAGGGCCACCACCTGCTTGAGCTGGCTCTCGGGGATGTTCATCTTCAGGCCCACCATGTTTTCCGCCCGGAGCGCCCCCTGCAGCAAAATCATGATGTTTTCGATCTTCTGCCGCTTGAAGGGGTTGTTTTCCCAGACCTCGGTGTTGGCGATGAGCTGGGTGTTGGACTGGAAAAATTCGTGGATGATCTTGAGCCCGTGGGCCCGGATGGTGCTGCCCGTCTCCGTCACTTCCACGATGGCGTCCACCAGCCCCGCGGCCACCTTACCCTCGGTGGCTCCCCAGGAAAATTCCACCGTCACCGGAATCTGCCGGGCGGCGAAGTACCGCCGGGTGTAGTTCACCAGTTCGGTGGCGATCTTCTTGTCCGCCAGGTCCTTGAGGGTCCGCACGGGGGAATCGGCGGGCACCGCCAACACCCACTTGACCGGCCGCTGGGAGGTCTTGGAGTACACCAGGTCCGCCACCACCACGATCTTGGAGTCGTTCTCCATGATCCAGTCTTTGCCGGTGAGGCCGCAGTCCAGGGCGCCGTTCTCCACAAAGCGGCTCATTTCCTGGGCCCGGCACATGGAGCAGGCGATCTCCGGGTCGTCGATGTCCGGGAAGTAACTGCGACCGTTCACCGTGATGTGCCAGCCGGACCGGCGAAAAAGGTCGATGGTGGCCTTCTCCAGACTCCCCTTGGGAAGGCCCAAGCGTAATTTGTCCACGGATGCGTCCTCCTGGGAATAGCCAAAATAAAAAATCTTTGCCACTTTTCAGAGCAGTCCCTCATGGGCCCTTGGTCCACCCGTAACCCATGAAAAGGCCAGTGGGGCGGGCGTCTCTGCCCGCCGCCAGCCTTTGGACTGATGGTGCGTGAGACGCACCCTACGGTAATTTTTCAACGCGGCAGCGCAGTCATAGGAACGTAGGGCGGGAAAGCGAAGCGCATCCCGCCGTTCCTGTCTGCACCGCTCAGCCATAGACCTGCTTCGGGTCAAACACGGGAGTCCCCATGACCTCCCAGCCGGCGGCGGTGCGGCGCCGGTAAAAACAGCTCCGGTGGCCGGTGTGGCAGGCCGCGCCCCCCACCTGCTCCACCTTGAGGAGCACCGTGTCTTCGTCGCAGTCGACAAAAATTTCCCGGACCTTCTGCACGTGACCCGAGGTCCCCCCTTTGCGCCAGAGCTGCCGGCGGGTGCGGCTGTAGTAGTGGGCCTCGCCCGTGGCCAGGGTGGCCTCCCAGGCCTCCCGGTCCATGAAGGCCACCATGAGCACCTCGCCGCTGCCCGCCTCCTGCACCACCACCGGCAGCAGCCCGTCCAGTTTGGCGAAATTCAAAGAGACCTCATCGTCCATGGATGCCACCTTGTCCATGGCAGGGCGGCCGTCCCCGGCCGCCGCCAGGAGGCGACCACGGAGGCCCGAACCACCGATCAATATTCCTCGCCTTGTAGTTGGCTCTGCCCGCCATGATTCCTCTCAGGTCCCGGAGAGTGGACGGCGGCAAAGCGCCCCGCCTCCCGGCCATCATGTTATTTTCATATAAAAGATGGTATATTTTCAACCAGGAGCCGTTCCCCGTGGCCAGAAAAGTCATCCCCTTTCAGGAACTGGTCCGACACCAGCACCTGCAATTCCTGGAGCACAAACGCCGGGAGTACCGGGAACGGGAGGATTACCTGGGGCGCCTGCGCAAGCTCCTCTTTCAGGTGGAGGGCCAGATGCGCCAGACCGAGGTCCTGCAACTGGACCTCATCCTGGAGGCCGCCCGGCACTTCAACGTCGAGCTGAAACTCCCTGATCAGGGCGACCGCATCGCCAACAAG
>Ga0194125_10003844_pt1 | contig 23881 bp, 15 predicted proteins | sample TA2KigC250mmetaG_FD_148626 | JGI IMG/M metagenome (GOLD analysis project Ga0194125, IMG submission 148626) | Freshwater microbial communities from Lake Tanganyika, Tanzania - TA2015034 Kigoma Deep Cast 250m | ecosystem: Environmental > Aquatic > Freshwater > Lake | place: Tanzania: Lake... | reverse complement strand
TCTGAGGAAACAGTGGGGCTGTCCCCTGAGCGAAGTGAGGCCCGACGTCAGTCGCGACGAACGAAGGGTGAGGTTAACAGGCCGCTCGGAAACCCCGTGGCCGTTCGCATAATCCCATTGGTTCTTTCCTTTTTCTCACTTACATTTGCCGGCAGAACGCTGCCGAGCACTAGCGATCCGGGCGAAAAGTCCGGTGGTGCTTGGCATGGATGTTGTTAATGATTTGGTCACAAATCAACATCCTTGATTTTTTGAGCATAATCATGCTTGGCAAGCGATCAGCACAGGGAAAACTGTTCACAGCTGAGAATCGTCTTCGCAAGAAAGTGGGCGAAGAGAGTTTCTATGTGTTCTTGGCAGACCATCGACACGAGTTGTTCCGTGATGAAGACTTCTCGATGCTCTACTGTTTGGACAATGGCCGCACGAGCGTGCCGCCGAGTCTCTTGGCGACGGCGTTGATCCTTCAGACCTATGACCGGGTCTCGGATCAAGAGGCCGAGGATCGAGCAAAGTTTGATCAGCGTTGGCACCTAGCCCTGGGGGTGAGCGATGAGGAGGTGCCATTTGTCAAGAGCACGTTGTGCTTGTTCCGCAACCAACTCATCCTGCACAAAGAAGCCAAGCTGATCTTCCGCAAGGGACTGGAGTATCTTCGCAAGCAGGGGTTCGTCAAGCGGCACAAGGTCCGGCTTGCATTGGATACCACACCGATCTTTGGTAAAGGAGCAGTCGAAGATACGTTTAACATGCTTGCCGAAGGGCTGCGCCAGGTCTTGCGGGTTCTGGCCGAGCTTGCCAAGCAAGAGCTGACGGACTTTGCCCGCAACCATGACTTCGGTCGGTATGTTGCCCCCAGTTTCAAGGGAACGTGGCCGATCAACTGGGATGACAAGCACGAGCGTCAAACGGTCCTGGACAGCCTGGTTGCCGATTGTCGGCGTGCTCTGGTCTTGGCCGGCTCCCGGCTCAAGGACTATGCCCAAGACTCTCCCGAAGCCAAGCAGATCGTTGAAGCCGCAGAGTTACTGAGCAAGCTGCTCGCACAGGATGTCCGCCAGAGTGATGCGGGAAAGCCCGAAATCATTGATGGTGTTGCACAAGATCGCATCATCTCTGTGCATGATCCCGAGATGCGCTACGGACATAAGAGCGTCAGTCAACGCATCGAAGGCTATAAGGCATCTGTCGCAGTGGAGATCGACAGTCAGGTCATTGCCGATGTCGACGTGATCCCCGCCAATGCGCACGATAACACGAGCGCCCCGGCGCTGGTGGCGGAGTCAGCGACAAATCTCGGCGAAACGGTCGAGGGTGTCTTGGGCGATGGTGCCTACGGAAGTGTCGAAGCACGTCTGGATGCACAAGCTGCTGGCTACACCCTCACGGCACCTGTTGCACAGTCTCCACAGACCGGGCGCTTCACCAAAGATGACTTTGTGATGGATCTTGTCAACAACTCCGTCACCTGTCCAGCGGGACAGAAGTGTTCGCTTTGGTATGAGCGACGCACGAAGACCCAACGCGGGACCATCTTCAAGAACAAAATCTTCTACTTCAGCCCCGACCAATGCGGCTCTTGTTCGTTGCGTCCTCACTGTGTTCAACCCCATGCGCCGCGACGCACAATCACGGTCAATGAGTATGAAGACTTGATCCAGCAGGCCAAAGCATATCAAAGAACAGATGAGTATCGAAGGCTCTACCGACAACGTGTGGTCGCCGAACATCGCATCGCTCGACTCATATGGCTCGGCCTTCGCAAGGCTCGATACTTCGGAACAACAAAAACTCTCTTTCAAGCGGCCCTGGCAGCCACGGTGGCGAACCTGGCGCTCTTCGCCAGTACACACTCAGGTCCTGGATCTTTTGTCTGTTGTCTGCTATTATTGACCTCGTTTGTCCTCATGGGGCTCACGAGGATCGTTTGTAGGCCATCAATATCGATGAAGGCATCAAATACCTGACCCATCACCGCGGCAACCTCGCAGCAGGGGGTTGTCGCCCGGATCTCTAGTAGAACGTCCAACGTGGATTCCTGGTGCGGAACAGAAGAGCACCTTGAATCCCCGTTGGCGACCTCCGCAAGAAGGATACGGTATGAAGAATATCTTTGGTATGTTCATCTTTGTGATGTTTGGCCTTGCCAGCACAACGCTGGCGCTGGCTCAGTGGATTCAAACGAACGGCCCAGAGGGCGGATTTGTTCATTCCCTTGCCATCAGCGGCACGAATCTCTTTGCTGGAACTGATCGTGCTGGAGTATTCCTTTCATCCAACGGTGGAATGACATGGACTGCCGCCAATAGCGGCTTAGCGAATGCAGATGTCCGAGCGCTTGCGATCAGCGGCACAAACCTCTTTGCAGCGACCTTTGGGTACGGTGTGTTTCTTTCGACGGACAACGGCACGAGCTGGACCGCTGTCAACACCGGCTTGACGAACACGGTTGTCCGCGCGCTTGCCATTAGCGGCGACACTCTGCTCGCGGGAACGGAAGGCGGGGTATTTCTTTCAACCAATAGTGGTGCAAGCTGGAGTGGAGTCTGGCTCACCAACGCAGACATTCGCGCACTTGCCATGAGCCCCAATGGGTCAGTCGGCACGAAACTTTTTGCAGGCACTTTTGCGAACGGTGTGTATGTTACAACCAACAAGGGCGCGACCTGGACCCCCATCAATACAGGCCTCGGCTCTGACATAATGATCAGATCCCTCGCGATCAGCGACACGAGTCTCCTCGCAGGCACGTATTCCGGCGGCGTGTATCTTTCAAGCAATAGCGGCGCAAGCTGGACTGCTGTCAGCAAGGGGCTTATTATGGGTGCTGTCTATGCGCTTGCTGTCACCGGCACGTACGTTTTCGCCGGGGCGTCAAACGGCGTGTTTCTTTCAACCAATATGGGTTTGACTTGGACTGGCATTGGTCTGACGAACACGGATGTCCGTGCCGTTGCTTCCAGTGGCTCTACTCTCTTTGCAGGAACTTATGGCGAGGGCGTCTTTCGGTCTACCAATAGCGGGTTAAGCTGGACTGCCGCTAATATGGGCCTGAGGGCGCTTTCTGTATGGTCCCTTGCCTCTAGCAGCGCCAATTTGTTCGCGGGGACTCTCGGCGGAGGAATCTTTCTTTCAACCAACAATGGGACAAGTTGGAGCGCAGTCAATTACGGGCTGACTGACAACTCTGTTTGGTCCCTTGTTTTCAACGCCGGGACCCTCTTTGCAGGCACCAACAACGGCAGGGTGTATCGTTCAACGGATAACGGCACAAGCTGGACTGACATCAGAACCTGGCTGACGATGTCACCTGTCTCTGCCCTTGCCGCGGCCGACACGAATCTCTTTGCTGGGACCGATGGCGATGGCGTGTTCCTTTCATCCAACAGCGGAGGACTCTGGACTGGCGTTAATACGGGAATGACGAGTACCTCGGTCCGTGCGCTTGCGGTACGCAACACGAACCTCTTTGCAGGGACCAACAGCGGCGTGTTTCTTTCAACCAATAACGGTACGGGCTGGACTGCCGTCAATACAGGGCTGACGAGCACATCCGTGCATGCCCTTATCGTTGGTGACGCAGGTCTCTTCGCAGGAACTGGTGGCGGAGTGTTTCTTTCAACTAACAGCGGCGCAAGCTGGACTCCTGTCAAGACTGGACTCACGGGCATGTCTGTCCGATCCTTCGCCGTTCAAGGCACGAACCTCATTGCGGGAACTTCTGACGGAGGGGTTTTTGTTTCAACCAATAATGGCGCAAGCTGGACTGCCGTTAATGCCGGGCTGCCAAACACACTTGTCGCTGCTCTTACCGTCACCAGCACAAGCCTCTTCGCGGGGACCTATAACAGCGGTGTCTGGCGCCGTCCGCTGTCGGAAATCCTTACATCGGTGACTCCGCACCTCGGTGAATTGCCAGCCGTCTTCAGTCTTGAACAGAACTATCCTAATCCTTTCAACCCAACTACGACGATTCAATTTTCGCTTCCTCGCGCGGCTTACGTGACGCTGAGGATATTCAATACGCTCGGAGAACGAGTTGCCACACTAGTGTCACAAGAACTTGCCGCTGGCACATACACAACATCCTGGAATGCAGGACCTCTTCCAAGCGGTATTTACTTCTATAGTTTGAGGGGTGCAGATTTCATCAAGACAAGGGCGATGATCTTGCTCAAGTGAGCTCGTGCGACTCATCAACCGCATCTAGCTGCTGTAACTTCGTCTTCGACACAGCGAATGCGTGTCATTCCAGAGGGTTGTGCCTTCTCGAAAACAAGCCGTGCGCGGGATTTCTATGAACGGGGTGTGACAATTCAGCTCTTCAGAGATAGTGTAAGAAGTAAAATCTAGCTACCCCGATGGCGATCGCGAAAAGGTCCTATCGGGTTAATGGTACGGAAGGAGGATCTTCACTCAATCATTCATCACATGTTGAGTGGTTCGAGAGAGTTTTCAGACAAACCGTACACCAAAAGGGAGGTTAACCATCATGCATACGGTTACTATCAATCTACTAGAATGCTGGCCGGGCACGTCGAAGCCAAGCGAGTGGGAGATAATAGTAGAGGTCTTGTTTGACGGTGATTATTATCCGGAGTACGACTATTTCCTGTTCGCCAATGAGATCGTTGATGGTCAACAGACAAAGGGGTTCTTCCAGTGGGGTCACGAACAGGGCGATCGGGAGAATATGTTCCGCGTTGACGGGAACAATGGCTGCCCTGGCCGGAAGGGTCTCATGACGCGCGACTTATATGCGATGGTTCGGGTTCCACCGCCGGGCAGTCCTAACTATTACCCATCTGAGATCTATTACAACGCGCCAGCAGTGTTCGGCTGCCAGCCAGAGGGACAATGTTATGAGTGATCGCACCTTCCATTGGCACAAGACCTGGCGTTTCCTCCTGAAGTCCTTCTAACCGAAGGACTTTTTTGTTTCCGAGGCCCTCTCTAATCCCCCGATGGGTGTCAGCTCGCGCACGATCCTCTCACCTCTAATCGAACTTCTAGCCTTGTTGCCCAGCTGCTTTGAAACCTGAGCGCGTTTACGTATATTGGCTCGCAACGCGAGGAAGCGAGAGCTCGCGCGAGCAAGAATCAGTGCTGGTTGATCCGTCAGTCGTTGAGGGGAGACAGCGTACACTTCTCGACGGAGCCTACCCTGAAGCACGTCGGGACTCGATGTTATTGAGACTTCGATGAAGAGTCGTAAGGAATGGTTTAACAGTGAGCTTCACAAGATCATTCAGCTTCACCGGCGCGGTGCCGGAGGACTGCGGGTCGCAATCGCGCTCACCAAACGGCTCGATTCCCTCATCAAGTCCATTTACACATCATTGCATCGCTCCGATAAGAATCTCATTGCTGTTGTGGCCCTCGGCGGCTACGGGAGGAAAGAGCTTTGTTTCTCGTCCGACACGGATGTCATGTTCCTCATCAAGGATGACTCCGAGAAGGCTGACGCCGCTCCCATCGTCGGCGACTTGGTCCATGATCTCCTGGACTTCGGCCTCAACATTGGCCATAGTTTTCGGACCATTCAGGAATGCCTAGAGTTTGCAGTGTCGGATCTCGAGACCTGGAACTCGCTGCTGGAATCACGCTTCATCTGCGGCAATCGCCCCACCTTCTCTCACTTCCGCGCAAGCTTGCAGCGACAGATTCATGCACTTGACAAGGGCTCATACGTGCGGCAGCTCATCAAAACGACGGAACTGCGGCACGAAAAATATGGAGATTCAACGAAGCTCCTCGAGCCGAATATCAAGCACAGCGCAGGCGGGCTACGCGATCTACATACCGTCCTCTGGCTCCAGCGGGGAACGGGGCGAACAAAGATACCTGCTCTTGGTCCGGAAAGCCGCACTGCGCTTTCGCAACTTCTGAAAAGCCCATCGCTTCGCGTACATTTCAGCCAGCGATTCTTGCGCGACGTCCACCGCTCGTTCGATTTTCTCCTCCGCTGCAGGAATCAGATGCACCTTCAGGCAGAGGCGCTTCATGACACGCTCGAATTCAATCTTCAGCGCCAGGTTGCAGAAGCGCTGCAGTACCGGGCAACCACCAAGCGCACGAGCGTTGAGCGGTTCATGCACAGTTACTACGTTGCCGCCCGCTCTCTCGCTCAACTCGCTCAACGCACCTCGCGCTGGGCAGAGGATCGCTTCATCAAACCCTCCGCGAGTGAACACGTTAAGCCGCTGAATGGCGTCTTTGTCCTCCAGGATAGCACGATCGGGCTCAAACGAAACGTCAAGAGCCTCTCCAGCGAGGCTGCCCTCCGCGCATTTCTCCTCGCTATCGAACACCACGCATCGTTTTCGCATCAGCTAGAAGACCTCCTGAGCCGAAGCGCGTCGAAGTACCATTACCTCCGGTCAGAACAGGAAACGCTTCTCTTTCGCGAGCTACTCAACAAAGAGCATGGCGTCAGTCAGGCAATCCACAGAATGAGCGACCTCGGTCTGCTGGCCCGATGGATCCCGGAGTGGAAAGGGCTCGTAGCGTTCTTCCAGCACAACCAGTATCACTTCTATACCGCCGATGAGCACACGCTGATGGTCCTTGCCCACGCCGAGGGGCTCGCTGAGAACCAAAATACATTCGGTCAAGTCTTCCGCACGATTCCGCGACGGGATACGCTTTATCTTGCCGCGCTGCTTCACGACATCGCAAAGCCCATCCGCATCGGGGACCACGAGATCATCGGCGTCGACGTTGCACGAGCCATCTTGAAGCGACTCCGCTACACCGATGTGATGGCCGATGTGCTCTTCCTCGTGCGCAACCACTTGCTGATGGAACAGGTTGCCTTCCGCCGCAATCTAAGCGATCCACAGACAATTGTCGACTTCGCTTCACGATGCTCCACCACGCACCGGCTGGATCTGCTGTATCTCCTCACCTACGTCGATCTTAGCGCGGTGAATAAGAACGTGTGGACGGATTGGAAGGGGATGCTGCTCTCTGAACTCTATCGGCGCGCGCGGGAGATCCTCGCAGGCAAGCTCACCTCCGCCCAATTTGAGCAAGTCGAGGCAGCCCGGCACAAAGTCGCCGTACAAGAGATGGTCAGTGAACTGACCTCCACGCTCTCGGAAGATCAGGCGCGCAACGCACACCATATGCGTTCCCGCGGAGACCGCGGCAACGAGAGTCCCATTCCATCCTTCCATCATTCCCCCCTCTCTCTCTTTTCTTCTCCTAGAAACGCAACCTTTCTGGCCATCCTATAGTCTTAATAGTATGTCGGTCCCATACACATCTTTCTGGACATTCTATGACTAGGCAAAGAACGGCTGCTCTTTTCCTTCTCGCTCTCATCTTTGCCCCACCGCTTTTCTCGCAGGATACACCGCCAAGGGTCACAATCAAGGCAGTCCGCCTGGATTCCCCCATTACCCTCGATGGTATTCTCACGGAACCGGTCTGGCACAGGTCAGGGTATTCCGACTTCAAGCAGAAGGAACCCAATCAGGGCGAACCGGCGACGGAGAGGACAGAAGTCTGGGTCGCGTACGACGAAGAGGCCATTTACATCGCCGCCGATCTGCACGAAACCGCTCCCGATTCGATCATGCAGGTCTTAGGCAGGCGCGATGCCTTCATCACGGCGGACTGGTTCGTGTTCTGGGTCGATCCCTACTACGATCGGCGAAGCGGATTCTACTTCGGCATCAGCGCAGCGGGGACGCTGCTTGACGGCGTACTCTACAACGACGACTCGGACGATGATTCGTGGGACGGCGTGTGGGAAGGGAAGGTCTACATCAACGGTCACGGATGGACCGTGGAGATGCGTATACCATTTTCGCAGCTACGATTTCATCAGCAGAAGCAGTACCGCTGGGGAGTGAACTTTGGAAGGATGATCGGGCGGAAGAATGAGGAGTCGTACGTGGTCTACACGCCGCGCGGGCAGAGCGGATTCGTGTCACGATTTGTCGACCTCGTAGGAATGGATAATGTTGTGCCACCGGCCCAAGTTGAATTCCTGCCGTATGTGAACACCCGTGCGGAATACACGCAGGCAGAAGCGGGGAATCCGTTCCGCGACGGTTCTCGCTACCTCCCCGGGTTGGGAGGCGACCTGAAGGTCGCACTCGGCACGAATTTGACGCTGGATGCGACGATCAATCCCGATTTCGGCCAGGTGGAGGTAGATCCGGCGGTCGTGAATCTGAGTGATGTCGAAACTTACTATCCAGAAAAGCGGCCGTTCTTCATCGAAGGGGCCAACACGTTTCGCTTCGGACGCGGCGGGTCAAGTACCAACTGGAGCTTCAACTGGAGTGAGCCGACGATCTTCTACAGCCGCCGAATCGGTCGCGCACCGACGGGAAGTCTTCCCGGAAGCGATTATGCCGACGTGCCGATTGGCACGACCATTCTTTCTGCAGCAAAGGTGACCGGTAAGGTGAACAGCAGCGTGAATGTCGGGACGGTCCACGCGCTCACGGCAAGAGAGATGGCAGACGTCTCTCTGAACGGCTCTCGGTCTCGCGCTGAGGTGGAGCCACTCACGTATTACGGCGTCGCCCGCGTTCAGCAGGAGTTCAACAAAGGCCACCAAGGGCTGGGTGTGATGTCAACGTATGCGTCGAGGTTTTTCAAGGATGAGCGCTTGCGGTCGGAGATGAACAACAACTCGTTGTTTGCCGGCCTGGATGGCTGGGTATCTCTCGACACAAACCGAACATGGGTTCTTACAGGATGGGGCGGGTTCTCGCAGGTTTGGGGGAGCAAGGAGAGAATGGTCGGGGTTCAACAGAATTCCCAGCACTACTTCCAGCGTCCTGATGCCGGCCACGTGCAGATCGACAGTGCTGCCACATCGCTCGGGGGATACGCCGGTCGGCTTTTCCTCGTGAAGCAAAAGGGTGCAGTGATGGCGAACGCTGCCTTTGGAGTGGTTTCACCGGGATTTGACGTCAACGATCTCGGCTTCTCGTGGCGCACCGATGTGGTCAACATGCACGTTGCCGGAGGCTATCGGTGGACAGAACCCGGAAAGCTCTTTCGCAGAGCGAGCTTGACCGCTGCGTTCTTCCAGAACTTCGATTTCGGGGGGAACGTCAATTGGCGAGGCGTCTGGCAGAGTGGCAATCTCGAATTCCACAACTTCTGGAGCATGTTCTGGAATTACGCCTACAATCCGCAGACCGTCAACAACCGGCGGACACGCGGCGGTCCCTTGATGCTTGCTTTACCAGGCCGACAATTTGGCCTGGGATTTTCAACCGACAGCCGGAAGCAATGGGTGTTTTCTGCAGATGCGATGCTCTATCATCGCACGAATGAGCCGGAGATCATGGCAGAAGTCGGCGTCGAATGGAAACCGGCGCCTTCGCTGAATGTGAGCTTCTCCCCGAGTTTCTACCGGGATCGGACGAGGGCGATGTGGGTAACCGCGGTCGATGACCCTCTGGCCACACAGACCTATGGGAGACGATACATCTTCGCCGTGCTCAATCAGACAAACCTCGCTGCCAGCATCCGTGTAAACTGGACGTTCACGCCGCAGCTCAGTCTACAGCTCTTTCTGCAACCTCTGCTGGCCGCTGGAGATTATCACGACTTCAAGGAATTGCGACAGCCAAAGACCTACAACTTCCTCGAGTACGGGAAAGATGGATCGACACTCACTGAAGTCCGCAACGGGGAGGGAAACGTTGAGTCATATGATGTCGATCCGGATGGTGCAGGACCTGCGCCAAAATTCAACATCTCCAATCCCGATTTCAGGTTCTCGTCGCTGCGGGGAAATGCCGTGCTCCGTTGGGAGTATCATCCCGGATCTGTGCTCTATCTAGTGTGGACACAAAGCCGGAGCGATTATGAGAATCTCGGAGAATTCGCGTTCGGCCGGTCCGTCTCCCGCCTTGTCAATTCCAAGGCCGATAACATCTTCATGCTGAAGATGACGTACTGGTTCAGCCTGTAGCATTACCCCTCGACCCCTTTGGCTCACATTGGCTCTTTGGTTCCGCTTCGTAAGGAGGCAGAAACGAAAGCTGGTGCGAGCTTTTCTTTGCCCCAACAAAGGATTGATGTCCCTTTTCCCGTGCGTTATTTGTGTCCCGACCAGGAGCTTGTCGGGCCGCCAGGTTATTCTTGGCGAAGGCGCACGCTGCACCCCGTCATACCGAAACGCTTCCAAGATAACTACCCTTCTCATTTTCGTGTGGACTTTGTCCTCAAGAGTTCGTTAAATTCGTCGGACGACAGAGGACTCCCCCATGCTCAACAGATCCTTTCTTGCCATCGCGGGCGTGCTCGCACTGCTCCTTGGCTACCGCATCCTTGCCGAATACAACCAGCTCAGGGAGCATAGATCCCAGAGGGAATACGAAACCTACCAGAAAGCTGTACAATCGAAAATCGCAGAGCGCTTGGATGAGTTCACCTCACGCACCGGCGGGCTCGGCTATCGGGGCGGCTCAACGGGACACTTCGAGGGCCCGCAAGCGCATATTGAGTTCCTCAAATTCCACGAGGAGGTGCTCAACCGGAGTGACGGTGAGCGGCTCTTCTTCGACGGCAACACGCTCAACTTCGATCCCGACCATCCCTTTTACGGGATGCCGAACTTGGTCGCGAAGGTGGGACCGGTGAAGCTCTACGAACCTGAAGGCGGCAAACTGAGCCAGCTCCTCCGCATTGCGACGGGCTCGCAGGACCCGAAGCCATACAAGCTTTATAAGAAACGAGTCCGCTCCTCCGATCCGAACACGCCCATCAGGAGCTTCGAAATGCAGCTCTGGCTCACCGAGTTCGAGGTCACCGTCGGCATTGTGCCGGAGAGAAACGATCCTCCCGTGCCCCCGACGACGGACGAAAGGCAAATGACGACATATCCGGGATACTGGTATGGGAGCGGTCAGAAGCAGATCAAGCTCGGCGACCTCAAAGAAGAGTGGAAGAACAACCGGTACGGAAACGTCGCGCTTATGCTCAAGATTATTCCAAACAATGCCCCCTGGTATGTGAGGACCGCGCTCGAACAGAACGAAAAGCCGGATATCGCGATCGGTGCGGTCTACTGCTCCGATCTTGTGCTCAGCAGGGAGCAGGACGAGCAGCGCATCTCGCCGAACATCCAGAAGGGGAGCGTGATCTTTCTGCATCCGGAAAGCAAACCCGGTACGCCGGATCAGCCGAGCGTCACGTTCCCGGAAGACCTGAGCTCAGCCGCGCAGAAGGTGTTCGACGAGACGATCTCGAAATCCTCCGCGTCTGTTACGAGTATCTGGAACAAACCGTTCTATATCAGGATATTCTTCAACAACATCGGATCGTGGAAGGAGGGATGGTTCCTCAACTGGCGGAAGTTTGATGACCAGGTCACGTTCCGTTTCCTGATGCCGGTCTTTGTGGTGGGAAGTTGGGATGTTATTGTCCCGAGTGAGATTATCCCGAAATGGGAGCCCCCGACGCCGTATTACGACGAGTTTACGCTCGCGAGCCTCTTTCCGTCGTGGGGACTGGGATTTATCGGCAAGCTCTTTTCAGGAGGGGCGCTGCTGATCGTGGCTGGCATTGTGCTTGCCTTGTTCTTCCCCTCGGTGCTCTCGATCCTCAATGCTGTTGTGCAGCGTCTTGCGAGCATCGTGAGGCCGAAGCGGGGTTGACCCTTGCCTCCTCGCTTGATCTTGGGACTGCATTCCGTGTGAACGCATCTGTTGAACGCGAGAACGAAGCGAACCTCTTTGCGTTTCGATTCTGATTGGCGGAGATCGATGGGCGGCTAGATATGACAAGAACAGCTTGATACACAGGAGAAACGATGACTCGACTGATAGTAGTGGCACTCTCCGGAACGATCCAAATCCCCTGGAAAGAGATCCTCGCGCAGGTACTGGCCTTCGTCTATTCGCTGGCGCACTACGTGGGATTGCTGGCTGTCTATCTCCTTGGCCTAATCCTGCCGAACGTGAAGGTAGCAGGAGACCTTGTCGATCCGATTGGTTATCTTGCGGTCCTGACCGCATTTCTGATTCTCATTCAGGTCGCGAAGAAGGTGGCTTGGATAGTTGTCATCGTAGGGTGGGCGCTGATCCTCGTCAGGATTCTCCTCGTGGCATTCGGTTATTGATGTGCCTGTGTGGCGGGGTGGCCCCTGCCTCGAACCCGACGGGTATGAGTTTCCAACCCCCGTTTTCGAGGTGAGTGCGCTGACGCACGCAGCCGACAATCCCTCCTGAAAGGAGGGTGGTCTCTATATGAACTCCGCCAACCGGTGAATTGACTTCCGGAATCCTGAAGGCGGGTTTTTTCGGAGAGAGTTCGCTAAATTCACTGCCAACAAGGAACTCAAAGTGGCTTCTGAATCGACCGATCACACGACCTATGCCGAAGAGCTACGATCCACGAATGCACTCGGCGGAGCATATCCTGAACCAGACGATGGTGAGGATGTTCAACTGCGCCCGTGCGTTCACCACACACCTTGAAAGCGAAAAGTCCAGGTGCTACTACCACTTCGACCGCGACCTGATGCCGGAGGAGGTTCGCGAAGTTGAAGCTCGAGTCAATCAGATCATCCAAACCGACGCAGACGTGAGGGAGGAGTTCCTCTCGAGGGAAGCAGCCGGACAGCAGTTCAACCTGAGTCGTCTGCCTGAGGAAGTGGGCGAGATGGTCCGAATCGTCCGGATCGGCGACTATGATGCCTGCCCTTGCATCGGTGGGCACGTCAAACGGACGAAAGAGATCGGCGTCTTCCATTTGTACTCCACCACCTACGAGAATGGAGTGCTGAAAGTGAGGTTCAAGCTCTCTCAAACTTCCTGACCATGAACTTCCCCTAACCTATGCGTGTAGTGAGGAGGGAGGTCGGATTGATGGCTGTCAAGAGAACAGTCCAATCTCGTCCTCTCTCCCCCAAAACTAAAGGGGGACGCGAGTCCCGGTCTCCGAACGACAATGGGGTGGGGCGCGGAGGGGTTCGAGAAGCCTTGGATCTGCTTTCCCGCTGTTCTTTCGCACAATTTGCATCCGGTCCCCATTTGGATACTATGAGTATTTGTAGTACGTTAGCTACGACGAGCGATAGCAACCACCGCCAGCCACACATCTCTCCCCGGAAGAGGCTTCCTGCGGCCGTAGATGCGTGATACGCTTGCTGGCCAGCGCGGTCGGCGTAATCCACAATCAAAAATCATTTCATAATGAGGTTGGCATGAAGCTCTACGTCGGTAACCTGTCCCGTGACGTCACGGAAGACGATCTGCGCGAACTGTTCCAGGCCTTTGGACGCATCGATTCCGTGGCCATCATCAAGGATCGCTTCAACAACGTCTCCAAGGGTTTTGGATTCGTGGAGATGCCGGACAGAACGGAAGCGGTGGCCGCCATTGCGGGCCTCCACCGCAAGGAGTTCAAAGGCCGGTCGATGGATGTGAACGAAGCTCGACCGCGCCCCGAGCGGCCTTCACGTGGGGGATTTGGGGGCGGCGGTCGCGGCGGTCGAAGGGGTGGAGGCGGTAGGAGATTCTAGCAAGGGATCCTCTTTGGTCCCCCAAGGGGGTAGGTCTATATTCGAAAGAGGCCTCTCCCGACAGAAACACAGTTGAGTGTAAAGTGAAAAAACCCTGTCCCGATTTTCATCGGGAGCAGGGTTTTTTCTTTCGAGATGCTGGCGCCACCTCCGACGTACCTTCCGTCAGGATTGTGGCGACCGGCAACCCGCTGTCCTTCGACCTTATTAGCGGACTACAGAGACATTCGACGCCTGGAGTCCCTTGGGACCCTTCTGCACGTCGAACTCCACCGTATCACCCTCGTTCAAGGTCTTGTAACCGTCGCCGGAAATAGCCTTGAAGTGGACGAATACATCTTCGCCATTGGTGCGTGAAATGAAGCCGAAACCTTTGGCTCCGTTGAACCATTTGACTGTTCCTTTTTCCATAGGAACGAATCCTTTCTGTTTATGATGTGCATCCGCAACCGGCGGACCAATCGGTGTACAACCTTTCGGTGTGCCTCTTTCCAACGATCTCAACAGGAATGTTCCTGAGGTGAGATTTCCCTAACTACTGCTGCGGATACAACTCGATTCGCCCGGAACAGCTTGAGGTGTGCTATGAGAAATGGCAGCAACTGGTGTACAATGTACTTACGATACTAATGTAGGTATTCTTTCATTCAATACCAAGCAAAATCTCATTAGCAATCGACAATTCTTTCTTCGAGGAAGGAAGCAGACGCAAGGAGTCCGCGGCAGGGAGTCTTCATGAAGCAGCGCGATTTGGCGCGAAACTAGCGCATTCGAAGCTTGGTACTTGCTGTCTGGCCCGAATCTGAGCTACCGAACGACACAAATTCGCCGGCCCGGTGGGGATTCTTCTCGTCAACACTGCACTTGAAGCTTATTCCCGAACGAAGAACGACCTTCCTTCCATCCTTGAATTCCAATCCGATCTCTCCTTCCAGCAACGGCACGATGTGTCCTCGCGGGCACCAGTGATCTGCCCGAAAGCCCCGTGAGTACTCGGTCATCCGGACGCGGATGTTACCTTGCTCAAACGTACGCCAGAACGAGGTTCCGGTGTACCCCGGATGCTCGCTCCGACTGACTGTTTTTCATTCCATAGCCAGATATTGTAGCTTGACGAACAGCTGGCGCTGAGTCGTCTGGAATCTCTCGTACCCCTCCAAATCGGCAAAGTCGTTAGTGACCCCGGCATAGAAGATCGTGAAGGGATTCAACTTGTAGCTGAACAGGGGATAGACGTGGAGCGATTTGCCGAACGAATTGTACTGCGCGATGGTTCGGAGGAACATCTCCGGCGTAAACTGGTACAGAACTATACCTCGTGTGATGTAACCGTCGTACAGCAACTGCCCAGTGTCAAAGTTCGAGAGACGGGCGCGGTTATAGGAGAGCTCGAACCGGAGCTGGGACGTCGGCTTCAGCGTGATTTGGGAGCCGATTTGATGGCCTCTGCCCATGCTCGGAGATGAGGAGCGGTAAATGAATTTCCCGATCTGGCCGTTCACGCTGAATCCAAAGTAGCTCCAAGGTTCCGCGTTGAGCCAGAACGACGCTCGATTGACTTGCCGGAACCAGGTGCCGCGAAACATCTCGTCGTTAACCAGCAAATACGCCGCATCGAGGTGCATTTGCCCCTTCATTTGAACGCAGATACTCGGTTGGATCACCTGTTCTTTCTTTACCCAATCAAAATTGAACTCCAATCTGCTGGCTACCTGGATATTGGCACGATCGATAAAGGAGTCTTTGGGGTAAAACGAATAGCCTTGCCAGAGTGTGAATTCGCGGTAGTGGTTGTTGGGGAACAGTCCGCAGTCTGGCCGGTACGTGGGTGAGAAGTGATTAGTCTCAAACATAAAGCTGTACTCCCGAGCCATCCGTTGGAGAACAAGATGAATCCCGCTCCCTTCATATCGTTCCCCATTGAACGCAGCGTCGTGCGACGTGCCGCCAAATTCCCGTTGAGAGTTCAAGAGCGCGGTGTTTTTCACCTCGCGGGTATCGGTCAGGAATAGCTCCCCCTGAAAGTAGAAATTCCCCCAGAAAAGATAGTTCCAATCAAACCCGGCAAGATAGTTGTGTCCGTCAGAGAGATTCCGGGTCATCACCATGCCACCGATGTACGTCTCTTTCCCGAAGTCGTACCGCAGCCTCCCGATGTTCGAGAATGATTTGAGAGATGACGATACGACATCACTCTCCTCCTCACCCGGTATGACAAACGGCGTGTTTCGGTCCAGCGCGCCGAGGTAGAGATACGAAAGAGAACCGGTCTTTCCCACCACACGTGCTGCGCCCAGAGGATTGTTGATTGACCTCGAATAGTACATCGGAGTTTGGAGCAGTTCCTTCCCGACGATGAAGAACGGGCGTTTCTCGGGGTAGAAGAGCGCAAAAGTCGTATTCACGCTGATCTGATCGGCATCCGTTTCAATCTGGCTGAAGTCAGGATTGATGACGGCATCGACGGAGAAGTTGGGATTGGGGGAGCAACGGATTCCCCCGCCGACTCTTCCCTGAATCTTGTTGTTTCGGAAACCAAGGGATGGATCTCCTTCGTCGACCAATGCACCGGTCTGCTGCCCCATGGCGTATGGAAGCAGCTCGACTGAGCCGGAGGATTCGATATCGCGCAGTCCAACGAGGCGTGCACCTTCTGTCAGGTTGTTTGGAACGTTTCGATCGTGCGGCGTCAATGAGATGTTGACATTGCTCGCCCTCGGGTAGACGCGGAACAAGAGGAGAGTCCATTCTTGCACCTCCGCGCCGCTGAAGCGCAGGCTCTTGAACGGAAGGGCAATCTCCGCCGTCCAGCCCGAGTCATTGATCGCGGCGGCTGAATGCCAAATTGCATCGAAGCTGTCGTCCTCGTTCATCGAGGTCGTCATGATATCGGATTGGATGCCGAATGGGTTGACAACGAATTCATATGCTCGTTGGTGATCGCCGTAGGTGTCGAGCTTCACGTCGACGAAGTCGTCCCCCCAGAACTTGTCTCGATCTGTGATGTGAGCTCTGATCTCTTCAGGACGCGTGTCATGACACCGAAAACCGAAATACAGGTTTTCGTAGCTATAGAGGATGAAGACCTCCGTCCGTTGTGGTGCTGGCGTGTTCTCGCCGGGCCGAACTTCGTAACGAAGCTCAACCCTCGCGCCACGGCTCCATTGCGGATCCTCGAGCTTTCCCGTGAGCTTTATCGGCTCATTGATGCGAGGCGGCCTGATCACCGGTCGAGGAATGCTGTCTCCGTCGCCGGAGAGAAGGAACGAAACGGGAAGGAGACAAAGCGCGATCAGGACAACTAAGCGGTTCATGAGATGCCTCCAGTATTGAAATGAGTTGGCTCCTTCTCGATGCAACATGGTATCCGGAATGTCGCGGTGGACATACGACTTTTCGGCGAAGGGCTGCGAGATGAGGCGAGCGGTCTCTCCTGATTCGGGAGCAACTCAGACCAATTTCCGCCGGAGGGTGTTTTTCTGCGGCCCAATTCAGCTTATTGCACTGTGCGGGGGCATTTGTTCCGTTTTCTATTGGACGTCCATTGTCCCCAAATAGATGCAGGTGAATCGAGCTGTGCGGAAGAAAAAACCTGTCTTCTTGTGAATCCGGCATCAGAAAAGCGATATTCTTTCTCATTATTGCCACATGCACCCGCGTTCCTCTGGAATTCGCTGCCCCCCGTTCTCGAGAACCGGTCGTCGCATCGTCCAACCGTCTGCCGATTCGAGATTGTTCCGCACGGCATTGCACGAGATATTGCTGAACGCGCGAGGGAGAGCTTTGACGGAAATGATCTGGGTTCCCCTGCAAAGGATCTCGTCGGCGGATGGATCCAGTGCTGTGTGCAAAAAGGGAAAAGCAAGAGGCGCGCCGAGACATTCGTCGCAAGATCCTCGGAGATTGGGAACATCCACGCATCGGCGCCGTAGAACATTTCCAGAGGCAGTATGCTATCCACTCAGCATTCATCCTGTCTGTTTTCCCCTTGTTTTTTCAACCGAATCAGGACGGTTCTTGGATCGACGCCAGCATCATCCGCGAGCTGAGACCCGGTATGAGGAACAGGAGATACCGATATGGAAACTCGGATTACCGCGCTTGCTCTCGTCCTTCTCGCTCTCACTCTCACTCCGTGCGTCGGTCAGGAGACCCACGGAGCCCTGGAGCCCGAGAATGCCAATGAGGCCAGACTCAACCGCCTGCAACCGCCCGACCGGGTAATGGACGCAATAGGCGTGAAGCCGGGAATGACCGTGGCTGAGATCGGCGCAGGACGGGGTCGCTATGTGGTGCAGCTGGCGGTTCGCGTGGGAAAGAACGGGAAAGTCTATGCCGAGGACATCGATGCCGAGGCCCTTCGATACCTGGAGCGACGGTGCAATCGTTGGGGAATCGAACATGTCCAGACCATCCTCGGCGATGTCGCGGATGCCAGACTACCCGCGGGTGAGCTTGACCTGATTTTTGTGATCTCTTCCTACCATCACTTTGATGATCCGGTGGCCTTGATGCGTCGGGCACGATCTGCCCTCAAGCCGGATGGCGTGCTGGCGATCGGCGAATGGATTCGGCGGGAAGAGGGGAGCAGCACCGGCACAAAACCTGAGGTGCTGACTAGGCAAATGAAGGAGGCCGGATACAAGCTTGATCGTATCGAGACTTTTCTGGAGGCGAATAATCTCTATTTATATATCTTCCGCCCGGATGAAAAACGGTGACGGCAGGCAAAGGAGCGCCGTGCTACGATCAGTTCTTGTCGTATCTTATCTCGATGAAATGGTTGAGTCAAGATCTCGGGCCTGAAGAGGGCGGTTAATATCCTGTCCACGAGAGGAGACGAGCATGCAGAGCACAGAACGAAATCTCGATAAGCTGTTCTCGCAAATTCACAACTATTTCTCTCCCAAGATCATTGGAGAGGTGAACGATGTTTACGTCAAGATCGTAAAGGTAAAAGGTCACGACGTCCCGTGGCACACTCACGATGGCGAGGATGAGATGTTCCACATACTGAAGGGCTCGCTAATGATGGAAATCGAAAATGAAAAGAGCTTTTCACTCAATGCGGGCGAGTTCTTTATTGTGAAAAAGGGGGTGCGGCACAGGGTATTCTCAGAGGAAGAGTGCTGGCTCATGCTCATAGAAAACAAGACCACCAAACACACAGGCGACGTTCAATCGAAAATCACCAAATCAATTGAGGAGCAATTCTAGGTCATGCCGTCGGCTCGATACATTTCGCACGTTGTTCTTTTTGTAACTCTCCCATTTTTCTCGTCCGGCCTCGCCCATTCTCAGGACCGGCAGTTGGAGAGAAAAGAGATCGAAAAAGTCATCAGTGCTTCAATCGGATGGGCGTTGAACAAGGATCTCGACCTTCTTTACGGCTGTTTCGCTCAGGATTCATCCTTCTTCATATTCCATCCGGATTCTGCTACAACAATCACAGGATTCGAGAACTTCAAGAAGCTCTCAAGCTTCTGGATGAACCCGAAATTCAAAGCGACGGATTTCGCAGTCCGCGATCTCCGTGTCAATTTCTCCAGTTCCGGTGACGTGGCGTGGTACTCCTGCTATCTTGACGATCACGCGCTCTGGGATGGCAAGAAGATCGGATGGGACAATGCGCGATGGACAGGGGTGCTGGAGAAGAGGGGAGGGCGATGGCTGATCGTGCAAATGCACTTCTCGCTCGCGAGCCGATGAGACGGGATGTGAGCAGCGCGAGCACGGCTGGCCAGCATAAACGCTTGATCTGGGTTCCTGCTTCCGCAGGAATGACATCACCGAGGCACCTTTTCTAATGCCCCGGCGTCACTCCCGCGAAAGCGGGAGTCCAGAGCCTGGCTCTACCTTCCCACGCGTTCTTCGACAGTTGCACTGTCGAAGTAAGGCCTCGCCTGAGTTGTACTCCGGCGCTTCTCGTCCGCTGAACTCCAAATCCTGCTTGAACGGTGTGGCTGTGCAAAGAGAACTTGGCCGTCACAGACCAATCCGTGACGGAAATAGTGGAGAGAACGGGTCGGTATCGGCGTCACGGTATGGACCGTGACGCCCGGGACGAATTTGATGGTGAACGAGTCGGTTTACGAGGATATACATTGCCTGCGAAATCGGTGGCGGTGTGCGTGAGCAGCTTCATCCTGCGGGTTTGAATTTCGGACGTTTCTACAGCCGTTTTCTGTGGGCTTGTCCGAGATTTTCGGCAAGCGGGTGGGCTGCTATTCAGTGCGTTCCGATTTCGCGATGTTTTCTTCTCGACCTGCCGTCGGGAAGGACCGTACGTAACTTGGTGCACCTCTCGTCCTTCGACTTCCCTCGTGCACCGGTCGCCTTCCGTGTGGATTGAGGTCGGCGCAACTCTGTCGAACAGCATTTCGATCTTCGTCGAAAACGGTGGGCGCGATCGTGAGAGGACTGATCCGCAAGAACTCACCAAAGCTGTCCGAGAGACCACCGAATTCAGGGTCTTTCGGGCTCCGTTGCACCATGCGAACGGCGTTTTCAGCCCGTTTCGGCTTGAGAATCGAACCGCGAAGAGGCAGAGCATCGCGGGGGGGCAGGGGTGTTACCTGATTTCGTTTCTAGTACTAGAGGGGGGATGTGAGTGTGTCTTGACTCTCTTGGCTTCTCGCAGTGACTCAGGAGCTGAGAGCGAGGGGCTCATACATTCGAGGACCTGGGGCGGAGCAAGAGCATGCAGCCGCCAAGTGCCCGCAGCCGAAATTTCTACCGACCCTTCTTCCGGTGATGCGAGGGCCCTGGTGATCGAAGAGAGCCTGATCTAAAGGCCAGCCTAACTTAACCTGAGGACTAAGATGATCATTCAAGAAAAGAGTAGTTTTGCCTTGACAGACTCGCAGAAATTCATCATCTTTTCGCAATATTTCGCAATCAAGAAGAGACCATCCACCCAATCCGCGATGCACGCTGCATCTCTCCGCCGCCTTCTGGTCAAGGTGTTTCTGATCCTTTTCCCGGTCACTCTGGCTGCTCAGGTGACGATCCGTGAGAGAGTTACCATTGCGCCAAAGCCGCCGGACGGGTCGAAGCGTGATGCGGTTTCTCGCACGTTGTCGTACGACTACTTTGCGCCTCCGCTGTTTATTCACGATCACGGCGGCTCGCCCGCTCTCCCCCTACCGGCAAACCTGAGCATCGACGGCGAGGTCGATATCCTCGGAGCAATCGGCGGCAATCAGCAGGCGGTTGTGGTGCTCGTCCTGAGTCCCTACCTGGAACACCGTCTCGCATGGAAAGGCCGCGAGCCGATCTCCTGGGGAGGAAAAATGTATGAAGGAACAGAACCGTATACGGGTGCATTCAGCAAAGGGAGCGCTCCGAATGTTCAGCTCTACGTCTTTGACGGTCAATGGGGAACCGGCGCGAGGGAAGTCACGAACACCGGCGATGCCCTCTCCTTTGAGTTCACGAGCTACCTCAACCAGGGCACGCTACCGCGGGTGGATGTCACAGGATCGGCAACAGTCACTGGAGGGGTTCTGCCGGCCGCAAGGTTGGATCGGTGGGAGGTCGACGCTTATCCGACCACTCTTGAGTGCAGTGGGGGCAGTAGCATCAGCTTCTTCCCCGTTGACGGGTATGGCCAGTTCTATGAGCCGTATGGAATACCTCGATCTGTCGCCGAGATAATGCTGAGCGTTGAAGCGAAAGGGGAGTATGCGTATCTTGCCAGCGGTGCGCAGGAAGGGAAGGAGATCACAGTCTCGCTCACTGATCGAGTTTACCTGATGCTTGATGTCCAGCGTGAGGCCATCCCCGGTGAGAGGGACACAGCGATTGTGACCATCAGCGGCGGCGGCAAGACGGCTCAGGTTCGCGTTGCACTCGTCTGCGAGAAGCTGCATCACTTCCGGATCACTGCGGATCCAGGGGAGGTTGACCACGGACTGCAATCGAAGCTGACGGTGACTGCAGAGGACATAAATGACCAGGAGGTAATTCCGGAGGAGGATTTCGACATCAGACTCAGTCTCTCCTCGCCGGATATTATTATCGGGTCAGTTAGAGACACGAGCGCTCGCTTGCCTCACAGACCACGCGGTTTTTCGGAGAAGGGCGGCGGGAGGTTCATGAAGCTTCAGGATGGCATCCCACTCTATGGGAGTTTTTCCATCGATGGGGGCGCCCCTCAGCCGGACGCGGTGACGGTCTTGTACTCACTCGCCAGGGAAGGCAGGGTGTATTACGTTGCCGACGGCCAGATACCGTATGGGGATTATCCGGAGCGGGTGACAGTCAATGTCGGGAGAGTGGATGGCGGCTGGCAGTCGGGCAGCGTCGATATCACTGTCAATCCGACCATCTGCGCCCAGGTGACGTTTGATCCACCGGTTGTCAGTCCGGGCGACACGGCGGTTCTGAGCTTCAAGAAGATCCTTGAAGATGGCACGCTGGAGGACTTTCCTGCTGATCAGCTCTTCAACATTGCCATACTCTCGGGAGGCGACCGGGGAGTGCTGGTTTCGGGATCCGGGGAGACGGGCACAACGCTCGCAAAGGTTTCAGCGCCGGTATGGTATGTTGCTCCTGGGAGTATCGAGGGTGACACGCTGGTTGTGGGTGTGATTGCGACGGCGGCGTTCTCGACAGGCGGGGGAGGCGCTTCTAGCGTGACCAAGACAGAGAGCGCTGCACCGTTGGTGAAAATTCTGGCGAGTGATGCGGGTAGGCAATCAACCGTAGAAGCCAGGAAGAAGATAGAAATTGAGAGCGTTCGGGAGATGCTTCTTGCGCGGGCGGGGGAGGCTTGTGCGCTGAGTGAGGTCGTCGTTGTCGGAGTTGCAATTCATCACTTCGCCGTCATCGTTACACCTGACACCGTTCACCACGGTAAGAGCGCGAATGTGAAGATACAAGCAAAGGACGAAGCAGGCGGTGATTTGAAGGCGACCTCTGACACGAAAGTGAATATTGTTCTCGGGACGGATGAGAAGTACGGCAATCTCCATCACCAGGGCGCTACAGGCAAGACGCTGCTTGCTGTACCTTATGAGGATGCGAATTCGTCGACGGTTAGTTTCTTGGCGAACGGTGAGAATCCGATTGGCAAGGATCCGCAGAAAGTACAAATCGGCATGACAAAAGCAGGGCAGGAAGCGATCGGCGGCAGCGGATGGGCAGTTGTCAAATGCCACCTCTCAGCACCACTTTATAGGCAGGGCTCGGGATCAGAGTGGGCCCAAGACACTTATGATCACTCGGCCTACACAATTGGCGACCTTGGTTGTGCTCTGTCGTGCATGGCTATTTCGATGACATCACTCGGAGATACCATTGACCCCGGAACTCTGAACACTTGGATGACAAATAGAAAGCCGTATGAAGGTGGGTATCATCGTGCACGAGTCAATTGGGAGGCAATGTCAAGACACTCCCCTGAGAAGGGCATCAAAGTCGCTGAAGCAACAAGCGTGCGGGATGATTTCAACTTGTCGGTATTCGATGACCACCTTTTGCGTTGCGAACTGATTATCGCAAAAGTCTTTAATCCGGAATCTGTCAAGAACAAGTCAAGGGAAGAACAGATTGCGGCGGAGAGGGATGGAAATCATTGGGTAGTCATTGTGAGCAAGAACGGACGCACGTTTTCAATCCTTGATCCAGGAAGGGGATTGCAGACACTATCTGATTACGGGAAGATTTATCGTTATGTTCGCGTACACAACTAGACGGGGGCTTTTCATGGTCACGAAGCTCGAACTGCTAGTTCTAGTCCTGGCATGCTACCTCGCGGAGGCGTCCCTGCAGGAGCGGGATTTCAGGAGCATCACGGTAGCTGCGAGTGGAGGAGTTGAATTCCTCATTCAAGATTCTCTCGGCCGAAGATCGGGATATGATCCGAGAACCGCTAAGAGGTACGACGAAATCAATCAGTCCTACGGAGTATTCAGCATCGACAGCGAGAACCCGAGTGTGCCTGCGCCCGAACCGGTCAAGGAATTCATGACTTACGCTCCAGTTGACGGGAATTACACGGTCACGGTATTCGGAACGAGGTCGTCCCCTTACAGACTGTCGATGACGCTATCGAGGGGAATTCGGGACGGTGCTGATTATGATTTCGGTGGCGTAGTGGATTCCAATATCGTCGTTCAGTATCAATTCCGATATACTTCGGTTCCCCACGAGCCGATGTCGGCCTTTAAGGTCGTTCGTCTCCAAACGCTCCGAGAGGATCTCCGAACCTGTTATACCCTGAAGTTCGTCGGTGAGAAAGAGCTCTACAACGACCTCACCCGCCGCCTCGACAAGCTCGACAAGTATCTTTCAGACAAAGACTCCTCCAAAGCCCGCCACGAGCTTGAAAAGTTCCAGGAGAAGATCGATCAGGTGAGAAAAGAGACAGTGAAAACA